>ENA-OWNT01002273-OWNT01002273.1-seawater-metagenome-genome-assembly--contig:-NODE-2273-length-20404-cov-12.302356_pt1 | contig 20404 bp, 18 predicted proteins | sample MGYA00238136_ERZ651165 | MGnify/ENA primary metagenome ERZ651165 (study PRJEB26861, sample SAMN08777766) | seawater metagenome | isolation source: coastal seawater | place: USA: Florida | collected...
CACGAGATCGCCGTGAAGTACGGCCTCGGCGACGCGGGGCTGCAGCTGCTCAACCGCTGGCTCGACGTGCGGCCCAGCGAGAAGAGCTTCCTGCTCGCCCGCCGGGTTCTCCTGGCGCTGTGGGCCCGCGACCGTGAGCGCGGCGAGGCCCCCGAGAGCCTCGACGGCGTGATCCGCATGTGCCTGTGCGTCGGCCGGGTGGCGGGCGGGCTGTTCGGGCTCGCGTTCACCCTCGATCGGCGAGAGCGCGAGCTCATCGGCGAGATCAGCCAGTCCCTGCAGCTCGGTCCGTCCCTGTCGAGCGTCGGGCGGCAGGTGCTAACCCCGGCACTCCCCGCCCCGCGGATCGAGTCCCTCAGCCGCGCGGCCACCGCCCCCCGCAGCCACCGAGGGCACACGCCCGCTCGGCCTCCTCGCGCGGAGAGCTCCCGCGACCACCCGTCGATGCCGGTGTTCACCGCGCCCGCCTATGGAGCGACCGAGCTCACCGCCCCCGAGAACAACCCGTTCGCCGCCGATCCTCGGCTGGGCTCCGAGCCGCCGGCCGCCGCGCCCGCCGTCGATCCGCTGGCAACCACCGCCCGACACCCCACGCTCACGCCGGTCGAGCGCATGGCCGAGGCCGCCACGATGCCCCTCGAGAGCCTGCGCCGGGTGCGCGACGACGAAGACACCGAGCTCGACCTGCCGGTGCTGCCCCAGTCCTACGACGCGGCCCACGCCGACTGGGTCGACGACTGGGACTGCAGTACGGATGAAGTCACGACGGATCGCGGATGAGCTAGGCCACGACATCGATGTGGTGCTGCTCGACGTCGCGATGCCCAGCATGAGCGGCCCCGAGGCGTTCCGGGAGCTCCGCGGCCTCGACCGCCAAGTCCCCGTGGTGGTCACCAGCGGGTTCACCGAGTCGGAGACCGCCGTGTCGTTCGCCGGTCGCGACATCGCGGGCTTCCTGCCGAAGCCGTTCACCGACGTCGACCTGCTCGAGGCCATGCGCACCGCCCTCCTCGACGGCTGAGTGCACCGGAATGCTGCGCACGGGCCGGCCGACGCTCGGCTAGCCTGATCCCATGCTGTGGCTGTGGATGCTGGCGTGTACCGAGCCCACGGCGCCGTCCACCGAGACCGGCACCGTTCCGGTGCTGTGCACGGGCTGGGGCGACCCGTCCACCATCGAGGAGGCCGTCGATCGCTTCGACGACCTCCCCGAGCCCACCATCCCGTGCTTCGTCGCCAGCCTGCAGCGCCCCGCCCGGGTGATGGCGGTGGCCAGCATCACCTCGGCCCAGCCGGGCAGCTGGTGGAGTCCCCGGTTCTTCGTCTTCGGCGACGACGTGGTGTTCTCCGTCGTGCCCGAGGGGGTCGGCGCCCACCTCCTCGAGATGGGCCAGTGGACGGTAGCGGGCAGCCGCACCCGGAAGGCCGAGCTGGTGTTCCCCTTCGGCGAGGAAGGGCCCGACGCGTTCACTCACCTGGTCGACGGCGACGGCAGCACCTGCGGGGTCTGCCACAACTACGAAGAGCCCGAGGGGCCCCCGGGCGACTTCGTCTCCGAGGCCATCGAGCCGCAGCTCGGCTCCCGCGTGTTCCTCGACGACGTGATGGAAGAGACCGACGCCTGCGACCCCGAGGTGGAGCCCGAGCGGTGCGCCATCCTCCGGGCGGTCATGGGCACCGGCGACGTGATCGACGCGGAGTGGCCCGACTGACCCCACTCCCCCGGCACGGCGGGTAGGGGTGGCGCGAGGTAGGGTGCGGCATGCTGCCCTTGCTCCTGCTTCTCGCCTGCCGCTCGTCCACCCCTGCACCGGCCACCACGGCAGGGCCCACGGTCGACTGCACACCTCCGCCCACCGACACCGCGGCGACGGGCACGGCAACGACGGTCGACACCGCCACCGCCACCACCGCCACCACGGCCACCACCGCCACCACGGCCGACACCGGCCCCCTGCCATCGCTGCAGGCCGACGTGCAGGCGGAGGGCCACGCGATGTGGGTGACGCTGACCGACCGGCGGGGCACCGCCACGTTGCAGTGCACGGTGCCGGGGGAGCCCGAGGAAGACCACTTCGTGCAGCTCGACAGCGACGAGCTGTGCCTGCGGGGCCTCCTCGCCGACACCGATCACGACTGCGTCATCACCACCGACGACGACGAGTTGAGCTTCACCGTGCGCACCGCCGCCTCGCCCATCACCCCCAGCTGGGACCTCCTCGAGAGCGAGCCCAGCCGGATGAGCGGCCACTACACGCTGTTCAACCATGGACTGTGGGGCGAGGTCCGCGACACCCCCCACGAGCTGATCATCGTCGACCCCCAGGGGCGGGTACGCTGGGTGCGGGTGCTCGACGAGCCCGCCCCCGACGTCGACGTGTCGCTGCTTCCCGACGGCACCGTCCTCTACGGCGGGGGCAAGGTGTGGCGCCCCACCATCGAAGACCTCGACGGCAACGAGCTGTGGACCGCACCCGACAGTCCCAGCGGCGGCTACACCCACCACCACGCCGAGGAGCTTCCTTCGGGCGAGATCCTCACCTTGGTGAAGACCACCGACGTCGACCCGGTGACCGCCGAGACATGGATCGGGTTCGGCATCGAGCGCTGGGACCGCGCCGGCAACCTCACCTGGAGCTGGGACAGCCAGCGGGGCGTCGACGAGGGCTGGCTCGTGCGCACCAACCCCAACCAGAACGACCCGTGGCATGCGAACGCGGTCATGGTGCACGACGGCATCACCTACGTGAACCTGCGGCAGAAGAAGTGGCTGGTGGCCCTCGAAGACGACGGTTCGTTGCGCTGGCGCATGGGCCCCACGGCCGGCAGCGACATCGCCCTGGTCGACGCCACCGGCGCGCCGGCCGAGGACAAGATCGCGGCCATCGGGATTCGCCTGCGCAAGTGGATCAGCTTTCACGGCATCTCGATCAACGTCGATCCGGATCTGGAGCACTTCGGCGGGATCGTGCCCTGTGGCATTTCCGAACACGGTGTGACCAGCCTGGTGGACCTCGGCCTGCCGGTGACGATGACCGATCTCGACGTGGCGCTTCGGCGGACCTTTGACGAGATCTTTGGCGATATCGGCTAGCCTGCTGTCGCCGCTGCGGCGTTCGCGGCGCGGGAAATCATTGGCAGATCCGTCTCGGGCGCATAGCATATGACGTGCCCCGCCGCCTCGATCCCGCGCGCAGCCTGCACGGTGTCCCGGCGCAAGGGGCTGCGGCAGGATGAGACGTAGCGATGCGCAAGCGAGCCCTCAAAGTACTGATATGGGGCGTTGGCCTGTTGGCCGTGCTTTTGCTATGCCTGTGGGCCGCGCTCTTTCTGTCCCCTTTCGCACCGGCGCGCGCAGCGCTCACGGAACGGGCGCTGACCGACCTGATCGGCCAGCCGCTGCACATCCGCGACGATGCCCGGATAAACTTGGGGCCGCGCGTCAGCCGGGTCGAGGTCAGCGATGCGGTGATCCCCAGTGAAACGATGCGCGACACCGATCTGGCAAGCCTGCGGCATCTCAGTTTTGATCTGGACATGGCCCAGCTTTGGCGCGGCTGGACGGATATCGACGATCTTACGATAGAGGGGCTGCAGGTGAACCTGCTGCGCGCCGAGAACGGCCACACCAGCTGGACATCGGCGCCCCCCGATACCGCGACCCCGGACCGGACCGAGGATCAGACAACCGAAGCCGCGCCGCAGAGCAGTCTGTTGTCCTTTCTGCGCAGCAGGCGTCTCGACGTCACCGGGGTCGGTATCCTGTATTCCGACGCCAGGACCGGCTTCAGCTTTGATTTCCAGCTGGACGGGCTGCACCAGGCCAGACAGCCAACCGGCGAGACCCGGCTGACCGGAGCCGGGTCGGTCAACACGCAGCCCTTTACGATCGACGGCAGCTACCCCGGCGACGGCCAATTCCGGGTCGCTGCGACCTTTGCCGATGTCGAACTGGGGCTGACCGGAGAGGATGCGCTTGATGTGTCGGCCGGTGCGGTGCGCATGGCCCTGAACGTCAGCAGCCCGGATATCGGCGATCTGCTTGATGTTCTGCAACTGCAGCGCGTGGCCGAAGGCAACGGCCAGCTGTCCGCCGATCTGCTGGCACAGCCCGGCGCTCTGGCGATCGACGATATCTCGGTCGGAGTCGCGCTGTCATCGGGCCGCTCGGTCAGTGTCGAGGGGACCATCGGCAATGTCTTTGACCTGACCGACCTGGACATCACCGCCGATGCGGCCCTGTTCCCCGAGGACGAGATGCCCGCCACCGCCGCCCGCCTCGAAGACCTGAAGCTGACCGGGGTGAATGCCCGGCTCACAAGCCGGAGCGGCGGCATCGCGGTGGAAAAGCTGACCGTTACGACCAATGCCTTTGACGGTGATCTGGAAAACCTCGGCCCGATCCGGGCCGACCTGGTGCGCCGCACCGAAGACGGGCTGCTGCGCGTCGAAGGGCTGACGGTGCAAGCCGGGCCGCCCGAGGCGCCGGTGCTGCAGGCAACGGGAACCATCGGCAACCTGCTGCAGTTCAAGGCCGTCGATCTGACCGGAACGCTGGACGCGCCCGCTTCGCTGCTGTTCGAGAAAGCGGACCCTGAGACCGCCGCAGCACTGGGCGGTCTGCACGCCAGCTTTGGCATCAGTGACAGCGATGGCAAGCTGAACCTGGACAGGTTGACCGCGCGCGCCGAAGGCACCGACCTGTGGTCCCTCAAGGCGGACATGTCGGTCGGGAACCTGACCCATCTGGCGCGGTCGGACCTATCCATAGATGCCCTGATTTCTGACGGGGCAAAATTCCTGACCACGCTGGGGTTGGACGGCATAGATACCGGCCCGGTGGGCCTGAATTTCAAGCTGTCGAGCCAGGGCACAGAAGTCGACACGAGGGGCGCGGTCGTGGTCGGCGGCAGCCAGGTGGATCTTTCGCTGTCGGCCCGCAAACAGGATCATACGCAGGTGATCCGGGGCGCGGTTGAAAGCGACCGGATTGCCGTCGATGACCTGGCCGATCTGGTGGCCGCGACATTGGCGTTACAATCTCTGTCCGATGACGGCCACGACGCGCACGCCGCCGAGAAGAAACCCGAACAAGCCGAGGTACAGCCATTCGTCCTGCCCAAGGGCAAGAAACAGGCGGCTGACTCGACGCTGGTGGACCCCACGCGATTGCTGCGCGCGCTGGATCTTGAGCTTGCCATCGCCATCCGGGAACTGACCGGCGCTGCGGGCAGCACCAAGATCGACAGCGATCTGGAAATCGAACAGGGCACCGCCCGGTTCGGCCCGCTCAAGATCGCCTATGGCGGTGGGTATTTTAACCTCAACGCGGCGATGGACCTGATCGAAACCCCCGAATTGATCCGCATCACCGGCGGCACCGGCGGGTTCGCTTCGTACGTCGACACCGGGGACCTCGACGGGGACGGCTACGACGACCTCCTGGTCGGAGCGTACGGCATGGACCCAGAGGGCGCGGACAACGCGGGGGGCGGCTGGGTCGCCCTCGGTCCTCTCTCTTCCGGCGAGCTTGACACCACCACAGCCTGGAAGCTGGTCGGTGAGTCTGGAGAAGGTCGAGTGGGTGCAGCCGTGCGCGTGGTCAACGATGTCGATGGGGACGGCCTCGACGACTTCGTCCTCGCCAGCTCCTGGGAGAGCTCCGTCGCCGACGACCAGGGCGCCGTCTTCCTCTTCACCCACCTCGACACCGGTGAGGCCTCCGTCTACGACGAAGCACACGCCATCCTCCGAGGAGAGGCCGAAGAGGACAACTTCGGAGCAGACGCCATCGCCCTCGACATCGACGGCGACGGGGTGCAGGACCTCCTGGTGGGCGAGATCATCGGGGCACACGGCTCGGGAGGGGCCCGCGTGTTTCTCGGACCGGTCTACGGGACCTACGCCGCCAGTGATGCCGACATCACCGTCTACGGAAGCGGCGGTTCGGCAGGCGAGACCGTCGACACCCTCCAAGACACCAACGGCGACGGGTACGACGACTTCGTGCTCGGTGCTCCCTTCTCCAGCAACGCCTCGGGCCTGGGCAATGTGTACATTCACTGGGGCAGCAGCACATTTTCTTCGCTCTCGGTGGACGATGCCGATGTGAAGATTCGCGGGGACCGCTCCGACGACTGGTTCGGGTACTTCGTGCGCGACCTCGGCGACATCAACCAGGACGGCGTGGCCGACCTGGGCATCACGAGCGATGACGCCGGCTCCGACCTGTCCGCCGGCTACCTGTTCTGGGGACCCTTCTCCGCTGCCCAGACCCTGCACTCCACCGCCAACGCGGACGTTGTGCTCGAAGGCGATGGACGCACCGATGATGCGTTCCACTTCATCACCAGCGCCGACTACAACGCCGACACGGTGCCGGATGTCATCGTGGGCTCCTATCTCGGCGGCACCAACTACGAAGGCGCCACCTACTTCGTGAGCGGCGTGGGCTTCTGAGCTCACCACCGTCCCCACCAGCAGGCCTCCGCGTGTCTCCCCGAGTCTTCTCCGCCATCGTCCTGGCCACACTCCCCGGCTGCCTCATCACCCCCGACACCTTCGAGGATGCCCGCGCCCAGTTCCTCGACGGCGACGGCGACGGCATCTCCGAGTGGGATGGCGACTGCGCCCCCGACGACCCCGCCACCTTTCCCGGCGCCGTCGAGGTCTGCGACAACAAAGACAACGACTGCGACGGACAGACCGACGAACAGCCCGAGGGCCCCGTGTGGTTCTTCGACGGCGACACCGACGGCTTTGGCGATGCCCAACAGGTCCTTGCGGCCTGCGTGCAGCCTGAAGGCTTCGTCGAAGAAGACGGCGACTGCAACGACACCGACCCCTCCATCCACCCCGGCCAGGCCGAAGCCTGCAACGACCGCGACGACGACTGCGACGGCACCGTCGACGAAGACGCCCCGCCGTCCCGGAGCTGGTACCCCGACCAGGACGGCGACGGCTTCGGCAACCCCGCCACGCCCCTCGACATCTGCGCCGACCCTGGTGGGGCATACGTTCTCGATGGCACCGACTGCGACGACCTGGATGATGCCGTCTACCCGGGGGCGCCCGAGGCCTGCAACGACCGCGACGACGACTGCGACGACCTCACCGACGAAGCCCCCACCACCGACCCCCTGTCCTGGACCCTCGACGACGACCGCGACGGCTACGGACGCGACGACACCCTCGTGGTCCAGTGCTTGTCTCCGGGCGACCGGTACGTGCTGCAGGGCGGCGACTGCAACGACAGCGAGCCCGCCGTCCATCCGAACGCCGACGAATACTGCAACGACCGCGATGATGACTGTGACGATGCGGTCGACGAGCCTCCCACCGTGGGCGAGGGCACCTGGTACGTCGACCTCGACAGCGACGGCTATGGCGACGACTCCAGCCCGGAGAGCTCCTGCGACGGCGGCCCGGGCATGGTGGACATCGGGGGCGACTGCGACGACACCGATGCCGCCATCAACCCGGCGCAGGCCGAGGTGTGCAACGACGGCGCCGACAACAACTGCGACGGCACCCCCAACAGCTGTGTGTGGCCCGGTGCACTCGACATGGTGGACTATCAGCCGCTCTACGGAGGGGTCGAATACTCTGCCCTCGGCTGGTCTGGAGGTACCGGGGACCTGGACGGAGATGGCGTCGACGAGGTGCTGGTGGGCACGCCCGCTGGGTACGACCCGGTGGTTGGCTCGTGGATGGTCGGGTGCATCTACAGCTGGGCCCCATCCTCTGCCCGCCCCACTCTCTCCAACGCCACATCCAGGGTCTACAGCTTCGACGAGAGCATCGGGTCGGCCCTCGACGTGGGCGACCTGGACGGCGATGGCTACGACGACCTGGTGGCGGGTGGCTACGGCCTCGACCTCGAAGACGGCACCCGCAACGTGGGCGGTGGCTGGGTCATCCTCGGTCCTGTCTCGACGATGGTCCCCACCAGCACCAACGCTTGGCAGCTCATCGGCGACACCGAGTACAGCTGGATTGGGGACTCGGTCCGCGTCCTTCCCGACCTCGACGGCGACGGCTTGCTGGACTTCGCCCTCACCAGCGAAGACGACTCGTCCCGCGCCGACAAGCAGGGAGCCGTCTACCTCTTCACCACGCTCGGTTCGGGTGCCGCCACGGTGGCCGACGAAGCCACGGCCGTGCTCAAGGGGGAGACCGAATACGACTACTTCGGTGAAGAGGTGACCGCGACAGACCTCGATGGAGATGGTGTCCACGACGTCATTGTCGCGGTGGGGACTGGTGCGCACGGCCAGGGAGGGGCCAGCGTGTTCTTTGGTCCGGTGTACGGGGACTATGGCGCAGCGGATGCGGACATCACCGTGTACGGCGACGGCACTGCGCAGTCCATCGACACGCTGGGGGACACCAACGGCGACGGCTATGGCGACGTCGTGCTTGGGTCGGCATACTCCACCAACGCGACTGGGCGGGGCAACGTGTACGTCTTCTGGGGAAGTGCCAGCTTCTCCACCACCTTGGTCGACGACGCTGCCATCAAGATTCGCGGAGACCGCACGGAAGACTGGTTCGGGTTCGTCGTCCAGAACCTTGGGGACGTCAACCAGGATGGCGTGGACGACCTTGGCGTTGCGAGCGATGATGCAGGTACGGACAGCTCTGCGGTGTACCTCTACTGGGGGCCCTTTTCCGGTGCGGCGACCCTGGGATCCTCGGCGGACGCCGACGCTGTTCTGGAAGGCGACGGTCGTACCGACGACGCCCTGCGCTTCATCACCAGCGCCGACTACAACGCCGACACCGTCCCCGACATCATCGTGGGCTCACCGTCGGGCGGAACGGATGACGAAGGCGCTGCCTACTTCGTGAGCGGCGTGGGCTTCTGAGGCACCCACGCCGCCGCCGCACACACCACCATCAGCCCCACCAGCCCGGCAAACTTCGACTCCTGCACCACCCACGACACCACACCTGGCGTGGCATCCCGCAGCGCCCGTACCCAGGACAGATGGGCTGCCACCAGCACCCACGACGGCACCGCCAGCCACATCCACCGACGGCTGAGCCTGCCCGACCACAGCGCATGGGCCGCCGCCACCCCCGGCAGCACCAGCCAGGCCAGGTGGTGCTCGTACGCGTACACCGGCGTGATGACCATCAGCACCGTGAGCGCCCCCGCCAGGTTGGCCCAACCCACCGGATCCTTCTTCGGAACGCGGGTGCCGATGCCTGCGAGAATGCCCAGCAGGAGGGTGGTTGCGGCCTTTCCGCCCGTGGCCGCCTTGGGGTCGAGGTGGTGGTTGTCGGGGCCGGGCCACAGCTGGTGGAGGAGGTCGGGGATGGAGTGGTTGGCCGGCAGGTTGATGGGAATCTTGAGGCCGTGGTACTCGCCCGATGAAAAGCCCGGCATGATGTCGAGGTAGAAGTGCAGCTGGGTGTCGAGGGGCACCCACAACAGCGCCAGCACGCTCAAGAGCACCGCGCCCACGGCGGCTTCGACGGCCGGCCGCCACTGCTTCCGGGCCACCCAGCCCGCCAGGTACAGCGCCGGCGACATCTTCCACATCGCCGCCACGGCCACCCACACCCCGCGGCCCGTGGCCAGGCCCACCACCGCCGGCCACAGCACCAGCTGGTTGGCCTGACCCATGATGAAGGCGTTGTAGATGGGCGTGAGCGACGCGGCCACACCCACGAGCAGCACCCACGGCGTGCCCAGCCAGCGCCGCAGCGCCCACAGCGTGCCCAGCAGGGCCACCACGTTGGCGCCGAACCAGATGAGGAAGGCGGTGGACAGGGACAGGCCGCGGTCCCAGGCCATCAGGCCGAGGAACGGGGGCGGGTAGAAGAAGGGGTGGACGGCCCGCCGCGTGCGCTCTTCTCGGGCGAGCCGAGAGAGGGCGGCGGTGTCGTAGGGGCTGCCGCCATCGGCCGCGACCTGTGCGGCGTAGTGGTAGGTGGCGAAGTCGCGGCCCGACTTGCCCTTTTGGACCGCCCAGCCGGCGTTCACGGTCTGTGCGACCATGGCCACGAGGCCCAGCACGAGCAGGGCGCGGGTCCAGGGAGGGGGGCGGCGGGTGTCCGACATGGCGCCGGTCTATCGCCTCGCATCCCCGGGCGTGCAGGTTAGCCGCGCGGCCATGACCACCGACGGCGACGCCCTCTTCTCCACCATCGAACGCTTCCACGCCGGTCGGCCGTGGGGTGCCTTTCTCGATGCCGGCACCGGCTGGCACTCGCTGTCGTGGCTGCGCACGCTCGACACCGAGCGGTTCACGGCCATCACGGGCGCGCCGGCCCGCGAGACCGACCTCAAGAAGCGGCTGGGCCCCGGTGGCATGCGCGCAGCCGACCGCATCGTCACCGGCAACTGGACCGACCCCACCTTGCTGCATGGCGAGACCTACGATGTGGTGCTCGCCGACTACCTGCTGGGGGCCATCGATGGCTTCGCGCCCTACTTCCAGGGCCAGCTGTTTGGTCGCCTGCATCGGCTCGTGTCGCCGGGGACCGGGCGCCTGTACGTGGTGGGCCTCGAGCCCTACCCCGACCGCGCGGCCGACCACGGCGGACGCCTCGTGCTCGAGATTGCCCGCCTGCGCGATGCGTGCATCCTCCTGGCGGGCCACCGCTGCTACCGCGAGTACCCCCGCGAGTGGGTGCATCGCTCGCTCGAGGCGTCCGGGTTCGTGGTCGAGGACAGCGTGGCCATCCCCATCGTGTACCGGCGGCGGTTTGTGGATGGGCAGCTCGACGTCTGTGTGCGCAAGCTGCCCTACATCGCCGACCTTGGCCTGCGGGCGGCCATGAAGGCCCACATCGCCGACCTCCGCGCCCGCGCCCACGACCACCTGCTGCGGGTGGGTGGAATTGGCTTCGGGTCCGACTACGTCGTCGCCGCCCGGCCCGCCGACGGATAGCAGGCGCGGCCCTGTTGCTCGGCTTCGCACACGGGAAGCCACCGGAGACCCCATGCTCGGCGACCGCACCTGGCGCCTTCCCTGGCGCAGCCTCGACCTTGGCCGACTCGTTGTGGCCGCGCAGAACGTCGCGTCTGGATTTTCCGGCGTGAACGTCGAGGTCGAGGCCGAAGACGACGACACCCACACCTGCTTCTTCTCGATTCCCGTCCCCGAAGACGAGATCGAAGACGACATCGGTCCCTTCGCCACCTGCGAGCTGTCGGTCTACGACCTCGACAACGGCACCATCATGCTCACGCTCGAAGCCGACGCCTCCGACAACAGCTGGCTCGACGAAGACGCCGACCAGGTGGCCGAGGCCCTCGCCGAAGTGCTCGAGGGGCGGGTGATCGACCTCGGGTAGTCCCCGGATTGCGTGTCAAAGCAATGTGCGTTCAGCTACGCCAGGCTGTGCCGATGGAGCGCGGTCTTCCAGGCTGGACCTCCCGTGAAAGACCCCACCATCGCGATTGCGGAATTCCTCGACGCTGCGGCTGGCGCGCGGTCTCTGGGGACTTGCCTCACCGCGCTCGCCCGTGCCGTGCCGCGGCTCGTCGACGATGTGGTGCGCGCCAGCGTTCTGCTGCGCGACTGGGAGACCGGGAAGGTCCGGCTCGTGGCGTTCATCGGCGAGGCGGTGTCCTTTGAAGGAGACGACGCGCTTGGCCCGGATGCGCTCCCCATTCGTGTCCTCCGCAGCCAGGAGGTCATGCGATGGGACCTCGACTCCTTCGACGGCGTGGCAGCCCCCGCCGTGGTGAAGCTCGGCGTCCGGGCCTCGGTTCACGTGCCCTTGCAGTCGGGCGACACCACCTATGGCGTGCTCAACGTGGGCTGTTCGCGGAAGATGGACTGGGACGACGCGCTGCCAGGCATCTTGAGCATCGCCCGCATCGCAGGTGCCCAGATCCGGCTGCTCGAACAGCTCGAGGTGGCGTGGCGCGAGGAACAGCGCACGGCGCGGCTGGTAGAGCGCTTGAGTGCCGTGGCGGAGCTGGGGCGGGTGCTGATGTCCTACGCCAGCGACCGCGACGTCCTCATGGAGGTGCGCAACCGCATCGGCGATGTGGCGGAAGAGTCCGCGGTGGCGGTGTTCCTGGTCGAAGAAGGCGGCCTCACCATCTGGCCGATGGCAGAGGACTCCCCCTTCACCTTCGGACAGCCCTTCGACCCCACCGGCACGCTCACCGAACACGCCCTGCAGAAAGGTGGCATCGTCCACATCACGGAGTCCGACTGCGCCGCCTCGCCCTATCTGCCCGTGCTGGAGCGGCTCGGGTTCAGGTCGCTGCTGTACTTGCCCATCGAAGCGGGCGGCCACCGCCTGGGGCTGCTGTGCACGGCCTCGACCAAGCCGTCCATCAGCCGACCGATCGACCACACCCTGGCCTCCCACCTGGCCGGCACCATCGGGGCTGCGCTGTTGGCCGCCCGGAGCCGGCGCCGCCTCGATGAGTCCAGGAAGCTGGCCGAGCAGGCTGCCACCCAGCGGGCGTCCTTCCTGGCGGTGATGGCGCACGAGCTGCGCACTCCTCTGCATGCGGTGGTGGCCACGAGCCAGCTGCTCGCCACGTCGAAGGTGCCGCCTCACCTCCGGGTGTCGGTCGACACGATTCGCACGAGCGGCGAGACCTTGTCGTCCCTCATCGACGATGTTCTCGACTTCTCCAAGAACGAAGGCGGCGGCCTGGTGCTCCGGCCCGAGCCCTTCGACCTCGCCGCCATGGTGCGCGAGGTGGTGGCCGTGGCCCGGCATCGGCACACAGGCGGCCAGGGGGACGTACGGTTCATCGTCGACAACCAGCTGGCGGGCAGTCTCTTCCACGCCGACCCCGTCCGGGTCCGCCAGGTGTTGCTGAACCTGGTCTCCAATGCCGCCAAGTTCACCGAAGAAGGCGACGTGGTGGTGCGCCTGCGGCTGTGCGAGTGTCCCGACGGCATCATCATCGACGTCGCCGACGCGGGGCCGGGCATCCCGAAGCGCGCCCTGCCCGGGCTGTTCGAGGCCTTCTGCCAGGTGGAGACCGGCATCGCGCGTCGGCACGGTGGCACGGGGCTCGGCCTGGCCATCACCAAGCAAATCGTCGATGCGATGGACGGCACCATCCACGTGCAGACCAAGCTGGGGGTGGGGTCTACGTTCTCGGTGCGGCTGCCGGGTGTGCGCACCGAGCGCGAGGTGGACGACCTGGTGGGGGGCCTGGAGCCCGCCTATTCGCTGCCTCCGCTGGAACGTCGTGGGCTTCGGGTGCTGCTCGTGGACGACAACCCGGTCAACCTCACCGTCGGTCGGGCCCAGCTTCGGCGGCTGGAGGCTGACGTGTCGTCGGTGTCGGGGGCACGGGATGCGCTCGCCGCCTACCGCGCGATGCCCTTCGACCTCGTGCTGATGGACCTCCACATGCCGGACGTCGACGGGCTCGAGGCCACCCGCTGGCTGCTGTCGGGGCCCGGCCCGCACGCCGTGGTGGTGGCTCTGACCGCCGACACGGCCACCGACGTCGCCAGCGCTTGCCACGAGGCCGGCATGGTGGCCGTGCTCACCAAGCCCACCCGCCTGGAACACCTGCAGGAGTGCATGGAGCGGGTGCTGCCCCGGACGGACAAGCGGTCGGCCGGGTACCTGGGCTGACGTCGGGCACGTTGGGTTCGTGGATGTGGTCCCCCTCCGACGCTTCGCGCCGCTACCCCTGGTACACCACCTCGAGCTTGTGGCCGTCGGGGTCGAACAGAAACGCCGCGTAGTAGGTGGGGCTGTAGTGGGCGCGGAGGCCCGGGGGCCCATCGCAGCGGCCGCCGTTGTCGATGCCGGCGGCGTGGGCGGCGTCGACGCCGGGGCGGTCGGGCGCGTTGAGGGCGAGGTGGAAGCCGGGCCCCGCCGCCAGGGAGTCTGCGGGCGCATCGGGCTTGTGAAAGAGGGCCAGGCGGTCGTTTCCGCGGGGTGGGCCGTAGCCGATGCCCCGCTCGGAGCGCCAGACCTGCACCCACCCGAGGGGGGCGAGGAATGGGCCGTAGAAGCTGGCGGCGCGGTCGAGGTCGGCCACGCCCAGGGACAGGTGGCCCAGCACGCGTCGTTGGGTGGGCGGACCGAGCTTGTCGACGATGATGTCGGCGCTGCGCGACACGCACAGGTCGCAGATGTAGGCGGCCGGACCGGCGATGAGCTGGCCCACCTGGCTCTGGGGGGTGCCGCAGAAGGAACAGCACAGCTCGGTGGGCGGGGGCTTGCGGTTCCACCAGGCCATGGGGGCTCCGGGCGTCATGGTTGGTGCGCGTGGTCCTCGCCGAGGAGACCGCTTGCGGGCTCCGAGGCCCCGGGGAGACGCCGCAGGCGGCTCAACGGGCCGGGCGCGGCGCAGACGCGACCGGTTCAGTCCTTCTTCTTCTTGCTGCTGCCACGAGAGCGCGACACGAGGCCGATGTCGATGGCGAAGCCGATGGCGGTGAGGCCCCAGCCGAAGGGAGTCATCTCACCGGGGCCGCCCAGGGTGTTGGAGCCGTAGGCGAAAGCGAGGGTGGTGAGGGGCAAGAAGACGAAGCCCAGGAGGGCGAAGAGGGTGTTGCCTTCGAGGGCTTTCGTGATGTAGCCGGGCTCGAGGAACCACACGGCGATGAAGCCGATGCGGGGCAGACCGAGCAGGGCAGACAGCAGACCACATCCCATGGGGACCTCCGGATTCGGGGGGCAGCCCTACTCTACCGCCGCCGGGGGTGTTGCATTGTGCTCGGGGGCGGCCCACAGGCGCTCGAAGCCCACCGCGATGACCGCGCCGATGGCGTAGGCGAGGAGGTCGAGGGGGTCGAAGGTGGAGCCGAGGGTGAGGTGGAGGAACCAGTGGGAGTCGGCGCCCACGAGGCCGAGCGCCTGGATGCACTCCACCACGACGGCGAAGATGAGCACGCCGATGGGTCGGCTTCGGGGGGAGCCGACGTTGGTGGCGGCCACGCAGGCGGTGATGAAGACGACGACCAGGACGTCGCTTCCGAAGCCACGGAGGTGGCCGGTGCCGTACTTGAACAGCACGAGGCCCGCGGCGAGGCAGGCGGCGGCGGCGAGTGCGGGGCGCCACTGGAAGCGGAGGTTCGGCATGGCGGGAGCGTAGCGGCTGCGAGCGCGGGGCGCTGTGTGGATTAGGAGGGCGGCCCCCCGGTTGGTGCGGAGGCCCCCGATGTCCAGCGCTGAAGAACGGCGACTCGCCGAGCTGTCCCGCGAGCGGTCGCTGCGAGATGGGGGTGGGCTGCTGTCGTTGGTGGGGGTGCTGGGCATCTTCGGGTTTGTGGTGTGGGCCACGTTCGTGGGGCTGGGGAGCTCGCCGCCGCTGCCGGCCACGGTGTCGGCGCTGATGGCGATTGTGCTGGCCGGGCCGCAGATCTGGGCGGGTCGGGCGGTGTCGCGGCTGAATGTGGGCTCGCTCACGCCGGTCCGGGCCATCGCGGTGCTCAGCCTGCCGGCCTACCCCTTCGGCACTCTGGTGGGCGGCTGGCTGCTGTTTCACCTGCGCGACCCCGCCATGCAGGCGCTGCTCACCCCTGAGTACCGGGCGGTGGTGGCCGCTACGCCGCGGCTCGACCCGAAGAAAGGCAACGGCCCGGTCATCCTCGGCGTGATGCTTGCGCTCGGAATGCTGGCCTTCGGGGCATTCTCGGCGATGGTGGTGTAGGGCGCCCCACGCGTTAGTGGCGCGGCCCCCGGAGGTGCCCATGGACATCGTCGTCTACCACTACAGCGGCTGCAGCACGTGCAAGAAGGCCCGTCGCTACCTCGAAGGCCGCGGCCTCACGCCCACTCTGGTCGACCTCAAGGCGTCGCCCCCGTCGGCGGCCACCCTCGCTGAGCTGCACGCAGCGTCGGGCCTGCCCGTGAAGAAGTTCTTCAACACATCCGGGCGCTCGTACCGAGGCGGCGGCTGGAAGGACAAGCTGCCCGACCTCACCGATGCCGCAGCCCACGAAGCCCTGGCGGCCGACGGCATGCTCATCAAGCGGCCCATCCTGTCGGTCCGTCGCGGCGACGCCCACGCGGTCACGGTAGGCTTCAAGGATGCCGTGTGGAACGGCATTCTCGACGGAGGTGGGCAATGAGCGACATCGGCACCGGTCGTGCTGGCAGCCTGCACCGCGGCTTCGTGGGCGGACGCACGGCGCGTTTTCTTGCTGCCGAGGTGGCCAAGCTCGCCGATCTGGCCCGTGAACAGCACGGTCTCGAAGCTGCCGCCGCAAAGGTGTGCGCCGAGGCGATGGTGGCCACCCTGCTCATGAGTGCATGGGTGAAGGGCCGCGAGCGCATCACTGTGCAGGTCCAGGCCGCCCAGCCCAAGTTCGCCTTCGTGGCCGACGCCGACGCCGAAGCCGGCATCCGCGCCCGGTTCTCGCCCCCGCGCATCCGCAGCGCCGACACCGGCATCGACGGCTACCTCCACGCCATCCGCGCCGACGTGAAGAAGGAAATCTACCGCGGCATCACCGCCCTCGACGGCCGCACCATCGAGGCCGCGCTGTCGGCCCACCTGCACGACTCCGAGCAGGTGGAAGGCATCCTGCGCATCGGCGTGAAGCAGGACGACGACGGTCGGATCACCTTTGCGGGGGGCATCCTGGTCGAGCGTCTGCCCGAGCACGACGAGCTGCCCTGGATGACGCCCGAGGACTTCACCCACACCTTCAGCGCCCTGCACGACCAACCGGTCGACGACCTCCTCGTGGCCCTTGCGTTCGGGAAGATCGCCGGCCAGGAGGTGGAGCTGCTCGAGAACCGCAAGGCCCACTGGCGCTGCGACTGCAGCATGGACCGCATCGAAGGAATGCTGCGGTCGCTGGGCCGGGAAGAGCTCGTGGCGATGCGCGAAGAAGACGGCCAGGCCGAAGTTGTGTGCCACTTCTGCAATGTGCCGTACACGGTCACGGGGCAGCGGCTGGGCGAGCTGGCGGCCGCCCTCGGGTAGGCGCTCGGGATCGCTCCCGCACACAAAGATCCCGAGAATGTGCTGGGGGTGGTCATGTCCAGCCGGGTGCATTCCGCTTCCAGGAGTGTGCCCGGAGGTCCTGATGCCCATCCCCGTCCTGTTGCTCGCGCTCACCCATCCAGCCGACGCGTGGTCTCTCAAGCGCAACTCCGAGGGCCAGGCCCTCCGCTGGATGGAGATGCCGGTCACGTACCGCATCAACCCGAGCAACACGTCGGGCCTCGATGAGACCGAGGTGGAGTCGCTCATCCACGCGGCCTTCGACCAGTGGGGCAATGTGCCCGGCGTGCCGCTGTCGTTCAACTACCAGGGCGAGACCGACCTGGCCGACCCCGACTACACCGACAGCGCCAACATCGTGTACTTCGAGGACAACTGGCCCTCGGACTGGGACCAGGGCTTCCTGGCGCTCACCTTCACGTGGTCGGTCGACCATGGCGAAATCATCGCCTTCGACATGGCCTTCAACGAGAACTTCGAGTGGACCGTGAGCGGCGAAAAGGGCGCCCACGACTTCGCCAACGCCGCCACCCACGAGGTCGGGCACGCCGTGGGCATGGGGCACTCCGAGACCTTCGACGCCACCATGTTCGCCGACAGCCAGATGGGCGACACCGCCAAGCGCGACCTGGCTGAAGATGATGCGGAGGGTCTTCAGTACCTGTATAGTGGCATCGTGGCAGAAGAACGGTGGATGTGCGCAACCGGCGGCGCGACCTCCTCCTCCCTCTTTGGACTGGCCGCAATCGCAGGGGCAGTTGGCCTCAGGCGACGGCGATCTCGTTCCGAAGAGGAAGAGAGCGCAGGGCAGGACGCGGCGGCTTGACGCAGACGCCTTTCTCTGTGGCGGCGACCTGAACTCCTACATGCACAGGGCACGGCTCTGTGGCCATGAATCTTGTGAATCGTGACTTCTGGAGGCGTGAGACCGGACGCTGGGACCGGACCCTTCCTGCTCGAGCCTGAACTCCCCACGGGGTGATGTATTGCCCCGTATGGGTCTGGCCCGGACTGGTCTCACGTCTCCTTTCTCGATTCACTTCTTTGCGGCGGTCTCCGATGCGTTGGAGCCCGCCGCTTCCTGTTCTCGCAGGTGTCGACGCCACCGGCCGCCCTTCTTCAGGCGCTTGGCCACGATGGCCCGCTGGCGGTTCTTGTAGTGTTTGTGGGCGTTTTCGCCTTCTTCGTTGCAGCGGGCGGTCTCGCGGTCGATGACCTGGAACTCCACGAGCGCAAACACCGTGCGGCCCAGCATGGCGCCGTACCGAATGGGCGCTTCGCCATCCACGCGCACCGGGAAGTCCACGATGAAGTTGATCATCCGGTACGACCCACCCGAGAAGGGGTTTTCTTCGGGCGTGAGGTGGTCGTCGGAGTCGAGGCCGCCCTGGAGGGCATCGCGCACATCCGCGTACATCGGCTGGCGCAGCAGGGTGCCCACATGCACCAGGTTGTTGTGGGACTGCCCCGGAATCACGTAGTTGAAGGGGAACAGGTTCTTCGTGAGCCACGCCACGGCCGGCAGGATGTGGTGGTGTTCTTCGGTGACGATGCGAAAGCGCAGCTTGTCGAAGATGGTGGCCGCGGTGTTCTCCTTCTTGGCGATGAGCTTCGTGATGATGCTGTTGCGGGTCTTTCTCGACCCATAGAACGCCACGATGGGGAAGCCCTCGCCCCGCATGCGGTCGGCCGCCGCCACAATCCGACGCTCGGCGAGGTCGAGCACCCGCGCTTCGGACAGGGGGGTCTGGAAGCGCAGCTCGGCGGCTTCCATGTGGTTGATGACGTGCATGAGCTTGAGGATGGCGCAGGCCAGGATCTGGCGCCTGCGGAAGCCACCGGTGTGGCTGGCCAGCACGAAGATGTCGCGGACGTCGTCGGGCTGGCGGAGGTCGCCCGGGAAGGTGAGGCCCAGGTGTTCCTCGAGGTAGTTCACCGCCTCGTTGTGCACGAAGCGCAGGCGCCGAAGGTCTTCGGGGCGGTCGATGTCGAGCAGGTGCAGGCGCAGGAAGCGGTCGACGGCGGCGCGGTCGGGGTAGTGCGCGCGGTTCCAGTCGATGATGGAGTTGCCCTTCAGCACCAGGCGGATGGCGTCGAGCTCGCCCAGCGACAGCGGCCCGCCCGACAGCAGGGACCGCATCGAGGCGTCGATGGTGAGGGCCGAGGTGGGCCCTCCGGGACTGGTCTTCTCGTCGAACACGGGCGTTCTCCGGCGGGCGGCGCGCCTAACGCGTGGGCTCGTCCCCGCGCACGTGCTTCCCGGGCGGCTCTCAATCCGTGACGGGCGGTTACCGGGCTGCGACCGAGGGGGTGGCGCCGACCGTCCCTCTCCGCCCACCTCCCGGAGTCCCCCGTGCGCGCCCTCCGCCTGTTCCGGTTCGGCCTGTCCGCCACCCTGAGCCACTTCGGCCTCGCGTTCGTCGTCTGCGTGCTGTTCGGCGGCATCTCGGGCGGCCTCAGCGCGCTCATCTTCTCCCTCGAGCCCCAGCTCAAGTCCCTGGTCCCGCCGGGTGAGATCTGGGGGATGATGGCCGTCCTGCTCCCCGACATGGTGCTCCAGCTCGGCGCCACCATCCTCGTGGGCCCCATCTTCCAGGCCGCCGCCGCCTACGCCGCCTTCCGGCACTCGCGTGGCAAGCCCGGCTCCGTCAGCCACGGCATCAACTTCGGCCTCACCCGCTACAAGCGCATGCTCGGCCCGCACGCCCGCGCCTGGCTGCGCATCCTCATCGGCATCCAGCTGTTCCTGCTGCCGGGCATCATCTTCTGGAACCAGCTGGCCCTGGTCGACGCCGTCGCGGTCTTCGAGAAGTCCAAAGACCCCCTCCGCCGCAGCCGCCAGCTCACCAAGGGCTACCGCCGCACCATCTTCATCATGGGCTTCCCGTGGCTGTTCTACAGCATCCCGGCGTTCTTCATCATCCCGCAGCTGCTCGCGGTCTCCACGCTGATGCTCATCCCGCACCAGATCGCCGTGGCCGCGTACCTTTTCGTGGTGTTCGCCGGGTATGCGCGCCTCACGTTGGAGCGCACGGGTCTGTTGAAGGAACCGGACGAAGCACCGGTCGAGGGTGAGGTGGGCTGAGTCGGCTTCTCTGGGCGCCTGCCCCGCCTCCTGCGTCGGCCGGGCACCGCGTGCGCTCGGGGGTCGCGGGCCGGGCCGGTCGGAGCCCCGCAAGCGGGTCTCCTCCCTGGCCGCTCCGTCGCCCGGTGGGCGACCCGCTGGCGCGGCCCCTGTTGCCCGCTGGCGCAGGTCCGAGAGATGCTCCGCTCTCTCGGGCTCTCTCGCCTTCGGGACCTCCTGAAGTGTGTGGACATCGTTGTTCTCATAGTCCTCCCCCTTCAGGGGGAGGTGGCCGCGCAGCGGTCGGTGGGGGCCCCGGGTGTGGATGTTGAGGTTGATGTCGGCAGGTCGCGCCGGTTCGTGGACCCGGGGGGATTCCCCCCGACACCCCCCGGGGGTCCGAGAGACGCTCCGCTCTCTCGGGCTCTCTCGGC
>ENA-OWNT01002274-OWNT01002274.1-seawater-metagenome-genome-assembly--contig:-NODE-2274-length-20402-cov-3.706421_pt1 | contig 20402 bp, 15 predicted proteins | sample MGYA00238136_ERZ651165 | MGnify/ENA primary metagenome ERZ651165 (study PRJEB26861, sample SAMN08777766) | seawater metagenome | isolation source: coastal seawater | place: USA: Florida | collected...
TGAGCCGCCTGCGCTTCTTCGCAGACGTTCCCCTGAACGACATCAAGGCCAGCGCCCACCTGTGGAACGAGCTGCACCTGGAGCAGGGCAGCCCCCTGTGGGAGGAGGGCCAGGGCACCTACGAGCTGGGCATGCTGCTCTCCGGCCAGCTGCTGGTGCAGCTGGAGGGCTCGGAGGTCGGGCGCGTGGACGCGGGCCAGCTGGTCGGCGAGACCTCGGTCTTCACCGCCCGGGTGCCGCGCACCGCCTCGGTGGTCGCCAGCTCCAGCTCGGTGAGCAGCCAGGTGGACAGCGCCGAGAGGGTGGGATGGTCGAAGGCGATGGTCGCCGGCAGCGAGCGCCCGACCCCGCCGCGGAGGCGGTCGGCCAGCTCCACGGCCATGAGGGAATCGAGCCCCAGGTCGAAGAAGCCGGTGTCGGGGTCGATGGGGGCGCCAGGGTCACGGCCCAGGACGGCGGCCAGCTCGGCTCGAACCAGGGCCTGCATGCGCCCGTGCAGGGCCTCCTCCGGGGTGTCGTGCAGCTCTTGGAGCCAGCCCACGTGCAGCTCGGCCGGGGACGGCTGCTCGGGACGGAGGTCGCACACCTGGGCGAAGAGCGGCCGCGGCCGGCGCGCCGACACCAGCGGCACGAAGGTGGGCAGATCGAGGTCGGCGAGACAGACCACGGGTGGGGTCGTGCGCCCCATCAGACGGGCCAGGGTCTCGAGGGCCACATCCGTCAGGAGGGGACGCACCCCGAGGCGACGGAAGGACTCCAGGTCGTCGCCCGAGACCATGCCGCCGACGGCCCAGGGCCCCATGGCCACCGCCGTGGCGGGGATGCCCTCGGCACGCCACTGCCGCGCCAGCCCGTGCAGGGTGGCATTCGCCGCACCATAGGGCACCAGATCCGGCGCACCCCACACCGCCGACACGCTGCTGAGCAGCAGGAAGAAGTCGAGGCGCTCGACCGCGAGGGCGCCGTAGAGGGCCCGGGCTCCGTCCAGCTTGGCCGACAGAGGCTCTGCCAGGGAGGCCGCGTCGCGCCCCACCAGCGGACCGCGGGAGGAGACCCCGGCGGCATGCACCACCCCACGGATCCGGCGCTGACCGGCCCGCCGCAGGCTCATCAAGGCGTCGACATCGGCCACGTCGGCCGCCACCACACGGACATCGACATCCCGCGCCTCGAGGGCACGCACGGCGTCGCGAACCCAGATGCGGGCGGGGTCGTCGTCGAGGCCGCGCCGGGACGTGAGCACGAGGTGCCGGGCACCGAGGTCGACCAGCAGGCTGGCGATGGCGAGCCCGATCCGCCCCAGGCCACCGGTCACCAGGTAGGCGGCGTCGGGGTCGAGGGTGGGGGGAGAGGCCGAGACGGCCGGCAAGCTGGACAGTCGCGGCACCCGCAGGCCACCGGCGTCCACCGCCCAGCGGTCGTCGCCCTCGGAGGAACGCAGCACCCCCAGCAGCCCCTCGACGGCGTCGTCGATGGTGAGGTCCGGAGCCATGCGCACCACCGCACCGAAGCGCTCCGGGTGCTCGACGCTCGCGCCCGCCGCCAGGCCTTCCAGCATGGCGACGTCGGGGTCGTCGGCCTCGCCGCGCACCACCACCACCAGGCGCTCGATGGCGTCGCGGGCGAGCAGCTCGGCCACACGGACCATGCCCTCGACCCCAGGCTCCACGAAGGCGACCACCCGGAAGGGCCCGGCCCCGGTGACGGCCGGACAGCAGTGCGCCTCGAGGTCGAGATCGTGCAGCCGCGACTGCAGCGCGCCGCCGCAGCCGCCCGGGTTGCCCACGACCACCCAGGTGCCCTCGACAGGGCCGGCCCCTGCCGCCGCCCGGACCCAGTCGACCCGGTACAGGGGCACCTGCCCCCCGCCACCCTCGGCGGACCGGGGGAGAGGCTCGAGCCAGTGCCGCTTGCGCTGGAACGGGTAGGGCGGGAGCTTGCCCCGCGGTGCTCCTTGGTGCACGACGTTCCACAGCGGGTCGAGGCCGGCCAGGAAGAGGGTCCCCAGGCCCTCGAGGAGCCGGGTACGGTCGTCGTGGTCGGGGTGCAGGGCGCCGGTCCAGCGGGACTCGGGCTCGGTGCGAGACCCGGCCGACGAGAGCACGGGGCGAGGGCCACACTCCACGAAGGTGCCGAGCCCATCGGCGACGGCGGCCCGCACGGCATCGGCGAAGCGCACGGTACCCCGGATGTGGCTCACCCAGAATGCCGGCGTGGCGACGTCGGCGTCGGCGATACGCCCGGAGAAGGCGGAGTACAGCGGCAGGGTGGGCTGCTGCAGGCGAAGGGCCCGCACGGTCTTGGCGAAGGGGTCGAGGGCCGGCTCCACCAGCACGGAGTGGAAGGCGTGGCTCACCCTGAGCTCCACCGCCCGCACGCCGCGCTCTTCGAACCGCGCCAGGGCCTTGAGCACCGCGCCGCGCTCGCCGCTGATCACCGACTCGTCGGGCGCGTTCACCGCGGCGATGTCGACCGGTAGACGCAGGCCGTCGAGGACCTCCTGCACCACGTCGACGTCGGCCCGCACGGCCACCATGGCGCCGTCGCGGGGCAGGGCTCCCAGCACCTTGCCCCGGGCGATCACGAGCCGCATCGCGTCGTCGAGGCTCATCACCCCGGCCACCGCGGCCGCGGTGATCTCGCCGATGCTGTGCCCCAGCACCGCGGCGGGCTCCACCCCCCAGCTACGCCACAGGGCGGCCAGGGCCCAGCCGACGGCGAAGAGCACCGGCTGGGTGACCTCGGTTTCGTGCAGGCGGGTGGACTCGGCGTCGGCCGCGAGCAGGTCGCGCAGGGAGGGGGCGCCGTCGGCCATCCACAGCGCGTCGCAGCGGTCGAAGGCCGCGCGGAACACCGGTTCCTCCTCGAGGAGCTTCAGGGCCATGCCGGGCCGCTGACTCCCCTGCCCCGTGAAGGCGAACACCACCTCGGGCCCACGCCGTGCGTGCCCCTGGCGGATCGGCCCCAGCTCCCCCGCGGACACGGCGACGGCGCGATGACGATGGGCCTGTCGGCCGACGCTGGCCGCCGCAGCCACATAGGGCAGCGGCTGCCCCTCCCGCAGCGCGCTGCGCACCTGCTCCAGCCGCGCCTGAAGCGCCGCCGGGCTGTGGCCGCTCACGGCCACCAGCTGCACCGAGGCCGGCGCCCGCTGCTCCTCGCCCCCCGCAGGCGCCTGCTCGAGCACGATGTGGGCGTTGGTGCCCGACAGCCCGAAGCTGCTCACCGCGGCGCGGCGTCGGCCCGTCCATGGACGGGCGGAGGTGGGGATGGCCAGCCGGGTGCCCTCGAGCTCGATGCGGGGATTGAGCTCGTCGAAGTGGAGGTGCGGAGGAACCTGCGCGTGGGCCAGCGCGAGCACGGCCTGGACCATGCCCGCCGCACCCGCGGCGGCTTCCAGGTGGCCCACACGGGTCTTCGCCGACACCACGTGGCAAGGCCGCTCTCCCTCGCCGTAGACCGCGGACAGCGCCCGCAGCTCGATGGGGTCGCCCAGCGGCGTACCGGTGCCATGGGCCTCGACCATGCCGACGGAGGAGGCCTCGACCTCGGCATCGGCCAGGGCGGCCCGAATGACCGCCTCCTGTGCCCGCCCCGACGGCGCGGTGAGCCCGTTGGATCGGCCGTCTTGGTTGACTGCGGAGCCACGGATCACCGCGTGGATGCGGTCGCCGTCACGAACGGCGTCGGAGAGGCGCCGCAGGTAGAACAGAGCCCCGCCCTCGCCCCGCACGTAGCCATCGGCGGCGGCGTCGAAGGTGCGGCACCGACCCGTGGGGGAGAGCGCCTGCAGCTCCGCGAAGTAGATGGTGGGCTCGGGGCTGAGGAGCAGGTTGGCGCCCCCCGCCAGCGCCGCGTCGATCTGCCCGGCCCGCAGGGCCTGGACCGCCAGGTGAATGGCCACCAGGGAGCTGCTGCAGGCGGTGTGCACCGACAGCGCGGGGCCGGTGAGCCCGAGGAGGTAGGCGATGCGGCCCGACGCCACCGAGGACAGCGTGCCCGTGCCCGACCATGCGTCGATCCGCTCGACCCGGTCGCCGAGGAAGTGACGCCGCCCGTAGTCGGACAGACCCATCCCCAGGTAGACGCCCACCGGCTGGCCGCGCTGGGCATGGGGAGCGGCCCCGCCATCTTCCAGCGCCTCGACCGAGAGCTCGAGCAGCAAGCGCTGCACCGGGTCCATCCCCTTCGCCTCGCGCGGGGAGATCCCGAAGAACTCAGCGTCGAAGTGATCGACCTGGTCGAGGAAGCCGCCGGCGTCGGGCACCACCCGACCGCTCACCGTGGGCGGCTGCGGACCCCATCGGTCGGCGGGAACCGGCGTGACCGCATCGGCTCCGGCAACAGCTGCTTCCCAGGCGCTAGCGGGATCGGTGACGTGCCCGGGAAGGCGACACGACAGCCCGACGACGGCGATAGCTTCGGTGCTCATGGGGTCTTGGCCCGGCCGCGAGAGGGAACGCATCCTAACACCGTGCGCGGGCCCGCGGGGGTCCTCTTCGTGCCGCGTCGCCCCCGCTACAGGCCGGCCTGGAGCTGCACGTAGATGGCGTGCCCCAGCTCGCCCTCGTGGTGATGGGCCTCCCACTCGATGGTCTGGGTCAGGTTCCAGTCGTGGGGATGGAAGTTGACCGCGACCTGGCTGGAGGTCTGCCGGTCCTCGGCCCACTCCAGGTACTCCAGGGCCACCGCGGGCTCGATGTCGAGCTCGCCGAAGCCGGTGGGGAAGCGGTAGGCCACCGAGGCCATGCCGCCGATGGCCTCGCCGGCATCGGAGCGGTCCTCGTGGTGCTGCGCGATGACGCCCTCCACCACCGAGGTGACACCGTGCTCTTCGAACAGCAGCGCCCCCACCAGGTGCCGGTCGTGCGTCGGGGAGGCATCGCCCAGAATCCGCGGCGCGCTCTCCCCCCGGAACCAGCTGGCGTAGGCCACGTGGGCCCCGAAGCCCGCCGCCGTGTGCAGCAGCGCCCGGGTCGTGAGGAGCTGCCCGGCCTCGGAGCCGAGCTCGTAGCCCGCGGGGTCGAACACGCCGACCGAGAGCGCCACGTCCGCCGCCTCCGGCCCCACCGTGAACTCCCCCTCGGCGCCGAGGTTCCGCCGGGGCACCACCGCCATGTGGAGGGAGCGATGGGCGAAGAGGATGCGCTGGGCCGGGATGAGGTACTCGGCACTCACCGGCGACTTGAACCGACCCGCCCGCACGTACAGGCGCTCGTGGGGGTGCCAGGCGATGCGGGCGTCGAGGAGCTTGAGATCACCGGAGTCTGCGCCCACCTGGATGAACGCATCGAAGTCGTTCTCGTGCAGCCGCCCCTGCAGCCGGGCCATGGAGAGGTAGGCGCCGCTCACATCGGCCACGGGACCGACAGGCACCAGGTAGCCGGCCTCCGCCCACGCATGCAGCTCCAGGGGCGAGCTCGGGCGAGGCTCGACCCACCGCGGCGTCCCCTCCTCGATCAGGGTGGAGCCACCGATGGTGAGGATGTCGTCGAGGGTCGCGCCGCCTGTTCGCTCCGACTCGGAGAGGTCGTGGGAGACCGCCGGGTCCCCGTGGGAGGCCGAGGCATGCTGCGCCATCACCAGCGGCTCGGAGTGCGCCGTCATCTCGTCGTGGGAGGCGGAGGCCACGCCCGAGACCCCGAGGATCCCCAGCCACACACCCCATCGCACCAGCTTCTCATGGACCATCACGGCCTCCATGACCGGTCCCAGTGCAGACACCGGTCCAACCCTCCAGCCCGTCTCGCCCCCACCGCTGTTACGTTTCGATTCACTCCGGCCGGCCGATTCGTTACCGACGCGAAGACGTGCCGGCCGCGAGGTGGGCGCCCATCGCCGCAGGAGCCGGCCGCGCGCGGATGTGCCCGTTGGCACACCCCTTGCTTACTCATCCGCCAGGAGGTCCGATGTCGATCTGGAACATGTTCTTCGGTGGGGGCGGCGGGGTGCGCGTCTCCGGCTCCGAGGCCAAGCAGCTGGTGGACGACGGCGCGCAGCTGGTCGACGTTCGCACCCCCATGGAGTTCGCCCAGGGCCACCTGCCGGGGGCCATCAACCTGCCCGTCGGCGAGATCGGTCGACGCGCCGACGAGCTGGACCGTGGAAAGACCACGGTCGTGTACTGCCGCTCCGGCGCTCGCTCGGCCAGCGCGGTGATGCAGCTGCGCAGCTCCGGCTTCGACGAGGTGCGCGACCTGGGGCCCATCACCGCCTGGTAGTCTCCATGGGTGCGGTTGCTCCTCGCTAGCGCCACCGGTCTGCTCCTGGGCGCGCTGCTGTGCCTGCTGCTCTTCAACCCCGCGATGCCCATGTACTCGGCGTCGTGGGTCCTGCCGGGCGCTGTCACGTTGGCGCTCTGCATCGTCGTGGTGCTCGGCTCCGCCATCGGCAGCTTCGTCGGCGCGTTGCTCCACCCGGGACCCTGGATCGAGCGCTCGGCGGCGGTGTTGTGGATGGGGCTGTTGCCGCTGCTCGGCTTCGCCTACGACGCCCTCGTCGACCCCTGCACGCAGCCCTGCACCGACACCTACCAGCCCGTGGCGTGGCCCGGCGCCTGGCTCCTGCTCGCGTCCTACGGGCTGTCGCTCCTCGCCTGGGGCGCCCACTGGCGCCGGCCGCGTCCCCTCCCCTGGCACCAGGAGGCGGCCGTGGTGGGCGGCATGGGCCAGGGGGTGGTGGCCTGTGTGCTCACCGCCGTCCAGTTCGGCCCGGCTCTGGCCTTCGCGCCGCTCTTCCCACCGCTCCTCTCGCCCACCATCTCGTCCCTCGTCCTCACGTGGGCGGTCCTCGCTCGACTCCGCACCGCCGGCCTCGCAGCCGGAGCCAGCGGCGGCACGGTGGCCGCCATCGGCTTCGGGCTGTGGTCGCTGCTCGGGGCGGCCTGGACCGGCACCTTCCACCCCTACGGCGGGGCCTTCTCCCAGACCTGCAACTGGACGATGTCCCAGCTCACGCCCCCCGTGGGCGACTGCCACTACCTGTGCACCGTGGCGGCCCAGGGGCACCCGTGGCTGGTGCGACCCCGCCGGATGGGCATGCGCCGCGGCCGGCCCATCGTCGTGAACCGGCAACTCGCCGTGGCCAACGCCTTCGAGGACCTCCTCCACGAGCGCTGGCCGCGCCTCGGTCGCCTGGCGCGGCAGGTGTACGACGCACTGGCGCGGGACATCTCCCGCTGGCTGCTGCTCCGCTGGGTGGCGAGCCTGGTCTACCTCGCCATGCTGCCCGCCCAGGGGGTGTTCGAGCTCACCCTGCTCCTCCTCGATCCGGGAGATCCCGAAGAGCGGATCGACCGGATGTACCGCCCCCGGGACCCACGCCCGTAGAGACCAGATAGGCCCTCGGAGGAGGTCCCCATCCACATCCACGCAGCCTGGACCGACGCGGTGCTCGCCCTCGTCTGCCTCATCGGCGGGTTCGGCCTGCTGGGGCGTGCGGGCCCCCACGGCCGCACCACCGGCATCGGCCTCCTCCTGGTGGGCTCCGCCGCGGTGCTGGGGGTCCTGCGCTTCAGCGGTCAGGAGCAGCTCACCCTGCCGCACATGGGCCTGTCCGGCCTGGCCGCCTGCGTCGGGCTGCCCTGCATCGGCGCCGGCTGGGCCTCCCGCGCCTTCGTCCCAGGCCACGGCGACACCGTGCGCCGCTATGTCTTCGGTGTGCTGCTGGTGGTGGCCGCCATGACGTGGTGGATGGCCCCGGTGCGCACGGGGCTGGGCGCCGCCGGCATGCTCGCAGCCGCTGCCGGGGCAGTGGGGCTGGCCTCGGTCGACCGGGCAGCCGCTGGCATGGGCGCGCTGGGCGCCGTGCTCACCATCGTGGTGGGCCTGGCCATCGGCACCGAGGGCGACCTCCTGGGCTTCCCACGGGTCGGCTGGTTCCACCTGGGGCTCGCCCTGAGCCACGGGCTCCTCGCCCTCGGCATCCTCCGGGTCGACCCCTCCACGGGCGAGATGGCATAGCATCCGGCCTCGCTGGAGGTCCCGTGGTCGCTGCCCTGTCCCTGATGCTCGCTCTGTCGTCCGCCCTCGCCTCGCCACCGGGCGTCACCCAGGCGGCGGAGGTCGTGACCAAGGCGGCGCCCCCCGGCACGGCCACGGTCCGCCTGCTGGCCCACGGGGAGGCGGCCTTCCTCGGGGAGCTCACCCTGGCCCCGGACGCGAAGGTGCCCGTCCATCGCGACCCCACCGAGGAGATCATCTACGTGGTCCGCGGCGGGGGCACGATGACCATGAACGGCGAGAGCTTCCCCCTCGTCGCGGGGGACAGCGTGGTGATGCCGGCGAATGCCGAGGTCTCGTTCGCCAACGGCTCCGAGGAGTCCGTGTTCATCCAGGTCTTCGCCGGCCCGGGCCCGGCCTCGAAGTACGAGGCCTGGAAGTAGCCACGGGCCGCTGCCCGGCCCTACAGGACGCCGCGCCGCTCCTGGTCGCGCTCGATGCTCCGGAACAGCGCACCGAAGTTCCCCTCCCCGAAGGAGAGGTGGTTCTTCCGCTGGATGAGCTCGATGAAGATGGGCCCGATCAGGTTCCGGGTGAAGATCTGCAGGAGGTAGCCCTCGTCGTCGCCGTCCACGAGCACCTGGTGCCCCTGGATGCGGGCGCGGTCCTCGGTCACGTTGGGCACGCGGTCGAACACCTCGGCGTAGTACTCGTCGTCGATGTCGAGGGTCTCGATGACCCCTTCGCTCATCTTGTCGAGGCTCCCGAGCAGGTCGTCGGTGAGGAAGGCCAGGTGCTGGATGCCCGGGCCGTTGTACTCCCGCAGGTACTCCTCGATCTGGGACTTGGACTCGTCGCCCTCGTTGATCGGGATGCAGAAGCTGCCGTCCGGCGAGCGCAGCGCGTAGCTGGTGAGGCCGGTCTTGGCGCCGCGGATGTCGAAGTAGCGCACCTCGGTGAACCCGAAGACGTCCTTGTAGAAGGTCGCCCAGGTCTGCATCGTGCCCTTGTGCACGTTGTTGGTGAGGTGGTCGATGGAGAGGAAGCCACGGTCGTCCACCAGGACCGCCTGGGGATGAGGCACGAATGCGCGGTCGAAGTGGCGACCGTGGCTGTCATCGGGGCCGAAGAAGTAGATCAACGAGTCGCCGATGCCGTAGATGGCGGGCGCGTCGAAGGACTTCGGACCCAGGGCGCCGTCGTAGGGACGGGCGCCGCGCTTCACGGCCTCGGCGTAGGCGGCCGCGGCGTCGGTGAAGCGCCACCCCATGGAGACGGCCGCCGGCCCGTGGGCCTTGGCGAAGCCGCCCGCGAAGCTGTCGGTGTCGCGGTTCACCAGGAGGCGGATGTCGTGCTGGACGTAGAGGTCCAGGTCTCGGGTGGGGTGGGTGGCGAGGCGGGAAAAGCCGAACGCCCGCCACAGCTCGTCGAGACGCTCCGGGTCGGCCGAGGCGAACTCGACGAACTCGATCCCGAGGAGGCCACAGGGGTTGGTGTCGGTCATCACTTCTCCATCCAGCTGGTCCAGTAGTTGGCGACCGAGGCGGCGTGTCCGGCCTCGGTGAGCTCGAGCGGGCGGCGGGTGTCGATCATCACCGCCTGCTCCAAGGTGTGGGTCTTGCCCTCGGCGGCCTTCACGGCCCCGGGCTGCGGGCCGTGGTGGATGCCCTGCGGGTGGAAGGTGACCATCCCGGCGTCGATGCCCTCGCGGGAGAAGAACTCCCCGTCGTGGTAGAAGAGCACCTCGTCGAAGTCGATGTTGCTGTGGAAGAACGGCACCTTCAGCGCACCAGGGTCTCCGTTCTCGAGGGCGCGCGGAAGGAACGTGCACACCATCACCTTCGGCATCATCCAGGTGACGTGGGCCGAGGGCGGCAGGTGGTAGCGCTCGGACATCATCGGGCGGATGTCGGCCACGTTCAGGCGCCACACCGTCAGGTCGCCACGCCAGCCCACCGTGGTGATGGGGCTGTGGGGGTAGGTCACCGTGGTCACCCGGCCGCGCCGGAGGATCTTCAGCTGCCACTCGTCGTCGAAGCGCTCCACCTCACCGAGCTGGGGCACATCGATCACCGCTGGGTCGAACAGGGCGTGCTGCCCGACGATCCCACGGTCGGGAATGGTCACCTCGTCGGTGGACTGGATGACCAGGAAGCGGCTGTCCTCTACGGGGGCGAGGCGGTAGACCGTGCCCCGCGGGATGACCAGGTAGTCGCCCCGCTTGTAGTCCAGGTTGCCGAAGTCGCTCTCCAGACGACCGGCGCCACGGTGCACGAAGAGGATCTCGTCGCCGTCGGCATTCCGCAGGTAGTACGGCATGGGCTGGGTGAGGGTGGCCCAGCTGATGGCCACGTCCTCGTTGTGGAGGAAGGTGACCCGGCCACCGAGCCAGTCCCCGCCGATGCCGGGCAGCTTGTCGGTGTGGAGCGCGGCCGGGCGGCAGTCCCCCTCGATGGCGGTCCAGTCCACCGGGCGGTGACTCCGGTACAGGTGGGACGTGCGGCCGAAGAAGCCCTGGCGGGCGTACTCTTCTTCGTAGGTCCCCTCGGGCAGATCGACGTGGGCCTGGCGGGTGACCTTCCCTTGCTGGACGTACATGCGCATGCCTCCTGGACAATGGCCAACCTAGGCGGCTAGTCGTTCAGAAGACAGCACAATGATCTGCCCAACTCGTTCAAGGTATTCGACGATGCGATTCACCCTGGAAGGGGTCGAGGCCCTGGAAGCCATCGCCCGCACGGGCACCTTCGCCGCCGCTGCTCGTGAGCTGCACAAGGTGCCCAGCGCCGTCAGCTACCAGATCCGTCAGCTGGAGGAGGGGCTGGGGGTGGAGCTGTTCGACCGCAGCGGCCACAAGGCCACGCTCACCCCGGCCGGCACGGCCTTGCTCGACGAGGGGCGCTTCCTCCTCGCCCGCGCTCGCCGCATGGAGAAGCTGGCCGACCGCTTCGCCGACCAGTGGGAGGCCCGCCTGGTGGTGGTGGTCGACGGCGCCCTCCCCACCGAGCCCCTCCTCCGCTCCCTGGCGGAGCTCGGCGCCCGCGATCTGCCCACCCATGTGCAGCTCCGCACCGAGTTCCTGGCCGGCGTGCCGCAGTACTTCGCCGAGCTCCGGGCCGACCTGATGCTCACCCTCGTGGTGCCCGACGATCCGCTCCTGGAGCACGTGGAGTTGCCCCCGGTGGTCTTCGTGTTGGTGGCGGCGCCCGAGCACCCGGCGGCCCGGGGCGCCCTGCCCGACCTGGCCAGCCTGCAGCAACACCTCGAGCTCTCCGTGCACGACAGCGACGCCCGCACCTCCGACCAGGACACCAACCTCATCCCGGGGGCGCGGGTGTTCTACGTGGGCGACTTCGGGGCCAAGAAGGAAGGCCTGCTGCGGGGGCTCGGGCTGGGCTGGATGCCCCTGCCCAGCGTGCGCGAGGCCCTCGCCGAGGGGCGCCTGGTGGAGCTCGACTACGGGCCGGGCTCCCGCCGCTCCTTCCCACTGGCGCTGGCCAGCCGGCGCGACCGGCCCTTGGGGCCCGCCGGGGAGCAGCTGCGGGAGCTGCTCATCTCAGCCCTGCGGGGCTGACCTCGGCCAGCACAGGCTTCGGTCGACCGCTGGCGGGTCAAGCCCCACGATCTCCGATCCGATGAGGTCGGGACGGAGGTGTGCATGCGACGGTGGCTACTCGGACTTCTCTTCCTCCCCTCGGTCGCCGCGGCCGCCCCCCACCTGAGCGTGTCCGACCCCATCGCCGGCGGCACCGTGTTCGCCTACCTCGACGCCGACCCTGGCCAGACGGTGGTGCTGTTCGCCAGCACGAGCGGCGCCCCAAGCCCCTGCGCCACCCCCTTCGGCGGCACCTGCCTCTCCCTCCCCGGCCCCACCCACGTCGTCGGAGCCTGGGTGATGGACGGTCACGGGCGGGCGACGGCCGAGGTCCCCGTGCCCTCCGGGCTGGCCGGCAGCCGCCTCGGCTTCGAGGCCGTGGCCTTCGGTCCGTCCCTGGCCTCCACCGGCGCCGTGGTCCGCCGGGTTCGGGGCCCCAACGCCGACCCCGACGGCGACGGCATGGCGACCCAGCGAGAGCTCCAGCTCGGCACCGATCCCAACGTCGCTGACACCGACGGCGACACCGTCCTGGACGGGGAGGAGGTGCTCCGCTTCGGCACCGATCCGCTGGTCTTCGACCCCGGGCTGGTGGGCGGTGGCGCCGACATCGACGGCGACGGCCTCCCCGACGCCTCCGAGTTCGCCCTGGGCACCGACGCGTGGATTCCCGACACCGACGGTGACGGCCTCGACGACGGCGACGAAGTGTTGGTCCACGGCACCGACCCGCTCCAGCCGGACACCGACGCCGACGGCCTGTGGGACGCCGATGAGCTGTTCCAGACCCTCACTGACCCCCTCGACCCCGACACGGACGGCGCCGGCGCCTCCGACGGCGACGAGCTCACCTATGGCACCGATCCCTTCGACCCCGCCGACGACGTCCACGCCGGGCCCGACATCGACGGCGACGGCCTCATCGACAGCCAGGAGTTCCTCCGCGGCACCGATGCCTGGATCCCCGACACCGACGGCGACGGCCTCCTCGACGGCGAGGAGGTCTGGGTCTACGGCTCCAACCCGCTGGACCCCGCGTCCCCCTGAGGTGCGGCCCCACGAACCGCTGAACACCCCGGCTCGCTTGTGGTAATCCGTGCTCCTTGCTCGGTACGCAGGAGAGGTTGATGACGTGGTGGTGGATGGCGGTCGCACTGGCGGCGCCGACGTGGGAGCAGACGGTCACCCAGGCGCTCCATCGCGACGACACCTGGCTGGCGGGTCCGGGCCTCGAGGAGGCCCTCGACACCCACTGCGACGCCGGAGTCGCGGCGGCCTGCGCGTGGCGAGACACCGAAGAAGCCGTCACCATGCCCCGCCTCTCCGCCGTGGCCAGCCTGCTCGCTCGCAGCTGCGACGCCGATCCCGTGGGCTGCCTGGTCGGGGGCTGGGCCGCCGGCGTCGACGACGACGGCCACCTCTCTGCACGGGGCTCCCGCGACCCAGCGGAGGCCCTGGCCCTCTTCCAGCAGGCCTGCGACGGCGGCAGCCAGCGAGGATGCACGGCCCTGGGCCGAGCCCACCGCATCGGGGTCGGCACCTACGCCAGCCAGGAGGCCGCCACCAAGCACCTCGTGGCCAGCTGTCGGCAGGGGGAGCCCCGGGCCTGCCGCGAGATGTCCGAGCTCAGCCGCGACCGCGAAGGCTGGCTCCGAGCGGCCGAAGAGCTCGGCGACCCCGTGGCGGCCTGGCTCCTGTCCAGCCGCACCCGCGCCGACGACGAAGCCGCCTGCGACGCCGGGGTCGTGGAGGCCTGTGACGCCCTGGCCCAGGCCCACGCCGACGCCCCGCTCCCTTGGCTGGCGTCCGCCTGCGAGCGTGGGCATGTCCCCTCCTGCGCTCGCTCGATCGTGGCCCGTGGCGACGATGACGCCGCCGACGCCCTGCACCAGCTAGCCGAGGACTGGGCCCCCGCCGACGCCTGGGCCGCGCTGGCTCGCCACGCCCCCGAGCGCATCGCCCTGTGGTCGGGCGGCCAACCGCTCACGAAGTCCGAGCGGCGGAGCTTCCCCAACAAGCTGCGGCTCGCCCTGTGGCCCTGCTACCAGGACGCCGTCGCCCGGGGGGCCGGCGAGGGATGGGTCGACGCCCAGGTGCAGATCGAGCAAGACGGCTCCATCAGCGCCGCCGCGCTCAGGGCGGACTGGGTCACCGAGGAGCTCGCGGCCTGCGCCTTCGACGCCGCCCGAGACACGCCTCCCCTCCCCGAGGGCAGCGGCCCCCGCATCATGAGCTTCCCGGTCTCCTTCGCCCACGAAGCCGAGCTCGTCACCCGGAACATCGCCGACCTGGCCGTCAAGGACTTCAGCAAGGCCATGCGCTCGGTTCCCTCCTGGGCCGTGCCCATCGACGACTGCGCAGAGGGCCTGGGGGAGGTGGTCCCCGCCCGCCCCATGGCCAAGGTCCGCCTACGGGCCGACGGCCGTGTGAAGTCCGTCAAGCTCGTGGACGCGACCGGGTCCCCCGCCCTGAACGAGTGCCTCGAGAACACGATCAAGGGCCTCACCACCGAGCCGCTGACCAACGGCGTGGCCTTCCACCTGGCCCTTCAGCTCGTCCAGCCCGCCGAGCGGGAGCCCGAGGTCGAGGTCACCTACCGAGACCAACGCGGTCGTCACACCGGCCCCACCCAGGTGGAGCGGGTGCTGGTGCTGGTGCTCGAGGGGAACGAGGTCGACGGCAAGCGTGCGCGCCTGGGCACGAAGAGCGTCGACTCGCTGCGCACGGCCTACGACGGCGCCAAGGGCTGGCTCGACGAGCACTCCGGGGGCGCGGTCACCATCGAGGTCGAGGTACGGGAGGTCGACGTCACGCTGGCTCAGGGCGTGGGCACCAGCGACCGCACCCACCGCTGGCACGTGGCCCGCGAGGACCTCCCCGCAGAGCTCGTCCGCACCATCGAGCCCGCCCACTGGGACGTCATCCACCTGTGGGCTCCCCTGCCCCGGGGCGCTCCCCAGGCCTCCCTCGGCGTCGTCTGGAACGACCGCACCCTACGTGGCGCCGGCTTCGTGACCGCGGCCCTCGCCTCGGGACGCGAGCTCGTCCTGGGGGATCAGCCCACCTACTTCGCGGTGCTGCAGGGCCTCTACAGCCTGTGGGGAGATCGAGCCGCCGCCCACCTCGGCGCCGAGCTGCCCCCCAACGACCGGGTGCTCCGCCTCGAGGACGGCACGCGCCACGACCCGCGCCCCCACACCGACGAGCCCCTCGCCTTCTACGAGCACGTCTTCCACTACGAGCTACCTCCGAGCTTCTGGCGAGACCTCGCCACCTGGGGCGACGAGGTGAACGTGCCGCAGCCCGGGAACCTGGCCTACGCCGCCGATCCCATCGCCAGCGAAGGGGTGAAGCTCACCGACTACGTCAACGACGCCATCGTCGACGAAGGACGCCGCTGGGACGCCGCCTGGGACGACAGCGACGGCGGCGAGTCCTGGTTCGGCGTGGCCTTCCCCGAGCCCACCCAGGTCGGCGCCGTGCGCGCCCTGCTCCGCACCGGGGACGGGGAGCCCCCCACCGTGGCCGTGCAGATCCGGCAGGGGCAGAAGTGGGTGCTGGTGGGCGCCCCGGAGCTCGGCGCCGATGGCACGGTAGAGCTGGCGTTCTCCCCCGAGGTCGTCGACGCGGTCCGACTGGTCGTCACGCAGCCCGAGGAGCGCGCCGTGGTGGAGCTCGAGGTCTACGAGGCCGACCTTCCGCCGAAGCGGTAAGGGGAGCCCCCCAGGTAGCGGAGACCTCGTGAAGATCGGCATCGACTTCGGCACCACCAACTCGGCGGTCGCCATCTCCGACCCCGCCCATCCCGAGCGCGGCGCCACCAATGTGGAGCTGTTCGACGGCGAACGGGTCCAGCGCACCGTCATCTACGCCTCCCCCGAGGGCCAGGTCAGCTTCGGCAACCAGGCGTTCCGCGACTACGTCGAGCACGACCTCGAGGGGCGCTTCCTCCGCTCCATCAAGATCTTCCTCCCCCAGGAGGTGCCCCGCACCACCCTGGCCGGCCAGCTGGTGAGCTTCGAGGACCTCGTCACCCAGTACCTGGTCTTCCTGCGTCAGCGGGTCGAGGAGCGGCTCGACACCGAGGTGACCGCCGTCACCGTGGGGCGGCCCGTGCGCTTCGATGCCGACCCGGTCCGCGACGCCCGCGCCGTGGCCAAGCTCACGGCCGCCGTGGAGGCCGCCGGGATCCGCGACGCCACCCTCCAGCTCGAGCCCGTCGCGGCGGCTCACGCGTACGAGAGCACCCTCGATCGAGAGCGCATCGTGCTCGTCGGAGACTTCGGCGGCGGCACCAGCGACTTCGCCATCCTCCGGGTCGGCCCCGGGCGCGTCGGCCGGGAGCGCCTCGACGACGTGCTCGCCACGTCCGGCGTGGCCATGGCAGGCGACGTGCTCGACGGCCGCTTCATGGACACCTTCCTCCTCGACGCCTTCGGACGCGGGCATCACATCACCCCCCGCTATGCCACCGAGAGCGAGCCCTGGGACCACCCCATCCTGCGGGACATCCAGCGCCTCTACTACCTACACCTGCTCCGCTCCGACGACCTCGAGCGCCGCCTGGCCTACGTCGAGCGCTACCTCGACGACCCCGTGCCCATCCGCCGCCTGCGTCGGTTGGTGTTCGACGACCTGGGCTACCCCATGGCCTGGGCCATCGAGGGCACCAAGCGCGCCCTGTCGGAGGCCGAGTCGACCACCTTCCGCTTCGACGAGTTCCACGCCCCCAAGCTGAACCTCGCTCAGCCGGTAGACCGCGCCTCCTTCGCCGCGGGCTGCGAGGAGGTGATGCAGGCGTACGACGCGGCCATCGGCGAGGCCCTCGACGAGGCCGGGTTGAGCGAGGGAGGCATCGACGACGTGTTCCTCACCGGCGGCACCGCCCAGCTGCCCTTCCTCCGCCAGCGCTTCGTCGACCGCTTCGGCGCCGAGAAGCTCCGCAGCGCCGACGCGTTCACCAGTGTCAGCGAGGGGCTGGCGCTGAGCTGAGGCGCAGGGGGAGCTCGGTGACGCCCCCCCGAAGGCGGGACGTGGCCTCCGCCAGCCGGGCCCGGGCGTCGACCTCGACGATGGCTCCGTGGGCCATCAGCACCCGCTCGAAGGGCCAGGCCAGGACGGCCTCGAGGCTCCGCCGGGCCGCTGCAGGGTCCTTCGTCATCAGGCGGACGGAGCGACTCGTGGCCATGCGGCCCCGGGCGCCGACCATCCACAGCAGCAGGCCGGTCATCCAGTTGGACGCCTCGAAGTGGAACACCAGGTCGGTGCAGATCAGCGTGGCGCTGGGCCGATGGAGGAAGACCGACTCCGCCATGCGGGGCATGCCCTCGATGAGCCGGCCCTCGAGCACCTCCTGCCAGGCCACGCCGCTCTGGAGCACCTCGCCTTCCGGCAGATGGGGCAGCCGCTCCCGCAGGCCGGGGGCCAGGTGGACCCGAGCCGCTGGGTAGCGCGCGGCCGCGGCGCCCAGGAACAGGTTGTGGAACTGGTTCGGCGCCACCAGGTGCCGCACCGGACCGAGCTCGGCCAGGGCTGCGGCCAAGGCATCGCTGATGGGGACCGGGCTGTGCAGCCACAGACCGCCGTCCGGCAGCCGCACCACGGTCATCCGGCCCGGGAAGTGGATGCCACCGGGCAGGAAGACATCATGGGCGACCACCCACAGCTCCGGGGCTACTTCCTCCAGCATGGACACCTCCTGTCCATGGAGATACCGAGGCCTGCGCATTTAGTCAAGGAGCTTGACCATTGGGCTACGAACAGCAACTGGACGACGCCAAGCGGGCCAGCACCCTGCAGGTTCTGTTCAAGGCCGCGCGGCTCCTCAACGACGAGGCGCTGGCCCGGCTCTCCGAGCGCACCGGGGTGCAGGTGCGCCCCTCCCACGCCGCCCTGTTCCCCCACATCGACCTCGGGGGCACGCGGATCACCGAGGTCGCGCGTCGGATGGGCATCACCAAGCAGGCCGTGAGCCAGCTGGTGGCCGACCTCGAAGCCATGGGCACGCTGGAGCGGGTGCCCGACCCAGCGGACGGCCGGGCACGGCTGGTGCGCTTCACCGCCGCTGGCCGAGCCGGCCTCCTCGACGGATTGGGCGTCCTCGGCGAGGTGGCGAGCAGCTACGAGGACGCCCTCGGCGCCGACGGCCTGGCCACCCTGCACGACCTCCTGACCAAGCTCCTGGCCGAAGCGGAGCGCCGATAGCCCGCTCGCTAGTCGCGTAGGACCTGGGCCCCGCGAGGGTCCCGCCCGCCGGGGGCCCGATGAGCCAGGGCCTCCACGTGGCCGCAGGCCGGGCAGGCTGGGGCCGAGGTCCGCACCGCCAGGCGCTCCGCCAGGAGGGGCACATCGCAGCCCCGCAGACGCCAGCGCGCCCAGGCGCCCGGGTCGTCTTCCCAGCGGGCCGACTGCGCCGCCGGGAGCATGCCCACGTCGCCGTGCATGGCCTGGTGCGGCGGGTCGCCCGCCAGGCCCAGGGCCAGCTCACAGGGCATGCCCTCCACCGCGTCCGCCACCCAGGCCTCGAGGGCCGCGCCGCAGTCGCCGCAGGTGAGCCCCTCCCACAGGTCATCCTCCGGCCAGCCCGCGTCGAGGGCCGTGGCGGCACCGGTCCAACCCTCCAGCGTGAGCAGATCGAGGGCCTGCCCCCAGCGCTCTGCCTGGGCTCGCCGCTTGGCGGGCATCGCGAGGTCGCGCCGATGCAGGGCCCGCACCGTGGGGAGCAGTGGCACCACGGCCTCGACCACCCGCCGCTGGAGCTCGTCCGGGGCATGGAGCAGCCCCAGCAGGGCGTCGACGCCCCACTGCTGCCCGCCGAGCCGCCGCCGCGCCTGAGCCAGCAGCCGCACGCTCCACGTGCGCGCGAACTGCCCCTGGGCCCCGGGCGCGTCCAGCACCGGGCCCAAGGCCGCCACCAAGGCCAGGCCCGCATCGCTGACCCGCCCGTCGGCCACCAGGGCATCGCCCAGGTCGTAGTCGCCATCGCGGCGCCCCGCGGCCCACGCCCGGGCCAGCGCGGGGACGTCGTCGGCCATGCCCTCGGCATGGGCCAGCAGGTGCCAGGGCCAGGCCTCGTCCAGCGACACCAGGGCTTGGGGCCCCATCGGCAGCGACAGCTGTTCCATCGCCCCGGCCTAACCCCCTGGCGAGGGCCTCAGCGAAGGAAGGGGCGGACCTGCTTCACCACCAGGCGACCGTCGGCCAGCACCTTCCACTCCGTGTCCAGCAGGAGCGTGCGCCCCGCCGGCACCGGCTCGTCCACCGGGTACACCGCCTCGATGTCGAGCAGCGACCAGGCGAGGTCCTCCGCGAGGAAGTCCGGCAGCACGATGGAGGACTCCGACGAGCTCCGCGCCCGCACCAGCTCCAGCTCGCTTCCCTGCACCTCCACGAGGATCTGCTCCGGGTAGACGCCGGCCTCGGCGCTCACCACGTCGAACCAGCCCACCTGGGCGTTGATCAGCAGGCGGTCGTCCCGAGCGACGGGGTTGCCCGTGAAGGCCACCGCGTTGACCCGCTCTCCTTTGCTGCGGGTGTTGACCAAGACGCCCATCGCGACCTGGTCGTGGGGGATGCCGTACCAGCTCCGCTCCTCCCACGCGCGCACGCCGACGACCGAGGCCCACACGGTGCGCAGGCCGTCTTCGATGGACCGCTCCTCCTCTTCGTCCGGATCGCAGCGAGAGGGCCCCACGGCATCGCCGTCGAGGGAGTCCGCCGCGCACACGCTCACCGAGCTGTACAGCCCGGCCCCGCTGAAGGCGAGGGCATCCTCGGCGTTGCTCGAGCTCCGGAAGCGCACCATCACCTCCGTGTGGCCGAAGGTCTCGCGGATCTGCTCCGCCAGGGCCGCCACGAGGGTCGTGTCCACCGGCAGGTCGTGGATGCGCCCCTGGAGGGCCTCGAGAGCCTCCCGGCGGGCCGCGCCGTCGACCCCCAGCGCCGGGTCGGTGGCGATGCGCAGCACCTCGTCCTGCAGGGCGTCCTGGGCGAGGTGCTGCTGGTAGAAGGCCATGGGCAACACGAAGCCCTCGAGCTGCAGCGCCGGATCGATGCGCTGGTACAGCGTCGCGAGGTTCGCCCCCTTGCTCCCGTAGGTGCCCGTGGCCGCCCGCCGCTCCTCGGCCGTGGCCGTGGGGAGCGCCCCCAGCGGCACCATCGCCTCCGTGGTCCCGTCCGCTGGCACCACCTCCACCGGGTCGGGCTGCTGCGCGGCCCAGAAGGCCTCGGCCTCGGCCGGATCGGCCGGCGACACCTTGAGCGCCGCCGCCGTGCACCACAGCTTCACCAGCTGGCCCTCGTAGGGCTCGAGGAGGCGCCGGGGGTTGGGCACGTAGCAGTTGGGCGTGCCGCGGGCCGCCGACCGCACGTTCAGGTGGGACAGCTCCCCCTGACGGGTGCCCGTGACCGCGCCAGCGATGGGGCGCTCGATGTCGAAGGGGGCCTCGTCCAGACCGAGCACGTCCCGCGGCCCGAAGGCCACCTCCGCCTCGGCCACCGCCAGCTCTTCGGGGGTGTAGATGCGCACCGTGCCGTAGCCGATGCCCTGGGTGTAGGGCTCGTAGATGATGGTCTCGTCTTCCTGGTGGACGACGAAGGGGAGGTCGGCCCAGCCCGCCGCGGCCTGGACCTGGTGCACCGTGTTGGGCACCCAGGCCAGCTCGTCGAGGAAGAAGCGCTCCGAGAGCTGCCCGTGCAGCGCCACCACCTGGGCGCGGGTCACCGTGTTCGAGGGAACGCGCCCGTCCCACACCGAGAACCCCCAGGTGCCGTCGACGAACTCGAACACATTGCCCGAGGAGTACTCCTTCACCGTGGGGTCGATGACGAGTCGCGAGTAGCCCGCGTGGTCCATCCCCGGAAACTGG
>ENA-OWNT01002275-OWNT01002275.1-seawater-metagenome-genome-assembly--contig:-NODE-2275-length-20402-cov-3.571611_pt1 | contig 20402 bp, 17 predicted proteins | sample MGYA00238136_ERZ651165 | MGnify/ENA primary metagenome ERZ651165 (study PRJEB26861, sample SAMN08777766) | seawater metagenome | isolation source: coastal seawater | place: USA: Florida | collected...
CATCGCGCACTGCTTCCTCTTCACCCTCGTGTTCCTCGGCCTCTCGGACTTTTCGACCGTGTTCGGCTTGAGCCACTACTTCAGCACCGCCGGATGGTTTCACTTGTCCATCATGTTCACCAACTTCCAAGGCATGGTGCTCCTCCTCAACGCGTTCGGGCTTCTGTTCTGCTTGTTCCTCTACTTCAAGGGAAAGCACGCCCCGTCGGGTCCGGACAACGGCACCTCCGGAAAAGGAGTGATTTTCGACTACTACTGGGGCATGGAGCTGTACCCCCGCATTTTTGGTGTGGACGTCAAGCGCTTCGTCAACTGCCGCTTCTCCATGACTTTCTGGATGTTGGCCGGTATCGGGTACTTGGCGGCCGACTTGCAGCAAAACGGCAATGAAGGCAACTGGGAGTCCATCAAGCCTGGTCTCTTCTTCACCGCTCTGTCGCAGTTCATCTACCTCGTCAAGTTCTTCAAGTGGGAGATCGGCTACATGCGCTCCATTGACATCATCGTGGACCGCGCTGGCTTCTATGAGACGTGGGGATGCCTCGTGTGGGTCCCTAGTGTATACACCCTCCACACCCGCTCGATTGTCAACGCGGCGCCGCAGCACACTTGGTACTCAGCTGGCCTCATTTTCTTGGTCGGCACCGTCGGTGGAGTGCTCCTGAACTTCTGGGCAGATTCGCAGCGGCAGTGGTTCCGCGAAGCAGACGGCAACATCACAATCTGGGGACAGAAAGCCAAGGCAGTGCGCTGCAAATACGTGGTCCGCAACAGCGCAACCGGCAAGCTGGAAGAGCGCGAGTCATTGCTCCTCGCCTCCGGTTTCTGGGGCGCCGCCCGCCATTTCCAGTACCTCTTCGAGTTGATGGCGGCATGGTCATGGTGCCTGCTGTCCACCAACTTCTCCGACACCGGCAACGGCGTCCTTCCTCTGTTCTACGCTACGTTCTTGACCATCTTGCTCATCCACCGCGCTGACCGCGATGAGTTGAAGTGCATCAAGAAGTACGGCGACGGTTATCGTCGCTACATGGACTTGGTGCCCTACAAGATCATCCCGGGAATCTATTAAAAAACGAGACCTCCTCTGTTGCGATTGCCGGCGTGTTGTTGTGGTTTTCAATCAACGGGTTAATAACTAACTATATACTTTACATTGATGTATGTGTGTTGTGGCGAGAGCAAGAGCTCAAAAGCGTTCTAATGTCAGGGTGTGCGTGTGTGACGCTGGCGCTGGCACATCGACTCACTGAATCACTCCTCATGCACTGCGTTGAGTTGGCCTGCTTCTTCTTGCCGGGCATACTCTTCCAGTCGCAGGCGCGCCTCGGCGAGGTAGTTTACCAGCGTTGCAATCGTTTTTTGCGAACTTTCCTGCTGCTTTATTAAACAGTCCCACAGCTCGTGCACCACCGCAACGTCCACCTGTGCATTAGGACCACACGGCGAATCAGCCGCATTGTGGACCCGTCAACCAATCGACAATCGGGCTCGGGACGTACCTTGCCGTCGGCGCTCACTTGCACCTTACTGAGGTCGAATGGAGTTTCTGCCTGCTGCCCCTCGGCGGGGGTTGTTTTTGAACTATTGTTTTGAGGACGCTGTGCATGAGATGCCCTCGGCCTCCCTCCGTGTGACGGATCAAGCGCGGATAGAGTTAGCTTTTGTTGCTTCTGTGGTGGCGCGACACTGCTGTCGTTGCCGCTGGAGAATGCTATCGAGCGAACTTGCTGTGGTGGTCTGCGCCGATAGGTTGGCGACACGGCTAGTTGCACGTCAACGCGTGACCTCGTTGTTGATACGGCCTTTTTGTACCTGAACATTCACAGCTAACTTGTGAGACGACGTACTGTCAACAAAAAGAGCGAGTGCGGGGTCAAACGGTCAAACACACAGACCTGGCCTTGTGTAAGATTGGTCTGCTGTGTTCCAAGGCTTGCAGCTCACGCTTGTGTTTCTGTTGCAGCTTCTTCATCTGCTCCTCCATCGCCGACCGCTTCTTTCTCTGACTACCAAAAAGCACTGATCTTGGCAGCTCATTGGAGTCCATTGTTCGGGAAATATTCGTCTCCGAGAACCAACACCACGTGCAAGCTGAAGATTTCAAGAGAGTGTCACTTTATGACAAAAACAAATCTCCGACTAGCGCAGCGGTTGGCTGGGCAAGTCACTTGGGTGCGGGGCAGACAGGGATGATGTCGGAGGCGCAGCCCGCTGGGAAAGTCGCAGGTGGCAAAAAGTTTCCGTCACCCTTTTCCTGCGCAGTTTCGACGACTGCGTAAAATTGTATCACACAAGAACCCATGACACAGTAGTACGTTCACGGTTCCGCGCCGTTGCACCACAGTCATGAGATAGTACCGTCGTTAATCCCTGCACGGCCTCGGCAGTCTATCTGCGACCAAATTCGATTCACGCAAGCCATCCGACTTCCATCACCTCCACTCCAAACAATGATCTCCAAACAATGATCCGACCATTACACCCTCCAACGTAGTTCCGCCAGCGCACGACACAACGCCACGAAGCAACACCACATCAACAACTTCCAATGCAACGTACCAATGAGCAAACGCACCAACGCACCAACGCACCAACGAACTAACGCACCAACGCGCCAACGCGCCAACGCGCCAACGCACCAACGAACCAAAGAACGAACCAAAGAACGAACCAAAGAACAAACCAAAGAACCAAAGAATCGAATGAGCGCACTTCGTTGTTGCTGCGTCGCAGCGCAGCGTCGTCGATCAAAGAAAGAAAGAAAGTTCCAACTGCCGCCGCACAACGAACGAACGAACGAACGACCAAACGCAAACAAACGATGCATTCGCTGTCCGTCAGTTCAGTTTGGCAAATAGCCTGTACGAAACCCAGTGAATGACTCAACCAACGACGGTGAGAGGGTGACGACTGTGAACTCACTGTGAGTGACTGTGAGTGACTGTGAGTGAGTGACTGTCGCTCGTTGACGTTTCTTTTCTTTCTGTTGTTCAGTGTTCGTTGTTCGTTGTTCGTTGTTTGTTGCTTCGTTGCTTCGTTGTTTTTTGCTACGTTGCTTCGTTGCTTCGTTCGTCGTTGTTGTTGTTGCTGTCGTCGTTGTAGAGTTATCAAAGCAAATGTCGTCGACGTTGGTGGTAATTGTTGGTGTGGGCGGTGGTGTTTGTCTTCGGCGTCGTCGTGGTTGCTGCTGCTGCTGCTGCTGCTGCTGTTGCTGTTGCTGCTGTTGCTGTTGCTGTTGTTGTTGATGATGATGATGATGATGACGACGACGATAATAATGATGATGATGAGGTGAGGACGTTGACGATACCAACAATCATGATGAAGTGCGAAGAAGGCGTTGTTGTCGTCGTCGTTGTTGGTTTTTTGCCGTGTGTTGGTTGTGGCGCGAATGCTCTTATGACTATGGTGTGCTGCGTTGCCGTGTTGTGTCCAACGTGCATTGTGTGTCGTGTCTGACATGTGCTGGGTCTGGTGGTACGTGTGTGACGTCTGCAAGGGTGCCAACTGACCAAGCGTGCTTGCTTGTGCGCCGTCAATAGACCGACTGAGGTAGGCAGCGCTGTTTCACTGGCCGGGTTCACCTAATGAGGGACGCATCGGTGAAACCAGTTGCCTTGGCGTATTGCAATACTTCGTGGCTTCGCGTTGCAACGTGGCCTTAGTTTTTTCCTCGTGTACTCACTGCGAGGTCTCAAATATTGTCAACGTTTTTGTTCGCCGAATTTCGCATGACTGCGAACGAGTTCATCACCTTGGATGGCAGAATGCGGCAGTCGGTCGGCGGATATCCTGGGTGGCCTTAATATGCGACATTGAACCGTATACTTGTCGGACAACGTGGCGATGTCAGAACCAAGGGGCCGCATCGTATTTGACAAGCTGGGTTACCCGACATTTGAAGACGGAGGCCTTGTCCCTGCCTCCCGACTGCAGGCAGGCGCAATTGGATCGTTGCGGCTAACGCTGCCGCATTCGTCGCCTCAGTCACAAAAGTCAGAGGACAAAACAACGACCAAGGCGCCTCCCAAGAAAAAGAACTATGTCCAAGAGAACATCCGGCGAGCGAAAGAAACGCTGAAAGTCAAACACAAACTCCCTGCCAAAGTCCGAGTCAGAGCAGATTTACCAGCGGATGTGTTCGGGACAGACTACAAGACCAAAGAGTACAAGAGTAAGTCTCAGCAAAGCAGAGAGGCGACTCAGAAGTTCATGCAGACGTTTCGGGAAGCCGTCCAAGACGCACGGCAGCGCGGTCACCCACGCTCCAACACAAGCCGCAATGTATATGCGCCGCATTTCAAAGACATATGGTTCCCCGTCCTCGAACCACGTCCTGCCCCGACAAGTCCTGTCCACGATTCTTTCAAGTTGAGTGGCGGTTTCAGTGGCGGGCGGCGTACGTCGACTCGCTCGCAGAGTGCAAAAGTGAGATCGCTGGATGCAGCTGTGCTCATGCAGAAGGCAAAGATGGACACTACTGATACGGGGCCCGCCGGGGATTGGCGGCGGGCGCTCGATGAAGGGGCCGCTGGCTTGGATGCTGCTGCTGAGACGTCGGCCAATGCCCGCTTCGCCGCGATCCTTAAGCACCCCACCGAACATCTCTACGCGTTTTTTGACAGCATCATCCGCGTCGGTCACAACTTTACTGAGCTCAAGCAAGCCCTCCGCGCCCGTGACTCTGAGAAAGTCGGTTACGTGTCCTGGGACGATTTCGTCATGATATTGACGAGCGTCAGATGGCAGTTTCGTGGCTCCCAGCTGGACATTTTTAAAGAATGTTTACTCGCAACAAATATCGCGCGAGCTGCCGGCTCGGATCCCTCGAATGGGGAGATCGTCGACTACATAAACTTCGTCCTGTCGATTCGATCGTGGCAAACAGACCGCGAGGCACAGCAGGTTCATGCCGCCGTGTCCGGGAAGGTGCCGTCACCAACACACGGGACCACGCCGGCAGCTCGCTCGGGACAAATTCGCAATGGCAATAAGACCGCCCGCTCCCCGCAATCTCTCTCTCCTTCCAGCAATCGAAGATCTCGCCAGCGCTCCCCGCGACGACGACGCGAGAGCAGAGCAGTGAGCATAACACATGAAAGCTACGAGCTCGACCCGGTTCTCGCGTCAATGCTGCGTTCTTGAGTCAAACAATTAATGTAATTTATCGCGTCATGCTGAAAATTGCGCACGCCGACAAGCACACTTCTTGCCAGCGCGAAAAATCACACCAAGCTGAAGGCACCGGTTTGCCTTGCACATGACGTACGTTACTGGTCCTCCTCGGAATCAGATTGGTAAATTTCTGCCGCATCCCACTCGCTCGTGCCGCCATAGAATTCCACAAACTCTTCCTTGGTAAAAGGCTGCCCTGCGTCTAAACGGCGCTCCTGATACAGCACGCCAAGTCCCCAGCTGGAAGGATCTGTTCTCGCCGACCCTTGGGCATCTTCTGCTGGGTCATGCTCAAAATCTACACTCGTAGCATCACCAGATGCTTGCGCAATCTGGTCCGGTGAGTTTGATACACGAAGTTCGGAAGAAATGCTCGTGGGCGGCAATGGCGTGATTTCGAAATTGCGATGGTCGCCCCGGCTATGCGCAGGTAACCACAGCTCTCGACCTTGACCCGCAGCTGGGTGCTGAGAAAATTCATTCACGTCCCCTGCCACACTCTGCGGCGAAAACACTGTTGCGAACCATTCGCCATCTTGACGTGCCCAAATAAAGCTGCCTGACTTGGTTCCTTTCGCACCCCGGCCGTCGAAGACAGGATCTGCTTGAGGCGATGTACGAAACCGCAGTCCCTTAGGATGAACACATTTGAGCAACAGTGTGTACGCCGCCACGTTCGAGGCGGGCACAGTGGCGGTGCCAGCAGTGGCATTGTCCGGCCCTGGTGTCAGCGCGGAAAATTCCCACCTGTTGTTCATTGTAACCTGCCATGAAAACCGCTCGCCTTCGGTGCTTGTTTCTCGCCAACCCGGAGGCGGAGACTCGTACGGAATTATTTGCCGAAGGTCAGCCGGCATGTACGGTCGCAGCACCTCCGGAACGATAATTCCCTTTGGACTTGCGTAGTTTTCGAGAATGGCAGAGAGTGTGCGGGTGTTTGCCATCAGTGTGGAATTCAGTAAGTGCGGAATTCCTGTTTCCGGTTTTGTGCCAGCCTCCCGGCCACGACTGATGACTTCTGGAGAGTTGGAATCATCATCGTGCTCGAGCGCTGACCTGGCTTTTCTATCATTCTTTACCTTCATTTGCAATTGCCGTGCCTGAAAGTCTGTGCAGTTTGAGCAGCTGACAACTTCGCGGTACTGGCCAGAGTTCGGAAACCAGGCCTCAATGTCATACTTGATTGCGGCTGTGCGAGTGAGTTCGCTAAAAGCACAACTCGTGACTTGAAACGGAAGGCCAAGCATCTGGTAGAACTTCATAGTGCGCAACATCAGCCTCCCGAAGTCCTTTTCCGATTCAATCGGAGCCGACACCGTCACTTGCTCTACTTTCTCAAACTGATGCACACGAAAAATACCCTTCGTGTCTTCGCCTTGGCTGCCAGCTTCTGTGCGAAAGCATGTCGAGATTCCTCCTACGTCGTATGGGAGACTGTCGCGTGAGAATGTTTCTCTGAAGAACAGGGCGCAGAGCGGCTGTTCGGCTGTTGCAATGAGATATGATGAATCCTGCGCGACGTTCTGCTTGCGGTTGACTTCAAACAAGTTGTCTTCCAGACCGTCCAACTGTGCAACATTTTTCATCATTTCGGCAGTCATGATTTCTGGCGGCTGCAGAATCTCGCACTCATGCGTGCGGAGATACTGCAGGCTGAAATTGATGAGTGCCTGCGACAAACACAGCGCCGCCCCGCGCAGGTAGTAGGCTCGCTTCCCTGATATTTTGGCGGCATACTTGGTGGCGTGTAGCCCCCCAATCATGGAGAGCAAAGTGTCGTGACTGAATTGTGGGAAATGGTGGCCGCGCTCGCGGAATTCGTGCACGCGAAAGAGAATACCCTCGCCGTCTCCCGAGGTTTGGTCACCGCGCCCAACGGGTGCTCGAAGTGTGAACGGTGGGCCGAGTTGCTGGATACCATAGCCGTACGTCTCAATCACGACGTTGCCAACACGATTTAGGAAAAGGTCACGCAACCGCGTCTGCGTCTTCATGATGCTAGCCAGCTCGGCTTCGCGTTTCTTGAGCGTCTTGTTTGCCTCCTTTTGGTCAGCAGTGACTTTGGATCGAGTGGCTTTATTGCGCATTGACATAGAAAACTGGTTGAGTTGCTGCCGCACACCATCGATGGTTTGGATGGTTTTCCGGCATGTTTCGTCCATCAAGAACAAGACCTCCAACATGCAGATCTGGTACGCATGTAACAAGAGCTTCGGCGCTGTCGACGCGGTCCTGTCCTGAGCCGACGGCGTCCATGCCCGCGATACTGCCTTCGCAGCACGCTTGGTGAGTTCTGCCCGTCCAGCATTATAGTGGACGTGTGCAGCTACGGACTCGATGAAGCTCCATACACTGAAAGCATGTTGCTGTGAAAGCTCGCTAGTATTACAAGAATCTATTTGAACTACATCGTTTTGGAGTGACTTGACCTCCGAGAATGACTGGCTGACTTTGTCGCGGATGAACAGACACCAACGGCAAGGAGGTGGCGTCCCACTGTCAATCGGCTCGCGGAAGAAGTCACGAGCACCTACGTTCGACGCAATGCTGCGCACCAAATCGATTCCCGCCGCCCAGGACGGGTATCGCCTTCGTTCAGAATGCCGAAGCTGCGCTCTTCCAGCTGCACTCCTGCACAACTGAGCAGGAATGCCCATCGCACCAGAAGCTTGTCGCACGACGCACACACGGCGTGTCTTCAAGTCACAGTGCCAGTTCCTCACTCCGTATTCGCTCACATCGCCAAAAAAACGGGGGATTTCATGCAGCACCAGAAATCTATTGATATAACCATCAGAAGCAACCTGTCGAAACTGCAGGCGACGCTCTGTGTTGCGGCAGCTCGTGCCGTGGCTGTCTCAGGAGGAGTGGTCTTGCCGTGTCGCGTTCGACGAGTGATGTCATTGCCATGCCAAACCCGTGCTGCTTTGTTGTCAGTACACACAGTAATTTGTTTCTCCTGGCATTACCTTAGATACACTGAGTCGCCATGTTGTCGGTGTCGACCATTGACTTTGTTGCTGTGCTGTTGTCGGTATCTGTCTGTGTCGGTGTCGTCGTAGTCGTCGTCGTCAATTATTTGTCGTTGTTCGTTGTTGTCGTCGTGTTGTCGTCGTTGCCGGCGGCCGTTCACTTCTGTACAGGTCCCAACCGCCTTCGCTGTGCGACTGTGTTCACTCACCGCTGACTGTGCAACCTGTCCCTCCATCCACACCAAGTCATCGCGAGGAAAAAGGCAGGGGGCAAGGAGACCTCGTCGGCTCGTCACCTCGTCGGCTCGTGCGTCACATACATCGGTCCTGTTGTCATGTTGGGTGGTTGGTCACGGACGTCGTGCTTCGCATACCATACATCGCCGTGTCCGTGCCACAGTGGCCCCGTGTCCCGGGAATCACGAGAGCAAGCGAAAGCAACACCCACTGCCTTACTTGGCGACACTTCGAGAACAAATATTGCATGGCACAAACTTGTTGAAGCTGTGTCGGCCAAAGTCAAACAACACATGCCGCAGCCTCGTAGTGTGCCGAGCGACACGACAAGCATCGAAGGCACACGCCGCGTCTTGTGTGGTTCGCGATGGCACTCACCACAAGGTGGCAAACGGCGGGGTGTCTGAATACAACGGGCACAACCCTGAGTTGAATATCCCGCAAGAGTGCGTTGGAGGTTTACTTGCTTGGAGCGTTGTTTTTGTGTACTTGTTTTTTTGAGCTGTACCGTTGTTGCACGCCTTCCTACAACACTCGGAAGCGTGCTGGTTTAGTCGGTGCATCGAGCCACGTCGCTGCACACTTTGATCAATGTGGATCTAATACCTCGTGCACGATATCTGCATCCACTCGAGCACATCCTGTTTTGAATTGCTTCTGCACAGTCGATGACGTATTTCACTTGTGTGCATAACAGCTCCTCCAAGCTTGAATCGTGAATGTGACACGTAGAATCGCTGGCAGTCCCTCATCATGGACAACGATCTCCACAAGCCGGCCATCGGCTTGCCCAGTACCTTGTCCAGCACAAAGGAAGCGATAGAGGCCAGAATTGCGGCAGGACCCCCGACCTCGGCAGAAGATTATCTTCTTCGCGTGAGACTAGAAGCAGAGTCGATGCCCAACGTGTTCACGGCCACTCCAGAGCAAATTTCTCGTGGCAAAGGGCGCGGTGGTCCAAACAGGCAGCGCGAGACTGCGAAGTCTTCCACTGGAATGCTAGGCGCTCCCCCACGCAAACAGTCGTCTGAGCAGCAGCGATCCTGGATTCCAACGTCCGAAGGCTTCGAGATTTCCAAAGAACTCGAAATTGTCCCTTGCCCAGAAGAACTGCGGCCGAGTGCCGTGTGGGAAACCGGACAGCTGAAGAACTTCGTCGACCTGCGGCAGTACTTGCAGTTCTGGGCTGCGCATTGGCGAACTGGCACGCTCGGGGAGGCAGCGCGCCACGAGGGTTCTGCAGCTCCGTTTGAAGACGTCAAACCTCTCCCGCGGAGGTCGGACGAAGAGGCGTGGATGCTGAAGTGCGTTGGCTCGTACTGGGAGAGTGGCAACGCCGCGCAATTCTTGAGGGGTGATACCCCGAATGGAGACGCGCAGTCCTCGGCCACAGCCCCCATCGTGAGCTTGCTGATTCGATGCGACAACATTACGTGTGAAAAGTTGATTGAGTACCACATCCGCGCTTTGTGTGAGCTAGCTTCGTCACAATCCACCAGTTTTGTGCTGACGTCGACGCGCGCAGCGTGGATATACGGCTTGTTCGCCCTCATTGATGTCCCTCTGTCTCCGAGGATAGCGTGCAGCATCCGCGAATTACTGCGTCACCTTTGTGCCGCTCGCGCGCGGCGGCAACCAGGAGCGGAGGACCTGGGACGTTTGAACCTCATACTTCTTCTCGCCGAACGCTACTTCGGCCAGGGGAAGGTCCCAGCTCCGGTAGCACTGTAGTAAATAAAATGTCATGCGCAAGAAGAACCAACCACTGCGTAACACACTGCATGTTTTATTTATCTCTTGTTTTCTTGCTTTGTCTGTACTTGATTCGTTTTCTGGTGGTTCGCAAACACAAGCTGTCGGTTCTACCGTCGGCGGCGCTGGTAGGTTTGGCAATGTACACAGTGGCACTGAGCACAACACTGACGACAGGCGCCGCCGCGCCGGGAGCTTAGAATGAGCGGAAGATGTCCTGACTTCCTGTGTATGGACGCTCGGCTGACTCCTCCTCGTACTCGTCGAAGTTGCTGTCATCAAGCGGGTTGGAGAAGGTCGGTTTCCACGGGGTCTTGTACGCCTTGCCCTCCAGCTTTGCCCAGTCGATGCCGCGGAACCACGAATGGTTTTTCACGTCGTCGGCGCCATTGCGGAGCATTCCGAGGCGGAGAGCGCAGTTCACGTTCAGGAGGTTCTTGATGAGGTCCATGGCGCTGCGCGGGAACCCCGGGGGGAACGTGAGCACCTTGGAGGAGTGGACGATCTTGACGAAGATTCGCGTCTGGTCCGGGTCCACGAACGGGGTGCTACCGCAGATGAGCTCGTAGATCAGGATGCCCAAGGCCCAGTAGTCGACGCCCCAGTTGTGACCCTTGGACAGGACGAGCTCCGGCGCCAAGTATTCGGGAGTGCCGCAAAGGGTGTGGGTCTTGATGCCGTTCTTCAGCTGCTTGGCGAAGCCGAAGTCAGCGATCTTGAGGTATCCGTCCGCATCGACGAGAAGATTCTCGGGTTTGAGGTCGCGGTAGGAGTACTCCTGCTCGTGGATGTGTGCGAAACCGGCCGTGACGCACGAAGCGTACATGCGGGCGTCGTTCTCGCGGATGCCCTGCGCCAGCGCCGGCGTCTTGCTGTGCGCGAGCACCTCCTTTTGGTACAGCAGGCTCCACAGCTCGCCGCCCTGAACGATCTCGAGGAACATGTACAGCTGGTTGGGATCCTGGAACGTGCCCAAAAGCTTGAGGACGAAGGGGTGGTGCATGGTGGCCATGCACTCCTTCTCGGCGATGATGTTCTTCTCTTGCTGCGACTCCACGATGTGGGCCTTGTGCAGGCACTTCATGGCGATGACCTCCCCGGTCTTCTTGTGCTGGCACAGCTTCACGCGGCCGAAGGTGCCCGTGCCGATGGTTCTGATGACCTTGAGGTCGTTGAGGGAGCTCACGTACTTCTTGGAGACGGGGGCGGCCTTTCGGGCGCCGGTCTCGACCTTCTCCTTGAGTTCGCGGTTGCGCCGCTGGTCGACCTTGGCGATCAGACCCTGGAGGGGGCCGAGCATGGACTCGAACTCGGGCTTCGTCAAGGTGAGGCACACGGTGTCGACGTCGGCCGTGCAGGTGGCATTGCGCACGTCGTTGTTCTGGAGGGCGGCTTCGCCGAAGAAGTTGCCGGGGCGCAGCTTCGCGACCTCGACGTTGTCCTTGGACACCCGCACCACACCCTTAGCGATGATGTAGAACGTGTCCCCCTCCTCGCCTTCGCGGATGATGACGTTGCCGGCGGGCACGGAGATCTCGCCCATCGCCTCGGCGATCTTCAGGATGTCGTGGTTGGAGAGCTTCTTGAGGAGCGGGACCTTGCGCAAGAACTCGCAGCGACTGACGCTCTGGCCGGACGCGTTGGACGTGAGGGTCATTTGGAACGTCTGACGGTCGACTTTCCACAGCACGCAGTCGGTCGTGGAGAGGATGGTGGCCGCGCGGGGGCTGTGGTACATGAGGGCGAGCTCGCCGAAGGCAGCGGGCGCGGTGATCTCGCCGACGCGCTTCTTGTCCACGATGACGTCGACAGTGCCCTGCTCGAGCACGAAGAAGAGGTCTCCCTTCTTGCCCTGCTTGATGATCTGGGTGCCCTTGCGGCAGTTGGCCTTCTGCATGGCGTTCACCAGCTGCTCCTTGGCTTCCGCGCTGAGTCCGTTGAAAAGGAAGTGGTCGCCGAGCGCATCGCTGATGATGGCGCGGCTGGCGTCCGACTTGGGGTAGTTCTTGAACGTGAAACCCTTCGCATCGTACGACTGGTTGGCGATGTTCTGACGGCGGAATGTCTTCTTCATGGTGGGAGCTGAGGCGGTGCTGCAAAAGGGGACACAAACAACACACGCGAACCGGCACGCGTTCAGGTGTACTGCAGCGTTGGAGTGCAAGCAGAGACGAATGCGAGGCGAGCGCGAGACGAGCACGCAGCGCGCAAACGAAAACGGGGAAAAGAAAACGAACAAGACGGAACAAGAACAGAGACGAGGACACGCAGCAAACACGCACACGCAGCAAACACGCAAGAACGCAAAAGACGCCAAAAACGAAAGCGCAAAGAAAAACGAACAAGACGGAAACCAACCAACAACCAACACGCAGACACGCAAACAGCAAAACAACAAAACAAGAGAAGCGACCAAGTACAGAGTGTGAAGTACGCAGAGCAGAACGGCGTGGAATGCGGGGGTGGACGGCACCTCGACGGCAGACCTGGTGAAAGTTCGTTGGCATTGGCGCCGGTGTCAGCGGCGCCGGATTGCACCCACTTGGTCCGTGACTCGTGTCCGCCTCTCTCGTGCTCCTTGAGTAGCGACGTTGAATGAAAGTGAAAGTGGGCTGTCGTCTGCCAGCCTCCCCCTGCCTTCCACTCGCCACTTCCTTTGTCGTGCCGTGTACGCGTCCGCCCGCGTCCGTCCGTGGAATCAATCACCCAGCTAGGTTTTTGCTACTTGGCATGTGTTGAGAGAACTCACGAGATGAGGCTGGTCTCTGCCGTCGACTTCGCAAATAGCAAACGAACGAACGAACGAACGAACGAACGATCGATCGACGATCGACGATCGATCGATCGCGTGCTGTTCACTCCCTCCCTCACCGCAGCTCACCCGCACAGTCACAGTCACAGTCCATCACTCACTCACTCACTCACTCACTCACTCACTCACTCACTCACTCACTCACTCACTCTCACTCTCCACCAAAACCAACCAACGACCAACCAACCCAACCACAACCACAACCACAACCACCAGATCCACCCACCCACCACCCACTCTCACACTCGCGCTCACACTCACCCACTCACTCACTCACTCACTCACTCACTCACTCACTCACTCACTCTCTTACTCCACCAACAAACCACTTCCACCTTCCTTCCACTCCAACAAACAAACCAACAAACCTAACAAACTCTTCCACATCAACCTCGTGCGTTGACTCACTCACTCACTCACTCACTCACTCACTCACTCAATCAATCACTCAATCACTCACTCTCTCAACGATGCCTCGGTGGCTGGGTGAAGGAAGGAAGAAGGAAGGAAGGAAGAAGGAAGGAAGGAAGGAAGGAAGGAGTGAAAGGGAAAGTGAGTGAGTGAGTGAGTGAGTGAGAGTGAGTGTGAGGGAGTGCGTGAGTGTGTGTGGGTGGGTGGGTGAGTGTGTGAGTGCCGAGTACACTCACTTCATCCCACCCAATCCGTCAGTCATTGATTGATTGCCAACGTCGCCTGCCGACAGAATAGGGAAGAAGGGAGGGAGGGAGGGCGGTTCAGACGTTCAGACAGACACCACTCACTCACTCACTCACTCACTCACTCCTCACTCACTCATTCACTCACTCACTCACTGTCTGGCTGCGGGACCGACTGACTGTGTGTGGGACTGACTGACTGACTGACTGTGTGGGACTGACTGACTGACTGTGTGGGACTGACTGACTGACTGTGTGGGACTGTGGGACTGTGGGACTGACCCCTGACTGTGGGACTGACTGACAGTCGACTCCAGCCAGACTGTGTCGGTCTGCCGACCCGGCGAAACCAGCACTCACTCACTGCTCACTGCCACACTCACTCAATCACTCAATCACTCACTCACTCACACTCAACTGACTGACTGACTGAGTGTGCGCCATCCCTCCCTCCCTGCCTCCCCTCCGTCACTGATGAGTGAGTGAGTGAGTGAGTGAGTGAGTGAGTGAGTGATGTTTGTGAGTGAGTGAGCAAACAGCAGCAGCAACGCAGCAACGTAGCGACCAACCAACCAGCCAGCCACCCAAACCAACGCCAATCAATTCATCGATGAAGTCAATGAGAGGTAAGTGCGGTTCATGTGTTCTTCGCAGTTTCATCCACTTCAGGCGAAACCAACCAACCTGTACCGACCTACCTATGCCATACCCATACCTACCCGACCCGACCACCCAACAATGCAACAATGCAACAATGCAACAATGCAACAATGCAACAATGCAACGATGCAACAATGCAACAATGCAACAATGCAACAATGCAACAATGCAACAATGCAACAATGGAAGGAACCACCGCCTCGTGTGTGTCACGTACGTGTCACCTCTCGCGCATCCTCGGTACATACACTGTATCTAACACAACGAAGCACCACCCCCACCACACCACCACCAACAACAACAACAACAATAACAAATTAGGCAGCCACACACGTAGCTACACACGTAGCCACACACGTAGCCACTCGTCATTCGCCACTCGCAACTCGCCACTCGCCACTCGCCACCGCCACTGCCGCAGTGCAGCCGTCCTTGATGAACGACGATCTTTCTTTGCACAGACAGCAACAACAGACACTCATGACAACATCATACTCGAGTACAGTGTCCTCGAGTATGGCATACAACATACATTCAACCCCAACCAAAACCAACGACAAACGGCCGGCCAGCCGCCTCAGCCCTCCACCAAGGCCGACCTCCGATCAACCTCAACAGGATTTGCGCGTGACGGGCAGCCATTGACCAACGACTCTTCCGGCATACTTACATGCCGCTGTCCTCTTTCCTCTTCCGTCTCTCCTCTGTCTCTCGCCACCAATCTTGAAGAGGCAAGCCAGCACGACCACCACCGCTGGTCGAGCAACCCAGCTCCCAACACACCACGCCATCGCGCGAGCAAGCGGTGAGGATCGCACCAGAGCGCAGTCGTTTGCGGGTCGCGGGTCGTGGGGAAACTCTCGCACCACGTCGGCGGCAATGCTTCAAGTACGTGGCACCTCACTCATGCTTCGATCAGGAACTCCTGGCAATGTTGAACACAATACGCAACGCCACACCGCGGCCAAAGACGACCGCAATTGCTCGGCAGGCCGAGACACTATTCGTTTTGTGAGACAAGAATTATTCTCAACGCTGGCCGTTTCGCGTTTGCGTGCGTGCGTGTGTGTGCGAACGCCGCCCGCCGCCCGACGACACATACATCCCATTGTGCCTCGGTCCTGCGGACTTCGGCAGCATGGCAGACGACGCGCGCGGCAGCGCAACGGGGCCGAGCGAGCAAATCTCCGAGCGGCGCCCTGAAGCACCAGTTGCAAGCGCGGCCTCGGTGATGGAGGCTTTCGCCAGAGATGCCAGCTCGCTTACCACGGAGCAGGACTCGATCGACTTCGCCGAAATGGGCGGTGTGGACCAACTGCTACGCCTCGCACAGCCCCCGAATGCCGGCACGGCAGCAGCCACAATCGAACTCCAACAACGAGCCATCGCGGCTTTGGCCGTCGTTTGCGCCGCTTCGAGCCAAGCCGCCGACCGGCTGAGACACATCGGCGGCCTCGGCACAGTGCTGGCCATCGCGAGAAACGAACGCGAAGACACCAACGTCAATCGGGGCGCGTCGCTGCTGATGGTGCACCTCTGCGGCAGCTCGGACACGTGCCGCCGGTTCTTGCGGATGGGCGGACTGGGACTCGCCGCCAAGAAACTGAGAGACTTCGTACAGTCGTCGGACAACGTCACCGACAACTACTTGTGGTTGCTCACAAACACCATCAACTTTGAAGAGCTGCGCCCCGACGTCGAGGAGCACCGCCACGTCGTCGAGGCCCTCGTCGCCGTTTTGCAGCACACCCCAAACTTCCACATTCTGTCCCACGCCCTAACGCTGTTGACCGCATTGGCGTCGGACGAAAACGAGTACGGGGCATGTGTGCTCCGCCGGCAAACGCTGGAGAAGGTGGCGGCTGTCGGCGGCAAGGCGGCCTTGGCCCGCGCTGCCGAGCATCTTGGCCCGCACCTCTCGAGCAAGACACTGCAGCTCTGCCGATGGTTTGCAGACAATGTCGAGTCCCGCCCCATCTGCGGGCGGGGCGGGCTCCTCGCCTTCTACCGCCCGTCGCCCGGGCGCACGGGGCAACTCACGGCCTTGGACATCGAGGTGCAGGCCCACTATCTGCGCTCGCTGTCGTCGCTCGGCCTCGAGCTCGCCGCCGGGTCCTCGTTCGACCTCCAGCTGTCTTCGAATGAGGCGGTGCGGAAAATTCGCGCTTTCTTCAACAGCGCTCGGTGGGGCGCGGACGACTTGCTTGTCCTCTTCTACGCTGGCAAAGGAGATGCGTACACAGGAGACTGGAATGACTTCAGCGATGAAGGGGCCACCGTGGCACTGCAGGAAGTCCTTCGCATTTGGAGTGGATGCGCCGCGCAGCGGCGCGGAGCAATGCTCTTCATCGTGTCGGACAGCTCAGGCAGCACGCAACTGGTTGCTCAAGCCGAGGGCATTCAGCCACGGAGCGTGGTCCTGCAGTGTGCCGAGACCATCGACGACCGCGTCGCCGGCAACGGCGATGGCGGCAACGACGCAGTGCCTGCCACGGAGGCCCTTCTGCGCCGCAGTGGGTTTCTGCTGCAATGGCTCGCCGGCATCGCTGCTCGCAAGATTCCGAGCAAGATTTTGTTCGATATGGCGCAGAAAAGCATCCGACCGACGTGTTATTGGCCCAAAGACTTCCCAGCCACTCCGCGGCTCATTAAAGTGACTGATGACGACCTCGAAATCCCGGTCCTCGGGCCTGCGCCAATGGATGCCATTGAGCGGTGACAGTGCCAAGGGGGAGATGTGGGCCAGCCGCGCGCGTGCATTGTGTGTCCTTCAGCGCCCCATTTTATTTATGACTGGCGTCGTGAGTTTTATTTATTTTACATTGTACGTTCGCACGTGTTCACACTGGCAGTGCGATGCGCTGGTGGCGGCCTTTGTCATATTGTTTCTTCCACACGTGTGTGTGTGTGTGTGCGCGCGCGCGCGCGTGCAAGTAAGTTTTGGCCTGTGCGACCTTCTCTGGCGTGAGGCTCGGTTGCCGTTGCCTGTGGCAGGAGGCTGCGAACGTTCCAGCGCCGCCTGCGCCCACCCCCTTGGGTCGCCAGAGTGTTGTGGGCACAAGGGCTTGCAGTCGGAGCTCGCTGGCCTTGTGCGGTTCTCGCGGACACTCGCGTGCCTGCGACTCCGGACTCTCCCACTTACGTATTCCACACGTTCTCTCCTCGTTCGAGGGCTAAAGACTTAACCTCCATCCTGCGTTCCAGGCCCTGCTTCAATCGCTGGCGTTGGCGCTCTCGCCGGCGTGCTACCTTCTCTTGCATGCGAGCAGCCAGAGGGTGGCGGCTTGAGTACTTCGATCCTGAGCGCAAGTATTCTTCAAACTCTGAGTCGGTTGAACTGCTGTCGAGGTTGTCGTATTCCTCGAGGCCCTCTTCTCGCACCTTGTGATAAAACCGCTCCAACTTCTGCTGCTTCGCTTTTCGCTGCTGTTCGGCCTCCGCCGCCCTGCGTTCGTTGAGGGCAACAATGGACTCCACCACACGGTTGTGTGCCCCGGCCACTCGCTGGGCGTACTGGGCTCCAAAGTAGTGCAAAGAGTGCGCGGGCTTGCGCAAAGGCACGGCGGCGGTAATCTCCGTGGGCCGGGGAGCTGGCACGCGGTGGACCTTTCGGCAGGCAGTCAAGTCGAGGCTTCGGGCCCGGCGGCACTTGTGGTGCCTCTGCTTGCTGGACCCACGCTCTCTGTTGATCGGGGCCCGACCTCGTTGTGGTCGTGCCGTGTGCGCTCTTTCACGTGTGCGGATGCGTGGAAACGCCTCCTCGCCGCTGCCGCTGCGGCCCGAGTGTGATGCGTCAAGTCTGTCAGCGTTTGTGGGACCGGACGAAACGTCCTCGCCGCCGCCGCCGCCGACGTCGACGTCGTCCTCCTCCTCCTCCTCCTCCTCCTCCTCCTCCTCCTCCTCCTCGTCGTCGTCGTACCCGATCTGGTCCCACCCGCTTGTTCCTAAACTGTCGTACTGCCGCGAGCGCCGCCTCGTGGGCTGCGGCTTGCCCGCGGCTGCTCTCTGTGGTTCCACGGTGGCCCACTGCTGCGGCCTTGGACGCGGGGGCAGTCGACGTGCTGGGTTGCGCTGTTTTTCTAGCAGGGATTTTTTCCCGTTCAAAGGGGGCGTGAACATCACCGTCCGGTTCAAGATACTTTCTCCGATGCGGACCTTGGATCCGGTGATTTGAGCCTTCAAGTCATTCAACGTCCTGGTGCTGAAGTAGCTCAGGTCGGGGCGGCCCCGCGACGCGGACGCTTCCGTCTCGAACACGTTCTTGGTCCGCGCCCTGTTGCGCTGGTTGATCCATCTCGGACGCATGCCGCGGCCCGGCGCATGCTGCTCGAGGGTCCGCAGTCGCAGTCGAGGTTGTTGTCGTTGCATCCCAGACTTTTGCAGTGTCGCTCCGGCAACGGCGGCGCGCTGGTGCTCCAGTCGCCGCCGCCGCGTCCCCCTCTCGCCTGTGCCTTGTGCCTTGTGCCCTCTGCCCTCTGCTCTTTGCTCCGCGTTGGTTGTCTTGCCTGTGACAACTTCCCGCCGCCCTACATTTTCCCTCCGTTGTTCTTTTTTTTATTATTATTATTTCTTTCTTTTTGTTACTTTGGTTCGCAACTAGACTAGCGGCCGCTACTTTTTTTATGCACATGCATCCATAGAACAACGCGAGCTGTGCGGTCCACCGTCTTTGACGTCCTTTGCCTACTTGGGGGTGAGCAGCGGTGTAGGACATTCGAAAGAGTGATTGTTGCAGGGCCCGCACCGCACACTCCAGTCTACCCCACGCTTGTTGCCGCCCCGCCCTGTGCTCGGCGAGGCAACGGTGCATGGCGCAACAGCACAACGCGCATCCAACGTCCCGGTATGCTGCGACGACGGCCAACTTCCAACTTCCAAGGGCGCCCAATTACAGTATAGCAACCTACCTAGCACGCCGACCACCTATCAGCGTCGTGGTTGCGTGGTTTCTTGGTTGCGTGGTTGCGTGATCTGCGTGGTGCGTGTGCGTGTGCGTGATCTATCTGCGTGGTGCGTGGTGGGTCTTGTTGGTGTGTGTGATGTGTGATGTCGTGTGTGTGTGTGTGTGTGTGTGGTTGTGACCAAACCAAAAACGTCAGTCAGTCAGCAGAGAGAGAGTGCGTGGCATGGATCATCGAGCAAGCAATCCATCCATCACCATCAAGCCGTCAAGCCGTCAAGCCATCAAGCAAGCCGTCAAGTCAGCCAGTCGCAAGCGAGCAAGCAAGCAAGCAAGAAGAACAACGGACTCACTCACTGCTGAACAACCAACTGAAAAGAAGAAAGAAGAAGAAAGAAGAAGAAAGAAGAAGAAAGAAGAAGAAAGAAGAAGAAGAAGAACGGAACCCACAGCCCCACAAAGCAAAGAAGGAAAGCCCAAACCCCAACGAAACAAAAACAGGCAAGAAAAGAAACACAAGTAATTGTAAGTAAACTGCCTATGGAGATTGCTGTGATGCTCGCGCCCTTGCCCTTCCTCATGCTCTGGCATTTGACGCACTTGCGAGAGATGTCGGCCGGCAGAACGGTTTGACCATGCTTGTGTGTGCGCTTCTGTTTCTTCTTCTTCCTCATTCCTCCTCTACTCCGCCAGACGTTTCAACAGCGGAAAAGAGAGGCAATGTGAACGAACAAAGGAACAAGTAGTCACCTGTCACCTGGCCACTTGTTTCGGCTGTTCTTCTTCTTCCTCCACTTCCTCCTCTTCTTCCTCCTCCTCCTCCTCTTCTTATTGTTCTCATTGTTCTTGTTGCTTGTTTGCTCTGGCGTTTGTGGCATTGCATTTGGTTTGACTTGTTGTCGCGGCGAAAGGGGAAAGGCGAAAGTGATGAAAGGCCGTCAAAAGATTTTTTGATTTTTTCCACTTTTCATCACTTTTCGCGGAAATTTTATGAGCAATCTCGACGACATGAGATGTCTGAAACAACCGTAAGAGCGATTATCACCACGCTAATGTTCATAGACTAGTTGTGGAAAGGCAAGAATACAAAGAAGTACATGTACTTCGATTGGGAAGTTTCGCGGCTTTTTGCAGCTTCCTATTTTAGGGCACTGCCTTGTACCGTCTTTTCCTCTTCCTCTTCTTCTTCCTCTTCCTCTTCCTCTTCCTCTTCCTCTTCCTCTTCCGCTTCCTCT
>ENA-OWNT01002277-OWNT01002277.1-seawater-metagenome-genome-assembly--contig:-NODE-2277-length-20377-cov-4.532857_pt1 | contig 20377 bp, 22 predicted proteins | sample MGYA00238136_ERZ651165 | MGnify/ENA primary metagenome ERZ651165 (study PRJEB26861, sample SAMN08777766) | seawater metagenome | isolation source: coastal seawater | place: USA: Florida | collected...
GAAGACGATGACGTTGTACCCGGCGGATTAAGTAAGGCGTCTCAGCTTGAGACCGAGGCGCCGGAGAGTGCGGATGACTTGATGGATGACGGCTACTTCAATGTTCAAGAACGTATTCTATACGAAGGTGATTTAGAAACGATGCCGACGCGGCAGAGCACGCCAGCCGAGTGGAAACGTGGTGACGTAATAGGTTCCGGCGCCTTCGGCTCCGTCTACGTGGCCCTCAATGTGGATACCGGTGAGTTGATCGCGGTGAAGTCTGTGCCAATTTTCCCGTCCTCGGACGGAGAAGATTCAAAGCGCATGAACGATCTGCAAACCGAGATTAACTTGATGGGCAAGCTGGATCATCCAAACATCGTGCGCTACCTTGGAACTTCCACCGATAAACAGAACTTCAATATTCTGATGGAGTTCGTCCCTGGTGGCTCGATCGCCTCCATGCTGAAGAACTTCGGCGTTTTTGATGAGATCGTGGTCAGCCGCTACAGTCAGCAAATATTGGACGGACTCCACTATCTGCACTCGTATAGAATCGTGCACCGTGACATCAAAGGTGCGAACATCTTGATTGACTCCTCCGGCGTCATCAAATTGGCAGACTTTGGAGCTAGTAAGCAGGTCGCAGACTTGGTGTACCGCGGCAACGGCCACGTGTCCTTGCGCGGTACACCTTATTGGATGGCGCCCGAGGTAAGTGTGCTCTTCGATCGACCTGTGCCGCGGTGCCGCGCGTTCTTCTGTGCCGACGTCTTGTCCTTTTCTTCTCAGGTGATTCGCCAAACAGGCCACGGCCGCCAAGCAGATATTTGGAGCTTAGGTTGCACCATAGTTGAGATGGCCACCGGCAAACCTCCGTGGTCACAGTACACATCGCAAGTAGCCGCTATGTTCCAGATCGCTGTGTCAGAGGACCCGCCTCAGTACCCGGTATGTGCATGAACTGTCCACTCCGAGCGTCCGCCCCGAGGAGCAATGTGGGCGCCGTGACCAATCGCTTTTCTTTTTTGCAAACCGCAGGCAAAGCTATCCAGTGATGCTTATGACTTCCTGGACCTGTGTTTCATTCGTGACTTTCGGAAGAGACCCAATGCGTCGTTTCTACTCAAGCACGCGTTTGTGGACAATCAGGTTTCACTATACTGCGATTGCAACGTGCTCATCGTTCGCGCCCGGTGTGCTGAAGCCACCACCTCCGTTTTCATTGCAGGTCCAGGCGTCGAGGAATAAGTTGCCGACGATAACACATCAAATAAGCAAAAAGAAAAGCCCCGGGCTCGTCGAACGTCGTCTGATACGGAATCGATCGGCCTCCGATGTGTCCGCCAGCTCGTCGGGCACCGAACCTGTGCTGCGTAGCACAGTCATGGCCGCAACGCAAGGCGTTTCGCGACGTAAATCAGACGAATTTGTTGGCGACCTCGGCGCCCTCGGCCTTGGCCAGGGCGTTGGACCTGAGCGCTCTCAACATCCACCCATCGGAGCAGCCCAGGTGCGAAGTGGTAATCGACTGCTGTTAGAGGCCGCACGAAACGGAACCCCCCAACAACAGCAACTGCAGGAGCAGGAGCAGCACCACGAGGACACGTTTGATCGCGAAATGGGGGATATTGAAAGAGAGGTCGCGGCTGCTGCAGCGTCGGCAGATGCTGAGGCTGAGGCAGATGCAGCCAGGGCTACGCACCGTGTTTCACACTCGCGGACACGTGCGAAAGCAAAACGGAAATCTGCCGCGAGGCGAAAGAAACCTCTGGTGAAGGATGTCTTCGCCGCCGAGCGCGATCATCGCAATCACACAGGCGCCGCTGTTAACTCTGACCCAGATGCGTCGTCACAGGTTTTATCTGTGAGAACAGCAGGCCGGGTGCCTGTGAAAGCCAGTGAGCTGAACAGAGACCGCCACATCCTTCCCAACAACATTCCTCGAGGTGTTGTAGTGGGTGTTCCCACCCAGGAATCTGGGACTCGACATGGAGTCGATAGAACTGATGAACATGGCCGTGCGACATCTCCCGTCCACGACTTACGGAACACGGAGTTTGACGAAGGGGACTCTGCAGGGTTGTCCGACGATAGCCGCAAAAATAGTGAGACCAGTAACAGTGGCAGACTCCCCGCAGTGTCACGCAATGGCATGGCTCGTAATCCTACAATTGGAGTGCAGCAATCAAGAAGAAGAATTAAGCTCGACCTTGGTATTCGGTCCAACCGACTAGCGAAACGAGCTGTAAACAATGGAGACATTGAAGTTGGCGTAGATGACCACGCCTATGGCGTACACAAGGCGCCAACGTCCAGGGTCGCAGCCGCAGCGGCCGCTTCCGCTCGGGCGGCCAAAGATGCGAACAGTCGTCGCAACCGACCAGCGTAAGTGATGATATCGCCCCACTGCTTTGGCGATGCCTTCAACTCGACTTTAAGTAAGTGTCTGTGTGTTTGATGATGTAGCGCTCAAGATAAACGCGGACAATGGACACCATTGTCGTGGTTCAGCGGCGGACGCAACAACATCACCCAGTGACGCGTCGGTGGCGCACACGCACCACCAGCGACAAAGCAGTCCGTTGTGCTGCTGCAATGCAAGGACAACTAATCAAAGAACAAACGTATTTGATATTTTGAAGTTAGTGAATCCCACGTGACGCGCATTGATGAGTTTAACAGTACTCGAGTATTGTGTTTAGTCATCACATCTGCACAGCTCACGCCGTGAGCATCTTGCCACGCAAGTCCTCGTCCAATTGCAGCGCAGCCGCTTTGTTGCTGCTGGTTTGTTCGGTCGTGATACCCTACAGCTTAGGTGCTATCGCTGTCGCTGTCGCTGTCGCTATCAATAGACTTTTTGAGCCTTTTCTTCCGAGCAACCTACACCGTGCAACAAACGTTGATCACTGGCGACCGTGACAAACTATGTGGCAGCATGCAACAGCACACTCACTGGTGCTGACTCGGAATCACTATCGCTGTCAGATCCACTGCCAGTTGCTGCCTTTGTTGGCTGCTTCGTTCGTGGTAGAAATCCTGCATCGTCTGAGTCTGATGATGCAGCTGCCGCATCAGGGGCAGGTGCAGGAGCAGGAGCAGGTGCAGGCGCAGGCGCAGCAGCGGCCGCACTCGAGGCAGCAGCGGTAGCGTCGTCGTCATCTGAGTCAGAGTCACTGCCATCGAACAAATGGTTCGTGGTGGTGTCGTCCTCCACATCACTGGCTTCGTCACTGCTACTTAGAGAGTCATTGTCAGAGCTCTCGTCGGAGTCGATTTCGTTCATTCGATCAATCCAGCGTGTGTACACATCGATGGCTTTGTCAATCGCAGAAGGCACTTGCTCATAGTGTGCCTTGCAGTGAGTGCAATCAAGATTGGCAGTCTTGACGCGCTGTTTGTCCAACATGGTTCTGGTTTTGCTATGTACGTATGTATGCACATCACGTCAAGTCGGCGAACAAGGTGCAACAACGCGAGTCGCGGAGCAACACAACGTACAGAGAATACTTCACTGCCTTGTCCCTCGCGCACAGGGGACACTTGAAGATCGTCGGCAAAGACCTGTCGACTTTCTTCTTGATCACTTTCATCGATTTTTTCTTACCTCCCATGGTGACGAGATTGCGTTACTAGTCTTCGCAGGCACGTTCACGGCGATCAAGCTTGGCGCTGGCGGGGCGACTTCGGTCCGAACAGATGATTGAATCGCCGCGAAATAAAGTAGCACTGTTGAAAAAGAAAGCGCACCAGAAGAAAACGCAGAGAAAACGGAAAGACAGACACACTCGTACCGCACAAAAGAGTAACAAATCAGACCCAACGCTCACAATCACTGCCGTACACGCCGCCTGACTTTGTGGTCGATCTCAATCTTTTAACTTCCCCGTGTCATTGCCACCTCTCCCGCCTTCACTTGACGTCCGACCGAGCCGGCACAAAACGCATCTTGCTGCAGCTATTGCCGTCACTGGCTCAGTGGCCGCACCATCACGACAGCAACGCGACAACCACGTCACAAAGAGCACTGGCAGAAAGACGAAAGAGTGCAACGGGCACACAACGACCGTCACGCCGCCACACAATTTTGTTCAGTGAATGCAACAAGTAAGTCATCAACACACGTCGAAGTCAACAAGAAAGTCAGCAGAGGCCGCGACAACGAACAACAAACAACGAACAACGACATAGCGACAACGAATGACCGACGAACGACGAACGACGAACGACGAACGAACGACAACGACGATGGCAATTGACGACGGCGGCGGTGGCGGCGGTGACATTGATTCATTCATTCCAACTCACTCACTCACTCACCGACGTCGATTCAATTCAATTTTCAATTCAGAATTCCAATGCGGGGTCTTCGCATTGTTACACTTTTAGGTACTTACATGCTTTTTCGAAGATTTTACAGTGTTGTTTCGACTTTTACAGGTTTTTCCGTTTTTCCACAGCCTCCACCAACATTATCATAGGGAGCCAGCCCGGCCGGAGGCCGTTGTATGCACGCCGACATTGGTGCGCTACGCGATGCTGTGCTACTCGAGTATGCTATCTATGGTGCTATCAATGGTATCACCTGTCACCTATCACCTATCACTTATCACCTATCACTTATCACCTATCACCTATCACCTATCACCTATCACCTATCACCTATCACCTATCACCTATCACCTATCACCTATCACCCATCAGGTTTCAGGCCATATGCCATAGGTACCTTGGCACTTAGGTGGAGGCCCGGTGGGAATCAGGAGAATGTGTCGTGGGACGCATTCTATCTGCGACACTCACCCAGCAGACACTACGGGAGATTGCTTGAACATGTTCTTGGGAGTTTACAGCTTTACAACATTCAACTACTCTCCAGACACGAACTGGTCTGGACTGCGTGATGAAGGGCGCATGGCGCGGCGGTTCGCGTCAATGTGGCGCGACTTGATCAGTCGCAGCTCGCGCATGTCTCGTTCAACGTTCACCACGCGAATCTTTGCATGAAGCTGTTCCAGAACCGCAGTCTTCAAATGCGCTCCCAACCAGCTGGAAGTGGATGCGGACTCACACACAAAACGCTCCAGGCTCTCGGTGTACTCCAGGGCAGCCATTGGTGCGAGTTCTCCACAAATCTCTTCGGCTTTCTTTTCGGCATCGTCCTGCATTCGGCGCCGCGAATGGGTTGCGAAGTTTTCGATGTGCACAAAGTCGGTGGATGCTGAAACGTACCTTGTTTTGCTGAGCAATTTTGGCCTCTTGCTGACGGTCACGCAATGGGAGCCGATGGAGAACATTTGCCTTCGTTGCGGCATCTGAAACTTCCGCAGCGTACTTTGAGCACAGCTTGTTTGCCACTTGAACCTTCTGGTGTCCTCGATGGAAGACTTGGGCGTCCTGCCCCCACTCTTGTGTTAGCGTCGTGCACTCCTCGATCAACCCCTGGCACAACATTAAACCGGTGAGTCAAGTTCAAACCCCGGCCTCAACTAAGTCACACTTGAAACAAGAGACCCACCTTGAGAAGCGGCGCGTCGCCGCAATGCTTCAGCATTTCATCTGTAGGGATGTGCTCGTTTCCAGTTACGATGTTGTGCTCGATCCGTCTAAACTGTTTAATGTGTCCACGCTCGTCGCGCCGGTAAGCCTCGCGGATCCGACGAAGGGTCTTTGTTGCGAGCGCCTGCACGCGGCTGCAAGCCTCAAAGAGCAGAGCGTGGTTTTGTAAGGGAGCATATTGAATTTCCAAATGCAGCGGAGCACTTTCTCGCGGCATCCCACGGTCCAAGTCGGCCCCGTGCGATTGTGCCTCTGCTGTCACTCCACCAGACGCCGTGATGGTCTGTGATCAAGTTAGCACAGAATGTCACAGCGAACGACGAACATCGCGGCAATGCGACAACTACGCACCCACGCGCGATCGAGTAACGCTTGCAGCTCATTGACGGAGTCGGCGATGCCTGGGTGAAGACTCTTCCAATTCGAAGCCCGAACCTCATCAATCACCCTCTGCAAATCCATCCTCCAGCGCAGTTTTGGAAAAGAGTGCACTTTTCGAAGAAAGCTATCGAGAAGACCTGAAGCACCCACCGAACTAATTATGGCTGCACCACTCACTCACCACATCACAAAGCCAGTGCATGGCAAACGAACCCCACATCTTCACATCAACAGCGATGGCGTTGCGGTCCCGAGTTTTGTGGCGGTCGACGTCACGGCCGGCAGTTAGAAATTTAATGAAGCCGTCGCGCCCTGGAAAGCCATGCCACAGGAATGAACAAATCTGCAAGCGAAATGCACGAAAGCAGCAATCCTGTTTGATACCTGGAACGGTGAGCAGTATTGAATTCATATTCCACTGAATCGGAGCCAACTGGCGCAGCTGCAATTGGTATCGATCCGCCTACAATGAGCAGCAGCGCTTGAGTACTAGTGTTCTCGGCCAAGAATGGAACAGCATCAAACGAACCAAATTTATGCAAGGGAACAAATTCAACAGAGCGTAGGCCTTCGTTGCCGACACGATGGCGTCCAAAGCCTGAATATGACAACGGCACGTCTCGCGTCATCGGCAAGCACAATTCGCAGTGAGCTTACGGCAACGTACCTCCGCGGTGGAGCTGCCCGCAAACCAAAGGCCGCGGGCGGGAATTTGTAACTTGATCAGATCCAGTGAAAATCCACGAGTGAACATCAAAATCTAAACACGGAATGTATTGACGCAAAAACATGGGTCCGTGACGAGTACAATTGCAAAAGAAGCAAACAACCACCACCGACCTTGTCGTACAACCCACAAAGAATGTCGAGTTCCTCTTCAATATTCTCGGTGACCTCTGTCACAATGTTGAAGCCGCAGGAATTGCCGTCACCTGCAACCACTGTGGGTGCAAGACCCTTGGGCGTTGCACTTGTTGACGTCGGTCCAGGCCCAGCGTTGTCATTACTGTGAGGCGCATCGGCTTGACTGGGAGTCTCGTCAGAATTTAATTGCGGGAAGTCGGTTACTTCTCGACTCGCCCTTTCACTGTCGGTATCATCCGCGGCCTGTTCTTTCGACTCAGTGCTCTCTGAAGCAGATTCAGCCGCCGGCAAGTCGGACGGCTCTTCACCGGAAGACTCCGATCGCAGCGACGTGCGTTGCTTTGAAGTCTTAGACTCCTTCCGCGTTGACTTTTCATCTTTGTCCTTGTCCTTGTCCTTGTCCTTGTCTTTCTCGCGTAAAGACCTGAAGAACGGGTCGCTGTGTCGCTGCAATGCGGTATCAAACAATTCTTTGGTTGCCTACGCAGATAGCAGCACAGTCTTACGCAACCAACGCTGTGGGCTCATGCTCGACAGCAACCCGACGAACCTGAAAAGATTCCGCGAATACAGCCTTTCCTTTCATACGTCGATGCAACGTGGCCGTTTGTTCGGCTATGTTGTAGCTGTAATCGTGCACAACTCGAACAAACGCCTCCTGCACGACCTGTTGCACGCATTGAAGTCGGCCGCATGAAAACATTGTTCAATCGCTGGCGGCAACACGCACAACGACCCACCTTGATGATGTCGCGGTGAACAACCGTCAACGCTGCCTTGCACTGGCGCTGCATAAAGAGCACGACCTACGCAAACGCGTTCATTGCATAAACATTAAGCACGCTGGTGGTTGCAAGGAAAGCCAAACAGCCAAGACTACCTGCGACATTTGAGCGCCATGGGCACCCCTGGCAATTTCGAACATGACTTTCTTTTCCCAGCTATGTCAGAAACGATCAGGTTAAAATGAGAACGCGCAAAGCGCAGCATGACAACCTCTGCGTGTTACGGACGTGCTCTGTTCCTGCATGAAGCCTTGCCGCACTTGCACGTCCGTCAATTGGCCAGATCCAGACGTGTTCTGGAAGTTCAATTGTTGTTCGGCGTCGAACTGACGGAAAGACACAGCAATGTCATGCAGGAGAAACAACCACGGTTCATACACATAGACATTCGAGAACGCACCTGCTTTTGGTAGTCGATTTTCAACGATTGCAGATTCGTGTCGAGAGTTTTCTTGTGTGTACGTATCAACTCCATGACCGTCTACAACAAAGTGCAAAATGTAAAATGAGATGGCAACAAGCGCCCACATCACGAAAGAACCAACAGACCTTTAAGTGTATCTTGAGAACACGACACTGGCGCGTGTACTTTTGAAATGCAAGTTTCAGGACTGATAATATCCCGATTTGGCCCTCCACAATCTGATTGATACAGTTGCAAACCTGCGCGGACAACACACGGGCTCAGCGTTGTTCAGAACTGCGAGCACACCAACCACAACCGCCAACCTGGATAAACAAGGAGGAGCGCGCCAAATGTCTGTTGGAATCCTTGGATGCCCCGTTCGAGGGTTGGCCGCTGCTGGTGGGCGTGGGCTGTGTGCCATTTGAGGCGGCGGTGTCGTCATCGGAATCCTTGGAGCTTGTGTGCAGGGCCGCAGAATCTGTGGGTGTTAAGGCTGAAACTGCCCTTTCTTGTTCTGTCAAAGGTCCGTAGATAGCCTCACGGCCAGCGCTTAACACCGCACTTAGTTTGGACATTGTAGCATCTATTCTCGCCGTGCAATCTGAGCCAAATTTCTGATGCTGTTTTAACACCGTGCGTCCATGCTCAAATTGGTCCATAAATGCCGCGTACTGGCCGTCCTGGCCGTCTTGCCCGTCGGCGTGGTCGTGATGGTGGCCTCGGTGCATGCTAGTATTGTCGTTGTTCGTCTCTTCCCCGTCGAAATTGGCTGCTGCGCCAACTTGTTCGTCCACGACTGCGACACTCGAAGGCAGCAGTCTACCAAACACATCAGAGCACCATTTAATCGCAAAACAGTACATCTGGAACATGACCACCACGAACGTTGCAATGTTGCGGGAGAGCACTGCCTGGTACCCAAGGTACTCTTTCATATCCTTTTTGGGATCCAGTTTCTTGGCGCAGCCGTACAACTCCTCCATCGGCCGAATGCCGCCGCGCACCTATCCACAAGAGAAGTCTCTTTGAGCAATAATCGAAACTACCAAGACAATACCAAGCTGAGCGACAACGAACGTGTGATAAAATAGTTGTTGTGCTGGCTTTGAACACTGCCAGCAATTCGCGCACGCGACGATCTTCTGTGTTCTGCACAAGCGAAACAATCGGGGCGGGTGACAAGGACGTGATTATGTCGTTGGCTTGGAAAGCATGCTTGCCTGAAATGCAACGATCGATTCTTTCAGAAAAACATCGAACTTTTCTTGGCGCACACTCAGTTCTTTTGTGGCCTTTTCAAAGTCTAGGGCCAACTGTTGGCGGCGAGCGATCTGTTGATCGGTGGCAGGGCAGAGCGAAGTGAGTCACAAGCACAACGGTCATCATCACAAACATGAACACGCGAACTGACTTCATCTGCCAATTTCTTTTCAATTTCATGCAATCGAACGTGGTGTCGAGACCCAATCATCATTGTTAGCCCAACCCGGCCCGCCTCTTCCTTAGAACCTCCACCAGCATCATCACCGTTGATACCTGCAAGGGATGTCCTGCCGCTTGCCTCTTGCACTTGCTGCAGCGATATTGTTGGTGTGATGATCTCGGCGTTTTCTTCTTCTGCATCACGGTTAGCATCCTCTGCACTATCACTCGCGGAGTTGGAGTCACTGGGCTTTGGCAATTGTGGTGCTGCGTCGTCTACAGCATCGTCTTGTGCTGCCTTAGTCTCAGCGGCACTCGCCTTGACTTCGTCGGCATTTGCGGTGTCCAACGCCGCGTCCGGTTCCAATACTTCGTCACCTGCGGGTGCATCGTCGCCACTGCTAGCGATACCGTTTGAACTACCGTCTCCTTCCTTTGCAACATCGTTTGCGTCCTTGTTCACTGGCGGTGGCTTGGATTCGGTATCGTCTTCCGCTTGAACGTCGTTTGAGTCAGTCGTCACTGGTGTTGGCGTGGAATCGCTGCCGTCTTCCTTCGACGTGTCGTTAGCGTCCACCTTCACGGGTGCCGGCTTGAAATCGCGCTTTTTCTTCCCAGGCAATACGTCTGGAACAGGAGCTCCTTGCTCGACCATTAACGTTCGCCTTCACCCAGCAAGTCCGTCACCGTCGTTATTGTTGATGTAGTGTGGAGAGCGAACAAAGAAAGTCAACGTACATGTGCTCGACAATATCTTTGAACTTCATGGCAGCGACGTCTCGGCCCTCAATACTTAGAATGACATGATCTGGCTGAATACCTACACATCGCACAGCAATCTTTGACCTTCTTGATATCCTCTCAACACAGCTTTCTCGGCCGTACCATCAACGTTATTCGGTTGGCGCGCACAACATCCAATTTTGTTCAGTTTGTGTTTTGGTCCCCATCCGATCAAAAAAGGGTTTGTCAAGTGGACTGTCTTGCAAACAAGGCTTCACAAAGAACGAGAAGCGTCACGGAAAAACGGCCACTAGATCGGATCGAAAGAGTCGAATGGTTTTGTCCACGTACCCAGAATCGTCACGTTTTTCTTGCGCTTCCCTGTGTTCTTGAATTTCTTTGATGGTTTTATCGCATTCCTTCAGTTGACGTTGAACCTTATCGCATGCAGCCTTCGCCGAGCTAACCATGCTTTCGTGTTCTCGCCGTTGCTCGCTTCTCTGCTCATTTTCACCAAAGTCGAGAATGGATGCCTTCAGGTGCTCGCATTGGTTGTTTTGAATCGCAGCACCACTTGCTTGGAACACGCTTTGCAGAGTTTGGAACGATGCCTCCATGTCACGCATGGCTTCGCCATTCAAGGCAAAAACATTTGTCCAACCATACGGAGTTCGCTTTGACGGTGAGCCCCCGACCTGCAAACTGTCGCCTTGGCCATGAGAAGCGTCTGACGTGGTGTCTCTGGTGGCTTGAAATGAGGAACGGCGGCGAGCACTGCGTCGGGCTGATGGTGTGGTGGCCGGTGGGTCGCCGTCCCCGCTACCTTGTTGCCCGGCACCGGGTGTCGTAGCAGCACCATCAGCAGCTGCCCCGCCACCTCTAGCGCCTGTGTCTGGCTCCGTTGACGTGTCTTTGAATTGCACGGACTGTGACCGCAACGGTTGCTTCGTGTCATGGAAAGTACGACGACCAGTGGACAGGTTGTAGTCATAGTGCTTGAAAACTGCGGCCTGGTGCTTGAAAAAGTCGAGGGCAGAAATGCTGGACACTATTGCATCCTTTGTACACTTTGCCTGTGGAATGTACGGCACATCGTGAGCGACATCGTTAGGATCCGCTGTCTCGACAACTTGAACGTACCCAAAGTGTGAACACATGCGTATCATGTCCTTGCATCGGCAGTAGTTCACGAAAGTCAATGCGTGTGTGCCATTCACTGCTGTGCCGCCCGCCCAGCCTCGAGTTAAAGTTCGCGTTATTGATTTGAAAGGATTTCGTCGTTAATCCGCCGCGGACTCGCGCGTGAAGCTGAGCTGTCAATGCAAACCCTCCGTAAGCTGCGCCATCTGCCCCCGCTGCACCCTTAATCACTGATGATGAAGTTGACGGCATGTGCTGTCTGTGATATTGCTTCATTCTCTCCAAACGTTCGCGGACAGATACCACGTGTGCGTCCTCGTGCTTGTGGCCACCTACACATGTCCAACACAGCCAAGCGTCAAAGCTTGCATCTGGGACTCTGCATTTACGAATTGGCACAAACCTTTACGCTTGTGCCGGCGTTTCCGTGATTGCGAGGGACTGTTGTCGTCATCCACTTGCTCTTCATCTGATCCAGTACTGGACGCGTTGCCAACTTTTTTAGTGGGTTCCACAGCCACTAGGTCGTTCAATGTAATCAATACAGCGAGATTGTCCACGTTCGGAAGAAACTGCTCCGCTGTCCTGCGAGAAATGTTGTCTAGAAAGTTCCTCAAGTATCGACTGTGGAGGCAACGTCGGCAGACACATGAAAAAAAGCTCAGAATTTTTATCTCCAACATTGTGAATGCACAAATAACAGACCTGCATTGTGCGAAAATGAACCGCAATTCGTCAAGGCATTGTGCGTCGTTGTCGGCCAACCGCTTCAACACTGCCCGAAGAACCGCACGAAAACGCGGAATACCATGCACCAGCATCGCCACCTGCAAGACGTAGCGTGACAATAGGTGAACTAAAGCGCACGATCACAGCGAGTCCAACAATGAAACACACCTTGGAGCCTCGCGTCAACCGGATTGTGTGAAACTTGCGCACCTACAGACCCAAGAAACGAAGTCAAATAGCGTCTTGATACAGATGCACTGCTTGTAGAGTCAAGGGTGGACCTCGTCCGCGTAATGGGTGTAAAATTGACTTGATTCGTTGTCGATGATGCTCTTTTTATCTCTACACACAAAGAAACAGTCCACTGTAAGAACTTGTTCAGCACGACCGCACCACAATTGTGCAAGGCGAACCGTTGATCGTTCCGAGCAGAGCTGAGCGATGCAAAACTTGTGTTCATGGATGAGCGCCCCATGATGTCAAGGCGTTGTTGTAGGATCTGCTCCCACTTCTCATTGGCCTCCTCGAATGCATTTTGGCTGATATCAACATCCTTTTTCGCGTCCCACAAATTCTTTCTCAAATTCGACAACAACATTACCAACGACAGCTACAGCAGACAAACAACAGACTGAGCTGCCACGATATGTACAGACAGTCCGATCAAGTGCGCTTACCTGCAGGCCCTCGCGCTTGTGAATCATATTCTGCAACGAAGCCCTGAGAATTTTCAATTTTGACCACAAATCGTGGCATTGTGCAGCCCATAAACGCGCTTCTGCTCTGCAATGCCCTCGATACGTTTCGCGAAGCCGTGGCGACGGCTCATAAAAGTTACTTGATCTTGGTGCGCGCCCAGCGCCCGCGCCACCATTACTTGTTTGTGACAGTTTTGCGTCAATGAGGTGGATTTTCACCAATGCGTTTCGGTGAAAGTCACCCAATGCGCTGATTGACTTGCCAATTTTATGAAGGAGGCCTTGGCAATGGCGCACAGTTAATTCACGGTGCTTGACCAACGCATAGTGAACCTGGCAGCACAACACGAACAAATAAGCGGGGGCAAAGCTGAACTGGAGTGACATAACCAATGACACAGACCTTTGTGTCTGTGACAGCTGAGAGCGCAAACAGGTTGTCGTCGATCGGATTCAGTGCGGAATATATTCTCTTCAAGTCTTGCAGCTGTGACTTGGCATCGCGGATTGATACTGCAACTGTTTCAGCGTACATAGCACGTCGTAAATCACGGCGAACAGTCAGCAGACTGGTATCTGCTAGCGCGCCCATTGCTCGTTTGCCGGTAAAGTCGAGGCGAGGGACAATGTATGAGCCGTCTTTCCCAGGATTCACGTCGTACAAGGGAACATCCTTTGACTGACTGTCTGGGAAAGCGCACCCTACTGCCGCCGCTACATTTGAGTTTCGCTGATTCTGGTTGTCGGGCCGGACGTTTTGCCCCTCGAAGCGAAGTTGCTCATCTAGTCCCACCAACGTCTCTTCCACCATTGATCGGGACAAACCAAAACCGTCGATCGTTGACGAACGAGGGAAAGCGGCACCACTGGCAGCTCCACCAGTTCGAGTCGAGGCAGCGGATTCTGACGGTGCTGTTTCGGCCAGCCAGTGCGGATGCTTGAGCAGGTCGAAACGACCACCGTTAGATTTCCCACCCGCATCGAAAGCTCCACGACGAAGTTGGTGGTGGAAATCCAGCTTCAAAAGTTCAAAATCAAGCTTCTCACCTCGGCAGTGCGCAGTGACCCGCGCGGTGAAAGCTGCGAACATTTGAGTTTGTGTGAACTCTTCGAAGAAGAAGCCAGGGGCATCTATGTCGACAACGTCCGGCTGTGTCGCTAAGAAAGCATCACAGTCAAATTGAAGTGTGGACGGGTCCAAACTTTCCATTGTGCTCGACAATAGATCCGTCATGATATTTCTAAACACGTTCCGAGTTGCTTCTTGGTTGAACTTCGACGAGGAGAACTCTGCGCTTGCACCGCCACTGTAGTTATTGTACGTGTGTTTCAACAATCCGTCCTCGAGGCAGTCCCTGGTACTTTGCGGCAGAAGCTCGTCTTGTACGACATAATCAGGGATAAACAAGTCGCCATTGTCCAGGTCAAATATCGCGCAGCCCCCTCTGAAATCACTGAGGCCACCCTCGTCGTAGACGGAGCGATTCACGCCAACGATGATTGGCGTTGGGGCGCCGAGCACACCCAAGAATGCACTGGAGTCACGGCAAAGCACAAATCGTCACAGAGAGTGAAGTGCAGTGGCAGCATCAGCATACGTCTATCCAGCACGCACCTTTTGTTGGGCAAAACAGGAATGAATGGCCCCTCCCAATTCAATGGGTGCAGTAGAGATCGCAGTGTCTCGCAGGCGACACCAAGTTTTGAGGTGTCTTGCGATACGAAAATTGTTTTCGTTTCACAAAGCGCGCACGCCAGCAGAATGCTGACGTATCGAGGCTTCCGCAACGCTGCGAAAAACGCATCCATTCGAAAATCCACTGGTGGGAGCGAGTATGGCGACGGATTGCGACACTTGAATTCGCGTCCCCCCGGAAAGAGGCGGAAAGTGTACTCCACGTTACAATTTGGTGGCGGAAGCGCGACATCCCGCATGAAATAAATTATTGCGCGCTCCAGGGGCACTTTCACTGGCTGTTGATGTGCAGTCGGCTGGCCAGCTTTAGGGCCTTTGCCTTTGTCATCGTCAAAGTCCTTCACGACTTCAGCAATCGCATTACCCAACACATCGACGTCGGGCGCGGGCACGGAACCAGCCACGCCGCCGCTTCTCTCACTTGCATTCTGTTGTATTTGCTGCTGTCGCATCAGCTGCCGCTTGGATGCGAGGCGGCGTCGTAACCGTGCCGAGTCCGTGGGTTGCACGATGCCCTTACCGTCAATTAGTCTCAACAAGTCCTTCATTACCCCGTCAAACAATCCGTAAAATGGGTAACGCGAACAAATGCAAAAGCACTTCGTCACATAGTAGCTATTGCCGAGTTTGGAGGAAGCGAATTGCTGGGCGAAACGCGAAAACGGTGCCTGAAGCTTTTGAACCAAACCCTTTCGAACCCTGTCAATTGCAGCCATGGCCATGGCGGTTGCTTTGGCGGCGGCGGCGGCGTCTTCGTCGGCGATCGCAGCCGTGATAGCGGCGTCGTGAGAATTGTCATCGATCGCGGCATGCACTGCTTTCGTCAAGTCGCGGAGTGCGGATGTCCGAGGCTGTGGTGCTCGTCGCTCGGGGCTAACAGTGGGTGACCTTCCAGTGCTTTGACTTTGATCAGATGCATCTAGCGTGCCTGGGGCTGCAACTGACGCCTTCGCGTTTCGTGGTGCCACTTCGACGTTCGGCTGCGCGCTGTCTTCCTGTGTTTGAATTTCTGCGCCGTCTTCCGCCTGTAGTTCACCTTCAGCACCGTCGACGCCCGCCACGTCATCTTCCGGGCCCGCTGTACTTGGCAGGGCAGGCTGGGTATCTTTCGCAACACCCGCAGCATTTGTCTGGTCCGGCGAGGCGGTTGCCTCATCGCTTTCAGACGGATTCGGAGCATCGGTGTCCTGGCGTGCGAAAAGGAAATTAGTGGAAGGGAACGATTCTGACTGTCGCGGCGACACTCTCCCATACCTTCGCTGATTGGGCATCTGCAATATCCATCGCCTCCGCCTCAGCTTGCAACTCAGCCAGCCGCTCGCGTACCAAACTTTTGAACTCAGGTGGGTTCTTGCGAAGTGGTTCCGCCGTGAACAATACCTGCAAACACCACCAACAACGTTCAGTGACGCGACGAGCAGACGGTGACACAAAAATCCGTCTGCACGAGAACACAATGCCACACGCTACACTTCGCACCTGGAGAACATCCAGAGCAGCCACCAATCTAATCCGGCCATCATCGTCTTCCTGACCGGTGCGTTGTTGACTGGACTGAACCCCAGCACCGCCAGATCCTTTCACGCCTTTCAGCTGCACGTTGCCGGTTGTGGTTGTGCTCAACGGCTGCGCACCGCTGTGTAGAAATGTGCGGAATGCCGTACACAAATCGGCACACAAAAGTGCGGAGTGAATGTGAGGCTCCACATACTCGGAAAAGGCCACCACAGATGCATATGTTTTGTCGCCGTCTTCATCCGTCATCACGAAAACATGGCTTCTCTCGGGCACCGGCTCCATCGTTGCTGTGATGCCAAGCGGGTACGCGAACTCCATGATGTTAGACAAGTCCAACCCAGCGGCTTGCTTCTTTTTCGCTCGCTTCCTGGCTTTCGCGGCTGCTTGTTTCCGCTTCCGGTATTCTTCCGCCGTTTCAATCGCAGCATTGGGTTCTGGAAAAGCGTCCGCGTCTTCATCAACGCCAGAACTATCCTCAGAGACGGGCACGTAATACCTACGATCATCAGTGGCGCCCGGTCACTGCGCGAGCTCACACACACAAACGGGCCTGCTCGCTGTGGGTAACGTACATATCTAGCACACTCGGCTGCATGCCCCATTGTGGTTTTACTCTGTCAGTTCCTAGAACAAGGAAGTAGTCCGCCACAGGCGCTCCAACACCAGGATATCTTCGTGATGCTCCGTTGGGGCCTGCCACAACAACGAAACGCGGACCGGTGGGTTCGTGGTCGTGGGCCCAAACAACAACACGATTCGTGCACATTGACTGTGTCCAAACCTGGCCGCTCGAGTTTGGGATCACGGAAATAGGTCTCAAACACGCGCGATGGCGATTCCTTGCCAGCACGGTCGACGGTGTTGCGGCGGAGCACTGCTGCGCGTTTTCCACTGAAAGTTTTCCACCGTTGACCGGCAGTTTTCGCAAACATACTTTTATGCACTGTCGATGAGATGCTCAACACATCCTCATCGTCTTCTTGACTATCGTCGGACTCGTCGCCGTCGAATTGTCCATCTACAATGGCACACAGCGATATCGATATTTTAGAACTCCCTTCCGCGGTCTGTGCACGCATTTGCCCGCCACAAAGTCGTACTCTCAAGGATATTGCGAAACTTGGAAGACCACCTGACACCTCCCGATGGGTCCAGTCCGCTCGTTCCGTACGGGGCGTCAAGGCGGAAATGCTTGAGCTTCAGGATCATTTGCGCTTCTGACATCGGCAAGCCTTTGAGATTCTGGAAATAACGGTTGGTGATGCAATTATAGTAGAACCCAGTTTTGGGGTTGTGACCTGCGTCAGTTTCATTATCAAGTGTGGTGAGGAAACTTGCGGGAAGGAAACACAAACACGACCGAGCACCTCGCCATACCCATGTTGCTCTTGGCGTCCCACACAAACCCGGCTGGGCGCTTCTCGATGAATTGCTGCCGCATGTGATTCAGTGCTTGGATTTGGGCAGCTGTGTAGAAGGTCCCATCCGGTGACCTCGCGTAACTGTTTGTTTTCTGGTCGAAAAAGTACCGAGTTTTCGGGTTGAACCACAGTTTCGAGTTGCGGTCCCAAATGAAATGCCCGTGTTGCTTGCTGCGATCCAGAGCGACTCGGACAACTTTCTTCGCTCGCTGGTCCTTGCCCTTCATCTTCCCAGCAGCGCGGTTCTCGCGCGCGTACTGCCGACTCGGCGACTCGTGTCTCTTGGACCGCATCCAGATCAAAGTGCCACAATACTGGGCCAGATTCTCCCCGCTTGATTTCAAGCCATGGGCGCACGGCGTCGCGAGCGCACAGCACGTGCACCGTCACGGCCGTCGACGCCACGGCACATCCACGCTTTCTAATTCTCAAACAATTGCTGGTGAAACACTGTTCCTTGTTGATCACTATCACATATTTTTTGGCATCTTCTTTGTCTCCCTCGGCCTTGTGCCCGACCCGACTGACCACTGACCACAACACTCAATTCCGTGAGTTACTACAGCAACACAGCCACGGTGGTGACAACAACACAGTCACACAAACGACTGGCAGCACCCACAAAATGACCAAGCAAGCTAGCGAATAATCAAACGATCGCAAACCCAACAACAACGCAGCACGAACAACACAAACAGCCCAACAACACACAAACAACAACAACACATCGGAGCCACTGACTGCAACAGTGGACACTGAACGACGAGCGACAGACAGTGCAGTGACGAACGACGAACGACAGTGAACGACGAACGACATTCAAACGACTGGCACGAGTAGTGAAGAACGAACGAAGGCTGCACACGCGATCGACGCCGACGACGAACGACCGTGACGACGAACGACGTTTGACGAACGACGAACAAGCGAGCAAGCGAACGAGTGAACGAGCGAGCACATGGCGACGAATCCACTGATCACAACGACGCCAGCGGCTGCACTAAAACGGAAGCAGAGCAAAGCTCTCATTAGGTACAACAACCGTGAAACAGAGAAGTCTACGGCCAAGCGAGCGACTTCAGTGGCTGCACAAAACTCGAGGTCACGCCGTTGTTCGGCAAGCAAGGCGAAATTGCACGCGACGGCGTGACGGTGACGCGGTGACGGCTCGACGGCGTGACGGCGTGATGGCGTGATGGCGTGATGGCGTGACGCACGCATTTGAAAGAACGAAGGAACGATTGAAGGAACGAACGAAGGAAGGAACGAAGGAACGAAGAAAGCCCAACTCTGTGACTTACTTGTTGTGTAAAGACTTAATCATTTGAGCACATAAGAAAATGGCACTAACTGAATTGTATGAGTTTGGAGAACTACCTGGATGTGAAGCACACAACCGCACCCGGCGTGCTCTCGGACCCAATCCAAGTTGGCTGCCGGAGGACTACGATGAGATTCCTGAAGCCACAGTATGTGCCACAACCTACGAAGGTTACAAGCAATACGGCGCCGAAGGTCCAAAGCGACTGAACCGTGTCGGCGTCCCTGGTGGAGAGCGCATTTCTTTTGACCGAAAATGCACTATTTTCTTTTCATGGCGGGGATCCGCTTTTCAGGTGCGCAACCGCACCGTGCCTTGGATCTTATTTTGCAACATTGTCAATAGTGTATTACTTTACCCATTCGTTAGGCCGCACATGAATCGTTTGTATTTTATTTCTACCTAGCCATGTTTGCCGTCTGTTTGGCAATCATGATCCCATTGGCGAATCCTCCGGAAGACGAAGTCACTGGCGAACTGGCGTGGAATGTGACGACTTTTCCAATGTTTCCTCCTGCAGTTCTGACTGCTATGGGAAGTCTCTGCACTTTTTTCAGTACATTTTACGTCGCTCATGCATGGGTTCGCTTCGATAAGCGGTTTCAAGACATTTGCCGAACTAATGGAGGCGTGACGCTCGTCTCGTGTTTGTCGACTGCTTACTTGCCGTACCGCGAAGCCGTAGCTGTAATTCGCTATGCCAATGCGATTCTCCACATCTACTACTACTGCATCAAAGGAGCAATGACTCCCGAAGAGTGGCGATACTTGGTATTGCGAAAGATGCTGACTGTTGACGAAGCCCTGTACCTGCATTCACGACCTAAAGCAGGTGCGATTGTGTACTTTTGGGCTGCACGGGTCCTGCGGCAGGCACAAGACACGAGAATTATTACGGAAAATCAAGCAATGCGAATTGAGCAAAATTTGGCATTGGATCGGGGTCTCTCTGCTAAACAAATTGCGTACGCCATCACACCGCTTCCGAAACCGTATTTTCATATGGCTTCCATTGCTATCCACTTTTGGCTTATCTGGATTGTTTGGAATAATGCCATCACCATTTCCGGCACCTGGCCAGACATGTTCGAAGAAGAGCCACTTGACCGTGACTATTCCTCCATCATGAACGTCCTTGGTGCCTTCATGCTTATCTATCTGTTTTCAGCGCTGTGGAAAGTTGCCATTTTGTTTGCGGACCCTTTTGGGTACTCACACTGCCATTGTAAGTATTTACTGCCGAGTTTGTAACCTAGCCGCCAGGTAGCTCCTCACTGTATGCGTGTGTTGTACTGGCACCAATAGACGATCTTAATGTTGATCTTAAGGGGCTGTGGGTCGAAGCAAACACAGTTGCTGAAGCAGCGTATGGACACCGCATTGATGATACGCAAGGCTTTTTAGAGGACAAAAAGCCTTCAAAGAAGAAGCGAAAGAAGAAGAAGGGGTTTGTACTGTACATGTTTACTCTTGATCGCGAACCGCCAGCCTGTCATAATCAACTGTGTCTCGTTTTGTCGCCTAGATCCAAAAAGATTAGTCCTTACCCACAGAAGGACGAGGAAGACAGTGTATAATCGCTGACGCTTCGGAGCTCAAACGCTTATTCTTGCCGTATGTTTTCCGACTCAGCACCGCCCCGACACTCGCCCGAAACCTTACATATATAGCATAGTATTGCATAATAACAGCTTTAACATGACTTTGAAACAAATAAATTTTGATTTTT
>ENA-OWNT01002278-OWNT01002278.1-seawater-metagenome-genome-assembly--contig:-NODE-2278-length-20367-cov-4.794529_pt1 | contig 20367 bp, 25 predicted proteins | sample MGYA00238136_ERZ651165 | MGnify/ENA primary metagenome ERZ651165 (study PRJEB26861, sample SAMN08777766) | seawater metagenome | isolation source: coastal seawater | place: USA: Florida | collected...
TGATCGCAATGTGACATATGTTGGCTTACTCAGTCAGGAAGAGTTGCGGCCGCACTACCAAAAGGCGCGGGCACTGCTGTGCCCGATTCACTGGGCTGAACCGTTCGGGTTGGTTGGCATCGAAGCCATGGCTTCAGGAACACCGATGCTCGGAGCTCGCAAAGGCGCGTTTTGCGAGATCGTGCGCGATGGCGAGGGTGCGACCAAACTGGTCGAGGTGCGTGTGACCGGCGCCAAATCCGCCCGCGACGCCGACAAGGTTGCCCGCGCGATTGCCAATTCCCCACTGGTGAAAACCGCAATTGCGGGTGAGGATCCGAACTGGGGCCGCGTCGTGATGGCCGTGGGTAAATCAGGGGCGGCTGCGGACCGCGATCTGCTGAACATCCGTTTCGGCGATGTCCTGGTGGCCGAAAAAGGCTGGGTCGCGGAAAGCTACACGGAAGAGGCGGGGGCCGCTTACATGAAACAGGACGAACTGGTCGTTGCCGTGGATATGGGGCTCGGGTCTGGCGCAGCCACGGTCTGGACCTGCGACCTGACCCATCAATACATCACCATCAACGCAGATTACCGGTCGTGAAAACCGTTCTGGTCTCTGCCGTGGCCCTGATCGACCCGGAGGGGCGCGTGCTGTTGGCGCAGCGCCCCGAGGGCAAGTCGATGGCGGGCCTGTGGGAGTTTCCTGGCGGCAAGGTCGAGCCGGGCGAAACGCCCGAAGCGGCACTGGTACGAGAGCTGCAAGAGGAGTTGGGGATCGACACTTGGGAAAGCTGCCTCGCACCCCTGACCTTCGCCAGCCACAGCTATGACGATTTTCACCTGCTGATGCCGCTGTTTGCCTGCCGAAAATGGCAGGGCATCGTCACCGCGCAGGAAGGTCAGCAACTGGCCTGGGCCCGGGCGAATCAGTTGCGGGACTATCCTATGCCGCCTGCAGACATACCCCTGATCCCGATCCTGCGCGATTGGCTATAAAAATTCTGCGTAAAATCAAGGCATTCATAAAACTGTTAAAATTGCGGGTCCACAAACGTCGAATTTTAACTAAGTTGTAGTCTCGAATGGCATGCCGGGGGGGACAGAGCCGTGATTAGAACTATCATCATCGGATCCTGCGTTTCAGTGCAGGGTACTTTCGTTCGATCTCTTTCCAATGGGAAAATTGTTGTGCGTGTGGGGACGGCTGAATTTATCGGCCATCCGGTCGCCGCTGCTGCCTAGCATCGGCCTATAGCCACCCACCCAGATTTTCATCGATGACATCGGCGAGGGCCGCGATATGCGCGTCTTCGTCGTTGAGACACGGGATATAGGTGAACTGCTCACCTCCGGCTTCTTCGAAGCTTTCCTTGATCTCTTCGTTGATCTCTTCCAGCGTTTCGATGCAATCGGCGCTGAAGGCGGGTGCGATGACGGCAATCCGTTTCTTGCCTGCCTCTGCCAGACGCGCAACCTCTTCCACTGTGTAGGGTTTCAGCCACTCCTCAGGCCCGAATTTCGACTGGAAGGTGGTGACGATCTGGCCCTTGTCCCACCCCAACCGTTCACGCAGCAGGCGCGTCGTTTTCTGGCACTGGCAATGATAAGGGTCGCCCTGCATCAGATAGCGTTCCGGCATCCCGTGATAGGAGGCGACAAGCACATCGGGCTTGGTGTCCATCGCCGCATAGGCGCGCTCCACTGATCCTGCCAGTGCCTCCACATAGGCAGGATGATCGAAATAGGCGGGCAAGGTGCGCACCGATGGTTGCCAGGCTTCCTCCATCAGGGCGCGGAAAAACTGGTCATTCGCGGTGGCCGAGGTCGCGCCCGCATATTGCGGATATAGCGGCACGAACAGGATCTTGTCGCATCCGGCCTCTACCATCGCGCGGACCTTGGATTTCGTGGACGGATTGCCATAGCGCATACAGAAATCCACCATAACGGTGTCGCCATGGCGGGCCTGCATCGCCTCGGCCATTTTGGCGGTCTGGTCCTTGGTGATCGTCATCAGCGGGCTTTCGCCCTTGTCGTGGTTCCAGATCGACTTGTAGGCCTCACCGGAACTGAAGGGCCGCTTGGTCAGGATGATCGCCTGAAGAATCGGCTGCCATTTCCACGCCGGATAGTCGATGACGCGCTTGTCCGACAGAAACTCGTTCAGATAACGGCGCATCGGCCAGTAGCTGTAATCGTCGGGCGTGCCGAGATTGGCGAGCAGAACACCGATCTTCCCAAATTTTACTTGCGGGTGGTCGGCGGGGGCGTGCGGCAAAGCTTGGGTCATTCCTGGCCTCTTTTGGTCGGCGCCGGCACGGGGCGGGCGGTTTCGTCATATTCGGTGGTATCCAGCACCTCGGCCAGCCGTGCGGCAGCAGATCCGGGGCGAAGCGGTTTTTGCTGGCTGTCATGCGGGGCCCACCCCGTCAGGAACACCAGTTCAAAGGTGGCGGCGATACGGCCATCCTCGGCGGGAAAGTTCTCAGCATAAATCTGTGCGGCACGGGCGAAGAGGACACGCGGCGGCGTGGCCTTATGGCGGGCGGCCAACGCATTGGTTTCGCCCATGTCGCGCAGATCACGTATCAGGTGGAACAGGGTCTGGTAGGTCACACGCTGCGGCAAGCGGTCCGCTACCGGCAGCGACAAGCCCGCGCGGCCCAGAAGCCCGCCAAGGTCGCGGATCTCGCCCATGGGAGCGACGCGGGGCGACAGCCCGCCCATGGCCTCGCTTTCGGCCTGCGCCAGTGCCGCGCGCAATTCGTGCAGGGTTTCCCCCCCCAACATCACGACCATCAGCAGCCCGTCCGGCCTCAGCGCGCGACGGCATTGCACCAACTGCCCCACCGGGTCCTCGGCCCAGTGCAGGCCCATCACATGGATCACCAGATCATGCGCACCGGCGTCAAGCGCCAGAACATCTGTATCGGGCACCACGACCGCGCCGGGCAGGAAATCGGCCCAGAGACCCGGGAAAGGCGTCACAACCGCAGGTGCCGTAAACCTCCTGTTAACGTCGAGCAGTCTTTCCTGAAGCTCGAACCGCGCTTCATCATGCAGAAAACCCGCCCGATCCAGCCGCGCGCGGGCGCGGTGGCGGGTCAAGGCCCCTTGATCAAACAGCTTGGGCCGGGTCATGTCAGTCTTGGCGGTCATGTCGCTGCAACCTAGGGGGCCGGAATGAAATTGCAAACGGCTGTGAATGCGGTGTTTCCGCCCGACTGCGTCTGTTGCGGTGCGCCGGTCGAGACGGAGTTCGGCCTGTGCGCGAATTGTTGGAGCGATACGCCCTTCATTACCGGCCCTTCCTGCGACCAATGCGGCACGCCCCTGCCCGGATCAGACCCGGAAGAGGGCCTGCGCTGTGATGACTGCATGACCATCGCGCGACCATGGGACAAGGGGCGCGCCGTCTTCACATATTCCGGCAACGGGCGAAAGATGGTTCTGGCATTGAAACATGGCGATCAGGCAGCGATCGCACGCGCGGCGGGCAAATGGATGGCAGCCAAGGCCGGGCCACTGCTGACCGACAATACGGTGATCGTGCCCATTCCGCTGCATTGGTGGCGGCTTTTTCGGCGCAAGGTGAACCAATCGGCCCTGCTGGCGCAAGCGTTGGCCAATGAAACCAGCGGTTTCTTTGCCCCCGACGCGCTGAAACGCATCCGCAAGACCGCCAGTCAGGACGGGAAGGGCCGTGAAGAGCGGTTCGCGAACCTGCGCGATTCCATCCAGCCGCATCCCAAGCGCGGGCATATCCTGGTGGGGCGTGACATCTTGCTGGTCGATGACGTAATGACCTCTGGCGCCACATTCGCCGCCGCCGCACAAGCCTGCCATGAGGCTGGCGCAGAGAACGTTCGCGTGATGGCACTGGCGCGCGTGGCAAAGGATACCTAACTAGGGGACCGAACAGGACAATTTCGGGACCGGGACAAATGCAGACTGTTGAAATCTATACCTCGCCCTTTTGTGGCTTTTGCCACGCGGCCAAGCGATTGCTGACGGAAAAGGGCGTCAGCTTTTCCGAATATGACGTGGCCCGCGCGCCGGAAAAACGGCAGGAAATGCTGTCCCGCGCCAATGGCCGCCATACCGTGCCGCAGATTTTCGTAGGTCAGACCCATGTGGGCGGCTATGACGATATGGCCGCGCTGGATCGCGCGGGCAAGCTTGACCAACTGTTGCAGGGCTGAATGCGCGCCGCGATATTACAGATGTGTTCCTCGGACGATCCGGGGGAGAACCAGACAACGGTTCTGACCGCACTGGCCGAGGCAAAGGCCGCCGGGGCCGATATGCTGCTGACACCAGAGGTGACCAACTGCGTGTCGCAAAGCCGCAGCCACCAAGCGGCGGTTCTGCATCCCCAGGACACCGACCCGACCCTTGCCGCCATTCGTGACGCCGCGCGCGAGGCGGGGCTTTGGGTATTGCTCGGATCGCTCGGGCTGCAATCGGGCGACGCGGATGGGCGTTTCGCCAACCGGTCTATCCTGATCTCTGACACGGGCGAGATCGCCGGGTGGTATGACAAAATCCACATGTTCGATGTGAACGTCTCAGAGACCGAGACCTTCCGCGAATCCGATGGCTATCGCCCCGGTGACCGTGCAGTGGTGGTGCAGACGCCGTTTGCCAATTTTGGCCTGTCGATCTGCTACGACATGCGCTTCGCCTATCTCTATCGTGACCTCGCCAAGGCAGGCGCGCAGGTGCTGACCGTGCCCGCCGCCTTTTCGCCCGTCACCGGCAAGGCACATTGGGAAACCCTGCTGCGGGCGCGGGCCATTGAAACCGGCTGCTTCGTCATCGCGCCTGCGCAAACGGGCGACCATAAGGTGAGCACCGGCAAACCCCGCCAGACCCATGGCCACAGCCTGGTGGTGGCCCCATGGGGCGAGGTTCTGCTGGATGCCGGCACCGATCCGGGGCTGCATATCATTGACGTGGACGTCAAAGAGGTGGACAAGGCACGGGGGCGTGTGCCCTCGATCCGACATGACCGGCCCTATACCTTGGTGACATGAGCTCTAACGACGATCCCCTAGCCATTGCCCTGTTCTCTGAACTGTTCATGGCCGACCAACTGGCGCGGTCCCTGCTGACCAAGGCGCTGCCCAAGGGGATGGAGTTGAGCCACTTTTCCGTGCTGAACCACCTGGCAAGGTCGAACGAGGAACGTAGCCCGGCACAACTGGCGCGGCTTTTTCACGTCACGCGCGGGGCGATGACCAATACGCTGAACCGGCTGGAGATTGCAGGCCACGTTCATATCCGCCCCGACTGGGACGACGCCCGCCGCAAATTCGTGGCGATCAGTCCCTCGGGCCGCGCCGCCCGGGACGCCGCCCTGCAAACCATCGCCCCCATCCTCAGCCGCACCGTCCAGGAAGTCGGCGCCGACCGCGTAAGGGCCGCCCTGCCCGTCATCCGCGAAATGCGGATCGAACTGGAAGTCGCGCAGAAGGATTGAGGGTGGGTTCGTCTCGTGCCCCTATTGGCTGCTTAGAGCCCAACCTTGACATTGCCGCCGCGCATCGCCGACGCGCCCCCACGCGGAGGCGATTTGGCTGATGCAGGCGCGCAGCATCGAAGTTGCTCGGGTTTGGCTGGCATCAATTGCCGGGTTCCAACGTCGGATCGCCCCCGCGCGCGTCGTCGATGCGCGGCTTATCTCCGGACCGACACCGGTGTACTCGTTCTGTCTAACGGACGCTGGTTGGCAGCCGAATGGCTGCTCAGACGACTCTAAGCCACCTACCGCTTCACGCTCGCCGTCACGTAGTTCACGCTCAGGTCGCGGTCCGAGATGGACCAGCGCCAGCTGATGGGGTTGAAGACGAAGCCCTTGCGGTCCACAGGGTCGAGCCCTGCCGTTTCGATCAGCGAAAACAGCTCCTCGGGCGTGATAAACTTGTTCCATTCATGCGTACCCTTGGGCAGCCAGCGCATCACGTATTCCGCCCCGACGATGGCGAGGGCGAAGCTTTTCGGGTTCCGGTTGATCGTAGAGCAGATCATCAGCCCACCGGGTTTCAGCAGCTGCCGACAGGCGGTCAGGTAGGCCTGCGGGTCGGCGACGTGTTCGACGACTTCCATGTTCAGGACGATATCGAATTGCTCGCCCGCCTCTGCCAGCGCCTCGGCTGTGGTATGGCGATAGTCAATCTCCAGCCCCGATTGTTCCGCATGAACGCGCGCAACGGGGATGTTCCCCTCTGCCGCATCCGCGCCCACCACGGTGGCCCCAAGCCGCGCCATGGGTTCCGACAGCAGCCCGCCACCACAGCCAATATCCAGCAGGCGCAGGCCATAGAACGGTTTCTCATCCCGCAGATCACGGCCAAATTCGGCGGCGATTTGCGCGGCGATATAGTCCAGCCGGATCGGGTTCATCATGTGCAGCGGCTCAAACTTCCCCTTCGGATCCCACCACTCCGCTGCCATGGCCTCAAACTTTGCGATTTCGGCGTCATCGACGGTATTGGCCGCGCTGTTCATGGACATCCCTTTCCGAACTTGTCATCGTGGGGCATAGCAGACCCGCCCCAAGGGTTTATATAGGGGATACATGGACAAATTCTCCGGCCAAAAGCGCGCAGGCGCCTATCTCTACCCGCCGATCGACCCGTTCGATCAGCGGATGCTGGATGTGGGCGACGGGCATCAGATCTATGTCGAACAATGCGGCAATCCCGAGGGCGCGCCGGTTGTGGTGCTGCATGGCGGGCCCGGTGGCGGGTGCAGCCCGGCGATGCGGCGCTATTTCGACCCCGAGGTGTTCCGCATCATCCTGTTCGATCAGCGCGGCTGTGGCCGGTCGCGGCCCCATGCCTCGACTCAAGACAACACCACCTGGCATCTGGTCGCGGATATTGAGCGTATCCGCACGACGCTTGGCATCGACAGATGGGCCGTCTTTGGCGGTAGCTGGGGCGCAACGCTGGCGTTGGTCTATGCTCAAACACACCCCGAGGCGGCGGCCTTCCTGGCCCTGCGCGGCGTCTTCCTGTCAACGCAGCGCGAACTGGACTGGTTTTATGGCGGCGGCGCAGGCCAATTCTGGCCCGAACAATGGGCGCGCTTTGCGTCACTGATCCCTGAAGGGGAACGCGGTGACATGATCGCCGCCTATAACCGGCGTCTGTTTTCGGGCGACCTGATGGTGGAAACCCGCCACGCCCGCGCATGGTCGGCCTGGGAAAACGCGCTGGCCTCGGTCGAGAGTGACGGCAATCCGGGCGAGGCCCCGGCGGAATATGCCCGCGCCTTCGCCCGACTGGAAAACCACTATTTCGTCAACAAGGGCTTTTTGCAGAAAGATGGCCAGATCCTGCGGGATTTGCCAAAGATCGCCCATATCCCCGGTGTCATCGTGCAGGGCCGCTATGACATGATCTGCCCGCCCCGATCCGCCCATGATCTGGCGCAGGGCTGGCGGTCCGGCCGGCTGCATATGGTCCGCGCGGCGGGACATGCCTTGTCCGAACCGGGCATCAGCTTTGAACTGGTGCGAGTGATGAAAATGGTTGGGCAAAGCCGGGGGAAATACGGGCTTTAGGCCCCGTAGCAGCCCTGAAACCGGTCATTCTTTCGCTTCCTGGGCTTCGATCCGAAATGCGGCAAAACACTTTCCAGAATATCAGAACTGCGGGGGGCAGCTGCGCCCAGCCATGCAATCCGCGATTTGATCCAGATCGTCCTGCGACGGGCGCATCATCAGGGTTGTTGGGCAGGCGCCAACCTCCAGGAAATACTCCCGATTGTCGTCCACCCGCAGGAAGGCCAGCGTCGGGATGCCATCAGCCGGGGGTGAGCCACACCAGACGCTGACGCAATCGACCTCAATATGCACAAGCAGTTCAACCGGGGTGCGGAACCCGGCCCGAGATCCGAGATCGCCATAAAACAGGGCGTCATAGCCAAAGGGGATGGCATCGACGGTATCAGAGCCCCCGGCCGTGATGTCGGGCCCGTCACGCAAGAATGTGCCGTGGACGGCCACATAGCGATCGGTCGACCCGGCTGCAGACTGGTACATGCCTGCAGGGTCGGCAGGTAGACAGCTCAGGGCCAGTGAAGGGGTCGCGGTGGCCAGAAAAGCAAGGGTAGCGGCAATGTGTTTCATAAAAAGCAGGTCCGTGTTTTACAATAGTGTTATATACACAATAATAAGCGGTGACCTTAAGTCAAGCCCGGCCCCCGGTGGAAAATCGCGGGTTAAAAAAGGTCAAACTCTGACAGAACCGCCTGGTAAATCGGACGCTTAAACTCAACGATAACGTCCAGCAGCGTCGCCGGGTCCATCCAGCGCCAGTCGGAAAACTCGATGTCTTTGTAGGTCAGGTCAATCACCTCATCGGGCGCATCCAGCCGCATCAGGAACCACATCTGTTTCTGCCCGCGAAACTTGCCGCCCCACCGTTTCCCGGCAATCTCGGATGGAAAATCATAGGGCAACCAGTCGGCGGTCTGGCCCACCAGCGTGACATGATCGGACGAGACGCCAGTTTCCTCCAGCAACTCGCGCCGGGCGGCGGCCTCAGGCTCCTCGCCCTTGTCCACACCGCCCTGAGGCATCTGCCACGCGGGCACATCCATATCGGCGCGTTGCCCGGCAAAGACCTGCCCGGCGCGGTTGATCAGAACCACGCCGACGCAGGGGCGATAGGGCAGCTTCGCCAGATCCTCGGCCGTCATCGGACCCGCGCCCCCCTTATTCGGGACGCAGGGCGTTCAGGCCATGCAGGATGTCGATGGCATAGGCCAACTGATAGTCCTGCGCGCGCAATTCTGCGGTGGCACGGGCCTGTTCCTGTTCCTCTTCCAGCTGGCGGATCTCGTCCTCCGTCAGCGTGGCGTTGGACAGGGCGCCGCGCAGACCGGCCTCGGTGCGTTGCGGACGGCCATTATCCTCGACTTCACCCACTTCGCGCTGTTCCACGAGGATATCGGGGGCCACGCCAAGCGCCTGGATCGAACGGCCAGACGGGGTGAAGTAAAGCGAGGTGGTCAGGCGCATCGCACCATCGCCCTGCACCGGCATCACCGACTGGACAGATCCCTTGCCAAAGCTGTTGGTGCCGACAATCACCGCGCGGCGGTGGTCTTGCAGCGCCCCGGCCACGATCTCGGACGCAGAGGCAGAACCGCCGTTGATCAGCACCACCATGGGCAGCCCGTCGATCAGATCGCCCGGCGTGGCGTTGTAGCGTTCACCGTCTTCAGGGCTGCGGCCTCGGGTCGACACGATCTCTCCCTGTTCCAGGAACGCATCCGAGACACGGATGGCCTGGGTCAGCAGCCCGCCGGGGTTGTTGCGCAGGTCCAGTACAACGCCTTCGAGGTTCTCGATCCCGCCGACCTCTTCGATCATCTCTTCCAGCCCGTCACGCAGGTTGGGAAAGGTCTGTTCGGTAAAGCTGGCGATCCGCAGCACGGCGGTGTTGCCTTCCAGCCGGTGACGCACGGCGGTCAGGCGAATACGGTCACGGACAATGGTGATGTCGAAAGGTTCATCTTCACCTTCGCGCACGATGGTCAGCACAATCTCTGATCCGATTTCGCCGCGCATCATGTCAACGGCCTCTTCCAGTGTCAGGCCAAGCAGGGTGACACCATCGACATGGGTGATGAAATCGCCCGCCTCGACGCCCGCTTCCATGGCCGGGGTGTCATCCATCGGGGTGATGACCTTTACGAAACCCTCTTCCTGCGTCACCTCGATACCAAGCCCGCCGAACTCGCCCCGGGTCTGGGTCTGCATCGATTCAAAATCGCGCGGTGGCAGATAAGAACTGTGCGGATCGAGCGACATCAACATGCCGTTGATGGCGGCCTCGATCAGTTCGGCTTCGTCCACATCCTCCACATAATAGGTGCGGATACGTTCGAACACATCGCCGAACAGATCAAGCTGTTCATAAACGGTGGAGTTGCGAATGTTTTCCTGGGCGATCAGGGGCCCGGCGATCTGGGTTGTCAGCAAAATACCCGCCGCGGTGCCGCCAAGGGCCGCCATCATGAACTTCTTCATTCTCTCAAATCCTCACTGGTCTTGTGTCGCAAACCACGCGGTCGGGTCCACGGGCTCTCCGGCCTCTCTCAGTTCCATATAAAGCGTTTCCGACAGGTCTTCACCAGACGCAACGGTATCAGATATGATCAATTCTTCGCGGTTTGGCGCTTCACCGCCCATCAAACCGACGGGATCACCCGATGCAAGCAGGTCACCGGCACGAACAAACAACTCTCCCAGCCCGGCGAGAATCAGCAGATGGTCGCCCTGCGGTTCCAGGATAATGACATTGCCATAATCCAAAAGCGGGCCCGCATAGCGCACGGTCGCGTGCCATGGGGCTGAAACCAAAGCGCGGGATTCCGCCGCCAGGATCAGACCGGGCCGGGTGACGCCCGCCGCATCGGACTGGTTGAAGCCCCGCAGGATACGCCCGCGCACAGGCAGGGGAAGCTGGCCGCGCTGGCCGGTGAAAGACGGCAACCGCGTGCTGGCATCGGCCATCACGTCAAGCGCGCGGATCGCGGTGGCGAAACTGTCCAGCGTCTCAGCGCTCTGGGTCAGTTCCAGCAGCGCCTCGGTATCGGAGGCAAAACGCGGCGGCAACGTGCGCCGTTCGGCCATCGCCTGGCTTAGCGCAACGCGGGCTTCCTGTACCCCGATCAGCCCGTCAGACAGCTGATCCTCGGCCCCTTCTTGCACCGCGCGCAACAGCGCCAGTTCCTCTAGCTGACGGCGCAGTTCCATCGCTTCGGCGGCAACGGCGGGGGTCACCTCGGATACGATCATGCCGGATCGGGCAGTACCCACAGGACCATTGGGGTGGATCAGCAAGAGCGGCGCAGGCGCGGCCTGCATGGATTGCAAAACACCCAATAGGCGCCCCAGGCGTTCCTGTTCCGCCTCAAAAACAACCGTAATGGAATGTTCCCGGATCGCCGCCCGCCGCATCCCTTCACGCAAGGCAGACAGGCCCTCCTCATAGGCGCGGATGGTTTCGGTCAGGGCATCCACCCGATCGCGGGCATCGTCGGCCTCGGCCATCGTCAAGGCCGCGCGTTCCAACATCTGGGCGGCACGCTGAGCGGTCAAAGCAGGGTCATTCGTCTGCGCGTCAGCAGCAAATCCCAAGGCGCAAAACGCTGTGATCAGCGCAAGGCGCCTCATGCAAACAGGCACTTTCCGGTCATCTCGGCTGGCGGATCGAGCTGCATCAGCTTCAGCACCGTTGGCGCCAGATCGGCCAGCCGCCCGTCCTGCATCGTCACGCCATCGGGGCCGCCAAACAGGATCACCGGAACCGGGTTCAGCGTATGGGCCGTGTGCGGACCGCCGGTCACAGGATCAATCATCATATCGCAATTGCCATGGTCCGCCGTGACGATCATCGCGCCGCCCACCTTTTCCAACGCCGCAACCGCCGCGCTCAGCCCCGCATCCACCGCCTCGCAGGCCTTTACCGCGGCGGGGATAATGCCGGTATGGCCTACCATGTCGGGATTGGCGAAGTTCACGACGATCAGATCATATTGCTTTTCAATGGCACCCACGAGGTGTTCTGTCACCTCGCCCGCCGACATCTCCGGTTGCAGATCATAGGTCGCCACCTTGGGCGATTTCGGCATGTAGCGGTCTTCGCCCGCGACCGGGTCTTCCTTGCCGCCGTTCAGGAAGAAGGTGACATGCGGGTATTTCTCGGTTTCGGCGATATGAAACTGGGTGCGGCCATGGCCGGCAACCCACTCGGCCAGCGTATTGACGATATCCTGCTTGGGGAAGATCACATCGAGATAGGCGTTGTGCCGGTCGGAATACTCCACCATCCCGCAGGTCGCCCCCCAGTTGGGCCGGGCGGAGGTGGCGAATTCCGAAAACGCGGGATCGGCGAGGGCAGCGAGAATTTCCCGCGCGCGGTCAGCGCGGAAGTTGAGGAACAACAGCCCGTCGCCATCCTTGGGCTGCTGGTAGCCGTCGATCCGCGTCGCGGTGATGAACTCGTCGCTTTCATCCCGGTCATAGGCGGCCTGAATGGCGGCCTCGGCACTGGCCGCTTCGCGGCCTTTCCCTTCAATAACAAGGTCATAGCCCTGCTGCACCCGTTCCCACCGGTTGTCGCGGTCCATGGCGTAGTAGCGGCCGATCAGGGTACCGATATGGGCGCCTTCGGGCAGGGCCGCATCGAAGGCCGCGACAGTCTCGATGGCCGAACGCGGGGCTACGTCGCGACCATCGGTAATCGCATGAATTTGCACGGGAATTCCGGCATCCGTCAGGGCGCGGGCGGTCTCCAGGATATGGCTCTCGTGGCTATGCACACCGCCGGGGCTGGTGAGGCCGGAGAGATGTGCCGTGCCGCCGGCTTTCTTCATCTTTTCAATGAATTGAAGCAAAGCGGGTCGCTCGCGATAGCTGCCGTCCTCAATCGCCAGGTCGATCTGCCCCAAATCCATCGCCACGACCCGGCCCGCGCCGATATTGGTGTGACCCACTTCGGAGTTGCCCATCTGCCCCGTGGGCAGGCCCACATCGGGGCCGTAGGTGACCAGAGTGGCATGGGGGCAGGTCGCCATAAGCCTGTCAAAACAAGGGGTTGCGGCGAGGGAGGGGGCGTTGCCAGGACCAGCGGGCGCCAGACCCCAGCCATCGAGAATGCACAGCACCACGGGTTTGGGAACGGCCATGTGAGACCCCTTTTTTACAACACTCCCTCGCGTTCTAGGCGGGCCGGGACGCACGCGCAACCTCTACCGGGCGGGTACAGGATGCGCCCGAAAGGAGGGGGGTGCCATGCGTACACCCCCTGTACACCGGGCGTGCAGACGGGAGGCAAGGTCCGTCATCTTTCTGACCACCTTCCCAGGGCTGCCTTTTTGGGCGCCACAGTCTGAGCCCTTCATCGACAGCATCCGCGCGTCGCGGGAGAAGATCGTCGCGCGGTCGGACAAGAACCGTCAGGATTTCCTGCAAAAGCGCGGGTTCTCCAAGGCGGAGACGGGGCGGATCGTCGAGACGGTGCTGGCCGAGGAAGGCCGCCCGCCGGAAAGCGTCTTCGACTTCGTCCAAGGGATCACGGCGGTGGCTCGCTCGAAGCTACAGCAGGACGCGCGGCTGGTGTTGGAGGGGAAGGCGAAAGCGTTGTTGGAAAGAGCCCTATGAATTTCTAGCCGTTTCCGAAAGTTAGTGTGTGGACGCCCGGCTTGGCTATCGTAGAGTGGGCCGGGCGCACGCGACTCAAGGCTGAAAGGGTAATTTTAAAGAATGAAAGAAGTTTGGATCGACCGTTTTTTGAAGCAAATAATCCTCCCGAAGGGCTCTGATAGAGATGAAAAGATTACATTGGACATCGATGGTCATCTCAAAGGGCGCCGATTTCCCAACATTTCGAGAAATTACTACGAGATATTCGGTATTATTGACGGCAAGGCATCGACCTTACTTACGCACATTTCTATGATGATTGCCGCAAACGCCGTTCTCCTGTCGGTTAATTCCTCTACATGGCTGGATATGGCATCCTTGCTGCTTCTCTTCTGCTTTATCCTCGTTGCACTCTTGACGCTCCGGCTTTTAAGGTTCTGGGCGGAGGGGTTCACAGAAGTTGACGCTGCTGCCGTGGCGGTTGAACTGTCCGGTGAACAAGGTGAAAACGTGAAGGCCATGGTAGCGACCTATAATCGCGAGGTATGCTACCGAGACCGGCTCTACAAACTCTGTTTGAATCTGACGACCGTGTTTACGTTACTCAGTTTGGTCCCTGTCGTCGGCTTCATTGTTGAGCAGGCCACTTCCTGAAGAGCCATAACCTCGTTGGTGTGCTGGCCATCGGTTGTAGCGATCAGGCTTTCAGGTCTTGAGAGTAAGAGGGGTGCCGGGTTTTCCGTGACGGGTTTGGAGGTCGGGAGAGAGGCTCCCGGCTGGCCTGTCGCGGAGATATCCCGATGACCAAGCGACAGAAAATCATCCTCAGCGCCTCGCGCGACATCCCCTTTGGGCAAGCTGATGCTCAGCCAGTCGAACGTGCGCCACGTCAAGGCGGGCGTGTCGATCGAGGAGCTGGCCGAGGACATCGCGCCGTTCCGACCTCACTACAAATGATCTGCCGAAGCCAAGACGGCCCCACCTCCCCCGCGTGACTTGCCGATGCGCGGCTTGGACGTGGGTCGGATCACACCCGATGATAGGGGCTGCCTGCCAGGATCGACGCGGCGCGGTAGAGTTGTTCGCATAGCATCACACGGGCGAGCATGTGGGGCCAGACCATCGCCCCGAAGCTCAGCACCATGTCGGCCTGATCGACCAGCGCGGGGTCGAACCCGTCGGCGCCTCCGATCAGGAACACCATCTCCTGCGCGCCCTGGTCCCGGCGTTTGGCCAGCGCGCCTGCGAAATCGGGCGACGACATCACCCGCCCGCGTTCGTCCAGTGCACAGACCACCGCGCCTGTGGGGATCGCCTTGCGCAGCAGATCGGCCTCTGCCGGTTTGCCGCCGCCTTTCTTGTCCTCGACCTCCACCACACGCGCGGGGCCAAGGCCAAGCGCGCGGCCCGTCCGGTCGAACCGTGTCAGGTAGTCGGATACAAGATCAGCCTCGGGTCCGGCCCGCAGCCGGCCCACAACGCATAAGGTCACCCGCATGAAAGATCAGACGCTGCCGGCGGGCAGCCACATCTTTTCAAGCTGGTAGAACTCCCGCACTTCGGGGCGGAAGACATGGACGATCACATCGCCCGTGTCGATCAGCACCCAATCGCCGGTGTCCTTGCCTTCCATCCGGGCAGTGAGCCCAAAGGTTTCCTTCAGCCGCGCGACAAGCTTCTCGGAAATCGCCGCAACCTGGCGAGAGGAACGACCCGAAGTGATGACCATATGATCGGCCATCTGGGTCTTTCCGCGCAGGTCGATCTGGACGATCTCTTCCGCTTTGTCGTCGTCAAGGGATGCAAGAACCTCGGCAAGCAGGGTGTCGCTTGTCAGGTCTTTGGTCGGGCGCGTCATCTGCGCCACGGGTGCAGCCCCGGTGGTGGCTGCTTGAACAGGTCCAGTCAGGACGTGGTCCTCCTTCGCAATACGCCGAAGATCCCCGGCGCCGGGATATAATCAAGATAGCATTCCGTTGGGCCTGTCTCAACCAGCGGGCTGATTCGCAAGCGGATTCAAACCGATTATTGTGGCCAATCGGTCAAAACAGGCTGGCGGCAAGGGGGGCCAGCACCGCCGTCAGGATCGCGTTCAACCCCATTCCGATGCCGGAAAACGCGCCTGCGGTCTCGTTCACCTGAAAGGCGCGGGCGGTGCCGATGCCATGCGCGGCGACGCCTACGGCAAAGCCCCGGGCGCGCCAGTCGCGGATGCGCAGCAGGTTCAGAAGGGGGGTGGCCACGATGGCGCCGATAACCCCGGTCAGCAGGACCATGACGGCGGTCAGGGCAGGCGCGCCACCGATCCGTTCCGATACCCCCATGGCGACGGGGGCGGTGGCGGATTTGGGGGCCAGCGACAGGAGCGGCTCAATCTCCAGCCCAAGCGCATAGCCCACCCCAAGCGCAACCGCGATCGCCGTGGCAGACCCCGCCAGAAGCGCCGCGGTCATCGGAACAAGCGCCTTGCGCACCCGGCCCAGATTGGCGTGCAGCGGAACCGCCAGGGCCACCGTGGCGGGGCCAAGCAGGAAATGGACGAATTGCGCGCCTTCGAAATAGGTCTCGTAGGGCGTTGCGGTGGCCCAAAGTGTCACGGCCAGCATGATCACCGCCAGCAGCACGGGGTTCGCAAGGGGCGCACGGTTGGCCATCAGCGACAGGCGGTCCGCGGCGAGATAGGCCATCAGGGTCAGCGTCAGCCAGAGCAAAGGGCCTTCGGACAGATAGGTCCACAACTGCCAAACCTCACTCATCGGCTTGCCCCACCATGCGTGCCACGCCGACGAACACCAAGGCCCCCACGGCAATGGCCAGAACCGTGGACAGGACCAGCGCCGCGACCAACGCCGCGCCCTGATCGACAATCAGGTCAAGGTGACCAACCACGCCCACACCCGCCGGCACAAAGAGCAGCGACAGGTGGCCGAGCAGACCGTTGGCCGTGGGTCGGATCGCCTCGGCCAACCGAGGAACCGTCAGCATTGCGGCAAGCAACAGGACCATGCCCAGAACCGGCCCCGGCAAGACGGGCAGCAGGGCGCGGCTGATCCCTTCGCCCAATAGCTGGAAGGCCAGCAAAACGGTTATGTGGAAGATCATGGTTGGCCCCTTCGGCCTGTGCCGCCTGCGTGGGGCCACTCCTAACGAATGGGCTCCGTTCGCGTCAAACGGCAACGGGTGCCAACGCTAGCTATGCGGACATTTCTGCCTTTCAGTGAATGGCAGCTTTTGGTGAATTCCTTGTCCGGCTATGCTTATGGGATGCGACGATCAGGCCGACTTCTCCAACTCCTCCAGAACCTTCGCGAACGGCGTGGAGCCGTGACTGCGAAGGCCCTTGCAAAGCAATTTGGCGTCTCCGAGCGCACCATCTATCGGGACATGGAAACGCTCCTGGAGCTTGGTGTTCCAGTTGAGGGCGAAGCGGGCACGGGTTTCATCCTGCGCCCAGGCTTCTTCCTGCCGCCGATGGCCTTCACGCGAGATGAGGCAGATGCCATCCTGCTGGGTCTGCGTTTCGTGCTTGCGCGCGGCGATGGCGAGATCGCAAAAGCAGCGGACACCGCGTTGCTCAAGATCGCGGATGGGATGGGAGACCAAGCAGAAGCACAGATGATGGGGAACGGCCTGACTGCAGGTCCGCCCGAATCCAGACGCCGTGACGAACTGAGGATGATCAGACGTGCCATGCAGGATCGTCGAAAACTAAAGATCTCTTACCGGACCGATGGTCTGGCCCCAAAATGCCGAGTGGTCTGGCCGGTTGCACTCGGCTTTTTCGATCAGGTCGAAATGCTGGCGGCTTGGTGCGAGCTGCGCGGTGCTTTCCGCCATTTTCGAATCGACCGGCTCGATAGCCTGGCCTTGCGCGAAGAGAATATCCCGCGATCCAGAAACAGCCTGCTCGCCGAGTATCGCAAGCTCGAACCACAGGCAAACGTTTGAGCAAGCATTCCTGACACGTTCTGTCAAAGTCGGCTGATAGGTCTTGGTCGAACTTTGAGTAAGGGAAACAGGATGTATGTGATACTTGGCGGAACGGGGCGGGTCGGATCGGCAACGGCGCGCGCGCTCTTGAACGAGGGCCAAGAGGTGACGATCGTCACCCGCAACGAAAGTCACGGCAAAGACTTGAAGGATGCCGGCGCAAAGGTTGCAGTCGCGAATGTTCGGGACGTGGAGGCGCTGAAAAGTGTTTTTCAATCGGGCAAACGTGCTTTTCTGCTCAACCCGCCAGGCGACCCTTCAAGCGACACCGACAGGGAAGAACGCGCAAACGTAGTTGCGATAATGTCGGCACTCGATGGATCGGGCCTGGAGAAAGTCGTCGCTGCATCGACCTATGGCGCCTTCAATGGCGAACGCTGCGGCGATCTTACCGTACTGCACGAGTTTGAGCAGGCCCTGAGAAGGCAATCCATTCCAGCAGCGATCAACCGGGCGGGGTATTACATGAGCAACTGGGTCGGAATGGCTGAAGTCGTGCGGGAGAATGGCACGCTGCCCAGTTTCTTTCCGGCCAATCTGTCAATCCCAATGGTGGCACCCGCCGATCTTGGAAAAGTCGCTGCAAGGCGGCTGATGTCAGGAACCAACGATGTAGGCATTAAGCATATCGAAGGACCAGCACGCTATTCCGCAATAGATGTGGCAGGCGTTTTCGCCGTAATAATGAACCGAAAAGTGGAGGTTCTGGAAGTCCTCCAGGATACACTTGAAGATACGTTTCGCGGGTTCGGATTCTCGGATGAAGCTGCAGCCTCCTATGCCTGTATGACCCGCCGCATAATCGACGGGAAGACAATGCCTTTTGATGAACCGATCCTCAGCGACACCTCCTTGAAGAACTACATCACTTCAATCTTGGGTTAGGCAGTCGCCAATAGGACCGGACATTCGCCGCACCCTGTCGAATGGCCACCTTGGGCTCAAAGCCGTCATCTGGTGTCTGCTGTCCCGCAGCCACTGGTCGCTGCGCGCTGGGGCGATTAGGGAACAAAAAACCCCGGCCGCTGGAGGCCGGGGTTTCGAGAGGCGCCTGACGAAGGGATCAGGCGGGAACGGCGGTTTTCGCCATCGGCGCAAAGTGTTTGCGGGCCAACATCCAGACCAGGACGATCATCGCGACTTGCAGCGCAACGGCGATACCCGAGATGGCCCAGTAGGCGACCGAGTACTTGGCGACGATGCCAGCGGCGACCAGACCTTTGTTCAGCCAGAAATGGGTCATGACCGACAGGGCGACGCCGGGACAGACCAGCGCATAGGACCCGGCGGAGGTCTCGGCCCCGGTCACGAAGCGAGAGATGTAGCCGACGCGGGACAGGACAGCCAGACCGAACAGGGCGAAGATCACCTCGATCGAGATCAGGCGGGTCAGCAGCATCAGTGTATCGGCGTCGGTGCCATGGGCTCCGAATGCGGTGTGCAGCCCGTGGTTCTGACGCAGCAGGGCAATGCCGATGACGGTCATCAGCGGGATTACCACCATCAGGGTCGGCGCGGCTTCGATATTGACACCATGTTCCAGCATCGGCCGCACGCTCATCACCATAACGATCAGGGCCAGAATGACGGCAGCCACGATGAAGAACGTGGACAGGACCAGGCTGATCCCGACGGTCAGGGGCACCGTCGACATGGCAGCGGGCGCAGCAAGGCCGACCCCGACCATGGCCAGCGCGAAGGCGGGCAGCATCTGGGCAAAGCTGTTATTGGCGGAACAGTCGAAACCACCGGAATGCAGGCGTTCCTTGATGAAATGGCCCAGCTCTTTGAAAGCGATCCAGCCGATGGCAAGGAACGCGACAAGCGCTGCGGGGAACATGTATTCCACGATGGTCCACAACCCGGGCACGAAGGTCAGCCCGATAATGAACATAGCGTTTACCGACATGGCCAGCGCCAGCGGCATCGCCAGAACCTGGCTGCCTGCGTTGGATTTGGCGAAGGGCTCATAGGCGTCGGACCGGCGAAATTCGGCAAAGCGGCGCAGGTTGAACGCCAGCAGCTTGAGGTTGAGAAACCCAAAGATGGCGATACCGGCCCAAGTGGCCAAGATCATCGCCTGTTGTGCCAGGGTGCCGCCGGTCAGCATGGCCCAACCGTCTTCGAAGATCGGAACCGGGCGACCGGTATGGGGCACCCAGAACATCAGGTACATGAAGAAGGTGACGGTAAGGCCGCCCGCGCCAAGCGAGGCAAGGAAGTAGAGCGGCGAGTAACGGTTTGCAGCGAGGGTCATCTTCGACACTCCTTTAATTGACATTGACAACTAACTACACAACCGAACCGCGAGTCGCAAGATAAAAGTTGACGCCGTTAATTAACAAGGTGTCGCACCCCCTTTACCCGCTGTTAACCAAACACCCCTGAAGCTGCGGACATGAAGAAAATGGCCGTCTCTGTTCTGTTAATGCTCGCCGCCTGCGACAGCCCAGCCCCTGCAATGATGGGGGCCGAGGCCACGCGGGTTTCCATCGACGGGGCGGATTTCACCATCCGCATCCGCGGTGACAGGGCCGAGGCGATCCGCACCAACATGATGCCCAACCCCTGGATCGGATCGGTCTACCCCCGCGCGCTTCAGGCCATGGAACAGGCCAGCGGTTGCCGTGTGATTGAGGACAGCCTGCGGGGCGATGTGGCGGTGATGCGGGCCGATCTGGACTGCGGATAGGCGGGAAAACGCATATATCTTGTGGATAATCCGCCGAAAACTGCCATATCATGGGTCTGCACGTTGACTCGCGCGCTTTGCCTGCCGGACACTGACCGATACGGGAATCAACAAGAACAGGCAGGCACGTGCGGTTTTCGCGGCTCAGGCTCAACGGTTTCAAAAGCTTTGTCGATCCGACCGATCTGATCATCGCGGACGGGTTGACCGGCGTTGTTGGGCCCAATGGCTGCGGCAAGTCCAACCTGCTGGAGGCGCTTCGTTGGGTGATGGGCGAAAACCGCCCCACGGCAATGCGCGGATCGGGGATGGAGGATGTGATCTTCGCAGGGGCCTCCACCCGCCCCGCCCGCAATTTCGCCGAGGTCGCGCTGACCATCGACAATACCGAACGGCTTGCGCCCGCCAGTTTCAACGATACCGACACCCTGGAAATCATCCGCCGGATCACCCGCGATGCGGGATCGGCCTTCAAGACCAATGGCAAGGATGTGCGCGCGCGGGATGTGCAGATGCTGTTCGCCGATGCCTCCACCGG
>ENA-OWNT01002279-OWNT01002279.1-seawater-metagenome-genome-assembly--contig:-NODE-2279-length-20362-cov-3.913631_pt1 | contig 20362 bp, 15 predicted proteins | sample MGYA00238136_ERZ651165 | MGnify/ENA primary metagenome ERZ651165 (study PRJEB26861, sample SAMN08777766) | seawater metagenome | isolation source: coastal seawater | place: USA: Florida | collected...
GGTAAACCGTGGCCGGAACGTAGGATCAGCGGTGCTCGTGGCGTGGTGGGACCCGGGTCGGCGACGACCGTCACGAGCACGACCCAGTCGTCGAGTCCAGCGTTCGTGTCGCCGTCAGCACCAACCCCACGCAGCAGCGCCCGGCAGCCGAACCTTCCGCCACACCAGAGGCCCCAGGTGCAGCCCCACGACCCCAACCACCCCGAGCCGCGCCGGGGGGAGTCGGGAATCTCGCTCACACCGAGGTCGGCGATGAAGCTGGCGCTGAGCCTCGCTGATCCGTCGCCGTGGCTCCGGTTGGCTACGAGAGGGGCGTCGGGCGGGTCGTTGGCACAGAGGTCAGCGATGACGTCGTTGACAGCCATGACCTGGGCAGCTGGGTCGTGCGGACGCTGCCCGTCGCTGACCCGGGTCCCACCTCGACGCGAGCGCCGCTGACCCCACGGCCCGGCCACCTATTACCGGAGGGGCGCCGCCCCTCTCTTGACACCCCGCTGAGGGGGGCTGGGCGGCCCCCCTCTCGACCTCCCTCGCCGCGGCTCAGGTTGGCGGAACGGGGTGGGCGCGTCGGGCTGGTTGTTTGCACCGAGGTCGGTGATGACGTCGTTGGCAGCGATGGCCTGGGCAGCTGGGTCGTGCTGGCACTGGTCGTCGCTGACCCGAGTCCCACCTCGACGCGAGCACCGCTGACCCCACGGCCCGGCCACCTATTACCGGAGGGGCGCTGCCCCTCTCTTGACACCCCGCTGAGGGGGGCGGGGCGGCCCCCCTCTCGAACTCCCCCGCCGCGGCTCAGGTTGGCGGGAACGGGGGGTAGCGTCGGGCGGGTCGCTGGCACCGAGGGTCGGTGATGACGTCGCTGGCCGCGCAGAGCTGAACGCCTGAGTACTCCCATGCCCCACCCTGAACGCCGCACGTTAGGCTGCCCCGATGCTGGACACCCTCGTCGCCACGTTCGCATTCACCATCACGGTTCTCTGCGCCATCGGCTTCGCGGCGGTGGTGCCGATCGTGGCCACGAGCATCATGTGGGTCGCCCTGGCCGAGCGACGACGCCAGAAGGCGATCTGGCGCAGCCTGACCGAGGAGTTCGGCGCCGAAGGCTCCTACAGCCGCATGAAGCTGATGGTGCGCGGCCACCAGGTCCGCGTGCGCACCCGGACGGAGCGCCGACACCGAACCCAACACACCTACACCGACGTCCTGGTCGGCCATCTGCCGAAAGACCTCGCGATTCACCGGCAGCGCCTGCTCCTGGCGTTGCTGGAGCAAGGCCGACACGCCGACGGTGATGAACACCCCATCAACGGTCGCGCACCGGTGCTCGGCCTGGTCGATCCGTCGCGCCGAGCCGCCCTGCGCCACTCTCGGGCACGCCTCCGGCTCCGAAACGGCATCCTCCGCCTACGACACCCCAGCAAGCTCCAGAGCGGCCCCGCGCTGACCAGTGCGGTCTACCTGGCCGTCTCCATCGCCGAACACCTCCCCCTCGACGACGAAGCACTCGCCGACCACCTCGCTGCCACCATCGCGAACGACCCCGACCCAGCCATCCGCCACCACTTCCTCGAGCTGCTCCGCACCCAGCTCCCGGAACGTGCCGAAGCAGCCGCCAAAGGCGTGCGCCACCACAGCGACTCGGCCCTTCAGGTCCTGGCCGCACGCATCCTCGGCGACGACCAGCACCTGCTCTCGATCGTGGCTGCCCCCCGCGCCGACCTCGAGCCACGCCTCGCAGCCATGGAAGCGCTTCAGGATCGGCCCGCGGCCATCCAAGGCATCGAGGCCGCCGTCGCCAGCGACCAGCCACGGCTCTGGCGCTCCGCGGCCCTCCTGGCCGCAGGCTGCGACGACGTACGAGCCACGCAGCTTCTCGCCACCTTGACCGACCGCATGGACACCACCACCTGGCCCGACGAGCGCCCCGCCAGCGCCTACCACATCGGCGCGTCTCGACGGCTGGCGGAGGCCCTCGCCCAACTACCACCTCACCCCGACGGGGAGGGGCTCCTGGTCCAGCTGCTCACTCACGACGACGCCCCCACGCGCGCCGCCGCCGCCGAGGCCCTCGGCCGGGTGGGCACGGTCAAGGCGGTACCCGCCCTTCGAGAGGCCGGTGAGCGCTGGTTCTCCCCCGACGCCGTGCGCGAGGCCGTCCGCACCATCCAGGCTCGGGCGAGCGGTGAGCGAGGCGGCTTGGCCATCGCCCATGCCCACGGCGGCGAGCTGGCCCTGGCCGCACGACACCAGGGCGGGCTGGCCCTGGCCGAGCCCTCACCGGAAAGACAAGCCGAGCACCTTCGTGAAGCGGCGAACCTGCCCGAGCATCCGGTCGTCGGCGAACACGACCGAGGTGCCCCTCCGACCCGCACGCCCGGTCCGACCCGCGCGGTGCACGAAGGCCTCGGGCACCGCCGGTAGGTCGTAGTGGAGCACCCAGTCCACCTCGGGCACGTCCAGCCCGCGGGCGATGGCGTCCGTGGTGAGCAGCAGCCGCGCCTCCCCCTTGCGGAAGGCCTCCAGCCCGCGCTTGCGCGCCTCCTTGCTGCCGCCCCGATGGACCGTCACGGCCCGTAGGCCACGCTCGTCGAGGAAGCGCTGTAGGTGCGACAGCAGGCGCGGGTCGGTGGCGAAGACGATGCCCCGGCGCACCTTCTCCGCCTCGACGAAGCGGGCGAGGGCCACGTCACGCCCGGGACCCCGCACGTGCACGAGCCGGTGCTCGATGGCACCGTGCATGGGCTGCTCGTCGACCTCGACCCGCACCACCTCCGGCAGGTAGCGCGCGAGGAATCCCTCGGAGCGGCGCCCGAGGGTGGCGCTGGCGACCACCACCTGCACCCGGGGCTCGGAGCGCTGAAGCCAGGTCTCGAGGAAGCGCGACGCCGGGCTGGCCAGGATCGGATCCAGCTCGTCGAGGGCCAGCAGACGAACCCCCTTCAGCTTCTTCTTGGCAAACAACTCTCCGATGCGGTCGGGCGTGCCCAGGATGAGGCGGGTGCTCTTCACGACCCGCTTCTTCTGCCGGCGCCGGTTGGTCGTGGCCGCAGCCACCGCCACGGGGATGTCCGCAGGGGCCAGAGCCCGCGCGACGCGCTGCACCTGCATCACGAGCTCGGTGCCCGGCGCCATCACCACGGCGCGAAGGGTGGGATCCGCCTGCAGCTGCGCGATGAGCGGCAGCAGATAGGCCAGCGTCTTGCCGGTGCCCGTACCTGCATGCAGCAACACGGACCCGCCGCCCATCACCGGCCCGAAGGCCGCCAGCTGGAGCGGGTTGGGCGCGGTGATGCCTTCGGCGGCGAGGGCGGCGCACTGGGCATCGCCCAGGGTGAGACTCAGGGGGGCGGGGTCGAACATGGTCCCCGCTAACCCTACTCGCCCTGCTCCCGACTCAGCAGCTCCATGAACTCGACCACCTCACCGCCCTTCCGCAACTCCATCTTCACCGGCGGCCCCGGGAGGTCCAGGTCGAACCAGAACACGGCCAAGCCGCCGTCGCGCGCCACGTCGTAGCGTCGGGTCAGGAAGGATCCGGCGGGAACCTCGACCCGCACCTCGTCTTCCCAGGTGGTGGACCCGACCGGAAAGGCCGCGTGGTCACGGAGCTCTGCCCAGCTGGCATCGAAGGTCGACCCGTCGTCTTGCTGGAAGGAGACCCCGTCGACATCGGACCGCACGACCTCGAGGCCGTAGCTGACCGGCGCCGTCCCGGCGCTCCCCCGCCGCCAGCGCGTGCGCAGCCCGACCGGGTGCCCGCTCCGGAGACGCGCCGCCGTGAAGGGGGTGGGCAGAGTGGGACGGCCGTCGATCACGGCCAGCGCGGCCGCCGCCCGGTCGTTGGGCACCGGAAAGGACAGCACGTACTGCGCGATGCGCCACCGCCCGTCGGCGACCACCAGGGCACCCGAGCCCCGCACCCGGCCGTAGCGCTCGTGGTCGAGGGTCTCGTAGAACCAGGCCGTGCGCCCCTTCGGGCCGAAGTGCACCTCGCGCTCGGCCGGCGTGTAGCTCCAGGCGGGCGCGGACGCGAAGTGCGGCGCCGCGTACGCCCGGAACGCGTCGAGAGACCAGCGCTCCTCCGGATCGGTGCCGACGAAGACGGCGTCCTCGGTGTACAGGCCGAAGTAGGCATCGGCGTCGGCGGCGGTGGCCGCCTGGTGCAACGCGTCGAGCACGTCGTCGACGGCGGAGGGGTCGGGCGGACCAGCGAGGGCCACGCCGATGGTCAGCAGTGGAGCCAAGGACATGGCCGGGTTGTAGCAGCTTCCCGACGGCCGCGACAGGGCTACGCCGCCGGCAGGGCGCCCCGGAGCACCAGGGGCACCGACCGGTCGCGCAGGATGTCGATGGGGTCCTCCTGCGCCCACCAGAGCAACCGGGCCGGGCCACCGATCTCGAGCGAGGGCGCGCCCCCGAAGGGCAGATGGTTCTCCTGGTGCAGCGTGCGGAACACCCGCCGCATCTGCTCCTCGCCCGTGAGCTGAGCCACATGGACCAGCATGTAGGCCGCGTCGATCATGGCGCCGGTGCCCAGGCGGTACCAGGGGTCTTGCACCGAGTCGTGCCCGATGCCGACGGGCACCCCCGCCGCCCACAGCTCGTCGACCCGGGTGACGCCCCGCCGCTTCGGGTAGCCGTCGAAGCGGCCCTGGAGCACCACATTGTCGAGGGGGTTGGCCACGACCTGGATGCCTGCCTCGGCGATGAGCTCGATGAGCTTGGCGGCGTAGGGGTCCGGCGCGGAGTGCAGCGCGGTGCAGTGCCCGCACACCACCCGGCCGGCGAAGTCGCGGTCGATGGCCTCGGCGCACACCACCTCGAGGTTGCGGGCCATCGGGTCGTCGGTCTCGTCGCAGTGGAAGTCGACGAGGGCACCGTGTTCCTCGGCCAGGTCGAACACCCGCCGCACCGAGGCCCAGCCCTCGTCCGTCGTGCGCTCGAAGTGGGGGATGCCTCCGACGGCATGGCAGCCCATGGCCACCGCCTCCGCCCACTGCTCCTGCCGCCCCCGCGCGCGGAGGATGCCCTCTTGCGGAAAGGCCACCACCTGCAGCTCGATGCCCCGCGATGCCATCTCGGGCACCAGGCCGAGCAGGGTCTCGACGGCCAGGAGGCTGCCCGTGTCGACGTGGGTGCGAAGGCGCAGGGTGCCGGTGGACGCATACATCTCGGCCGTCTGCAGGGCGCGGTCGCGGAGATCGGCGGCCGTGAGCTCCGCGCGCAACACGGCCCAGTTCGCGATGCCCTCGTGGAGCGTGCCCGACCGGTTGGGGCGCCGTGCGCCGAGCAGGGCGGCGTCCAGATGCACGTGCGGCTCCGCCAGCGGGGGGGTGATCCGCCCCCCCTCACGCACCACCTCCCCCGTTCGGGGCGACAGCCCTTCGGAACCGGCGGCATCGTCGAGAAACGCGATGTCGTCGATGTGATGGCCCTCTACCCGCAGGTCGCAGCGCCGTTCGCCCAGCAAGGTGTTCGTGAACAACATGCGCAGAAGCCTAGCAGTGAGCGCTGCTTTCTGTATACTCGCGCGCCCTTCCAGGAGGTTCCCTCGATGGACGATACGTCCGCTGACACCGCCGCGCTCCCCCCGGGTCGTAGCGAGGCCGTGTTCGACGACTACAAGCCCGCGTACACGGCCAACCAGGCCCGCGTCGAAGCCAACCGGTGTCTGTACTGCCACGATGCTCCCTGCATCACGGCATGTCCCACCAGCATCGACATCCCCACGTTCATCCGCAAGATCGCGACCGACAACGTCCGCGGCAGCGCGAAGACCATCTTCGACAGCAACATCCTCGGGATGAGCTGCGCCCGGGTCTGCCCGGTCGAGGTGCTGTGCGTCGGCGACTGCGTCTACAACGAGATGGGCGTTCCCCCCATCCAGATCGGCAAGCTTCAGCGCTTCGCGACCGATGCCGCCTTCGACGCCGGCTGGGAGTACTACGAGGCCGGCGAGAGCACGGGCAAGAGCGTCGGCATCGTCGGGGCAGGCCCTGCCGGCCTCGCCGCCGCCCACCGCCTCCGCCGCTTCGGCCACGCCGTCACCGTCTACGAGAAGCGCAGCGTGCTGGGTGGGCTGAACACCACCGGCGTCGCGCCCTACAAGATGCCCGCCGCTCGCTCGGTGGAAGAGGTCGCCTGGGTCACCGCCATCGGTGGCATCGAGTTCAAGACCAACACCTCCGTCCCGGCCGACATCTCCTGGGAAGCCCTCGAGGCCGCCCACGATGCGCTGTTCATCTGCTTCGGCCTCGGCCCCGACAGCCGCCTCGCGGTCGAGGGGGCCGAGCTCGCCGGCGTACACGGTGCGGTGGACTGGATCGAGGACATGAAGCTGTCCACGGTCGACACGAGTGCCCGGCGCTGCCTGGTCATCGGTGGCGGCAACACCGCCCTCGACGTCGTTCGTGAGGCCGTGGGGCTCGGCATCCCCGAGGTCACCATGGTCTACCGCGGCACCGAAGCGGGCATGAGCGGCTACGCCCACGAGTGGGCCGCGGCCAAGCAGGGCGGGGCCGTGGCCTCCTGGCAGACCCAGCCCGTCGCCTTCGTCGGTGATGGCGAGAAGGTCACGGGCGTGCGCTGCATCAAGCTCGACGCCGACAAGAAGCCCATCGTGGGCACCGAGCACGTGCTCGAGGCCGACCTGGTGCTCCTCGCCATCGGCCAGAGCAAGCTCGGCGATCTCGCCGCAGCCCTCGACGGCGTCGAGGTCGAGTGGGGCCGCATCCTGTGCAACGACGACGGCGCCACCGGCCGGCCCGGCGTCTACGTCGGCGGCGACTGCCGCAACGGCGGCAAGGAGGTCGTCAACGCCGTCGCCCATGGTCGCGATGCCGCCATCGCCATCCACGCCCGCCTCTCCGGAGAGTCCTGATGCCTGATCTGTCTACCAACTGCGCGGGCATCCGCTCCCCCAACCCCTTCTGGCTGGCCTCCGCGCCCCCCGCGAACTCCGGGGAGCAGGTGCAGCGCGCCTTCGACCACGGCTGGGGCGGAGCGGTCTGGAAGACCCTCGGCACCCCCATCCAGAACGTCTCCAGCCGCTTCGGCGCCATCCAGTACGGCGGCCACCGCGGCGTCGGGTTCAACAACATCGAGCTCATCACCGACCGCCCGCTCGATGTGAACTTCCGCGAGATCTACGAGACCAAGAAGAAGTACCCCGACCACGCGATCATCGTGTCGCTGATGGTGGAGTCCCGAGAGGAGTGGCGCGAGATCATCAAGCGCTCCGAAGACGCCGGCGCCGACGGCCTCGAGCTCAACTTCGGCTGCCCCCACGGCATGTGCGAGCGCGGCATGGGCTCGGCGGTGGGTCAGGAGCCCACCGTCAACGAGCGCATCACGGGCTGGGCGAAGGAGTTCGCCAACGTCCCCGTGCTGGTCAAGCTCACCCCCAACGTGGGCGACATCCTCCCCCACGGCCTGGCGGCCAAGCGAGGCGGCGCCGACGGCGTCAGCCTGATCAACACCATCAAGAGCCTCATCGGCGTCGACATCGACAACTTCGTGCCCCAGCCCCGGGTCGGCGGCCGGTCCACCAACGGCGGCTACTGTGGCGCCGCGGTGCGGCCCATCGCGCTGCACATGGTGGGCCAGCTGGCCCGCGACCCCAACTTCCGCCTGCCCATCAGCGGCATCGGCGGGGTCACCAACTGGCGCGACGCGGTGGAGTTCCTGCTCCTCGGCAGCTCCAGTGTGCAGGTGTGCACCGAGGTCATGCTCAAGGGCTACCGCATCGTCGAGGACATGATCGAGGGCCTCGACACCTACATGGCCGAGAAGGGCTTCGACACCGTCGACCAGATGGTCGGGCGCGCCATCCCCGCGTACAGCGACTGGGGCGACCTCGACATGAACTACGAGATCGTCGCCAAGATCAAGGCCGACGCCTGCATCGGCTGCAACCGCTGCATGGTCGCCTGCCACGATGGGGCCCACCAGTGCATCCACCCCAACCCGGATGCCTCGAGCCACGTGCCCATCGTCGACGAAGACGAGTGTGTGGGCTGCAACCTGTGCCAGATCGTCTGTCCGGTAGAGGGCTGCATCTCCATGGAGCAGGTCGACAACGGCTTCGCTCCGGCCACGTGGAACCAGCACATCGGCGACGGCGCCGTGCTCCGCCCCAAGAAGGGCGCGCACTAGCGGCCCTGCCCCCCCCCCGAGCCTCCATCCTTCGAGACCCAGGTGACCCCATGAGCAGCATCCTGATCCGCGGCGGAACCGTCGTGACCGCCACCGGCGAGAGCCGCGACGACGTCCTCGTCGTGGGCGAGACCATCCAGGCCGTGGGGCCCAACCTCGAAGCCCCGGCGGGCGCACGCATCATCGACGCCGGCGGCGCCTATGTGATGCCCGGTGGCATCGACCCGCACACCCACATGGAGCTGCCCTTCATGGGCACCACCGCCTCCGAAGACTTCTTCACCGGCACCTCCGCCGGCGCAGCGGGCGGCACCACCATGTGCATCGACTTCGTCATCCCGAGCCCCCAGGAGCGGCCCCTCGAGGCCTTCCACAAGTGGCGCGGATGGTCCGAGAAGGCCGCCCTCGACTACTCCTTCCACGTGGCCATCACGTGGTGGAGCGAGGAGGTCCGCCAAGACATGCACACCCTCGTGAAGGAACACGGGGTGAACAGCTTCAAGCACTTCATGGCCTACAAGAACGCCATCATGTGCGACGACGAGACGCTGGTGAACAGCTTCTCGGAGGCCGCCAAGCTCGGCGCCCTCTGCACCGTGCACGCCGAGAACGGCGAGCTCGTGCACCGCCTCCAGAAGGAGATCTACGACAAGGGCATCCACGGCCCCGAGGGCCACCCCCTGTCGCGTCCGCCCGAGGTCGAAGGCGAAGCCGCCAACCGCGCCATCCGCATCGCCGAGGTGCTCGGCGTGCCCCTCTACCTGGTCCACACAAGCTGCATCGATGCCCTCGAGGCCATCGCCCGGGCCCGCCTGGAAGGCCAGCGGGTGTTCGGCGAGGTGCTCGCGCAGCACCTGCTCATCGACGACAGCGTCTACCGCAACCCGGACTGGAACTTCGCGGCCCACTACGTCATGAGCCCGCCGTTCCGCTCCAAGGAGCACCAGGATGCCCTCTGGCGGGCCCTCCAGGCCGGCCAGCTGCAGACCACCGCCACCGACCACTGCTGCTTCTGCACCCCGCAGAAGCAGATGGGCATCGACGACTTCCGCCAGATCCCCAACGGCACGGCCGGCCTGGAAGACCGCATGACGGTCCTGTGGCACCACGGCGTGGGCACCGGGCGTCTCACCCCGAGCGAGTTCGTGGCGGCCACGTCCACCAACGCCGCGCGCATCTTCAACATCCACCCGAAGAAGGGCGCCATCCGCGCCGGCGCCGACGCCGACATCGTGATCTGGGACCCGAAGAAGACCCGCACCATCTCCACCAAGACCGACCACCAGAACATCGACTTCAACATCTACGAAGGCATGGAGACGGTGGGCAACCCGGCCATCACCATGTCCCGCGGCACAGTGGTGTGGGAGAACGACGAGCTGAAGACCACGCGGGGTGCCGGTCGCTACGTGAACCGCCCGCCCTTCGCCGACTACTGGAGCGCACAGATCCGCCGCAACCAGCTGGCCGAGCCCTCCGCCGTCGTGCGGGAGCGCCCCACGCCGGCGAAGTAGCGAATGGCGCTGCACTGGAAGGTCGAAAACCCCGACCCCTCGCTCATCAACGACGACTTCCGCCCCGCCTCCCCCGAAGAGCGCCACTGGTCGGTGGGGAACATCGCCAGCCTCTGGGTGGGCATGGCGGTGTGCGTCCCCACCTACATGCTGGCCTCGGGCTTGGTGCAGCAGGGCATGAACTGGTGGCAGGCCGTGCTCACCATCATGCTCGGCAACCTCATCGTCCTCATCCCGATGATGCTCAACGGGCACCCCGGCACCAAGTACGGCGTGCCCTTCCCGGTGCTCACCCGGGCCTCCTTCGGCATCCACGGCGCCCACATCCCCAGCATCCTGCGCGGGCTGGTGGCCTGTGGCTGGTTCGGCATCCAGACCTGGTTCGGCGGCTTCGCCATCTACCAGCTGGCCAATGCCGTGCTTCCCAGCCGTCAGCTGAACGGGGAGGAGGTGGGCTTCCTGGCCACGGCCGACCTCCCCATCCTCGGCATCAACGGCGGCGAGCTGGTCTGCTTCCTGCTGTTCTGGCTCGTCCAGGTCTACGTCATCTACAAGGGCATCGAGTCCATCCGCGTGATGGAGACCCTCGCCGCCCCCTTCCTCATCGGCATCGGCTTGTTGCTGCTCGGCTGGGCCTACGTCGCCGCCGACGGCTTCGGCGCCATGCTCGACATGCCCAGCGCGTTCGACCCCGGCGGCGAGAAGGAGGGCCAGTTCCTCTCGGTGTTCATCCCGAACATCACGGCCATGGTGGGTTTCTGGGCGACCCTGTCGCTGAACATCCCGGACTTCACCCGCTACGCCAAGTCCCAGAGCGACCAGATGATCGGCCAGGCCATCGGCCTGCCCACCACCATGACCCTGTTCGCGTTCATCTCCGTGGCGGTCACCGCGTGCACCACGGTCATCTTCGCCGACCCCGTCACTGGCGAGCTGGCCGAGCCCATCTGGGACCCCACCGTCCTGGCCGGCCAGATCGGCGGCGGCTTCACGGTCGTCATCTCCCTGTTCGCCCTGGCCATCGCCACGATGAGCACCAACATCGCTGCCAATGTGGTGAGCCCCGCCAACGCCGTCATCAACCTGGCCCCCGAGAAGGTGAGCTTCCAGGCGGGCGGCTACGTCACCGCCGGGCTCGGCATCGCCATCCTGCCGTGGAAGCTCATCGAGAGCACCGGCGGCTACATCTTCACCTGGCTGGTGGGCTACTCCGCGCTGCTCGGCCCCATCGCCGGCATCCTCATCGCCGACTACTTCGTTCTCCGCCGCACCAAGCTCGACCTCGAAGGCCTCTACCGCCACGATGGCCCCTACCGCTACACCGGCGGCTTCAACCTCGCAGCGCTGGTCGCCTTCGCCCTGGCGGTGGTGCCCAACCTGCCCGGGTTCGCCCACGCCGCCGGCTTCGTCGGCGACGGCGTCGTGCCCGCCATCTTCGACCGCATCTACACCTACGCCTGGTTCGTCGGCTTCTCGCTGGCGGCCGCGCTCTACCTTCTCCTGATGAAGCTTCTTCCCTACGGCTCCCCCAGCGAGCCGACCCCGGAGGTGTCCGCATGACCCGAACCTTCTCCGCTACGTCCTACGATTTCTCGGAATACCTCCCGGCCGACAACTTCATCGGCGGCGAGTGGCGCGCCCCCAGCGGCAGCGAGCGCCTCGACGTGATCAACCCCCGCTGGGGCAAGGCCATGTCCACCGTGGGCATGTCCACCGCCGACGACATCGACGCCGCCGTGCAGGCCGGCAAGGCCGCCCTCGGCGACTGGCGCAACTGGCCCATCCGGGAGCGCGCCCACGTGTTCTACAAGGTCCGTGAGCTGATGGAGCGCGACGTCGAAGAGCTCACCTGGCTCGTCAGCCACGAGAACGGCAAGACCTACGCCGAGGCCAAGGCCGAGGTGCTGAAGGGCATCGAGTGCGTCGAGTTCGGCTGCTCCCTCCCCAACCTCGCCGCGGGCAGCGGCCTCGAGGTGAGCCGCGGCGTCACCTGCGAGCTCGTGTACGACGCGGTCGGCGTCGTGGCCGGCATCACGCCGTTCAACTTCCCCTTCATGGTGCCGCTGTGGATGATTCCCCAGGCCCTGGTGGGTGGCAACGCGTTCATCCTCAAGCCCAGCGAGCAGGTGCCCCTTTCCGCCCTGAAGCTCATCGACCTGTTCCAGGAGGCGGGCCTCCCCGATGGCATCCTCCAGATCGTGCAGGGGGGCCGCGAGGCGGTCGAGGCGCTGTGTGACCACGAGGGCATCGGCGCCCTGGCCTTCGTCGGCTCCACCCGCGTGGCGAAGCTGGTCTACGGCCGGGCCGCGGCCACCGGCAAGCGAGTGCTCTGCCTCGGCGGCGCCAAGAACCACCTCATCGTGGTGCCCGACGCCGACCCCTCCGTCACCGTCGAGAACGTCGTGGCGTCCTACACCGGCTGCGCCGGGCAGCGCTGCATGGCGGCATCGGTCATGGTGGCCGTCGGCGACGTCGACCACCTCATCGAAGGCATCCGCGCCCGCTCCGCCGAGCTCACCCTCGGCACCGACCTCGGCCCCATCACCAACACGGCCAGCGTCGAGCGCATCACCCGCTACATCGACGAGGCCGAGGCCGCTGGCGCCAAGGTGCTGGTCGACGGCCGCGGCCAGAAGGGCACCGACGGCGGCTACTGGGTCGGCCCCACCCTCCTCGACCACGTCACCCCGGACATGCCTGCCAGCTGCGAGGAGATCTTCGGCCCCGTGCTGTCCATCGTGCGCGTCCCCAACATCGAGGCCGCGCTGCAGCTCGAGAACAGCAACCCCTACGGCAACGCGTCCAGCGTCTACACCACCTCCGGCGACGTAGCTCGCAAGGTGATGGGCCGTGTAGAGGCCGGCATGTGCGGCGTCAACATCGGCGTGCCCGTGCCCCGCGAGCCCTTCGGCTTCGGCGGCTGGAACGACTCCAAGTTCGGCGCCGGCAACATCACCGGCTGGGACGGCTACCGCTTCTGGACCCGCCAGCGCAAGGTCACCACCAAGTGGGCCCTGCAGTCCGATCAGAACTGGATGAACTGACCGCCACCGCCTCGTCCCCGAGCACGTCTCAGACCCGCATTCCGACACAGGTGACCCCATGGCCGACGACAAGAAGACCAAGCCGACGCTGACGAAGACGAAGAACCCCGACGCCTACGAAGACGTGGAGCGCATCCTCACCGCGCCCACCGAGACCACCAGCCTCGAGGACATCCTCGCCACCATCCCCGACGCCCAGCACCGGCGCGAGGCGAGGCGCATCCTCTACGGCGACCTCCCCGACGCCCTCCCCATCGCGGCCGAGGCCCAGGCCCTCGCCGACGCCCACGACTTCGAGGTGAAGGCCTTCAAGTTCCACGCCGCCCCCGAGCAGCGTCGGGCCCCGCGAGAGGTCCGGGTGGGGGTCATCCAGACTCAGATCGTCGCCCCCACCGATGCCCCCATCGTGGAGCAGTACGAGGCCATCCGCGACCGCACCGGGCTGCTCATCGAAGCCGCCGCGAAGATGGGCACCAACGTGCTCTGCCTGCAGGAAGCATGGACCATGCCCTTCGCCTTCTGCACCCGGGAGAAGCACCCCTGGCTGGAGTTCGCCGAAGACGTGAACGGCCCCTCCACCGAGTGGCTGGCCGCGCTGGCCAAGCGCCACAACATGGTCATCGTCTCCCCCATCCTCGAGCGCGACGACGCCCACGGCGGCACCATCCACAACACCGCGGTGGTCATCGGCAACCGCGGCAATGTCATCGGCAAGCACCGGAAGAACCACATCCCCCGGGTCGGCGACTTCAACGAGTCGACCTACTACATGGAGGGCGACGACGGGCACCCGGTCTTCGAGACCGACTTCGGCCGCATCGGCATCAACATCTGCTACGGGCGTCACCATCCGCTCAACTGGCTGATGTTCGGCATCAACGGGGCCGAGATCGTGTTCAACCCGTCCGCCACCGTGGGCGCCCTGTCCGAGCCGCTCTGGCCCATCGAGGCCCGCTGCGCGTCCATCGCCAACAACTACTTCAGCCTGGCGATCAACCGCATCGGCACCGAGCACTTCCCCCGCGCGTTCACCTCCGGCGACGGCAAGGAAGCCCACCACGACTTCGGGCACTTCTATGGCAGCAGCTACTGCGCCGCGCCGAACGGTGCCCGCACCCCCGGCCTGTCCCGCGTCCGCGACGGCCTGCTGGTCAGCGAGTTCGACCTGAACCACTGCCGCCAGGTGAAGGACAAGTGGGGCTTCCAGATGACCCAGCGCCTCGGGGAGTATGCCGAGGCCCTGACGGCCGCAGCCAAGCCGGGCTTCCAGCCCCAGATCGTACGCGACGGCGAGTGAACCGATGAGCGACATGACCAGCGAAGAGATGGTGGCCCTCTGCAAGGCCCACAGCATGTACACCTGGGCCGCCTCGGGAGCGGTCGCGCCGCTGCCGGTGGAGCGGGCCGACGGCGTCTACTTCTACACCCCCGACGGCAAGCGCTTCCTCGACTTCAACAGCCAGCTCATGAGCGTCAACATCGGGCACAACCACCCGAAGGTGACCGCCGCCATGAAGGCCCAGATCGACAGCGGCCTGCTCTACTGCTTCCCGGCCACCGCCACCGCGCCGCGGGCCCGGCTGTCGAAGCGCCTCGCGGAGCTGGTGCCCGGCGACATCAACACCTTCTTCTACACCCTCGGGGGGGCCGAGGCGAACGAGAACGCCATCAAGGCTGCGCGCCAGTACACCGGTCGTTCCAAGATTCTCGCCCGCTACCGTAGCTACCACGGCGCCACCAACGCCTGCATGCAGCTCACCGGCGACCCCCGCCGCCTGGCCAACGAGCCCGGCATGCCCGGCGTCGTCCACGTGATGGACCCCACCCCCTACCACTACTCCTTCGGCACCACCGATGCGGAGATCGTGGCGAACAACCTTCGGTACCTCGAAGAGGTCATCATGTACGAGGGGCCGCACACCATCGCGGCCATGTTCATCGAGACCGTCACGGGCACCAACGGCATCCTGCCGCCCCCGAAGGGCTACCTGCAGGGGCTACGCCAGCTCCTCGACAAGTACGGCATCCTGCTCGTGTGCGACGAGGTGATGGCCGGCTTCGGGCGCACGGGCAAGCTGTTCGCCTTCGAGCACGGTGGCATCGTGCCCGACATCGTCACCATGGCCAAGGGGCTCACCAGCTCCTACACCCCGCTGGGCGCCATGGGCGTGCGCGACGCCATCGCCGACCACTTCCGCGACAACGTGTTCTGGGGCGGGCTCACCTACAACGCCCACGCCCTGTCCTGCGCCACCGCGCTGGCCAACATCGACGTGCTGCTCGACGAAGACCTCATCGGCAACGCGGCCCGGCTGTCCACCGTGATGCGCGCCGAGATGGACCGCCTCACCGCCAAGCACCCGAGCCTGAAGGTCGGCCGCAACATCGGCCTGTTCGGCATGCTCGACGTGCAGAAGAACAGCGCCGGCGACCTCATCGCGCCGTACAACGGCAAGCACGAGGCCATGGTGCAGGCGAACGCCTACTGTCGCGAGCAGGGGCTGTTCACCTTCTTCCGGTGGAGCCACATCATGTGCAATCCACCGCTGTGCATCACCGAGGAGCAGCTCCTGGAGGGCTTCGCCATCCTCGACGGCGCGCTCGACATCACCGACCAGGCCTTCGAGGGCTGAGAGGACCTCTGACAGCCCTGGTCAGAAGCTGGCCCCCAGGGTGAGCCGTGCGTTGCGCGGCGGGCCCGCGGTGGTGTGGAGCACGGGCAGCTCGCTGGCCGGCTCCCCGGGCTGCCAGTGGCTCGCGTAGTGGTACTCCCCCTCGCGCAGCGGCCGGCCCGAGAGGTTCTCCACCTCGAGGTCGACCCGCACCCGACGACCGTGCCAGCCCAGGGTGGCGTCGGTGAGGAGCAGCGTGGCCCCGACGGCGCCGTTGGGGAGCGGCCGAGGTGCCACGGCGACCGTGCGCAGCCCCCCTCGGACCCCGCTGTCGTTGGTCCACACGGCGCGGGTGCCCGACACCACCCTCGGGGCCAGGGGCACCGGCTCTCCGGAGGCCACGAAGCGGGCATCGACGACGGTGAGGTCGGAGCTCAGGCGCAGCCAGGGGGTCGGGTCGACCTGCACCACCGCCTCCGCCCCCACCCGCCGGGTGGCCGACAGGGCCACGCTCACGCCGGCCACGTGGTCGAAGAAGGACTCCTGCTGGATCATGGTGGCGAAGCCGGACAGGGTCGTGGACAGCTCGGGCACCGGGGTCCACCGGGCGCCGAGCTCCCCGGCGTCGGAGACCGTGGGCCGGGGGGCCCCGCCGGCGTCGGCGTCGAGGCCGCTGCGCACAGGCGCGAAGCCGGTGTAGGCCCGCGCCTCGGGGGGCCGGAAGCCGCGCCCGTAGGCCAGGAAGAGCCCGAGAGAAGGCCGGGGCATCCAGCGGGCCGAGGCCCGAGGCGACGGGACCCAGGCCTGCCCTCGCTGGGGGTCCTCGCTGTCCGCGCCCAGGCCGTCGCGCACCGACAGCGCCGCCAGGTCGAGGCGGCCGCCCGCATCGAACCGCAGGGTGGACACCGGCTCCCAGCGCAGCCCGGCCCGCAGGTGCGCCAGGAGCTGGGTCGCGTCCAGGCTCCGTCGCGCCGACACCAGGGAGAGGTCCTGCCCGACGGCGTCCTCGGCCTGTGAGATCACCTCGCCACGGACCCCGGCGCCCGCCCGGAACGTGAGCGGGTCGGACAGGTCCAGGTCGTGGGCTCCGTGCACCCCGAAGGACCGGGTGGACTGGGCCTGGTCCCGACGGTCGCCGTTCACCGGGTCCAGCAGGTAGCCCGTGAAGTTCTCGAGCAGGTCGAGCTGCCGCAGCCCGCCGTAGGCCGTCCAGCGGAGCTGGTGACGGTCTCGGTGCTCCTCCCAGCTGAGGGCCACCAGGCCGCGGGCCCCGCTGCCCTCGGACCGAGCGTCGTAGGCGCCGTCGAAGGGCACCCGCCCGGCGGCCACGTCCTCGTCGCGCACCGTGCCGGGCAGCTCGAAGGCCGACACCACCCCCAGGGCCGTGGCGTACAGCCCCCCACCCCGGGCAGGCAGCAACCGCACCCGCCCATTCAGCACCGCCCGCTGGAGCTGCCGCTGGTCGCCATAGCCCTGGTCGTGGGTGGCCGAGACCCCGAGGAACTGCTCCTCGTCGGCGCCTCCGGCCGGGGCGTAGCCAGCGAACACGCGATGCCGCATCGTCGTGCCGAAGGTGTACGCCGCCCGCCAGCCGCGAGCCTCCAGAGGCACCCCGAGCCGGTAGTCCGCCGACCCGGCCATGCCGAAGGCCCCCTGCTCGAGGGTGAAGGGGCCCTTCACGACACGCACCTCCCCGACCAGCTCGGGGAGCACGAGCCCGAGATCGAGGTAGCCCTGGGCGTGCACATTCGACCACTCGTTCACCGGCAGCCCGTCGACCGTCACCTCGAGGTCCGCGCCGTGCACGGCGTCGAAGCCTCGCAGGAAGAACTGGTGCCCCTTCCCTTCGCTGCCGTGCTGCACCAACAGCAGGCCGGGCACCTGTCGCAGCAGCTCTTCGGCGTTCCGCCGCGGCACCGAGCTGAGGTCGCGCCCCGACAGCACCGTGGTGGACGCCGTCTCCGCCTCGGCCTGCTCGGCCACCACCGTCACCGAGTAGGTCGGGTCGGGGTGGTCACCGTCGCGGTCGTCGTCGGACACCTCGACCGGGTGGCCCAGGGCGGGCCCAGCGAGCCCCACGCCCAGAGCGACGGCTAGTGGACGTGGCTGTCGCAGTGCCCTTCTCCGTCGACGTGGCCGACGAGCACACTCTGGGCCCCGAGCCAGCCCCACAGGTCGGTCACGTCGGCCGCGCTGCCCGGGTCGTAGGCCCCGATGTCGGCCGCCTGGAGCTCGGCGGTGCTGATCACATCGTCGCCGTCGGTGTCGGCGTCGGCCAGGGCCTGGAACACGACGGCGGGCTCGCCCGACACGAGGGAGTCGAAGAAGAAGTGGTCGCCATGCAGGGTGAGCTCCAGCGCCCCCTGGCCACCGTCGGGCACCGTGGTGACCGCCTCACAGTCCGAGTAGTGGACGTTGGGTTCGAACGACCAGTCGAACTGCTTCGTGACCCCACCGAGGGTCGCTGTGCCCGCCAGAGACACGGCGTCGAGCTGGAAGGAGGCGTCGCTGTGGTCGCCGGCCGGCACCGTGAGCGAGCCCAGCTGCTGCCCCTCGCCGTTCGAAGGCTGGGCGAGGTCGAGGGTGTCACCAGCGTCCAGGCTGCTGCCGCCCACGGACACGTCGGCAATGACCACGTCGAAGCGGTCGAAGGTGATGGCCCAGCCGTCATCCATCTCGGCGGCCGGGATGCCATCCTCGATGAAGGACTCCCCATAGGCCACCACCAGCAGCTCTCCCTCACCGGGGTCCTGGCTGCACCCGAAGGCGAGCAGGGCCAGGAGAAGGGGGGACATCGAGGGCATGGTACGCATGGCTACTCCTGCAGCTCGGCATCGTAGTGGTCGTGGGAGAGGAGGGCCCGGCGGAGCAGGTTCACGGCGTCGTCGGAGGCCGGCACGTCGGCGGCGAGAGCCACCATGCCGTCGGCGTCGGTGTCGACCGCGGCGAAGTCCACCCCGTCGAAGAGGGTGTCGCCTTCGATGGGATCGACCGTGTGCAGCCGCAGCGCGATGCGGCCGACGGTGTCGCCCGTGACCGTGGCCACGAAGGGCGCACCGACGAGCTCGCGGTCGGCGGGGGCATCCACGGCCGCGGTGAAGCGGATGGCCTGCCCGCTCCGCTCCGCGGTGCCCTCGAGCCAGACCGTGTGGCCCGCGAGCTCGGTCGCGGCGGTGCCGGCGGAGGCGTCGACGAGGTCGAAGCCGAAGTCCACCGCGGTGTAGTCCCCGGCGACCAGCGTGGCCGTGCCCAGGGCCTGGCCCTCGCCGTGCACCCAGTCCACCACGTAGGTGCCCGGCAGCTCGCCGAGGGTCTCCCCGGCTTGGTCGTGGCCCGGGTGGGCGTAGGCGACGGACCCGAGCCAGGGCACGGACCACGAGGCGGTGTGCACCTCGCCTGCCGTCGTGAACCGGAGGTCTCGCAGGGCCAGGCGCGCTTCGGTGAGGGTGACCAGGTAGCCGAGGTCGGTGGTGGCGGGCGTTACCCCGGAGGTGTCGACCACCACGGGCAGGTCGACCCGGGGGGCCTCCTCGGCGGTGACGCAGCCCCCTGCGACCGCGAGCGCGGTCCACCACAGTCTTCGAGGCAGGGCCATGCATCCGCTCCGAGCAGCAAGGCTTCCAGAGCTAACCCGATGCCCCTCAGGGCAGCCGCTCGAGCCGGACATCGAGTGACCCCGTGACCTCTGCCTCCAGCTGTCCCTCTCCCGCCGCGAAGATGGCTGCGAAGGACCCGGTGACACGGCCGTCATCGGCGCGGTAGTCCCCCGAGACCACGAAGGACTGCAGGTTCGGGGCGTCATCGGTGCGAACCACCGTCACCGAATCGACGCGGGCCTCCAGCACGAGCCCTCCTCCCGAGCTTGCGTCCACCGGGCCGTCCACGAGGGCCGACACCGACGGGATGGTCAGGCGGACCTCGGGCCCTCGCTGGCCGTCCAGATCGTCGACGGCACAGCCGACGACCCAGCGGTCCCCGTCGCGCTCGCTCACCAGGTAGGGCTCCCGGGCCTCGTCCTCGTCGGGGGCGGGGCAGGCCATGATGACGGTCTGGTTGGCCATCGAGAGGATGGCGCCGACGCCCCCGAGCCCTCCCGTGTCGCCGCTGAGGCGGGCGCTGTCGGCGTCCGTGTCCGCATCGGCGTCTGCATCCGTGTCGCTGTCGGCGTCGGTGTCGCCATCAGCGTCGGTGTCACCGTCGGCATCCGTGTCCCCGTCGGTCGACGTGTGCAGGCCATCCACGGCAGCGGTCGCTCCGTCGCCGCCCGCAGCCTTGTCGGCCCGGCAGCCCAGCATCGCTGCCAGGCCCCACAGCAGCCCCCACGCCCCCGCCTGCCGCATGCCGGGTCCTCCGGAGCCAGGGTACCGCGCGACGGGGCCACAGGAGCTAAGGTGGCGCCATGTCAGGCCGCCCCCAGGTCCGCGCCATCGCTGCCGGAGCCCTCCTCGCTGCGGCGGTGGGTCTCGTCGCCTGGGCGGCCCTGCGCGGCGCCGAGCCCTCCCCTCCCGCAGCGCCCCCTTCGACCCCCTCCGACGCCACCGGCTGCGAGCGCTGCCACACCGAGCCCGTGCCCGATCACGCCGGTGCTCCCTGCGTCGCCTGCCACCTGGGAGACCCCAGCGGCGACACCGTGCCCCAGGGGCACCTCGGGATGGAGCCCGAGCCCGGGGCCCTCGAGACCGCCGCGCGCACCTGCGGCGCCTGCCACCCCATCGAGCATCAGCGCGTCGCCACCTCCCTGATGACCACCGGCGTCGGGCTCGTCGCCGTCGACCGCTGGGCCCTCGGAGAGGTCGACTCGCCGAACCACGTCCAGACCCTGGCCGAGGTGCTGGCCGCCGAGTCCCCCACCCCCGCCGAGGACCACCTGCGCCGCCTGTGCGCCGGCTGCCACCTCGGCACCCGCCGCGACAACCGCGACGACGCCGTGCAGGGCACGGGCTCAGGCTGCGGGGCCTGCCACGTGCTCACCGACGGCCCCGACGACCCCCGAGGCCACCCCGACATCGAGGGCATCCCCGGCGATGCGTCCTGTCTC
>ENA-OWNT01002280-OWNT01002280.1-seawater-metagenome-genome-assembly--contig:-NODE-2280-length-20354-cov-4.263353_pt1 | contig 20354 bp, 10 predicted proteins | sample MGYA00238136_ERZ651165 | MGnify/ENA primary metagenome ERZ651165 (study PRJEB26861, sample SAMN08777766) | seawater metagenome | isolation source: coastal seawater | place: USA: Florida | collected...
CGACAGCAGCTGCAGCAGGTCCTCGCGAACTGGCGAGAGCGCCGCAGCGGCGCCGACAGCGCAGCTGCCGGGCCCGGGCGCTCCACCATCATCTACGACACGGCCACCAACAGCGTGCCCCCGGACCGCACCTTCATCCTCAACTCGAGCGCCAAGGACGGCAGCGGCGCCGCCGTGAGCTTGTCGGCGGTGTACAACAGCCCCTTCACTCTGTGCGTGTTCTACAACGCGCCGTCGAAGGCTCGCACCGTGCAGGTGCTCCGCCGCGGCCTCGAGGCCGCCAAGCAGACCCAGAAGGCCGGTGTGATGCGCACGAACGAGTCCCGCGCCCTGCAGCAGAAGCGCCGCAAGGAGCGCGAGCAACTCGCCACAAAGCGTCAGGACGCTATCGACAAGTTGCAGGAGGACCTCCGCGACTGGCAGTCGCGCCTCGACGAGCTGCAGCAGAACGCCATGGTGCCGGTGCAGGAAGCGCAAGCTCTGTTGTCCAACCTGTCCCGGCTGGAGACGGAGAACTTGTGGTTGGCCGCCAACGAGACCGTCATGTTCTTGCGCGACCACATGCAGGGTGGATCCGACATGTCACAGGCCGTGGGCATCGACTTGACCGGCACCGGTTCCTCCGGTGGCTCCAAGGGCAAGAAGAACAGCACTCAGCGCAAGGGCCGCCGTGGCCGCCAGGTGCGCATGAAGGATGCGGCCGAAACGGTGCGAGCCTCGGGAGAGGACTGCCAGAACGAGATCAAGGCGGCGTTGGAGGCGTGCGTTGCTCCTTTCAGGAAGCTCGTGGAAGAGGCGAGCAGCCCGGCGTTCCTCGTGACGCCCACGTTCCCGCCGCTGCCCGCTTTGAAGCTCAGCCGGGCCGAGAAGATTCAGAAAACATGAGCACGCGCGGCAGTAGCTGTGAGTGGACTCGCACATACGTGCAGGCGCACACGCGCAGGCGTGCCGTCCGCTTTCCGCGGGTAGCAGCGACGTTGCTGCCTCTGGCGCGGCGGTCCTATTGTAGCGAACTGTACCTTCCTTGAAATATTTTTGTACATGTAATCGTTTCCTAAAACTGTGGTATACCAAGCCGAGCTTCAACACACGAGGGCCTTTCTGCTCTCCTTCGTGCAAGAGTGTGTGGTACTGTGGGCTCCAGTGGATCCCGCTGGAAAGACGACACCGCCACACCAAACAGCATCGGGCTGTGCGCGAGTTGCATAACGTTACGCTACAAATAAATCCAAGCAGGTTTTCTCTGGATTGGCGTGGTTGTGTGGTTGCCCGAAGCGGTTGGTGCTGGGAATATGCTGGAGTTGTCGCAACACGTCCCGCAAGAAAGTGCTACGGCGTTGCTGCCAACCGTGAACATTTGTTTATTTCCTTGCACGCACGTACTGCGCGATCTAGTAAAAGGAAGCCCTGGCATCAGGGCTTGTCGCCACGGAAGCCGTCAGCGTGCGGATTTGCTGCGTTGGACAAAAGACAACACAAAGGGGGGCAACATAATATAAGCAGGAGACGGCAACGATGGCTCGTCGGCAGACGAACAGTTGCAATTCGGAGAGGTGCAACATGACGCATTTGGGTGGGGGTAGGCGGGGGTTAGGCGGGGGTAAGGTAGGCAGCGTTGCGGGTCGTACCTCTGAGTAATAACGGCGCCTTGGAGCCTCTTTAAGCGCCTCGGCCGCTTTGCTGGGCATGGAGTCGAAATCGCCACCGAGCAAGTGCTTGTGGAAGCCTTTCTTCAAGGTGGCAACGATCTGTGTCCAGCAAGGATGGGGTGATCGACGGATGCCAGCACACAAAACAAACGCAATGAGTCGGCGCAAGACTGGACGAGCACCGGGCGCGAACCCAACTTCCAAGAAAATCTCCTCAAACATGCGAGCGCAGAGCACAACTCTTACCTTGACGAGAACGACGGCGTCGTCCGGCTCCATAATCATTCGGAACTTGCGACCACTCCGCAAAGTCACGACGACGGCATGCCTGTGCACAAGCAACAACACGATGAGTGGTGGGGTGCTGGGGGCAAGCCACAAACAGACACGGTGCACAAGCCGAGCACTTCGGGCACTTACATTTTCGCAGCACTGCAGCGCACGCACGCGTAGACCGTGGCCACAAAGATGGCGAAGCAGACGACGAGGCAGGCGATGCCGACGAACAAGTTGAGGTCCGCCACGGACGCGAGCGGCGACAGGTCGTATATCTTTGCGAGCAGGGCGATGCCGGCGCCGGCGAAGACGAGCAGGAACAAAATGCCGAACACGATCCGCGTGGCCCAGGAGCACACTTGCGCAAAGTCGTCTTGCACGTGCACGACGTCTCGCAGGCTGGTGGTGGTGCTGGACCCGGAGCGGCAGCAGGTGGCCTTGCAGTTGCCGCGGTTGACCTCGAAGGTGATGTCGCCCACGGCCACGTCGACGGTGATGCGCGTGTCGTAGGCGTTGGTGATGCAGCAGAGCTTCGGCTGGTCGAAGGAGTACACAGCGCGTGCGCGGACGGTTTCTGTCACGGTGATGCTCCCGTCCTCCACCGGGGCGGCGACGGCCTGTGCCACGTACCCGGAATCGCCGCCCAGCGGGTCGTTCTGAGGGCTGCTCGCCGGGACGTACGCCTGCGCGGAATCCATCATCTAGCTGTGCCAAAGTCGCTGCGACTCTGCTCAGCTCGGTTTGTTGTCGTCGTCGGGGACGGCCTTTTCGTGCGATGCGTGCGGTGAAGCTTGCTGCGGTTTGCTTGCTGGCTTTCTTTCTTCCTCTGTGTTTTGTGTTAGCTCGCGTGCGGTGGCGCGGGAGCAGCAGCACAAGCCGTTGTTGGCAAGGAGTTGGCCTACGCACAATAGGTGGCGCAAAACTGCCGTCCGTCGCCACGGCAGTAGTCGTGCTCGCATGGCCACGGTCTAAACCGGTGGCTTCACGCCTCGCTCCTCACTTGTCGCCAACGTCGTGCACCCAGCACTATTTGTGTCGTTCTTCCACTCGCATCGTCGTCGTCGTCGGTGGCAGCGGTAGCAGTAGCGGTAGCAGTAGCGGTAGCGGCAGCGGTAGCGGCAGCGGCAGCGGCAGTGGCAGCGGCAGCGGTAGCGGCAGTGGCAGCGCCAGCGCCAGCATTTTTGGTTGTGAGTTCGTCGTTCGTCGTGCATCGCCATTGTTCGCTTGTCCTTGCGTCGGCCTTCGCCACTGTCTTCGGTCGGCGTTGTCGTCATTTTCTCTTCTGCGCCGATCCGCTGTTCGTCGTTCGATCCTTCTCCCTTCGTTGCTGCCATCAATCCTTCAATCCTTCAATCCTTCAATCCTTCAATCCTTCCTTTGTCATTCCTTTGTCGTTCTTCGTTCGTCGTTCCTTCGTCGTTCCTTTGTCGTTCGTCGTTCCTTCGTCGTTCGTCGTTCTTCGCCGCCGCCTCCGCCGCCGTCGTCGTAGTTCGTCGTCGCCGTCGTTGTTTGGTATCTTTTCTTCTTTTGGGACTTTGGAGCGAACGAACGAACGAACGAACGAACGAACGATCGAACGAACGAACGAATGGATCCACCCACCCACGGAGAGAGAGCGAGATCCTTGCGCCACCCCTCGCTCACTCGTCCACTGTCGTCCCATACTAATCAGTCACCTCCACTCCCTCCCTCCCTCACTCACTCACTCACTCACTCACTCACTCCCTATAACGCCATACTAATCACTCACATCCACTCGTTCTCTATAAACCCATACTAATCAACTCATTCACTCAAACGCTATACTAATCAGTCACATCCACTCGTTCCCATAGTAGCCATATTAATCAACTCGTCCGCACTAAACCTATACAAATCAATCACGTCCACTCGTGCACTGTCAACCCATACAAATCATATCGCTAGCGTTCGCGCCTTATAAATCAGCTACCGTCATTCGTTCACTATGAAGCCGTACAAATCAATTCGTCCGCACAAAGTCCATACTAATCATTCACCGTCACTCTCTCGCTAAAACCCCATACAAATCAACTCGTCCGCATAAAGTCCATACTAATCATTCACCATCACTCGCTCGCTATAAACCCATACAAGTCACCTCGCCCCCGCAAACGCCATATTAATCACTCACTTCCACCAATCCACTGTAAATCCATATAAATCAACTCGTTCACTATAAACCCATACTAATCACTCACCATCACTCGTTCACTATAACCCCATACTAATCACTCACCGTCAGTCGTTTCACTGTAACTCCACACAAATCACCTCTCCCTCGAACACCGCCCAGCAAAGAAGTGGACAGTGACCGTACAGAACATGTACACCAACCGTACAGAAACTGATATTATATGCATCGGCGCGCGCACGTGAAGGTAGAAACAAAGCGTACAGAAACTGTACAGCGTAGCGTACACGCCACCGTCACTCGTTCCCTATAACCCCATACAAATCACTCGGCTCTATGAGTACATGGGTAGTAACGTGTATTATGCTACTTTACGTTACCTTTTTGAACTGCGCTGTCAATGCGTTTACGCGAAAGTACCTTTACACAAAGTTCGTTCGTTGGTATTCCGTAGCTTTGCTCATTTTAGAGATTTTCGAGAACGAACGAACGAACGACAGTGAGTGAGTGAACTCAGAGGTGACTCTCTCACTTTACATCACCTCTTCGAACTACGCCGTCAATGCGTTTATGCCAAAGTACCTTTACACAAAGTTCGTTCGTTGGTATTCCGTAGCTTTGCTCATCTTCCCGAACGAACGAACTCAGAGCTGACTCTCTCACTCACTGTCACTCACTCACTGTCACTCACTGTGAGTGAGTGAGTGAGTGAGTTGGCCCCTCGTGGTGGTCGTGGTGGTGGTATCTATATCTGAGACTTTGGTGGTTTTAGGGTGTGGAGTGAGGTGGGAATACGTGGAATGTCGGATGAGGATACCTTCCTTCGTAGTATGATACGGACAACAGCAAAGTGCGTTCGTTCGTTCCGAAGTTCGTTCGTTCCGAAGTTCGTTCGTTGTCGTTCGTTCCGAAGTTCGTTGTCGTTCGTTTGTTGCGAAGTTCCGAAGTTCGTTGCGAAGTTCCGAAGTTCGTTGCGAAGTTCCGAAGTTCGTTCCGAAGTTCGTTCGTTGTCGTTCATTGCGAGGTTCGTTGCGAAGTTCTTTCGTTCGTTGTCGTTCGTTGTCGTTCCAAAGTTGCGAAGTTGGTTCCGAAGTTCCGAAGTTCCGAAGTTCGTTCGTTGTCGTTCGTTGCGAAGTTCGTTGTCGTTCGTTCCGAAGTTTGTTCGTTGTCGTTCGTTGCGAGGTTCGTTGCGAAGTTCTTTCGTTCGTCCCGAAGTTCGTTGCGAAGTTCCGAAGTTCCGAAGTTCGTTCGTTGTCGTTCGTTGCGAAGTTCGTTCGTTCGTTCGTTCGTTCGTTCGTTCGTTCGTTGTGGCCCATTATATCGTTCGTTCGGTAGTTTGTTCGTTCGTTCAGTGTCGTTCGTTCGCTCGCTCGCTTCGTCCGTTGTAGTTTGCTGCCGTTGTTGTTGCTCGCGCTCTTTTTTGTTGTGCTTTCTTGGTTTTCTTGCTTTTTTGGTTTTTCTTTCGGTTTTCTGCTGTTGTGCTTTCGTTGCCTTTGCTCGCCTTGACGCAAAGTGCCCACCCCCGCCTTCCAGCCAGCCGCCGCTGCTGTCTGCGCCGCCCCGCCCGGAACAAGCCAACCACCCCGCCGCGACATGGCCTCCCGCCGCCGCCGCCACCGCGCAGGCGCCTCCTCCGCCCCGCCCGACCGGGAGGCGCTGGAGGAGCAGAAGCACCTGCTGTCGGATGTCTACACCGAGTACCTCAAGGCCAGCGAGCGCATGCCCAGCGGCAACAAGGCTCAGGAGAACATCGATGTCGTGCGCTACTGCCTCACGGGCACGGAGTCCTGCGGCAAGACCGCGCTCCTCGAGGACCTCGTGGGCCACAAGCTCGGGTTCACCGCGAAGGGGACCGCCACCCGCTGCCCCGTGCGCTACCAGCTCAAGGAGAGCGAGAAGTCTGAGTGGTTCATGGACGGCCGGCCCATCGACGGCTGGGACGGGCTGTCTGCCAGCATGAAGGACCACATGGAGCGCATCATGAAAACCCCCACCGGCTTCACAGCAACCGCCGCCAACGTCTCCATCAGCGCGCCCTCCATCAAGGGCAACCTCGTCGTCACCGACCTCCCGGGCCTCATCACCAGCGTCAGCGTCGGCGGCGACGGCGACGGCGACGGCCGCGCGGCCGTGGAGAGCGTGCGCCGCATCGTGGCGCAGTACGTGCGCGACCCGCGCGTGACCCCCATCGTCATGGTGAAGCCCGCCATGACCACGCAGCAGCTGCTGGGGCTTGACATGGTCGAGAGCGTCTTCGAAGACACCTCCCTCGACGACGTTGGGCCTCCGCGCACCGGCTGGCGCTCCGAGTGCGTGGCCGCCATGAACAAGATCGACAAGCTCATCGCCACGCAGGACATGCAGCACGCCGACGAGCTGTACAACCTCGCGCGCTCGCTCCGCGACAGCGGCTTCCGCGACTGGTTCCTCATCTGCGCGCGCGCGCCGGCCGTCAACGCCGACGGCACCCCGGACGAGTCCGCGCAGCGCCAGGGCGCCGACTGGGCCTCCCGCGACATCGCCAAGAGCAAGGAGTACGAGGGCCAGTGGTTCCGCGCCGTGCTGCAGAACCTCCCGGGCTACAAGGACGACAAGGCCGGCATGGAGCTGATCGACAAGATGTTCGGCATCGCCAACCTGCAGCAGACGCTCGACCAGCGCTGGCTGAGCTCCATGGTGAGCAACCTCATCCCCATCAAGGAGTTCTTCCGGCGCCAGGCCCACACCTGCGAGGCCGAGATCCGCGAGCTCGTGCGGCAGCAAGAGATGGAGTCCCCCGACGCCATCCGCACGCTGATGCGCCAGTTCATCGACACATTCGTGGACCAGCTGCGCGCGATGCACTCCGGCACGAGCGTGTCGCAGGGCCCCACCAGCAAGCGCGAGGGCGAGCGACCCTCGCGCAGCGACTTCGCCATCCGCAACTTCTACAGCCGCAAGGAGTGTCAGTTCGACTTCGCGGTCGACGAGTGCCACGTCCAGCTGCCCACGGCGGACGAGGGCGGCCAGTTCGAGGACGGCTTCGACTACAGCAACCTCGTCCACGCGAAGGCGACCGCGCGCCGCACCGGCGCTGCGGGCGCCGGGACCTGGGAAGGCTACATGTCGCCCCAGCAGCTGCTCAAGGAGTGCAAGGACCCGAAGCAGCCCCTGCATCGCCAATTGCAGGCCACCCTCAGTGGGCTGCAGCGCGTGGACCGCTTCGTGGACATGATGTCGTTGATGTCGCTGCGCCACGCCACCGCGTGCGTCGACAAGTTGTCGGACAGCACCATCTCCAGCGCCAGCATGGACCCCTCAGTGCGCTACAACGTCTCCAACAAGGTGCTGCAGCTGGCCTCCGAGCAACTGCTGTACTCCAGACCTGCCCTGCGGTGGATGTGCACCGGCATCTTCTACGTCGTGCAGAGCTATGTGAAACCCATCATCGACAACATCCTCTCGCACGAGGCTTTCGCGATGCTGCGCCCAGGCGCACCCTTCGCCCCCTTCGTTAACCGCGTCGAAGCCATCTTCCGCGACGTGCTCAACGACGAGCTGCGACAGGCAAGTGTGCGGTGCCCAAACGCGTGTCGCGGTCTCCGCGAAAATTGTTGCAACAAATCCCCAGACACCTCGCCTTGCCGTGACTATTCGTTCCTTGCTGCTGTTGCTGCCAACAGGTGGAAGAGTCTTATGAGGAGCACGTTGAAACTGTGGCGATGGCTTGCCGCGATGACGAGCTTTCGCGCGAGTTGGAGGGGCTCGCAATGCTCCCGCTGCAAAACATCCTCGCTGCGAGTATGCAAGACACCGTCTCTGCACAGGCTTCCAAAGACGAGGATGACGAGGACGACGAGGACTCCGGCAAAAAGTCTCGAAGTGGTGCCAGCACACGAAGTGACAGCAGCAAGTCCAGCGGCAGCTCACAGGCGGAGTCGAAGAAAGATGAGGCGCCCGAAGAGCCATTTGAACCCAAGAAATGCAGTGTGTGCAAGATGTCGCTCGGCAAGCAGATGCACCTGTGCACGCAATGCAGGTTTGCCGCGTGCAGGAACTGCCGCTACAGCAGGCGAACGGTGCGTTCTAATCCTCGTCTGTGCATTGCGTTGCGTTGCGCGCATGGCATCAGTGATGATTGATGTGTGCCCCGATACCCCTGCGCCCCGTTCGTCCCATCCCCTGTGTGTCTGTAGACGACATGCGAGAAGGACCACCCCCTGACACGCGTTGACGTCGGCCAAGAACAGCCAGCTGCCGAAAAAGATGCAACGACCCGCACGGCGGAGAAGGCGGCCAAGAGCGCCGCAATCGTCGCTAACAAGCGCAAGGACACGCTTGTGTCGAAGAAGCCGGTCAGCAAGGGCCCGTCGAAGCACCAGATAAAGAAAGCACGCGCCCTGCAGGATTTGTGCAACACTCTGGCTCGCTACGAAAACGTCTTTTCCGTTGCCGACTACGTTGAAGGAGGCATGCTGACGCCAGGAGGCATGGAGGTGTCGGACCACGACTTCGTGCGCCACTGCACGCAGGTGTTCGTCGCCTTGCTGCAGCGCAAGATCGACTTCTTGACCCGCGGCAAGGTGGTCAAGCACGTGCACTCGTGGCTGTGGGCCCAGAGCCGCTTCTGTCGCCTGGACCTGCGCACCCGCATTGGCGACACTCTGCAGAGCCACTTGACCGACTCGTCCCTGCAAGAGACGTACCAGGCCGTGGACACGTCGGACATTCTGGACGAAGTCGAAACTGACAAGGCGCACCTCAGTGAAATGTTGAAGAAGACTGAACGATTAATTGACCTGTGCTCCGCCACCGCTGCCGGAAGGCAGCCTCAATGAGAGCTGACTCTACATGGTCAGCTCACGTGACCCCATCGCACGCGCGTGCTCCACTCGTGTCGTGGCGCCGCTCGATCTTGCGCGACTGTACTCCTTGCATTTCTCGTTCTGTTGAAAAAAGATAACGCCCGTCCTCGCAAAATACTAACTAAGCACTTTACAATGTGGGCGCGATCCGCTCTGGCCACTTCCGTCGTCAAATGGCGACGAGGACATCACATGCAACAACAACAACAACAACAACAACAACAACAACAACCGCAAGCAACAACACACGCGTGCTTGAATGTGAATGCAAGTCGCATAGCGTGGTCGCCATCAAACACTCTCGCAACTACTAATGCATCAGCAGCAGTAGTTGACCCCATCTTGGAACAGATTGAGGTCCAGTATAGTCATACCTTGTAAACAAAACACAGAGAACTAACTTCGAATGATAGATTACTTACTTACAGTGATAAAATGATGAGCTTTGCTGGGAACTGGGCATGCCACAGGCAGCAATGAACGCCCACCGTCGCGATTCTAGAAACATCGGTGGCCTACTGAATGGCGCATTGCTTTTTGAGTAGGGCCACGATTTCGTCGTGGCCACATTTATTGGCAATGTCGAGTACTGTCATGCCGCGAGCCCTCTTGTGGTTTTTGACGCGATGACTTCGCAGAAAGCACTTCACCACTTCGATGTGCCCGTTCTGTGCGGCAACCGTCAGCGGCGTCGCTCCGTCGTTGCGAGAAGAGTTGCCCGAAACAGACCCTTCGCAGAGCAACAGCATGCAAAGGTCGAGGTAACCCTCTTGCGCGGCGACGTACATTGCGCGCGTGCCGTCCTTCCTGCGCAAGTCGGCTTCGACATCCGTTTTCCGAATGAGGAATGCTGCAACATCCTTGTGCCCGTTTTGCACGGCGACAAATAGGGGCGACTCGTTGTTGTTCGAGGTGAGGTTGACGTTAGCGTTGGCTTCGACCAGCTCCTTGACAACTGCAAGGTGTCCCTGGAAGCACGCAGTGAAGAGAGCCGTCTGGCCGTTCTTGTCGACAGTGTTGATGTCCGCGTGGCCTTCGTGGAGCAGCATATGGACGACTCGATCGTGGCCATGCTTGGCGGCGATGTACAACGGGGAGGCGCCGTCGGGGCGGACCCGATGCGAGTCGGCGGTCCCCGCGACAAGGAGCATCTGGACAAGCATCTCGTGGCCGTTCTGTGCGGCCGCAAACAGCGCGGACTCCCCTCGGTTGTTGGGTTGGTTGGCATCGGCGTTGGCCTTCCTCACCAAGTACACCATGGCATCAAAATGTCCCTGCTGAGACGCAGCGTAGAGCGGCGTGTTGCCGTTGTGTTGCGCTTGGTTCACGTCCGCGCCGTTCTGCACCAACAACTCCACAACACGGTCGTGGCCATGGTAGGCTGCAGCGTAGAGTGGCGACGAACCGTCATCTGCTGCCTGGTTGGGGTTTGCTTTAGCTTCCTCCAAGAGCATCTTGGCTATTTCCACGTGACCTTTCTCTGCCGCCACGTACAAAGGCGATTTTCCATTGCGCTTGGCGGCGTTGACTGCTGTAACAGTCTCCAGCGCAAGCATTGTCGCGATAGCCACGTGGCCTTCGGACACCGCAATGTGCAGGGGGATGGCGCCGCTGGCAGTTGGTTGCGTGTCGTCTGCGGGTCCATCGCGCAGAAGTGTCTGCACCACCTCCGCATGGCCATTCTGCGCGGCGATGTACAATGGCGACCGCCGCTGATTGTCGATCTTGTTCACATCCGTCTGTGGTTGACTCACCAGCATCGCCACGATTTCCTGGCAACCGCGTTCCGCCGCAGTGAACAGCGGTGATGCCCCATTATCCATTGCCACGTTGACATCAGCGTTGCCGCGGTTGATGAGAATGTCGGCAACTTCAACGTGGCCGTGCTGTGCGGCAATATGAAGCGGCGAGGCGCCGTCGTGCGATGCAACTTGCTTGTTGACGGCGGCTTTGCCTTCCGTCACAAGCAGCAAGACGATGTCTGCCGAGTCCTGCACCACCGCAGTAAACAACGGCGGCAAACCATTCTCTCCCAGCTCGACATCAGCGTGGCCTTTGGTGATGAGCACGCGCGCGACCTGCGTGTGGCCGCGAGCAACGGCAATGGAGAACGCCGTCGCTCCATTATCCATTGGTTGGTTGACGTCTGCTCCAAGCTGTGTCACCAGTGCCTCGGTCATTTCACCGTGTCCATTCTCGGCGGCGACATGCAGAGGAGCTGCACCTCCGCTTGCAATCGGCTGATTTACGTCGACGTGGCCCTCTGTTGCCAACAGCGCTGCGACGCCGACGTGGCCGCTGCGGGCGGCAATGCACAGCGGGGGGAAATCCTGTTCGTCCAAAAAGTGCACGTTGGCGCCCGCTTGAACCAGAACTGCCGCAACCTCCACACTCCCCTCGCGGGCCGCAATACAAAGAGGTGAGTCGCCGTGTTCCGTCGCCTGATCAAGGCTAACGCCGCCATGGCCAATCAGCATTGCCGCGGTCTCGTGGCGATTGAACTGTGCCGTCACATGTAGAGCCGAGAGCCCGCCGGCCATCGCCAAATTCACGTCAGCTCGGCCCCGGCTCAGCAATGTAGACGCAACGGCGGTGTGCCCGTTCTCGGCCGCAATGTGGAGCGGCGCGGCACCGCGCTCGTCCACTTGGTTCACTGCGGCGTGGCCCTCGCTTAACAATGTTTCGCACACGTCAACATGTCCGTGTCTTGCCGCCGCAAACAGTGGTGAGGACTGGTCCGTCGCAGCTTGGTTCACGTCCGCACGGCCCGTCTGAAGTAGCATGGCCACCAAGGCCTGGTGCCCGTATTCAGCCGCCACATACAACGGCGTCTTGCCACTGGAGGTCATTGTGGCGACGGTTGCTTGGCCGTCGCCCACGAGCATGCGCGCCAGTGCAAGGTCACCGCGGCGCACTGCAACATGAAGAGGTGTCTGGCCACTTAGGTCCGCTTGGTCGACATTCACCCCACATTCTGCCACCAAGTATGTGGCGACTTCAACGCGTCCATACTCCGCAGCGACATACAGCGGCGACATGCCACTGAAATTTTGCGTGTCGGCGTTAGCGTGGCCTTCCTGCGTGAGCAAGGTGACCACATCCAGGTGACCCTGCCTCACTGCGGCAAAGAGCGGAGACTCGCCGGCGGCGTTGGCCTGGTCGACGACGGCGTTGCCGTCTCGCATCAACATCGACACAACCTGCACGTGGCCGCCCTCGGCCGCCACAAACAGGGCGGTCGAGCCATTCATGAAGGACTGGTTGACAACGACATGCGGGTCACGGTGTAGCACCGTGTCCACAACGCCAAGACGACCATCCTGCGCAGCGGCGAACAGCGGCGACGTTCCGTATGTCCTGGCTTTGGCAACAACATCCTGCACGGCAGATCGAACAAAAGAATGAAAATGCTAGGACATGAACTGCGTGGATTCAAGATCAGCGGTCAAAATACACATGACATCGGCAAATCATTCTTGCTCACCAGGAGGTCCGCCACAGCTGGAAAGTTCCTTGCGGTGGCGATATCAAACGCTGTTTTATTCTCTTGCGGCTCCATTCGAAACACGTCAGCGTTGGCTTGCGTCAGCAGAAGCACGGCATCGATGTCTCCTATGAACGCCGCGAAGTGGAGCGGCGAGAAACCGCTGTCTTGGTGCACCTGCGCGACGTCGGCTTTGCCGTCGTACAATAGCAAGTAGGCAATGTCCAGACGTCCACACTGCACCGCAACATACAACGGCGTGGCGCCGTCGCTCATGGCTTGGTTGACTGCAGCCTTACCACTTCCAACCAACGCCTCCACCGCGGCGATATGGCCGTTCTGAATTGCCGTCAGCAGTGGTGTTGCGCCCTGCTTTTCCGTGCGAGTGTTCACGGCAACGTCTTCCGCGCGCAACAGAATTTCAATCACGTCTGCATGCCCGCCTTGCGCCGCGAAATGCAGCGCCGTGAATCCGCCGTCGATGACTTGGTTGACGTCGACTTTGCCGTACTTCACCAACCAGTGCACCACGTCGGCGTGGCCCTGCTGTGCTGCAATGCACAGCGGCGTCACCCCATCGGTGCGCGCGCGTGATGCGTCAGTTGCGTCGAGCTTCACAAGCAGGGAAACGATCGCGGCGTGCCCATTCTGCGCAGCAAGGAAGATCGGAGACGCGCCTGCCGCGTCGGGCTCGTCCGGCTTTGCCTGTCCGTCGCGCACGAGCATCTTGACGATGGCCAGGAAGCCAGCCTCTGCCGCGGCGTGGAGCGGCGTGGCACCATTCGGCACAGCGAAGTTGGGGTCGGCACCAGCGACGCGGACGAGCATCGTCGCGATGTCTGCATGTCCCTGCTGCACAGCCGCGTACAGTGGTGTCGTACCGGCAGCAGTGGCCTGGTTGACGTTGGCCGATCCGTCCTGCACGAGCATCTCGGCAATAGCGAAATCACCGTTCTGCGCGGCAACGAACAACGGCGACGAGCCAGCATTATTGCACGCGTCGATTTGTACTTGGCCGTCGTGGATCAGGATCTTGGCGACTTCTTTGTGACCCTGCTCCGCCGCAATGTACAGCGGCGTCGCGCCGTCGTGGAAAGTCTGGTTCACGTCCACACGTTCACCTTCAACGAGCATGCGGACAATGTTCGCGTAGCCGCGATGCGCAGCAACGAACAGCGGCGAAGCGCCGTTCTTGGCAGCCAGGTTCACATCGACAAGTCGGTTCTGTACCAGGAAAGCCACCACATCCAGGTGCCCTGCGACGACTGCAATGAGCAGCGCCGACACACCGTCTTCCGTGACTTGGTTGACGTCGGGATCTGCCTCTTCTTCCAGTGTCTTGACTACCCTAATGTGGCCGTGCTGTGCAGCCAAGAACAGCGCCGTCGCGCCGCTGCTCGACCGCTTGTTGACGTCGGCGTGTCCGCGCAGCAGCAACATCGAGGCGATGTCCTCGAAGCCGTTGCGAGCGGCAATATGCAGCGGGGTGAAGCCATCTTCGTCCACGGCATCTACGTCAGCCTTGCCGTGTTGCACGAGCAACGTCGCCACGTCGAGCTGCCCGTTCTCGACGGCGATGTGCAGGGGGCTTCTTCCACTGCGAAGTCCGCTATTGACGTCGGCGCCGTTGTCAATGAGCATTTTTGCAATGGCAATGTTCTCGAACCGTGCTGCCGAGCAAAGCGGAGTTGCGCCGTTGTCCGCGCACTGGTTCACGTCCGCGTTGCCGTCGCGCACGAGCATTGTCGCCAACTCCAGGTGCCCATTCTGCACAGCCAGGAGAAGCGGTGTGGCACCACCGTCCATGGCGTCATTGACGCTGGCGTTTCCGTCTCGAACGAGCACCTCGGCGATCTCGAGGAAACCATTGAACGCCGCGACGGCCAACGGCGACGCACCTTGCTCGTTTGCGAGGCTAACATCTGCGTTGCCCTCGCAAATGAGCATTGCCGCTACTTCCTGCTTACCCTCCTGAGCAGCGAGGAACAATGGCGTGCGGTTGCTGTTGTCGCGGCGGTTCGGGTTGGCCCCGAGACCGAGCCACCGCTTGGTGTCGGCCGTGTTTCCCGCGAAAGCTGCCTTGTGCAAGTCCGTCCACAATTCGTCTTCTCCAGGCGCCACCTCCATCGTTCTGGCGTGGCGCTCCTGCAACAATAGTAACAGCCACATGCAAAAAGACGGCACCACACAAGAAAGTTGGTCAGCACCGCCGAAATTCCAACAACAAACTCGCACAGACAATCTGCAACGCAACGCATGCAACTCAAGAGCTTCCAGCTCGACGTACCAGCAGTGCCACCATGTCATCGCACTTGTTCCGCTTCGCCACATCGAGGGCCGTGGCCCCCGTGTTGTCCCGCAAGGTTGCATCCGCGTCCGCCGCGAGCAGCATCTGAGCCGCGGCAACGTCGTTGTTGATGGCAGCGATGATCAGAGGCGAAGCGCCGTCCGCGCGGCACTCATTCACGTCGGCATGACCCTCCTCCAGCAGCAAGCGCCCCACATCCACGTGTTTGTTCTCGATGGCGGCGTGCAGTGGTGCGCTTCCACGTTTGTCGGCCAGTGCGACGTCGGCATGGCCTTCATGCAGCAGCATCCTGGCGACGTGCTCGTGTCCATGCTGGGCGGCTGCTGCCAGTGGCGAGGTGCCGTCGTTGGTCTGCTGGTTCACATTCGCGTGACCCTTGCGCACTAGCACCGCGGCGGTGTCCAGGTGCCCGTTGGAAGACGCGGCCACAAGAGGCGACACGCCGTCTTCCGTCGCACGGTTGACGTCCACACGGGCAGTGTTGACCAGCAGCGTGACAACCTCCGTGTGTCCATACTGAGCCGCAATTCCCAATGGCGTTGTGCCGCCCTCGCCGATCTCCACGTTCACATCGACGGTGCTGTCTTGCAGCAAAGACTTTGCCTCTTCGGTACGCCCGGTCTCCGCGGCATCGTAAAGTGCTGCCGCTTTTGCGGCACCCGCGTCCCCCGCAGCGCCCGAGGCGGCACCTCCGTTGCGAGCTGCGACCATTGCCTTTTCGAGCTGTCTTGCAGCCGCAGTGAGACCAGCGTTGCGCGCAAGGTCGAGCGCAGTCTGCGTGCCGTCGAACCGGAGCCGAACGTCCGCTTTGGCACCGAGCAGAAACTGCACCATGCCCGCGTTGCGGTTCACGACAGCCATGTGGAGAGGCGACGCACCGCGCTTCGTGCGGCAGTTGACGTCGGCCTTCATGGTTTCGACGAGGCAGGCTGCAACTGCCAAGTCGCCATTCTTCGCGGCCAGATGCAGCGGCGTGGTGCAGTCGTCGGTTGCGGCGTTCACGTCTCCGCCCACGTGCAAGAGTTCCGTCAAGACGTCGACGTGGCCGTTCTGCGCGGCTACGTGCACAGGGAGAATGTCGTGCTGCGCGGCCCTGGTGGCATCCGCGCCGGCCTTGCGGCGCAACACCTGCACCACACCGACATGGCCTGCTTCAGAAGCCACGAGCAGCGCGGTGGCCCCGTTCTCGTCCTGCTGGTTAACGTCGACGCTCTTGTGCTGGGCGAGGGTGTCCACCACGTCACGGTGACCTTGCGCTGCCGCAGCATGCAGCGGAGAGGCGCCATCTTTACGTTGCTGGTTGGCGTCGACACCTGGCAGAGCGAGGAGCGCCTTCACAATGTCAAGGCGTTTGTTCTGGGCCGCTACGTACAGCGGCGTTGCGCCGTCGCTCATTACGGCGTTGGGGTCTGCCTTGCCGTTGAGCAGGCGATTGATGACCGCAGCGTGGCCGCGCTCGGCCGCGATGTGCAGCGCGCGTGCGCCATCGTTCTTGGCATGGTTCACATCGACGCCGCCTTCGTCCAGCAGCACGCCGACGGTGTCGACGTGCCCGTTCTGAGCCGCCACGAACAGCGGAGCCGCGTGCGTGCGCGTCGTCGCTTGCGCCAGCCAAGCGTCCTTGCGGAGCAGTACGCGCACCACCTTTGCGTGGCCGTGCTGCGCGGCGAGGAAGAGTGCGGTGGCGCCGTTGGGAAGCTTGGCACGCACGTCGCAACCGTCGTGGTCCACGAACAATTCTACTGCTTTCGTGTGGCCGTGCTGCGCGGCGACGTGCAGTGGTGTCACGCGGCGCTTGTTGGCCTGGTTGACGGCGGCGTGGCCCTGGTACAGGAGCATGTCAGCGATTTTGTCAAAGCCGCGTTCCGCGGCGATGTATAGCGGCGTGGCTCCACTCTTGTAGCTCTTATTGACGTCGGCACCGCCCTCGCGCACGAGCACGGAGGCGACGTCGCCGCGGTTGTGCAGCGTGGCAAGGAGGAGCGGCGTGGCGCCGTCGTGCCGCCGCAGGTTCACGTCCGCTTTCTTTGTGACGAGCTTTTTGGCGACGTCGCGGTGACCCCCCTGCGCGGCTCCGTGCAGGGGTGAGGCGCCGCTCTTGGTCTGCTGGTTGGCATCGGCGTTGCTGTCGCGCAGGAGCACCGCTACGACAGCGGAGTGCCCGTGCGCAGCGGCGATGAACAGCGGGGTCGCGCCGTCCTTGGCGGCCAGCGACGCGTCGGCGCCACCGTCCACCACAAGCGTGGACGCGATGTTGACGTTGCCGTTCTGAGCAGCGTAGTGCAGTGGCGTCCAGCGATCCTCGTCGCGCTGGGACACGGCCACGCCACGGCCACGCACCAGCAACGTCACGACCTCGTTGTTGTCTTGCTCCACGGCGACGTGCAGGGCAGTCACGCCGCGGTTGTTGGCCAGGGTGGCGTCGGCCGAGGCCTCGCGCACGAGGGCGGTCACGAGGTCGACGAGGCCGTTCTTCGCGGCAGCCAGCACCGCCGTGGTGCCGTCGCTGGTCTGCAGGTCCGCTTTGGCCGCGCCGTCACGCAATAACATTTCGGCGATGCCTGCGTGGCCGTGCTGCGCGGCGACGAGCAGCGGCGAGGCGCCGTCGGCAGCGACCTTGTTGGCGTCGGCGTCGGCGTCGTGAACGAGCATCGCAGCGATGTCGGCATGACCGTTGAAGGAAGCGACGAAGAGGGGCGTGGCGCCCTTGTGGTCGGCCTGGTTGGCGTCGGCGCCGTTCTTGACGGCAAGCAGAGTGGCGACTTCAATGTGTCCCTCCTGGGCGGCAAGGAAGAGCGGCGTGCGTCCGCGGCGGTCCTCGAGGTTGATTTGCACGCCGGGAGTCTCCAGGCACAGCTGCACGCGTTCCACGTCGCCCGTCCACGCAGCCTCGTGCAGCACTGTCCACTCCTCCTGCTCCGCCATGGTGGTTGTCGCTCTGTCGAAGTCCGCATCAGACATGGTTGCGGCTGCGAAAGGGCAGCGGTGCCGACCGACCTTCGGCCAAATACTTGCCGCGGAAGTACTCCGCGACGGAGAGAAAGGCAGAGCGAGAGAGAGAGAGAGAGAGAGAGAGAGAGAGAGAGAGAGAGAGAGAGAGAGAGAGAGAGAGAGAGACAAAGAGCAAAAACGAAGGGAGAGGAGAAAAACAGAGCCGTCCACGATCTACAGGTGGAGCAAATCGATTGGCCTCGGCCAGACGTCCGCAGCAGCAACTACTCCACCTCGTTCACGATGCCACCCCACCAACGTTCCTCGCTATTCTGCATCGCCATGCCTCCAACGCACACGGCGTGGAAGCCCCATCGAGCGACGAAGCAGGTAGGTAACGTTGGTGAACAAGCGGACGAACGCAGGAACGAGCCAGCAGCGCAGGAAATTGCGACGGCGATGACAACAACGGCGATGAACACCATGATGACGACCACGACAAATTACAGTGACAACCCGACGACGACGCAGTGAATGAAAACAACGAACGAGGGCCACCGAATACAGCGGAGAACGAAGGCGAAGACAACGACGACAACGAACGAAGACAGCAAACGAAGAAGTGAACGCAGCGAATGCACGAAGACAACGAAGCGAATGAACGAAGACAACGAAGCGGAGTGAAAGCCACGAATCAACGAACGAAAACAACGAAGCGAACGACGACAACGAAACGAAGCGAAGCGAAGCAAAGCAAAGCAAAACAAAGCGAACGAACGAACCAACGAAACCACGAAGCGAACGACGACAACGAAGCGAAGCAAAGCAAAGCAAAGCAAAGCAAAGCAAAGCGAACAAGCAAAGCAAAGCGAACAAGCGAACAAGCGAACAAACGAACGAACGAACAAACGAACGAAAACGACGAAGCGAGCGAACGCCGACGACGAAGCGAAGCAAAGCGAAGCGAGCGAACGAACGAACGAACGACGACGACGCAGCAAAGCGAAGCACAGCGAAGCGAACGAAGTCAGCGAACGAACAACGACGACGAAGACAAACGAAGTCAGCGAACGAACGAACGAACGAACGAACGAACGAACGAACGAACGAACGAACGAACGAACGAACGAACGAAGTTCCATCGAACATTCATTCGTTCGTTCAAAGGCCGGCGGACGGCGGACGGCGGACGGCGGACGGAGTGTCCGCATTCGGGAATCCACTCACTCACTCACTCACCCACTCACTCACTCACTCACTCACTCACTCACTGTCCATAGAGTCAGTATTCAGTCATTCAGTACATTCAGTGGATAAACGAACTCAGTGCAGTGTTCGTTCAATTCATTCATTCCATTCACTGATTGATTACATTCCATTCATTGATTCCATTCATTCATTGATTACATTCCATTCATTGATTCCATTGAATGATTCCATTGATTGATTCCATTCATTCCATTGATTGCATTCCATTCATTCATTCCATTCATTCATTCCATTCATTCATTCCATTCATTGATTCCATCCATTCCATTCATTCCATTCATTCATTCCATTGAATTGGAATGGACAAACAGTCACTGAGTGACTGACTGTGACTGTGAGTGACTGTGAGTGACTGTGACTGTGACTGACTGAGTGAGTGAGCGGCCACCACAGTATCCGTGTGTGGTCATTATAGTACCGTAGACATTGATACTACCCTACTTTAAAATATCGTCTGCGCAGCTTTAGTGGTATTATCTACCCTTTGATTACGTCGGTAAAACCTTTGCAAATGATATTGCACATAATCACTCGCAGTGGTCATACAGCCCGCCTTCACTCACAGTCACTCACTCACAGTCACTCACTCACAGTCACTCACTCACTGTGAATATCAAATTGCAAATTGTCAAATTGTAGAATGCAGAATGCATTGTTATACAAATTAGTATGTATGACCATAATAAGTAGTGCACTGTTGGTTTGAGCTATCCACTAAACTCCGTTCCTTCCCCACAAAGGCGACGCAGATCATTTAGTATTATCGTTGCTTTTACTGTACATTATGGGCTTTGTGATAACTGTTTCCGTGGACTTTTTCGGATTTTCGGATTTTCGGATTTTCGGATTTTCCGATTTTCCGGATTTTCTGGATTTTTTTCTGATTTTTTTCACTTTTTCATTTTTCATTTTTCGCGGATTTTGATGATTTTGAGGACGAAATGAACTGAATCCTGTCTGCGGGCGGCCCCTCCAGAAAGTCGCCCTCTCCCACATCAATATGTTTTTTAGCGAGCACATTTCGTGAGACCGATGCTGGGTGTTTTCGATTTTCCGTTGCTGCTTGCTCAACTCAAAACAAACTGGCCACTTTTGGTTGCAGCTAGCAAGCTGCTCAGCCACTACAAATAAATCAGATGGAGTGCAGCTGTCATTGGCAACAGAAGTGGTGAAAGCCTGTTTCTCCTCGCTCTTCGGGGAACGAAGCCGTCCACGTGGATTATGGAGTGCCCCACGTGGGCTTTGGAAGAGGCGTTTGCGACGAGGCATGTTGGGGGAAAGCATTGCAGCGAAATTAATTTTGTGGGCACACCACTGTCCACTGTCGCGTGTTTCAGGTTGTCAGTCGGAGTTTATTACTTTGACAGTTTTGAGCGCCGCAAAAAGGCATGAAAAAGTTTTCCGTCTGTGATCAGTCCAACTGAATATTTACTTCACCATG
>ENA-OWNT01002281-OWNT01002281.1-seawater-metagenome-genome-assembly--contig:-NODE-2281-length-20347-cov-4.263986_pt1 | contig 20347 bp, 22 predicted proteins | sample MGYA00238136_ERZ651165 | MGnify/ENA primary metagenome ERZ651165 (study PRJEB26861, sample SAMN08777766) | seawater metagenome | isolation source: coastal seawater | place: USA: Florida | collected...
CCTCCGTTCCGCGCGAGCTTTATCACGCGGCGGAAATGGACGGCGCAGAAACCGCCTGGGACCGGTTCAGGCTTGTCACCTGGCCGATGCTGGGGCCGACGACGGTCTTCGTCGTGACCATCACCATCATTCGATCCTTCCAGGTGTTCGACACGGTCGAGGCGTTCTATCCGCAAGGCGGCGGGCCGGGCAAATCCGTCTACGTGATGATGTTCGCGATCTACGAAAAGGCGATCCAGCAAAACCTGATGGGCATCGGCGCGGCCATCACCATCGTGTTCCTGGCCTTCGTCATGGTGCTGACCCTGATCCAGCGCTGGCTGGTGGAACGGAGGACCCATTATGTCTAACGAAGCGATCGTTGCTGCGCCGCAGGCCCGGGTTTCAACCGGCGAAGTCGTCAAACACGTTGTCCTGATCCTTGGGGCTCTGGTGGTGCTGCTGCCCTTCTATGTGATGGTTAGCTACTCGTTAAAGGCCCCGGCCGAGCTGATGCAGAATACCGGTGGTTTCTTCGGCTCTCAGCTGCCCTTTCTCGATGACCGCTGTGTTCTGCTTGGCGGGGCCGAGGCCGACTGCATGGTCAACCCGACGGTCTATAATTACACCTCTGCCTTCCGCGAGGCGCCTTTGCTGCGCTATCTGTTGAACGGCGTGATCGTGACCGCGTCGATCTTTCTGATCCAGGTGATCGTGGCGCTGCCTTGCGCCTATGCGCTGGCCAAGCTGCGGTTCTGGGGGCGCGATGCGGTGTTCGGCCTGGTCCTGTTTTGTCTGCTGATCCCGGTCCACGCGATCGCCCTGCCGCTTTACATCATCCTCGCGCAGCTTGGGCTGACCAATTCCTACGCCGCGCTGATCGTGCCCTGGACGATCTCGGCCTTTGGCATCTTTCTGATGCGGCAGTTTTTCATGACCGTGCCAGACGACCTGATCGACGCCGCCCGCATGGACGGGATGAGCGAATATTCCATCGTCTGGAATGTCATGCTGCCCACGGCGATCCCGGCGCTTCTGGCCTTTGCGATCTTTTCTATCGTGGCCCATTGGAACGATTATTTCTGGCCCCGCATCGTCATCACCGGCGACCGAAGCCTGTTCACCCCGCCGCTTGGCCTGCGAGAGTTTCGCGGGGATGCCGACGGGTCGAATTTCGGGCCGATGATGGCCTCGGCCGTGGTGATCGTGACCCCGCTGATCGTGGCCTTCCTGCTGATGCAGCGCCGCTTCATCGAAGGGATCACGCTGAGTGGCATGAAATGAACGGGGGGCCGCATGGCCCCCCGCCCGATATCCCCATCGCTGGGGTAAACCCGAGGGCCCGGATGCCCGTTCAACTGCGACCCGATCCCGCAAGCACAGTGGAGAAAGACATGAAAACCACCCTGTCCGCAATGGTTTTGGCGCTTGCCGCCACCGGCGCGTATGCCGAAGGCCACCAGACGCCGGTGACCATCGAATTCGCCTATCCCTATAGCCACCTGTTCGACATCACCTACGAGTCGATCCTGCAGCGCTTTAACGAAGACCACCCCCACATCACCGTTGAATTCCGCGCCACCTATGAAAACTACGAAGACGGCACCAACACGATCCTGCGCGAGGCCGTGGCGGGCGAGCTGCCTGACGTGACCATGCAGGGCCTGAACCGCCAGGCGATTCTGGTCGAACGTGGCATTGCCCGCCCGCTGACCGATTTCATCGCGGCGACCGAAGATTTTGAGCTGAATGGCTATCATCAGGCGATGCTGGATTTGGGCACGTTCAACGGCGAAGTGCATGGTCTGCCGTTCTCGGTGTCGCTGCCGGTGTCCTACTACAACATGGAAACCATGGCGCTGGCGGGCTATGACGAAACCAATCTGCCCACCACCTGGGATGAGGTGATCGGTGCCTGCGAGGCGTTGAACGCGGCTGGTGTCGACAATCCGATCTTCTGGGGTTGGAACATCACCGGCAACTGGTTCCTTCAGGCCCTGATGTGGAGCCAGAACGCCCCCACCATGATCGGGAACGATTTCCAGATCGACACGCCCGAAGGGCTGGTGGCGCTGGACACCATGCATTCCATCTTCCGGGGCTGCAACATGCAGAACCTCGAATGGGACGCGGCGCTGCAATCCTTCGCGGCCGGCGACGTGGGTATGATGTTCTGGTCCACATCCGCTGTCGGCGCGGTCGAACGCAACATGGGCGATTTCACCCTGATGACCAATGAATTCCCCGGCATCACCGCCGACGGTCCGATGGGCCTGCCCGCAGGCGGCAACTCGGCCATGCTGGTCTCGACCTCCGAGGACCCGGCAGAGCTGGAAGCGGCGTGGCTTTGGCTGACCTACATCACCTCGGGCGAGGGGGCTGCCGATGTGGCCCGCACCACCGGCTACATGCCCCCCAACCAGGCCGCGAACGAGATCATCCTCGCGGATTTCTACGAAGAAAACCCCAACAAGGCGACGGCTGTGCGCCAGGTCGGGTTGCTGCGCGAATGGCAGGCCTATCCCGGTGACAACGGTCTGGCTGCCACGCAGGTGATCTACGATTACCTCGAAGGCATCGTGATCGGCGACTACGACGACATGGAAGCGTTGCAGCAGGAACTGGCTGAAGAGGTTCAGGACCTGATGCCCGCTGACGGCTAAGCTCTGACCGCGGCGCCCTGTGTCCCCCGGGGCAGCAGGGCGCCGCATTTTTCCAATCAGATCAATAGAAAGGCAGGCGATGAAACTCCTGCACCTGACCGATATTCACCTCACCACCCCCGGCGAGACGATTGCCGACCGCGACCCGAACGCCAATTTCGACCGTGCCCTGACCCATGCGATGACGCTGCATTCGGATGCGGATGCAATGTTCATTACTGGCGATTTAAGCGATTGGGGCGAAGCGGGCGACTACCGCCGCCTGAAAGATCGCATCGCGACCCTGCCGATGCCCGTTCACCTGCTGATCGGCAACCACGATGACCGCGCGACCCTGCTGCAGGTCTTTCCCGGCCTTTCAGGCGATCAGGGTTTCATCCAGCAGCAGATTGACCTGCCGATCGGCACCGCCCTGACCCTGGATACCTGGGGGCCTGAAAGCCATGCCGGGCATTTCTGCGAGGCCCGCGCCGCCTGGCTGGCCGACCGGCTTGCGGCCCTGGACGGGCCGATCTGGATCTTCATGCACCACAACCCCGTGCCGATCCATGTGGGCCCCATGGACCAGATCATGTTGCTGGATGCTGACCGCTTTGCCGGGACGATCCAGCCGCACGCGGGCAAGATCCGTCACATCTTTCATGGCCATTGCCACCTGCCGCTGTCCGGCAGCCTGCATGGCATCCCGTTCAGCGCGCCACGCGGTACGAACCATCAGGGCTGGCCGGATTTCGACGCCACGAAAATGCTGTCCGGATCGGACCTGCCCGAGGCTTACGGCGTGATCTTCGCCGATGAGATCAGCACAATGGTGCACATGGTCGAATACGGCTACGCTGGCCCGATCCGTAGCGAAAACACCCCTGAATATGCCGATTGGGACAAGCTGACCATGATCCGTTAGGCATATCGGACGCCCCGCGCATCGGGTGTTCCCCCGTGTCATAGAACATCGACCAGTAGCGCCGCCGCACGGATCGGTTTGCCACCTGGTGTTTGTTTTTGTACATGGCGGGCTGGCAGGCTAGACATATGGGCCTATGCCGTATGTCGCGGCCCCCAGTCCGCAAGGACGGGCCCAAGGAGAACGCCGGATGCCGCTGAAGACCGCCTCAGAAGCTGCCCGCCTGTCTGTTGCGCCCATGATGGATTGGACGGATCGTCATTGCCGGTACTTCCACCGACTGATGTCGCGCGAGGCGCTGCTCTACACCGAAATGGTTACCGCCCCGGCGGTGATCCATGGTGACCGTGACCGGCTGCTTGGGTATGGAGAGGCCGAACATCCCGTGGCGCTGCAACTGGGCGGCTCGGACCCGGCGCAGCTGGCCGAGGCGACCCGGATCGCGGCCGGGTATGGCTATGATGAGATCAACCTCAATGTCGGCTGCCCGTCGGACCGGGTGCAGTCGGGCAGTTTCGGTGCGGTGCTGATGGAACGCGCCGGTTTGGTCGCCGACTGCGTGGCGGCGATGATTGCGGCCAGCCCGGTGGCGGTGACGGTGAAATGCCGGATCGGGGTGGATGAACAGATCCCCGAACAGGTGTTGCCCGATTTTCTGCGTCGTGTGTCCGCTGCTGGTGTCACCCGCTTCACCATCCACGCCCGCAAGGCCTGGCTGCAGGGGCTCAGCCCCAAGGAAAACCGCGATATCCCGCCGCTGGATTACCCGCTGGTGCACCGGATGAAGGCGGAATTCCCGCATCTGCACCTGTCGATCAATGGCGGCATCGCCACGCTGGACGCGGCACAGGCACATCTGGATGCAGGGATGGATGGCGTGATGATCGGGCGCGCCGCCTATCACACGCCCGCCGAGGTGCTGCTAGAGGCCGACCAGCGGATTTTCGGCACTACCACGCCCGCGAAAACCGCCCATCAGGTGGCCGAGGATATGCTGCCCTATATCGAGGCGCATTTGGCCGGGGGCGGGCGGCTGAACCAGATCACCCGGCACATGCTGGGGTTGTTCGCAGGCCGCCCCGGCGCGCGGCACTGGAAACGGACCCTGTCGGAGGAGGCGCATAAGACCGGGGCTGGCCCCGAGGTGGTGGAAAGGGCCCTGGCGGGGGTCGATCGGGCTGCGGCCTGAGCGCGCTTTTCATTCCGGTCCCGCTCTGGTTATCTCTGCGCGACACGCGCGAAGGGATATACCATGTCTGACTTTACCCAATACCTGCCACTTCTGGGACTGATCCTTGTCATCGGGGCCTTTGCGGGCGTGGTGGCGGGGTTGCTTGGGGTGGGCGGCGGCATCATCCTTGTGCCGGCATTTTTCTTTGCCTTCTCTTCGCTTGGCTACAACACGCCGGAGCTGATGCAGATCTGCCTGGCCACGTCGTTGGCGACCATTGTCGTTACCTCGCTTCGCTCCGTTCTGGCGCATCATCGCAAAGGTGCGGTGGACTGGGACATCCTGAAAAGCTGGAGCCCGGGGATCGCGATTGGCGCGGCGCTTGGGGTGGCGGCGGCCTCTGGCCTGCGCAATGAGGTCCTAATGGGCATTTTTGGGGTGCTGGGGCTGTGTGTCGGGCTGTATCTGGCCTTTGGCCGGACCGACTGGCGGCTTGGCGATGAGATGCCGGGTGGCGCGGCACGCGCGGTAGTATCGCCGCTGCTTGGCTTTTTGTCGGTGTTGATGGGCATTGGTGGCGGTAGTTTCGGCGTGCCGCTGATGACGCTCTATGATCGGCCCATTCACCGGGCGGTGGCGACGGCGGCTGGTTTCGGCGTGATTATCGCGGTGCCGTCGGTTCTGGGCTTTCTTCTGGTCGGTGGCGGCACCGAGGGCCGCCCGCCCTATACCGTGGGGCAGGTCAACCTGATTGCCCTCGTGATCATTGTGGCGATGACGATGATCACCACGCCCTGGGGGGTGAAGCTGGCCCATGCGATGGACCCCAAACCGCTGAAACGGGTCTTTGCGATCTTCATCATGGTGATGGCGGTGAACATGTTGCGAAAGGCGCTTGGGTATTAAGCCGGTTGGTCGCTTGGGTGAAAGCGGCAGAGGCCCTGGGTCAGGAGCGTGCCGTCGCCTGTTTCAGACCGGAGCGACCGCGTGGCCCGATGAATTGGCCAGAGCTTCGCGGGATGCCGGGCGCGGGGAAGGCGCTTTGAAGCGCCTTTAAAAAGGGCCTTGGAAGGCCCTTTCGCGCCCGGCCTCGCTGTTGGTCTGCGGTTTTCAGCGTTCGGGAATTAGCCCCCTCGGGTTGAAGCGCAGCATCAGCAGCAGGAAGAGCCCCATGGTCAGAAGCCGCATATGCGCCGCTGAATCGATCAGGTGCTGACGCAGCCCGTTATCCTCGGCCATACCCGCTGTAATCGTCTGCATCAGCCACAGGCCAATTGGTTCCACCATGATCCACAACCACCAGATCAGGAAACCGCCCAGAACCGCGCCCCAGTTGTTGCCCGATCCGCCCACGATCACCATCACCCAGATCAGGAAGGTGAAGCGCAGCGGGTTGTAGGTGCCGGGCACAAGCTGGCCATCCAGCGTGGTCATCATCGCGCCGGCAATGCCACAGATGGCCGAGCCCAGGATGAAGATCTGCAAATGCCGCTTGGTCACGTCCTTGCCCATAGCCTCGGACGACACTTCATTGTCGCGGATTGCGCGCATCATCCGGCCCCAGGGCGATTTCAGCGCCATTTCCGACATCCAGATCAGCACCAAGAGCACGATGGCAAAGAGCATCCCATAGCTCAGCTTGACCAATATGGAGGAGGCGGTCACCGGATCGGCGCCGAAGCGTTCGGCCAGCGACAGGAACCACGCAGCCTCTTGCAGCTCCACCTCGTAGGGCACGGGCCAGGGCCGGGGCAGGCCGGTCACGTTCTTCACGCCGCGCGCCAGCCAATCCTCGTTCTTCAGAACTGCCAGAATGATCTCGGCAATGCCAAGTGTCGCAATCGCCAGATAGTCGGACCGCAGGCCAAGCGCGGTCTTGCCGACCAGCCAGGCCGCGCCTGCCGCGAACAGGCCACCCACGGGCCAGGCCAGCAGCATCGGCAGGCCAAGCCCGCCCAGATAGCCCGTCAGCGCCGGATCGACCGCCTCGATCGCATCTCGGGCCGGGTCAAAGATGGCCCGGTAGATCATGAAGCCCCCGATCAGCACCGCCAGCATGATCACCACGCGCAAAAGCCCTGCGGGCATCTTCTTATAGACCATGACGGTGGCAAAGATGGACGCGGCCCCGGCGGCCAAAGCCAGCAGGATGCGCGGACCACCAGCGGCCCAGGATTCGGGCACCGGCGGCATCGACACCAGCACCGCAGCCAGCCCGCCAAGCGCGGTAAAGCCCAGGATACCGACGTTAAACAGACCCGCGTAGCCCCATTGCATGTTCACCCCAAGCGCCATGATGGCCGAGATCAGCCCCATGTTGAGGATCGTCAGCATGGTGTTCCACGACTGCATGACCCCGGTTCCGATGAACAGCGCCGCCACCAGACCGAAAAAAAGCAGGTTCTTGCCGTTGATCTGCGTCATACCGATTTCCCCTTGAAGAGGCCCGTGGGCTTAAACAGAAGCACGATCAGCAAGATCGCGAAGCTGACGGCGAATTTGTAATCCGTCGACAGCAGTTGCAGCAGCCCCTCGGGTTCCCAGGCCTCGGGCAGCAGGTGGTTGGCAAAGCGGCGGAACGCATAGGTCACGGTGATTTCCGAGAACGCAATCAGAAACCCGCCTGCAATGGCCCCCAAAGGGTTGCCAAGCCCGCCGACAATGGCCGAGGCGAAAATCGGCAGCAGCAGCTGGAAATAGGTGAAGGGCTTGAAACTTTTGTCCAGCCCGTAAAGCACCCCCGCCGTGGTCGCCAGTGCGGCCACGATGATCCAGGTCACCAGCACCACCTTTTCGGGGTTGATGCCCGACAGCAGCGCCAGATCCTCATTATCGGAAAAGGCGCGCATGGATTTTCCGGTGCGGGTGCGGTTCAGGAACCAGAACAAGGCCACAACACAGATCAGCGCCACCACCAGCGTCAGACCCTGGCTGGTGCGGATAGCCAGCCCCTCTGACAGCCCGGTCATTTCGCGAAAGGTTCGTGCCGAGATGATAAAGCGTTCGCCATCGGCAAAGCGCTGGTCATCCACCCCGATGATAAAACGCACCAGCCCGTTCATGACGAACATGACCCCAAGCGAGGCGATCACATAAATCACCGGCTTTGCCTTTTGCTGGCGGTAAAACCGATACACCAGCCGGTCGGTTCCGATCAGCAGCAGCGCCGTTCCCGCGATTCCTATGGGCAAGGCCAAAAGCGCCGTGGGCAAGGGCCCAAGCGAGACCCCCGCCGCCTGAAGGGCCCAGGTCACCAGAATCGTCACCATGGCCCCGAAGGCCATTGTGTCGCCATGGGCGAAGTTCGAGAACCGAAGGATTCCGTAGATAAGTGTCACGCCAAGCGCGCCAAGCGCCAGCTGCGCGCCATAGGCGGTCGCGGGCACGATGACGAAATTGGCAAGCACGACAATGGCGTTCAGAACGTCCAATTCAAGTCTCCTCGCAGATGCCGAACAGGGTTGTGGCGGGGTGGCCGGGGTCGGCCGGGTGGCGACTGCGCAGCGCGGTGCCATCGGCATGGATGGTGATCAGGTCGCTTTCCGCGCCGGGTGCGGAGGTGGCGATGACGAAGGGGGTGCCGCCCGTTTCCGACAGTGTCAGGGCGGGCAGGGCGGCGGCGCTGGCGTCCAGAAAGGCCAGGGTGCCGTCCTCGTTCATGCCGATCTCGGTCTGGATCTGGACCGGCGCACAACCGCCCGCCGCCTCGCAAGCCACAGTGAAGGCACAGCTATAGCCGGTCTCGGCCCAGGCCGGAGCGGCTGCCAGCAGCAGCGTCATCAGGGCAGGGGCCTTCACTCGTCGGTCTCCGCGTTCGGGGTTTCACACAGGCCAAAACCTGTTACCGCGCGCGGTCGGGCCTGGGGCTGATGCAGGGTCACGACCATATGGCCGCCATCCTCGATGCTGACCATCTGCACGGCCTGGGTGTCTGCATTGGCGAAGATCAGGCTGCGCAGGCGGGTGGGTTCCAGGGACCCCTCTGGCGCGGGGATATCGGCGGCCAGTTCGTAGTCCGACGGTAGGTCTTCTTCCCACAGCACCCGCCAGTGACCGCTTTCCAGCTCGGTCACGGTAATCTCGGTGCCCCAGTCCTGGCAGGGATCGGATTCGATGCAGATCACTGCCATCGTGCAGACCAGTTCCACCGGGATGTGCTGTGCGGCTGCGGGCAGCGGGATCAGAAAGGGCAGGGCGGCCAGAATGGGACGGATCGTCATCAAAGAACCTCGCATTGGCCGAAGGCGGTATGCTGAGCAGGCCCGCGCCCCGGCTGATAGTATTGACGGATATGGATGGCCTCGCCGGTGTCGAACACGGTCACGGCTTCGCGGTCGGCATGGCCAAGGGTCAGGAAGGTCCGGGTCGCCGCATCCTCGGGCGTCACGTCGCGCACCGGCGCGGTGATCCCGTCATAGGTGAACCACAGCCCCGCCTCGTGGTCGATCGGGGCGATCTCGATGGTGAACGTGGCGGGCAGGCAGGCGCCATCCTGCCCGGCACAGTCGGTGGTAAAGAGGCATAACAGCGGCACCGCATCGGCCATGGCGGGCAACGCCCCCATGCCCAGTGCTAGCCCCCCGATGATGCCCCCGACCCGTGTCACTTGCTGCTACCGCCGCCGGCGCTGCCCGTGGTTTCAACGCAAGTGCCGTTCAGCCGGTAATGGATCAGGCTGTCGCCAAGCGCCATATTGCCGGTATAGATGATCCGGCCCGTATCGGTGATGGTGCCCACTTCGATGCCCGCCGAGTTGATGAATAGAAAATGCATCGCGCCGTCGCTTTCATGCGCGGCCCCGTCAAAGAAATTACCCTCGCGCTGCTCCATCTCACCCGCTCCGGTTTCCGCGTTGAGGGTGAAGTTATAGGGGATGTTTTCCGCGACACAGCCACCGCCGTTCTGGCGGCAGGCCTCGTTCATCGTGCATTCAAATGTCCGGTCCTGCGCCAGGGCGGGGGCCGAAAAAAGGCTGGCCAGAGCGGCCGTTGTCAGAATGTATTTCATATTTAACCTCCAAGAAAACTCTTGCGCACTTCCGGGTTGGCCAACAGCGCCTTGCCGGTATCCGTATAGGCGTTGCGCCCCTGCACGAGGACATAGCCTTTATCTGCAATTTCAAGCGCTTGCCGGGCATTTTGTTCCACCATAAGAATGGAAATTCCGGTGCGCGCGACCTCAATAATCCGGTCAAAAAGTTCATCCATCACGATAGGGGAAACGCCCGCCGTGGGTTCATCCAGCATCAACAGCTTGGGCTTGGTCATCAGCGCCCGACCCACGGCCACCTGCTGACGCTGACCGCCCGACAGTTCGCCGGCCGGTTGCAGGCGCTTTTCCCTCAGGATCGGGAACAGGTCATAGACCTGCTCCATCGTGCCGGAAAAATCATCGGTGCGGATGAAGGCCCCCATTTCCAGGTTTTCCTCCACCGTCATCGAGGTGAAGATATTCGCGTTCTGGGGCACGAACCCCATGCCCTTGGCCACACGTGCCTGCGGCGTCAGATGGGTGATATCCTCGCCATCCAGCACCACGCGGCCCTGCCGCAGGTTCAGCATCCCGAACACGGCCTTCATGCCGGTGGATTTGCCCGCGCCATTGGGGCCGACGATGACCGCGATTTCGCCCTTTTCCACGGCAATGGTGCAATCATGCAGAATATCGGCGCCCTTGCCGTAGCCGCCGGTCATGCTCTCGCCGATCAGAAAGGGCTGACCCGCAGCGGGGCTGGTCTTGGTGCCCTGATCGTCGGCGGGTTGAAAGGTGCCGATCCCGTCGGGGTTGCCAATCGAGCGGTCCTTGTTGCCGCGATCGTCCTGATAGGGATTGCCGGTCATGCCTCTACCTTGTCTTTGTTTTTCAGGCCGGTACCCAGATAGGCCTCGATCACCTGTTCATTGGCCTTGATCTCATCCAGCGTGCCTTCCGCCAGCACCTTGCCCTCGGCCATGCAGATCACCGGGTTGCAGATCTTGCCGATGAAATCCATGTCATGTTCGATCACGACGAAGGTATAGCCGCGTTCGGTATTCAGCCGCTTGATGGCATCCGCGATGGTATATAGCAGCGTCCGGTTCACGCCCGCGCCGACCTCATCGAGAAAGACAATCTTGGCATCGACCATCATCGTGCGGCCAAGCTCCAGAAGCTTCTTCTGCCCGCCGGATACTTCGCCCGCCTTCAGGTCGGCGATATGGGAAATCGTCAGAAATTCAAGAACTTCGTCGGCCTTGGCCCGCAATGCGCGTTCCTCGTCCGCGATCCGCTTGCGCCCGAACCAGGTGTTCCACAGGCTTTCCCCCGACTGGTTGCCCGGCACCATCATCAGGTTTTCCCGGCAGGTCATCGAGCTGAATTCATGGGCGATCTGGAAGGTGCGCAGCAGCCCCTTGTGAAACAGTTCATGCGGGGGCAGGCCGGTGATATCCTCGCCATCCATCTCGACACGGCCCGATGTGGGCGGCAGCACCCCTGCGATCACGTTAAAGAGCGTGGTTTTTCCCGCACCGTTGGGGCCAATCAGCCCGGTAATGGACCCCGGCGCGATGCTGAGGCTGGCGCCATCCACGGCATGGAAGCCGCCGAAATGCTTGTGCAGGTCATGAACGGTGATCATGCGTGAAGGCTCGCTTTCCTCGGGGTCTTAAACGAACAGCCCGGCGGGAAACCGGGCTGTCCTGCTGTCATGCGATCAGGATCGGATCAGCGATACTGCGCGGTGACGATCTCGCCACCTTCGATCTCGATCTCGCGGTAGTTGCCTGCCGATTCACCGGGGCCGATCAGTTCCACAGCGGTGGCGCCTTCATAGTCCACCTCGCCGCCAGCGGCGATGATTTCCAGCGCACGGGCCAGTTCACCCGGCTGGATGATTTCGCCCGGTGCGTTGGCGATATCCATGATGTGGCCGGCATAGTCACCGGGGGCAGAAGACCCCGCCGCTGCCATCGCCATCATCATCAGCGCCGCCGCATCATAGGATTCCGCAGCGAAGGGCGAGGTGCCGTCAAAGCCGGATTCTTCCGCCATCGCCTGGAACAGCGCCGCGCCGTCCGAATCGGTGCCCGGATGCTGGCCGAAGGACCCGTCGATGTCGGACCCGAAATTGTCGATCAGCGCCTGGCTGACCATGCCATCGGGGAACACGAATGTGTCGAATGCCCCGGAATCGAGCGCCGCTTGGATGATGCCCGACCCACCCTGATCGACGTAACCGGCCACGACCAGCGCAGCCCCACCGGCAGACGCCAGCGAGCCAACCTCGGCTGCGTAATCCGCGCGCCCGTCTTCATGGGCCGCGACCAGCGTCACGGTGCCGCCCGCCTCGGCAAAGGCCGCGGCAAAGCTGTCGGCCAGGCCCAGGCCATAGTCATTGTTGGTGTAGGTCACGGCGACCTCATCGATGCCGCGATCCATCAGCACCTGCGCCATCACCACACCCTGACGCGCGTCAGAGGGGGCGGTGCGGAAGAACAGGTCGTTATCTTCCACGGCGGACAGCGCCGGAGAGGTTGCGGAAGGCGAAATCATCACCATGCCATTGGGTAGGGCCACGTTCGACAGGATCGAGGTGGTCACACCGGAACAGTCGGCGCCGACGATGCCCGCCACGCCATCGGCGGTGATCAGACGTTCGGCAGCGGCCTGCGCGGCTTGCGAATCGATGCAGGTGGAATCGGCCCGGACCGACGCCACGGTCATGCCATCCAGGATGCCGCCTGCGGCATTCACTTCGGCCATGGCAAGCTCCGCACCGGAGGCCATGTTGGGGGTCAGCGATTCGATGGGGCCGGTAAAGCCGAGGATCACGCCAATGCGGACCTCGTTTCCATGCCCTTCGGCAAAGGCCGCACCGGCGAGAACTGCGGTGGCTGCAGAGGCCAGCAGAAGCTTCTTCATGGTTGTCTCCCTATAGGACAAGTTATTCTTGTAGCAGCAGGTTATGACGGGTTCCTGCAATTGAAAAGGGCCGAAATGGACCCTTTCGGCCTGGGGGGCGGCATTTGCCTGGGAAAAGGCAGCTTGTCTGAAACCGGCTTTCAAATCGGTGGCTTTGCCTACAAAATCAGCCTTCATAGTCACCAGAACCAGGCAGAGAGGCCCAAATGCCCGCACCGACGAACACGCTCAAATCAGACCTGGCCGCAGGGCGGCTTTGCAAGGGGATCTGGCTCAATCTCGGATCGGCTCTGGTGGCGGAACTGGCCGGCAACAGCGGTTTCGACTGGTGCCTCATTGACGGCGAACACGGGCCCTGGGATCCGACCGCGGTCCGGGCGCAGCTGACGGCGCTGGCCGCGACGCCTGCGCGCGCGGTGCTGCGGGTGCCGATGGCCGAGGACTGGGTGATCAAACAGGCGCTCGATCTGGGGGTGCAGACAGTGCTGGTGCCCATGGTCGACAGCGCCGAGGAAGCCGCCGCCGTGGTCCGCGCCTGCCGCTACCCACCCGAGGGCGTGCGCGGGCAGGGGGCGCTGGTGACGCGCGCGACCGGCTTCAACGCGATTGCCGATTACACCACAAATGCCAATCGTGAAATCTGTGTGCTGGTCCAGGCCGAAAGCCGCGCCGCGCTGGCCGATCTCGACCGGATCGCGGGCGTTGACGGCGTCGATGGCGTGTTCATCGGCCCCGCCGATCTGGCCGCCGATATGGGCCACCGCGACAATCCCGGCCACCCACAGGTGCAGGCCGCCATTGCCGCTGCCATCCCCCGCATCCGCGCGGCGGGTAAGGCGGCAGGCATTATCCTCGGCACGACCGAGGCGCGCGCCACCGCTGTGGCCCAAGGCGTCACCTTCCTTGGCCTGGGCAGCGAAGCCACGCTGCTTGCCGACGCGCTTCGGGCGCTGGCCGCGGAATGATCCTTGTCGATGCCGATGCCTGCCCGGTCAAGCAGGAGGCCATTCGCGTGGCGCTGCGCCATGGGCAGGTGATTGTCTTCATCGCCAACCAGGGCCTGCGCCTGCCGGACCATCCGCTGATCAAGCAGTTCACCGTGTCCGACGGGTTCGACGCCGCCGATGACGCCATCGCCGAAACGGCAGGCCCGGGCCATCTGGTGATCACCGCCGATATCCTGCTGGCCGAGCGCTGCCTCAAGGCGGGGGCCGAGGTGATGGACCACAAAGGCCGCCCCTTCACGCTCGACAGTATCGGCGGCCAGATCGCCACCCGCGCCATCATGGCCGATCTGCGCGCCGGGCTGGACGGGCAGGGGATCGGCGGTCAGAAACCCTTCGCCAAGACCGACCGCAGCCGCTTCCTTGATGCGATGGAAACCACCCTCAGACGCCTCAGGCCCTGACCCCTTCTTCTTTGTTCAAATACTCCCGCCGGAGGCATCCTGTCCGCGCCACGGGGACAAGCGTCAGACCTTGTTAACCTCCCTTTCCACATTCCCGTGGCAACGCGGACCGACGAAGCCCCCGCGAAAGCGGGGGGGTGAGGAGGGCCGCTCTCGGGTCGACGCCAAAGGCGGCGAAACCGCCAATTGGTTTGCACGGGCGGGCACGGGGGGCACAGGCCAAAAAACCGGCTCAGAGCCCCGCTGCCTTCGCCGCGTCCCACAGCCCATCCATCTCTTCCAGGTCGCTTTCCGAAGGGTGTTTCCCCTGCGCCTCCAACTCCCGCTCGATGAAGTGAAAGCGGCGCACGAATTTTGCATTCGCATCGCGCAGGGCGGTCTCGGGATCGACTTTCAGATGCCGCGCCAGATTGGCCATGACGAACAGAAGATCGCCCATTTCCTCGGCGATCTTTTCCTGTGGCAGGCTGTCCCGCGCCTCGGCCAGTTCCCGCGCTTCCTCGGCGATTTTATCAACGACCAAAGAGATATGCGGCCAGTCGAACCCCACCCGCGCGGCGCGTTTTTGCAGCTTCTCGGCACGCATCAGGGCAGGCAACCCAATCGCCACGTCATCCAGCACCCCGCCGCGCGCCCGGGCGGCGCGTTCCGCCGCCTTGATGGTTTCCCAATCCTGCGTCTGCTGCGCCGCCGATTTGTCACGTGATTGGTCGCCGAACACATGCGGATGGCGGGCAACCATCTTGTCCGACATCGTGTCGGCCACTTCTTGAAACGAAAAAAGTCCTTTTTCTTCCGCCATTTGCGCGTGAAAGACCGATTGGAACAACAGGTCCCCCAACTCGCCCTTCAATTCGTCCCAGGCCTCGCGCTCAATGGCGTCCGCGACCTCGTAAGCCTCTTCAATCGTGTAGGGCGCGATGGTCGCGAAATCCTGCTCGATATCCCAGGGACAGCCGGTTTGTGGGTCGCGCAGGCGGCGCATGATCTCCAACAGCCGGGGCATCCCGCCATGGGGGTCGTTGATCAGCGTGTCATCCATTGCCGGGCCTCCGGTTTTCGGTCAGGGTGCCCCGAATAACACCCCAAAAGACCGGAGAGTCCACCCATGCCCGTCCTCAACCGCATCGCAGGGTTTGCCGAGGAAATGGCCACCTGGCGCCGCCACCTGCACACCCACCCGGAATTGGGGTTTGACTGCCATGACACCGCCACCTTCGTGGTCGAGCGGCTGAAGGAATTCGGCATCACCGAGATCCATACCGGCATTGCCACATCCGGCGTCGTGGCCATCATAGACGGGCAGGGGGACGGACCGACCATTGGCCTGCGCGCCGATATGGATGCGCTGCCGATCGAGGAGGAAACCGGCCTGCCCCACGCCTCGCAAAACAAGGGTGTCATGCATGCCTGCGGCCATGACGGGCACAGCGCGATGCTGCTTGGTGCCGCGAAATACCTGGCTGAGACGCGCAATTTCAGCGGTCGTGTGGCGCTGATTTTCCAACCCGCCGAGGAGGATGGCGGCGGTGCGGGCGTGATGTGCCAGGAAGGGATCATGGATCGCTTCGATATCGGGCAGGTCTATGCGATCCACACCACGCCATCGCTGCCTGTCGGGCATTTTCAGACCACGCCGGGGCCGATCATGGCCGCGGTGGACAGTTTCGATGTGCATATCAAGGGCAAGGGCGGGCATGGGGCCTATCCGCATGATTGCGTCGACCCGGTTATTGCCGCCGTCCATATCGCGCAGGCGCTGCAAAGCATCGTGTCGCGCAACCACTATGCTTTGCAGGATCTGGTGGTGTCGGTGACGATGATCCATACCGGTACGGCGGAAAACATCATTCCCGACACCGCCTATCTGGGCGGCACGGTGCGGACCTTCGATCCAGATGTGCGCGACATGGTTGAGCGGCGGATGGGCGAGATCGTGGCCGGTCAGGGGGCCAGCTTTGGTGTGGAGGCGCGCCTGGATTATCGCCGCAGCTATCCGGCAACGGTGAATGATCCCGACAAGGCCGCCTTCGCCGTTGGCGTGGCCGAGGAGGTCTCGGGTCCTGAGGCCGTCGATGGGGGGTCGTGGAAAGAGATGGGGGCCGAGGATTTCAGCTATATGCTGGAGGAACGCCCGGGGGCCTATCTGTTCCTGGGCCAGGGTGCGGCAGCCGGGCTGCACCACCCGAAATTTGAGTTCAACGATGACGCCGCGCCTTATGGGGCCAGTTTCTTTGCGCGGCTGGTGGAGCGGGCCTTGCCGGTTGGATAGGCGCCCCGCATCGGCGCGCCGGTGCCCCTGACCAAATTGTGTGGGCTGCGCCCACGCTGTATTCTTTGATTGGCACCTGGCGGCGGGGTCAGTGCTTTTCGGCTCGCAGATAGCTGCGCATTCCATACAGCAAAGGCGAGCCATCGGGGGCCACGCGCACCTCTTGCACCGCGCCGATGCAGATATGATGGGTGCCGATTTTCTCGGCCGAGACCAGCGCGCAATCGAAGCTGACGAGGGCTGTGTCCATCATCGGTGCCCCGGTGGGGCCGGGGGTAAAGGCGGTGGCGCTGAAACGGTCACCGGCGGGGGCGGGCAGGCGGCCTGAAAAGATGTCGGATATGTCTTGCTGGTCGATGCGCAGCACGTTGATGCAAAAGCAACCGTTTGCCAGCAGCGGCGGCAGCGCCGAGGCGGCGGCGTTGAGACAGACCAGCATCGTCGGGGCCTCGCCATCGGCTGAGATTGAGGTCATGGCGCTGACTGTGATGCCATGCCGGCCCGCAGGACCATCGGTCGTCACTACGCTGACCGAGGTGGCGGCGCGGCTCATGCCCTCCAGAAAATGCTGGCGTAGCGTGCTGTCGGGCATCCGTGAGGCTCCTGTCGGTGGGGTCTGCTCCCTTGATGTAGTGCGGGCCGAAAGGATGCAAGGCGGCATTGCCTTTTCCGGCCGGACAGGCTTTGGATTGGGCCAGACAGCTTGGGAAAGGGGCCGCGCATGGCGCTGGAAGACGCGAAACAGGACATTGACGGGGCATTCACGCGAAAGGACCTGAAGGGCCGCGCCTATGAGAACACCTTTGGCGGGGCCACCAGCTTTCTGCGGCGGCGCTATAGCAAGGACCTGACTGGCGTCGATGTGGCCGTGACGGGCGTGCCCTTTGATCAGGCGGTGACCAACCGGCCCGGTACGCGGCTTGGGCCGAGGGCCATCCGCGAGGCGAGCGCGCTACAGGTCTATGATCCGCCCTATGGCTGGGACGGGTACGATCCGATGAGCGATCTGGCCATCGCCGATTATGGCGATCTGGCCTTCGACTATGCCAATCCCGCAGAGTTTCCCAAGGTGCTGGAGGCCCATGCCGACGGCATTCTGAACCAAGGCGCGGCGATGGTGACGCTTGGGGGCGATCATTCCATCACGCTGCCTTTGCTGCGGGCACATGCGAAGAAACACGGGTCCCTGGCGTTGCTGCAATTCGACGCCCACACAGACACCTGGCCCGATGACGACCCGGCCCGTGTCGATCATGGCACCTTCGCCTATAAGGCGGTGAAGGAGGGGCTGATCGATGTCTCCCGCTCGGTTCACGTGGGTATCCGCACGGTGGTGGAGGATAATCTGGGCATCGAGATCCTCGACGCGCGGGCGGTCCATGACCAGGGTCCGCAGGCGATTGCCGCGCGGGTGAAAGCGATTGTGGGCGACGCGCCGGTGTACCTCAGCTTTGATATCGACTGTCTGGACCCGGCCTATGCGCCGGGCACCGGCACGCCGGTCTGGGGCGGGCTTTCCTCCGCGCAGGCGGCGATGATCCTACGCGATATTGCCGGGATCAACCTTGTGGGTGGCGATGTAGTCGAGGTGTCGCCCCCGTTCGATACGGCCCAGATCACTGCCGTAGCGGGCGCCCATGTGGCGATGGAGCTGTTGTGCCTGTGGGGATGGGTGCGCCGCGAAACGTCATGAAATTGTTACAGCGAATCGCTGGTGAGAATCGCGACAGGGGCGTATCTGCTTGGCAGCTATTCCCTTCGTGACAGTGCCATGACACGCAAGCGACATTCCAAAGAAGAAAAGCAGATCGCGAAAGAGATCTCTTACGCCCATTCGGCGCAGACCAAGGGCGGGCGGGCGATAATCCGGGCGATGGAAAACACCACCGGCCGCATCAAGCTGATCCGCAAGGCGAAAGGCTATGGCGACGAGGTGCGCGCCGGCAGCGATTTCTGGCAGGTTATCGTGGACCGGTACGGGCTGACGCTGGATGTGATCGGGGGCAGTCTGGACAACATCCCGCGCGAGGGGCCGGTCATCGCGATCGCGAACCACCCCTATGGCATTCTTGATGGGCTGATGCTGGGGCATATTCTGTCCGTCGCACGGGGCGATTTCCGCATTCTGGCGCATCGGATCTTCCGCAAGGCCGAGGATCTGGATCGGGTCATCCTGCCGATTTCCTTCGATGCAACGAAAGAGGCGGTGGCACTGAACATCCAGACCCGCAAGACGGCGCTGCGGTATCTGTCCGAAGGCGGGGCCATCGGTATTTTCCCCGGCGGCACGGTGTCCACGGCCAACAAGCCCTTTGGGCGGCCCATGGACCCCTATTGGCGTGGTTTCACGGCGCGGATGATCACCAAATCGGATGCGACGGTGGTGCCGATCTTTTTCGAGGGCCATACCAGCCGCCTGTTCCAGCTTGCCAGTCACCTGCACAACACGCTGCGCATGGGGCTTTTGATCAAGGAGTTCCGCAAGCGGGTGAATACGCCCGTTCGGGTGGTGATCGGCCAGCCCATTCCACGGGCGGAGCTTGACCGTTTCGCCGGTGACACGCGGGCGATGATGGACTTCCTGCGGCAATCGACCTACGAATTGTCGCCAACACCCATAAACCCGAAGGAAATCGGGTTCGAATTCGAGGATAAGCATAAGCGAGATGGCGGTCGGGATCTTTGACAGTGGCTTGGGCGGGTTGACGGTGCTGGATGCCGTCGCCAAACGCCTGCCGGACGTGCCCTTCGTCTATTACGGCGACAACGCCCATGCCCCATATGGGGTGCGTGATGCCGATGACGTCTACGAACTGACGACGACGGGCGTGCAGCGCCTGTTCGATGCGGGTTGCGATCTGGTGATCCTGGCCTGTAACACCGCCAGTGCGGCGGCGCTGCGGCGGATGCAGGAAGCCTGGGTGCCTGCCGACAAGCGGGTTCTGGGGGTGTTCGTGCCGCTGATCGAGGCGCTGACCGAACGGCAATGGGGCGACAATTCCCCGCCGCGCGAAGTGGCGGTGAAGCATGTGGCGCTGTTTGCCACGCCTGCGACCGTGTCTTCGCGCGCGTTTCAGCGCGAACTCGCCTTCCGCGCCATCGGTGTGGATGTAGAGGCGCAGCCTTGTGGCGGTGTGGTGGATGCCATTGAGGATGGCGACATGATCCTTGCCGAAGCGCTGGTACGTAGCCATGTGGAGGCACTGCAGCGCCGGATGCCCAAGCCCGAGGCGGCCATTCTGGGCTGCACCCATTACCCGCTGATGGAAGAGATATTTCAGGATGCCCTGGGCCCGCAGGTGGCGGTCTACAGCCAGGCCAACCTGGTGGCAGACAGCCTGGCCGATTACCTGGCCCGGCATCCCGACAAGCTGGGGGAGGGGACGGAGGCTGCGTTCCTGACGACCGGCGATCCGGCGCGGGTGTCGAACAAGGCGACGCAGTTCCTGCGCCGCCGGATCGAATTTGTGACGGCCTGAGGCAACCTGTCCGTCTTTGCCCCCTCGACGTAGGGGGCCTAAGACCCCATCTTTCGGGGCGGGGCATGTCAAACTGAGGAAACCCATGCGCGGATTGAAAAAACAACGCCGAATTCAGGTGATCATCGTGGCGGTGGTGGCGCTGACCGTCTCGGCCGGGCTGTATGACACAAAGCTGGGGCTGGTGCTGTTTCACATTGCGTTCCAGACCGGGTTTTGCACACTCTTCATGCGCAATTTTATCCGCGCCCTTCCCTTCGAGCTGATCGAGGCCGCCAGGGTCGAGGGTATCGCGGAATGGCGTATCTTCTGGTATATTGTGCTGCCGCTGATGAAACCTGCCATCGCGGCGCTGTCAGTGTTGATCTTCACCTTTATCTGGAATGACTACTTCTGGGCGATCGTGCTGACCCAAGGTCCCGATGCCCAGCCTGTCACGGCCGGGATTACCTCGTTCAACTCGCAATTCGTGGCGCAGTATCACCTGATGAGCGCAGGCAGCATCGTGGCCGCCCTGCCCCCGGTTGCCATGTTTTTCATGATGCAACGCCATTTTATCGCCGGTCTCA
>ENA-OWNT01002282-OWNT01002282.1-seawater-metagenome-genome-assembly--contig:-NODE-2282-length-20345-cov-4.718078_pt1 | contig 20345 bp, 15 predicted proteins | sample MGYA00238136_ERZ651165 | MGnify/ENA primary metagenome ERZ651165 (study PRJEB26861, sample SAMN08777766) | seawater metagenome | isolation source: coastal seawater | place: USA: Florida | collected...
TCGCGGTCGCGGCTGCGGCGCTCGCGGCGGTCGTCGCCGTCGTCGTCGCGGCGCGGCTTGCGGGCGGGGCGAGGGGGCTCCTCGCTGATGTCGCGCTCGGAGGCCCAGGCCACGATCTTCACGGTGCTGCGGGACACGCTGGTGCCCAGCGCGCTGCGGAAGTGGGAAAGGTCGAGCTTGTGGTCGACCTGCGAGGGGTGGATCTCCAGCTCCTTGGCGGCGGCGGCGATGGCCTTGCGGAGGTCGCCCGCCTCGCTGGTGACGGTCTGCTTGCCTTCGGGAATCTGCATGTCTCTCAACTCCTACCTGGTGCTCTCTCAGACAACCGGCATCGCCGGGGCCTCTCCCAGAGAGCGCTTGATCCACCACTGCTGTGCAATCGACAGCAGCATGTTGACGAACACGTACACCGCCAGTCCGGACGGGAACGTGAAGAAGAAGGCCCCGAAGATGAGGGGCATGAACCGCATCACCCGAGCCTGAGCCGGGTCCATGTTGGCGGTGTTGGTGAACTGCTGCTGGAGCAGCATCATCGCCATGACCGCAATGGGCAGGATGCAGTACGGGTCGGGTGCGGACAGGTCGCGCAGGTACAGGAAGTCGGTGTGGTACAGGTCGACGCTGGTGAGCAGCACCTGGTACAGCGCGAACCACACGGGCATCTGCACGACCATGGGCAGGCAGCCGGAGAGGGGGTTGACCTTCTCGCGAGCCATCAGCTCCATGGTGAGCCGGTTCATCTCCTGCGGGTTGTCGGCGTATTCCTCGCGGATGCGGTTCATCTCGGGCTGGATCTGCTGCATCTTCTGCATGGAGCGGAAGGATGCCTGCGTCATCGGGAAGAACACGGCCTTCACGCTGACGGTGAGCAGGATGATCGCCACACCCCAGTTGCCCACGATGCTCTGGAAGAAGCGGAGCAGGATGAGCAGCGGGTAGCCGAAGAAGGCGAAGAAGCCGAGGTCGACCGCTTCCCCGAGGGTGGAGTGGATGGCCACCATGCGGTCGGTGTCGAGGGGGCCGACGTAGGCGGTGACCTTCGCCGTGTGGGACTGGCCGGGTGCCAGGGTGGGGGTCCAGGCGATGTGGGCACCAGCCACCGGACCCTCGGGGTCGTCGTCGGCGGCGGGCTCCAGCACGGAGAAGTGGCCCACACCCCCGTCGGTCTCGTTGACCACGAGGAAGCCGTAGTACCGATCAGCCAGGCCGAACCAATCCACTGGTCCGTCCACAGCGACGAGCCCGGCGGCACCTTCGGGGTCCTTGCCGCCGACACCCATGCAGCCACCGACGACGCCGCCCTCGCCCGACCCGTAGTTCAGGTCGTCGTCGGCGTACATCAGCGGCTGAACGCGGCTGTCGTAGCGGGCGAGCATGCCGCCAGCCATCGGGGGAATGCGGTCGTGCACGCCCACCCAGAGCGGGCCGCTGTAGCTGGAGCGACCGTTGTTGGCCCAGGTGGTGGTGACCGCGAGCAGACACTCACCGTCGCGGTCGACCGCCTCGATGTCGTGGGTGACGGACAGGCCGTCGACCGTGCCCCGCAGGGTGACGTGGTCGGCCTCGGCCGTGACGACATCGAGCTGAGCGGGGCCATTGCCCCACGGGCCCGCCCCGACCTGCAGGCCGAGGGCGTCGACCGTGAGGATGCGCTGGGGGCCGGGGTCGTCGCCCCAGGGCTTCCAGCCGACGCCGCCACCGCCGGAGACCATGCCCCACAGCCAGCTGTACAGCGGCTGGACCTGGAGGGGGCCTTCCTGGTCGGGGAGGATGACGTCGCTCAGCCCACCACCGTGGGTGGTGAGCTCTCCGGTGAACTCACAGGCCGCCATGTCGAGCACGCGCTCGGGCCGGCGGTCGGCCTCGGGCACGGCGACCGGCGCTGGCGCTGGCTCCGGGCTGGCCTCGGGGGCCACCGGAGGTGCATCGGCCGAGCCGTCGGCCTCGGCGACGATGGGGTTGCCATCGGCGTCGAGCTCTTGCTCGGGCGTACGGAGCATCATCCACACGTAGTAGATGGTGACCGTGAGGAAGATGGCCAGCGCGGTGCGACGGTCCATCAGGTCGTGCTCCCGCGCAGGCCGCCGAGGGCCTGGGCCACTTCGCTAGCCAGGGTGTCGTACCCGGCGTCACCGGCGCCACGGCGGGCGATGAACACCACGTCGATGGGGCCGAGACCGTGTTCGTGCAGGCGACGGATCGCCTCGCGGAGCCAGCGCTTCACCCGATTCCTCACCACAGCGTTCCCCACCTTCCGGCTGACCGTGAGGCCGAAGCGCGTGCCGCCGACCCCGTTGGGCTGGTGGAGAACCACCAGATGGGGCGTACGGACGCGACGCCCCGAACGTTGCACCCGGCGGAAGTCGTCCGACCGACGCAGGCGCAGCGAGCGCGGGAGGCCTTGGGGGTGGATCAGTGGCGCTTGGACGGCGTGGAGACGGTCAGGCGCTTGCGGCCCTTCATCCGACGACGGGCCAGGACGGCACGGCCGTTGGGGGTCTTCATGCGGGCGCGGAAGCCGTGGGACCGACGACGCTTCACGCGGGAGGGCTGGTAGGTGCGCTTCATGATGAACTCCGTAGGCCCGGGGCGCCGGCACCAGCATGAGCCGGCGAGCTGCGCGAGGACCCTTCGCGGCGGAACCGCGGATAGAGGGTGATGACCACCCGTAGGAGGGGGCCGAACCCCAGCGGGCTATCGCACCCGCAAGCCCCGGGCAAGCGGCAGCGGCGATCGCCACGAGGCCGCCCCACGCCCCGCTGGGAAGCCCCGCGACAGCCTCCGCCCGGTGACCGGTGGAAGGCGCGATGTGGGGCGACGTCCCGGCGCCCTTCCCCTGCTACCGAGAGGGTACCGAGACCCCGTGACGGCGATCGCCGCCGCGATCGCTTGTCGACCGGCGCCCCTATGGATTAGCTTTCGGGCCCCCGGATCGGCTGGTCTCGCAGCCAGCAAGAAGGCCGCGTCGCACCGGCACTTGATGCCGAACGACGCCCGGCCCATGCGCATCGCCGCGCGGTCCCCAGCACAGGAAGGACCTTGGATCTCACCACCCTCTGGGAACGGCTCCTCGACGCCATGCGTCACCGCATCGGCCACCAGGATGTAGAGATCTGGCTCAAGGCAGCGAAGCCGGTCCGCGTCGACGGCGACGAGCTGGTCCTCGAGGTCGCGAATCGGTACTACGCCGACTGGATCACCGACAACTACCTCGATGATCTCACCACCGAGGTCGCCCTGCAGGCCGGTCGGCCGCTCTCCCTGCAGTTCACCTGGCGCGACGAGCCCGCCGCCGAGGCCCCCAAGGGCCCCGCACCGGAGCCTCTGGCCGAGAAGATGCCGCGGGCCGTCGGGGTCAACCGCGAGCAGACCTTCGACAACTTCGTCATCGGCGAGTGCAACAAGTTCGCCCACGCCGCCTCGCTGGCCGTCGCCGACCACCCCGCCAGCAACTACAACCCGCTGTTCATCTACGGGTCCACCGGCCTCGGCAAGACGCACCTGATGCACGCCCTGTCCAACCGGGTGCTCAAGCACCACCCGGGCAGCCGCATCGTCTACGTCACCTCCGAAGCCTTCATGAACGAGATGATCAACTGCCTGCGGTTCAAGCGCATGGAAGACTTCCGCGCCAAGTACCGCAAGCAGGCCACGGTCCTCCTCGTCGACGACGTGCAGTTCCTCGCGGGCCGCGAGCGAACCCAGGAAGAGTTCTTCCACACCTTCAACGCCCTGCAGTCCACCGGCCGGCAGATCGTGCTCACCTCCGATGTCGCCCCCCGCGACATCGACAAGCTCGAGCCACGCCTCCGCACCCGCTTCGAGGGGGGTCTGCTGGCCGACATGCAGGCCCCGCAGAAGGAGACCCTCCTCGCCATCCTGCGCCAGAAGGCCGAAGAGCGGCGCATGCACGTCCCGGCCGACCTCGCGGAGGCCATCGCCGACGCCGTCGCCGGCAACATCCGCGAGCTCGAGGGGCTGCTCAACCGGCTCTCCGCCCTGCAGAGCTTCTACGGCGAGCCCATCACGCTCACCTTCGCGCGCAAGCAGCTGCCCGGCGTCTTCGACCCGCCTCCCGCCACGGTCACCGTGCCGGGCATCATCGAGGCCGTCGCCCGGTTCCACAACCTCCGCTCGGCCGACATCACGGGCAACAAGCGCACCCGCACCCTCACGAACCCGCGCCACATCGCCATGTACCTGGCGCGCACCCACACCACGCTCTCCTTCCCGGAGCTCGGGCGAGAGTTCGGCGGCCGCGACCATTCCACGATCCAGCACGGCTACCGCAAGGTGAAGAAGCAGCTCGACGACGACCCGGACCTCGCCTACAAGGTGCGGCTCATCGAGCAGGGGCTGCAGGTCCGGTCGTAGGGCCTCAGGGCGTCCACACCAGGTTGCCGTGCAGGAGGGAGCCGCCGCCGCTGGTGGCCCCGAGTCCATCGTCGATCACGAAGGTCGTGCTGTCGGTGTCGGGCCATGGGAAGCCCACCGCGGCGGGCAGCAGGTCGGTGCTGATGCGGTCGCTGCCCGCGCTGCTGATGGCCAGGCTCACCGTGGCCTCCGGGGTGGCGAAGGTGCTGCCGTTCACGGTGAGTGTGCGGTCCTCGGTGGTGTCGAGGAACTGGGGCCCGTCGTCGAAGCGGAAGGTGTCGAAGGTGCCGATGTCCTCGATGGCCACCACCGCCTGCCCGCTGCCCATCACGGTCAGGTCGACGTCGGTCGGGTCGGCGGTCACCAGGGTGTAGTGGAAGCTGGCCAGGCCGAAGGGATGGTGGTCGTAGGTGCCGCGGTCGGCCGATGGGTTGCTGTCGAGGGTGCATCGGTCCCAGGTCACCGAGCCGGAGATGGTGTCGCCGGCAGCGGGCACCACCCCGAGCCCAGCGAAGGGCGTGCCCGACACGGTGAGCAGCTCGCCCACGAACGACCGGGTCTCCAGGAGCAGGCAGCCAGACCCGGTGGAGCCGCTGTCGGCCGTGCCCGCGGTCGGACCCGTGGTGACGCCGCTGTCGGTGTCCGTGTCGGCATCGGTGTCGGCATCGGTGTCGGCATCCGTGTCCGTGTCCGTGTCCGCATCGGTGTCGGCATCGGCATCGGCATCCGTGTCGGCATCCGTGTCGGCATCGGCGTCGGCGTCGGCGTCGGCGTCCGTGTCGGCATCGGCGTCGGCGTCGGCATCCCCATCCACCAGCGGACTCGTGTCCGTGGTCGACCCGTCGTCCTTGCCGCCGCAGGCGACGAGGGCGAGACAGAAGAGCATCCAGCGCACGAGACCTCCAACGTGGAGGGCCATTGTGTCACGATCAAGGGCTGATGCGGGTCACCGTGGAGTCTTCGATGAGGCCATCGAAGAAGAGGTCGGCGAGCTCGGTGCCATCGCGCTCATAGATCACCACCTCGCTCCCGGGGTCCACCAGCTCTGCCAGATCGGCCAGCCAGGTGTCTCCGCCGAAGCGGAGCTCGTAGGAGCCATCGCGCTCGGCCGCGAAGGGGATGTCCAGGTAGAGGTCGAAGTTGTCGACCCGCACCGTGGTCTCGAGCCCGTCGTCTTCGTAGGTGAACACGAAGTCCTTCACCACGAACCACAGGCCGCAGTGGTCGCCCGGCACCAGCTCGATGGGCTCGGTGGCCGTGTCGCCCTCGAAGGACAAGCGCATCGGGCCCAGGGGTTCGTTCCCGCCGCCTCCCTCTCGCTGCGCGCAGGTCGCCAGCAACACCTCGAGCGCATCCATCTCCCCGGAGATCACCTCCTGGGTGTCGTTGTCGGCGATCCGCGCCCGCATGGTGGGGTTGCCCACGAAGGTGCTCGATGCCGGGTCTTGCTTGCAGGCCACCAGGGCCGCGGCCACCAGGGCCACTGAGAGCAGGCGGTTCATGGGGTCTCCTCGCGGGCGGTCGTGAGCGGAAAGAGCTGCAGGTTGAGCTGCATGATGCGGTCGGTGTCGGCCGTGGCCGTGTCGCACAGGTGGGCGAGGCGCTCCATGAAGGCGTTGCACTCGGCCTTGAGCTCGGGCATCAGCGACGCAGGCATGCCCAGGGTGACGGCCAGCAGATGGCGCTCCGAGCCCTCGAAGCGCTCGATGGACTCGCTCGCCCGCGCCAGCATGCCCTGATGGTAGTTGAGCACCGCCAGCCGACTGATCTCCGGTGGGGTGGCGACCGTCGCCTCGGCCGCGACCAACGCGCCATCGTCGTCCTCGACCAGCAGCCCGAGCTCCTGGAGCGTGACCAGGGCCGCCGAGGCCTGCTTGACGGTGATCCGCGGACGAAGCTGATCCGCGAGCCAGGCAGGGTCGGCGCGGAAGTCGGCCCGCCGGGCCAGCTCCCGAATGGCCGGCAGCCACCAGCTCGACAGGTAGTCGAAGGCCCCCACGTCGATCCGGCGGGCCTCACGGAAGCGCCGGGTGGCACTCACCTCCTCCCACGCGGCGTTCCGCTCGTCGGCCGCCTTGGCCTGATCGAGCCGCACCAGGGCCCGGAAGAAGGCCGCCTCGCGGGCGCGCAGACCCAAGGCCTGGATGAAGGCCTCGGTGGTGTTGGCGGTGAGGTTCCGCCGCCCCTCGATGACGTGGTGGAGCAACGAAGGGTTCTTCTGACCAGCCTTTCGCGCGAACAGCCGATGGCTGAAGCGCGGGTTGGCCTCCTTCTTCGCTCGGAACCACTCCGACAGGTAGCGGCGGTAGTCGAGGTAGTCGTAGGGAGTGGGAAGTGCGTGGCTCATGACGACATCCTATCGAATACACACCGATTCGCCAAGAAGCTCATGAATACGTTGTGTATTCATCATGACTACGCTTTCGGATTCCCATTTCTGGACTCTCCATGAATACGCTGACTACGCTGTGGGAGCACCACGAACCCGGAGCCTCCGATGACCGCTCGCCGCCTCCCCCTGCTTCTGGCCCTGTCCCTCCCCCTCGCCGTGGCTGGCGGCTGCGCCGACAACGATGACGACGGCACCCCCTCCACGACGGTCACCACGGAGACCGACACCGACACGGATGCCGACGCGGACGCCGATGCCGACGCGGACGCCGATGCCGACACCGATGCGGACACCGACGCCGACACCGATGCGGACAGCGCGACCGACACCGGCACCGACACCGGCCTCGGCCCCGTGTCCTGCACGCCTCCCGCTCTCCCGGTGTTGGCCGACATCCCCGACATCACGCCGGCCGCCACCGTGCCCGACCACACCGTCGCCCTGTTCGAGGTCGATGGCGACGAGCTCGTCGGCAAGTACGTCCGCGACGCCGCGGCCGCCGAGGGCGCGATGCAGCTGTGGCAGGAGCTCGTCCTCCGCATCCCCACCAACCAGCGCACCCAGCTCGTGCAGCTCTCCATGGTCGAGTCCGACGGGCTCGCCGCGTGGGTCGACAACAACGGCACCGGCAACCAGGTCGGTCGCTACGGCCAGAGCTTGTTCCTCAACGTCACCAACATCGACGACAACGACCCCGACGTGTGCGCCCCCCTGTCCGGGCACCGCGGCACCTACGACTGGACCCTCATCCACGAGTTCGGGCACCTGCGGCAGTACGCCGACGGCAGCGTCGACGACTTCGTCGAGACCTTCGGCAACCAGACCGGCCCAGGCGAGGGCTACCCCGAGGACGGCTCCCCCCGCCTCGACGGCGACTGGGTCAGCTCCTACGCCGAGCGAGCCGGTGGCGACGAAGACGCCGCCGAGTCCTTCACCGCCTACGTCATGCTCGACACCCTCCCCACCGAGGCCAGCATCGCCGCCGACAAGGTGCGCTTCTTCGACGACGTGCCCGACTACGCCGCCCTGCGGCAGGCCCTCCGCGTCACCGAGCCCGGCGGCGGTAGCACCGTCCCGGCGGCCCCCCTCCGCAGCTACGACCTCGAGCTGGACCATCCCAGCTGGATGATCGGCACCTGGGAGGCCCAAGACGCCGAAGGCCTCGTGCGCTACACCATCACCGCCGACGACCTGCGGGTGGAGCGCACCATCGATGGACAACCGCTCGACCAGACCTACAGCACCCTCCGGGACGACGGCACCCTCGCGCTGGTCGAGATCTTGGAGTCCAGCGAGTCCATCCACATCCTGCAGGTGTCCATCGCCGGCAGCGGCTTCTCGGAGACCTTCAGCATGCAGGGGCCGCTCCTGGTGGTGGAGCGCGAGCGGGCGGACATGGTCTTGCTGCAGCAGGTCGACTGAGCGGCCCCGGGCCGCCTCGGACCCTATGGAAAACCCTATGGACGCCCTGCGGGCGTCCTTGGGGACGTCTTGGGAATGGATCTGGGGACCCATGGGGACATCCGCCCTGATCGATCGATCAGCACCGAATTCCTCCCCCTCGGTTCACAGGGGGTAGCCCCATGCCCTCCACAGGATCGTCCACAAAATCCAGGCAGGTACAACCTGATGAATAGGAGCTATCCATAGCTTCGAGCGTCCCCTACTCCTACTACGAGATCGATCCACCCTTACCTGGATCATCGGATAAGGGGCGTGCCCCAAGGAGAAGACATGGACCTGTACATCGACCGCGACGAGCTCGCCCGCGGCCTGGCCCGGGTGCAGGGCATCATCGAGCGCCGTAGCACCCACCCGCTCCTGGCCCACGTCCTCCTCCACGCGCGGGAGTCCGGCCTCCGCATGACCGCCACCGACAACGAGGTGGCCTACATCGGCGACCTCACCGCCAACGTCACCACCGGTGGTCAGCTCGCGGTCGACGCTGCCAACTTCTTCCAGATCGTGCGCGCCCTCCCCGAGCCCACGGTCCACCTGGTGGTCAAGGCCAACCGCCGCCTCGAGATTCGCTCGGGCCGCGCGGAGTTCAAGCTGCCCGGCTACGCCGCCGAGGAGTTCCCTCCGCTCCCCACGTTCGACGCCAAGGGGTCGGCCAAGATCGCCGAGGGCACCCTGCGCCGCATGGTCGAGTGCACCTCCTTCTCCGTGGCCACCGACGACGTCCGCTACGGTCTCAACGGCGCCCACCTCGAGGCCATGTCCGACGACGACGGTCAGCGTCTGCGCATGGTGGCCACCGATGGCCATCGTCTGTCGATCGCCGAGGGCGAGTACGAAGGCGAGCTCTTCATCACCCCGCGCACCCTCATCCCGCGCAAGGCCCTGGCCGTGATGCGCAAGCTCCTCGAGGGCGACGACGAACAGGTGGAAGTGGCCTTCGGTGATGCCGCCATCCGCCTCACCCGGCCGAACCAGATCTTCTGGTTCCGCCTCCTCGAGGGCCAGTTCCCCGACTACGCTACCGTGGTGCCGCTGTCCGGCAACCACAAGGCCACCCTCCGCCGCGACGACCTCGCGGCCACCCTGAAGCGCGTGGGCATCCTGGTGCAGGAGCGTCAGCGGGCGGTTCGCTTCGTGTTCTCCGAGACCGACCTCGAGATCGAGGTGAGCAGCGTGGAGCGAGGCGAGGTCCGGGAGACCGTGCCGATCGAGCTCGAGGGCAACGAGGTCGCGGTGGGCTTCAACGCCCGCTACCTGCAGGATGTCCTCGGCGTGGTCCAGGGAGAGCACGTGGTGCTCGAGCTCGCCGAGCCCCTGGCGCCCTGTCTCATGCGCGACCCGAGCGACCAACGTGCGTTCTTCGTCGTGATGCCGATGCGCCTCGACTGACGCACCATGCGTCTGTCGCGCCTGGTGGTGGAGCGGTTCCGCAATCTCGCCTCCGCCGACTTGGCGGTGGACGCTTCCTTCGTGGTGCTCCACGGCCCCAACGCCCAGGGCAAGACCAACGCCCTGGAGGCCGTGCACCTGCTGGCCACCCTGAAGCCTCTCCGCGGCCGGCGCGTGCGCGACCTCGTGCGCTGGGGTGAGCGAGAGGCGGCCCTCGCGGGCTGGGTTCGGCACGACGGCCTGCAGCGTCACTACCGGGTCGACCTCGGCCCCGACGGCCGCACCGCCAAGCTCGACGGCAAGCGGCCCGAAGACCTCGCGGAGTACTTCGCGGGCGTGCGGGCCATCACCTTCACGCCGGCCGACGAGCGGGTCGTCTCGGGCAGCCCCGGTCGGCGGCGGGACTGGATCGACCGAGCGGCCTTCACCGCGCAGCCCGCCCACCTCGCCCGGGTGCGTACCTACCGGCGCGCCCTCGACCAGAAGGCAGCGCTGCTGCGGCGGGGCAAGGCGGACCCGAGCTACCTCGAGGTCCTCGACGACCAGCTCGCTCAGCTCGGCGCCGACCTCGTCCACCGTCGGTGCGAGATGCTGGCCGAGCTGGCCCCCCACGTGAAGGAGCTCCATCGGCGCATCGCCGGCACCGAGGTCCCCGTCTCGCTCCGCTACCAGACCACCGCCGTCGGTGACACCGTGGCCGAGCGGGCCGCCGCCCTCCGTGCCCGCCTGCACGAGGTGCACCAGCGGGAGCTCGACCGGTCCACCACCCTGGCCGGGCCGCAGCTCGACGACGTGAAGATTCAGCTCGCCGACCACGCCGCTCGCACCTTCGGCAGCCGGGGCCAGGTCCGCTCCCTGGTCCTGTCCCTCAAGCTCGCCGAGCTCATGGCGGCCCGGGAGCGGGGCGACGTTCCCCTCTTCCTCGTCGACGATGTCAGCAGCGAGCTCGACCGTCACCGCACGGGTCGGCTGGTGGAGCTGCTGGCCGATCTGGGGGCCCAGGTCTTCGTGACCACCACCGCCCCCGAGCACCTCTCCACGCTGCCCGCATCCGACACCCTGTACCTGGCCGTGTCCGATGGCGAGATTGTGCCGACGGCGAGCGGATCTCAGGGGGCCTGAGGGGTTTCTCTCGGGGGGTTGAGAGAGGGAGGTTGCTGGGCTATGTCGACCTGTCGGCCCGGCGGTCGACGATCCCCGACGGAGCTGTGCATGGAGCCGACCGCAGACACCCCCGAAGCGTACACCGGCTCGAGCATCCAGGTGCTCGAGGGCCTCGAGGCGGTGCGGATGCGCCCCGGGATGTACATCGGCAGCACGGGCCCCCGCGGTCTGCACCACCTGGTCTACGAGGTGGTCGACAACGCCATCGACGAAGCCATGGCTGGCTACTGCACCCACGTGCAGGTGCGCCTCCACGACGACGGCTCCTGCTCCGTCACCGACAACGGCCGCGGCATCCCGGTCGACCTGCACGAGTCCGGTCGGCCCGCCGCCGAGGTCGTCATGACCGTGCTCCACGCCGGCGGCAAGTTCGACTCCTCCACCTACAAGGTGTCCGGCGGTCTGCACGGCGTCGGTGTGTCCTGCGTCAACGCCCTGTCCACCACGCTCAAGCTCGACATCTGGCGCGACGGCAAGCACCACAACCAGAGCTACCACCGCGGCGAGCCCGACGACGACCTCGCCACCCTCGGTGATGCAGGCGAGGTCGACGGCGTCGAGCGCCGTGGCACCCAGGTGCAGTTCTGGCCCGACCCCGAGATCTTCACCGAGACGGTCGAGTTCGAGTACGACGTGCTCGCCCAGCGGCTCCGCGAGCTGTCCTTCCTCAACCCGGGTCTCGCCATCACCCTGCGCGACGACCGCGACGACAAGGAAGAGACCTTCCTCGCCGAGGGCGGCCTGGTCACCTTCGTCGAGTACCTCGACGCAGCCCGCACCCCGCTGCACGCGCCCCCCATCCGCGTGGAAGGCGAGAAGGACAGCATCCAGGTCGACTGCGCCCTCCAGTGGACCAGCGCCTACTCCGAGACGATGTACAGCTTCGTCAACAACATCAACACGGTGAACGGCGGCACCCACGTGTCCGGCCTGAAGGCGGCCCTCACCCGCACGGTGAACAACTTCGCCCAGGCCAACGGCCTGTTGAAGTCCGCCAAGGGCGTGAACCTCTCCGGCGACGACATCCGCGAGGGGCTCACCTGCGTCCTCTCCGTGCGTGTCCCCGACCCCCAGTTCGAGGGCCAGACCAAGGGCAAGCTCGGCAACTCCGAGGTCAAGGGGCTCACCGAGACCGTCGTGGCCGAGCAGCTGGGCATCTTCTTCGAGGAGAACCCCCAGGTCGCCAAGACCGTCATCGGCAAGGCCATCGAGTCCGCCCGCGCCCGCGACGCCGCACGCAAGGCCCGCGACCTCGCCCGTCGCAAGTCCGCCCTCGAGGGCGGCGACCTCCCCGGCAAGCTGGCCGACTGCCAGGAGCGCGACCCCAGCAAGTGCGAGGTGTACCTGGTCGAGGGCGACTCTGCCGGTGGCTCGGCCAAGCAGGGCCGCGACCGCAAGTACCAGGCCATCCTGCCGCTGCGAGGCAAGATCCTCAACGTCGAGAAGGCCCGCTTCGACAAGATGCTCGGCAACAACGAGGTCCGCACCATCATCAGTGCCCTCGGCTGCGGCATCGGCCCCGACTACGACCCCGAGAAGCTGCGCTACGGTCGCATCATCATCATGACCGACGCCGACGTCGACGGCTCCCACATCCGCACGCTGCTGCTCACCTTCTTCTACCGGCAGATGCGGGAGATCATCGAAGGCGGGCACCTGTTCATCGCCCAGCCGCCGCTCTACCGCGTCAAGCGCGGCCGCAAGGAGCAGTACCTGAAGGACGAAGCCGCCCAAGAGGCCTTCTTCCTCCAGACGGCCATCGACACGGTCAAGGTGATGGTGGGCGAGCCGAACGACGAAGGCGAGCAGCCCTCCCTCCCCCGCGACACCGTGGCTGCCTTCGTGGGCCAGCTGTCCGAGGTCACGCGTCGGCTCAAGCGTCTCGAGCACCGCTACCCGTCGTCGGTGGCCGAAGCCTTCTACCACGTCACCTCCGGCCGCCTCCCCACCGATGCCGAGGCCATGGCCGAGACCTGCCGCGAGCTGCGCACCCACCTCGTGGAGATCGAGCCCCGGCTCCGCATCGGCTTCGTCCGCCCCGCCGCCGACGGCCACGCCATCCTGCTGTCGGCGGAGATCCGAGGCGAGGAGCGCACCTTCCGGCTCACGGATGACCTCGGGGATCACACGCGCCTCACCGAGCTCTACCAGACCCTCGAGGCCACGGCGTCCCTGCCCCTGCGCCTCAAGAGCGGGAACACCGAGCGCACGGTCGACACCTGGACCAACGCCCTCGCCACCATGCTCGAGCTCGCCCAGCGCGGCTACGACGTGCAGCGCTACAAGGGCCTGGGGGAGATGAACCCGGAGCAGCTCTGGGAGACCACGATGGACCCCGACGCCCGCGTGCTCCAGCGCGTCGACGTGGAGGACCTTCTCTCCGCGGATACGGTGTTTACGACCTTGATGGGCGACGCGGTCGAGCCGCGGCGTATCTTCATCGAAGAGAATGCCCTGTCGGTGCGAAACCTCGACATCTGACCCAGGATCCCCGTGACGCCCGAAGAGCTCGAACAGGCGAGTGAGGTAGCCCACGACCTGCTGGACTCGCGGCTGATCATGGTCACGGGCAAGGGCGGCACGGGCAAGACCACCTACGCTGCGGCCATCGCCATGCTGGCGGCGGCCCGCGGCAAGCGCACCTTGTTGGCCGAGGTCGACAACCAGCGGCCGGCGCTCACCCCGATCTTCGGGGAGGAGCCCGCCTTCGAGCCGTCCGAGGTCCGCGAGAACCTCGACATCTGCAACGTCACCTGGAACGAGGCGCTGAAGAGCTTCCTGCGCCGCCTCGTGCCCAGCCGGCGGGTGGTGTCGATGATCCTCGACTCGTCGGCGGTGCAGCGCTTCCTCGACTTCACGCCGGGCTCGCAGGAGATCGTCACCCTGTCGGCGCTGGGCGAGCATGCCGCCGACTACGATCTCGTCGTGGTCGATATGCCTGCCTCGGGCCATGCCTTCAGCCTGCTCGACATCACCCGGTCGGCCCTGGGTCTGTTCCGCTCGGGCCCGGTGCGGCAGCGGGCCCAGGAGCTGCGGCAGCTGCTGTCTCGGCGCACCACGCGCATGGTCTTCGTGGCCCTGCCCGAAGAGATGGTCGTCAACGAGACCATCGAGACCTACAAGAAGATGGAAGACTTCGAGCTGGTCAGCCGGCCGCCGGCGGTCTTCCTCAACCGGGCCACCATGCCCTCCCTCACCAGCGACGAGCGTGAGCTCATGCGGCGGCTGGGCGAGGCCGACCTCACCGACCTCCAAGAGGAGTTCGTGCGGGCCGGGCGCTGGGAAGATGCGCTGGAGCAGGCCACGGCCCACTCTGCCGAGCGCCTCACCGAGTCCCTCGAGCACGGGCCCATCCTGGTGCCTCCGGCGCCCCCCGGGGGCATCCCGTCCAAGGTCGTGGAGTCGGTGGCGGCCCACCTCGGCCGGCTGGTCGGGGTCACCCGTCGCGACCTCAAGCTCGACGGCGATGGTCTGCCCCAGGCGCCCGCCGAGGCCCTGGCCGAGCCTGCTCAGCCCATGAACGACTGGCTGTCCGACACCAAGCTCGTCGTCTGTGTGGGGGCGGGCGGTGTCGGCAAGACCACCACCGCCGCGACCCTCGGGCTGTCCGGCGCGCTGCGGGGGCGGCGGGCCATGGTGCTCACCATCGATCCCGCGCGGCGCCTCGCCAACAGCCTCGGCCTGTCCGCCATCGGCAACGAAGAGACCCGCATCGATCTGTCCCACCTCGATGCGCCCGGTGAGCTGTGGGCCATGATGCTCGACAGCAAGTCCACCTTCGACAGCCTCATCGCCCGGGTCGCCGAAGACGAAGAGACCAAGCAGCGCATCCTGAACAACCATGTCTATCGGCACATGGCCGACACCTTCGCCGGCAGCCAGGACTACATGGCCACCGAGAAGCTGTACGACATCGCCACGTCCGACCAGTACGACCTCGTCATCCTCGACACCCCCCCCGTGAAGAACGCCCTCGACTTCCTCGAGAGCCCGGGCCGGCTGGTGAACTTCCTCGATGAGCGAGTGCAGTCCTGGTTCGCCCAGCCCTCCGGCGGCTTCGGGCGTCGCTGGATGATGGGCACCACGGCGGTGGTCTACAAGCTGCTCGGCGCGGTCTTCGGCGACGAGTTCGTCGACGATCTGTCCCAGTTCTTCCGCGACTTCTCCGTGCTCTACGCAGGCTTCGTCGAGCGCCACGCCACCATCATGAAGCTGTTCCACGACGAGCACACCAGCTTCGTCACCGTGTGCGCGCCCACCGAGTCGAGCCTCGATGTCGCCACCTTCTTCCAGGAAGAGCTGGCCGAGCGCGAGCTTCCCCGCGGGGGCATCATCGTCAACCAGGTGCACACCTGCGAGGGCGACCACCACGACGCGCGCGCAGTGCTCGGCGACCTGGCCACCGAGCTCGGGGCCGACCTTCCGCCGGCGGTGGTGGGCGGGGTGTTGGCGCGGCTGGGCATGGCCCACCGTCGGCTGCACGCCCTCACCGTGGCCGAGGCCTCGCTCACCGCTGCGGTGCGCCGCGCGGGCCGGGGTGGGGGCTTCTACCAGGAAGTGCCTCGCCTCGAGGGCAACGTGCACGATCTCGACGCCCTCGCTGAGGTTTCCCGCGCCATCTTCCAGCCGGCGCGCCAGCTCTAAGAAGAGGACTGCATCATGGCCCGTCGGCCCAAGCGATCGAAGCGACCCGCAGCGGCGGGTGGCGCTCCCAAGCGCGTCCGCCTGAAGAAGCTGCCCCGCAAGGGTCACTGGGAGGTGGCCGTGGTGATGCCCCCGGGCATCACCGACCCCCACCGGGGTGGTGAGCTGTTGGTGGCCGACACATCCACCGGGGAGCTGCGGCATCGTGGTGTGCTCTCCGCCGACAGCGGCATCGTCGAGCAGATGACCCAGGCCGCCGTCGACCCACAGGGTCCGCACCAGCGGGCGCGCCCGCGTTCCCTCCGCACCCTGGCCGGCGTGCACCCCGAGCTCGTCCCCGCTGCCGAGGCCATGGGCTGCAAGATCACGCTGGTACAGGAGCTGCCCACCCTCGATGCGCTCCGGGCCGAGGCCGGCGGTGCCGTCTTCCAGCCCCAGCTCCCCGCCCAGGTCGACGACTGGCGTGCCCTGCTGCCCGAGCTGGTCGCGGCGGCACCCTGGGAGCACCTCGTGGAGGGGTCCTCCGCCTACGTCGGGGGTCCGGAGCTCGACGAGGTCCGCATCGAGAACGACCCCACCGTGGGTGTGCCGCGGCTCATCGTCGTGCCCTCCGACACCGACCCCCAGGCGCAGCTCGACGCGATGATGGCGGGGCAGGGCGACGGCCAGCTCGTGTTCTGGACCGTGGAGCTACCGCCGGTCGACGCCCTCGGTCCGCAGCGCCTCGCCTGGATCGACGCCGGCATGGTCGTCGAGCACGATGGCGTCCGCCGTGCCCTGGTGCTGGCCAAGGGCACCCTCCGTGGCCAGGCCAACCCGGCGCCCGGAGAGGAGCGCCGGCTCCTCGCGGCCCTCACGGGTCTCTCCGCCGCCTTGCGTGGCCACGAGGGTCCTCTCGTCTCGGGCCGACTCCCCGTCGACGGTGCCGTCGTGCGCATCGATGTGCAGGAGCAACCCCTGAGCGGCTGGCTGGCGGGCACCCCCCACGAGGTCCAGGCCGTCGAGGGGCCCGATGGTGTCGAGGCGCAGATCGTCTTCACCGACGAGTCCACCGCGCGCGCCAAGGCGAGCGATCTGTCTCGGGTCGACGAGGTGACCCTGGGCCTGCCCATCGGTCGCGTGCAGCACGTCGAGCTCGAGCTCTGCTCGGGCCCGCGGGTGGCCGCGCTCCTCCACGTCCCGCTCTCCGACCCTCGGTGGCGGGGCTGGAAGGCGGCCACCACCCTCACGGTGGTGGTGGTCGGCGGAGGGGTGGAGGTCGCGCGGCACACCGTGCCGATGACCCCCTCCGACCACATGGGCGTCGGCCATGCCTTCCCGAAGGATGCCCACCGAACCCAGGCCAGCGATGTGGCGGGTCGCGGCCGTACCTGGCCAGACTTCGCGGCCGTGATGTGGGCCTTTGCCAAGCCACTCCGGGAAGACCAGGGCGATGCGAAGGCCTGGGAGCTCGCCGTCGGGAGCTGGAACCTCCTCCGCGGTGAGGGCCCCGGTGCCCGGGCGGCCCTGCCCTTGTCGGCCGAGCACGCCACCCACTTGCGCACCGAGTGGCGTGCCTGGGCCCACCACGACCCACGGCGCGTCAACGGCTGGGGTCTGTGCGACGATGGCTCCGCCGTGGTCGCGTGGGAGCGGGTCGACGGCGGCATCGACGTGTAGATCCGCGAGGAGGCGCCATGGAGCGGCGAAGCGACTGGAACCACTACGAGTACGTCTACGGTGAGGGGGCCCGGGCCCGGGTCGACTTCGATGTGATGGCGGCTGTACTCCCAGATGACGAAGGCAAGAACTGCCTTCGTGTGGTGTGCGCCGACGACATGGTACCCGCAGTGGAGGGCGCACTGGCGGCGGTCGAGGGCCGCCTGGTCGGCACCCTGGCCTACGCCGGGCAGCAGGAGTGGGTCGTGTGGACCGACCTCGAGCAGGTGCCGGCCTCCCTTGGGTCCCGCGTCGGCGTGCAGGCCCAGCTCGTGCCGGGTCGGGACTACACCGCCGATCGGGTCTTCCCCGACCCGGCCGACTGGCGGCGGATCGAAGACCGCGAAGCGATTCAGCGGCTTGGGCTTCTCGACCTCGATGGTGACGGCATCCTACGGGTACTCCATCGCTTCGTAGGGTCAGAGGCGGCCCTCGGGGCCATCGCCGAGCGGCTCGCCTCCGAGTCCTTCACCCCGGTCGACCGCGGCGACGGCCGCATGACCCTGGCCCACGAGCATCCCATCGAGCGCATCAGCGAGATCACCCTCGGCCTGCAGCGGTTGTCCGAGGCTCGAGGGGTGGCCTACGACGGCTGGGTCTTGCCGGGATAGTGCGTACCGCGGGAAACGCGGGGCGCTGACAACCCTGCTAGTAGTACATGCAGGTGTTGTACGCGGCGGACTCGGTACCGCAGGCTTCGTAGGCGTCGTAGTCGCAGGGCAGCTCCTGGCTCAAGCAGCCCAGCAGCTGAGCGAAGGGCTGGGCGCAGCCCCGCTCGACGGCATCGCTCAGGCCCCCCTCCACGTCGTTGCGACAGGTGCGGCTGTTGCCGCCGTAGTCGTTGTCTTCCGGGGGGCACCGGATGGCCCCCTCGCACCACAACCACACCACGGACTCCAGGGCGCGGAGGTCGGGCGTCGAGGGCTTCGGCGGCAACGTGGCCGCGCCGCAGCTCGCCAGGGCGGTGAGGGTCTGGGAGCAGCTGGCCGTGTAGTAGCCGGAGGTGCAGGTGCCCTCGCTGAGGAGGCAGCGCATGTGGTCGTCGAAGGGGCCGGCGCAGTCCTCCTGCGCCGCCGCGTGGGCGTCTTCGATGCTGTCCACGCACTCGTCGCGATCCATCGGGTAGCTGTGGTCGTCGGCGCAGGCCTGGACCACGCCGCAGAAGTCTTCGGCGATCAGCTCCCGCTCGGGGGCGGGTCGTCGGCCGCATCCGACCACCAGGATGCCCAGCGCTGCCCAGCTCGTGCGTCGCACGGGCCCTCCTCGCCGAGAGTGTACCTCCCTGGACGCCCCGCTGACATCCGTGCAGAGCCGGTCAAGCCTGGGCCGATCGGGAAACCGGGGGCCGTGGGTGGGGTCTGCCCCAGCCTGGGAGGTGCTGGGTGTGGTGTCTGTGGATGATGGCCTGGGGAGGCGAGGTCCTTCCCGTGACGCGGGTGCGGTTCTACGAGACGGGGGTGGCCTGGTTCGAGCGGGAGGGCTCGGTGGGGGTGGACCCCACGCTGCCGCTGCCGGCGAGTCACCTGGACGACGCGCTGAAGAGCCTGGTCGTGCTCGGGGGCGACGACGAGCTGGCGGCGATCAGCTTCCCGACGGCGGTGGCGACCGACGCGGCACGGGTGGAGGCCGGGCTCGAGGACGGGGACCAGATCCGCTACCGCGACGCGCTGCAGGCCCTGGTGGGGGCGGGAGTGAGCGCGGTCACGGCCGAGGGCGAGGTGCGGGGCACCCTGCTGGACGTGGAAGGGCCGCTGCCGGTCGCGACCCCCGCCGAGGGGGAGTCGACCTCCCCGAACCCCCAGCTGCCCCACTTCTCCCTGGCCCTGCTCGACGACCGCGGGACGCTGCATCGGCTGTCGACCCACGAGGTGCGCTCCGTGCGCGCGGAGGACCCGGCCCACACGGAGCGACTGGCCCACGCCGCCGGGACGCTCGTGGCGAATCATGCCCAGCGAACCAAGGGTCTCCAGCTCCAGCTTCCCAAGGGTCGCGCGGTCTCTCTGGGCTATGTGGCGGAGGCGCCGGTGTGGCGGGTGTCCTACCGGATCCGTTCCCGCTCGGGGCGTGACGGCGCCGAGCTGGCGGGGTGGGCGCTGATCCACAACACCACCTCTGAGGCCTGGGAGGGGGTGCAGGTCGAGCTGGCCAACGGCGAGCCGGACTCGTTCCTCTACCCCCTGGCGGCGCCACGCTATGCCGAGCGGGAGCTGCGCACACCGGACCGTCTGCTGGCCACGGTGCCCCAGCTGGCGGACGCCACGGTGGACGAGCTGTGGAAGGTGGAGCGCGGCCTGCACGAGGTCTACGGCTCGGGCTCGGGGTCGGTGGGCTACGGCATGGGTGGCGGCGGCTCGGCGATGGGGGTCGTGGGCCACGGCGTGGTGGGGACCGCCCGTCCCTCGGTGCCCGAGGTCCAGACACCGACCCAGTTCGTGTACGTGGTGGACCGCCCGGTAGACCTGCCCGCCCATCACAGCGCCCTGGTGCCGATGGTTCGCGCGGACCTGCCGCTGGAGCGGGCCGTGGTCTTCGCCGCGGGCTCGTCGACGGCCCGTAGCGGGGTGTGGGTCGACAACACCACCGACAAGACGCTGCCCGCCGGGGTGGTGAGCGTGCTGCACGACGGAGGACTCGAGGGGGAGGCGCGGCTGCGGCGTCTGAAGCCCACCGAGACCCAGATGGTGGAGGTGGGCAACGAGCTGGACGTCGCCCTCGCTCGGGAGAGCGAGGAGCGTCCCGAGGAGCTGTCGAACCTGCGCTACCGAGGCGACCGGCTCTGGGTGGACCATGTGCAGACCACCGCCCACGGCTTCACCGTGCGCAACCGGTCCGGGCGGCCACGGAATGTGTGGGTGTCGGTGCGGGGGGGCGGTCGGCTCGAGGGGGCCGAGCGGGTGGAGCGGGATCGTTCCACGGGGAACACATGGGTCGTGTTCGCCGACGTCCCGGCCGGTGAGGTCGCGCGCGAGGTGGCCAGCACCCGGCGTCGGGCCACCAGCTGGGGCTTCGACGAGGTGCTGGTGTCGGACTGGGAAGCATGGGGCGGTCTGGGTCTGCTTCCCGAGGACCTCGCCCAGCGGGCAGCGAGCCGACGGCGGGAGCTGGACCGGCTGGGCGACCGTCGGCGCGCGGTGCAGGCGGACCGGGCCCGGGCGCGGGAGCAGCTGGACGGGCTGCAGCAGAGCCTGGCGGCGGCCGAGGACGACGCCGGTCCCCTCACCCG
>ENA-OWNT01002283-OWNT01002283.1-seawater-metagenome-genome-assembly--contig:-NODE-2283-length-20344-cov-4.668920_pt1 | contig 20344 bp, 8 predicted proteins | sample MGYA00238136_ERZ651165 | MGnify/ENA primary metagenome ERZ651165 (study PRJEB26861, sample SAMN08777766) | seawater metagenome | isolation source: coastal seawater | place: USA: Florida | collected...
TCCAAAGTTCGTTCGTTCGTTCCAAAGTTCGTTCGTTCGTTCCAAAGTTCGTTCGTTCGTTCGTTCCAAAGTTCGTTCGTTCGTTCCAAAGTTCGTTCGTTCGTTCTTTCGTTCGTTGCCTTCGTTCGTTCCAAAGTTCGTTCGTTCGTTCCAAAGTTCGTTGCCTTCGTTCGTTCGTTCGTTCGTTGCCTTCGCTGCCTTCGCTGCCTTTGTTGCGTCCGCGGCGGAACCGCGGCTTGTGGCGTTTGTGCCGCCGGCGAAGCGCGTGGTTTGGGCCGCCACCGTCGTTACGACGACGTCGACGATGCTTGTGGCATCAGTCCTCGAGTATAATATCCACCGCAGCACCGTGCAGCAACCGGCCGTCGTCGCGGAGGTCGACCGGAGGCGGTGGCATCTGGTCCCTTCTCCCGCTCCGTCTCTCCGTCTTCCTTCCTTTTCCATTCTCCCGACCCGGTTGCGCTTGGAAGTAAGACGACGTGGCGTATCTTTCTTGCACTCGTTAGCGCTTACGGTCGCTGCACCCCTAGTCCTCCCATGCCGCGCGGCATCACGCGCATGTCCGGTCCGGAAAGCCAGAACGAGCGACGCTGAGACGGAAAGATACGCTCCACGAGGCTACTAGTCTGGCAGCGTAACGTCGGGAGTCCGCGCAGGGTGTGGGGGCGTGCGGAGCAGACGTTTCGTCATGTATGTATGTTTGCAGCGCGCGCGGTGCCACGTTGGCAGCCGTGGCTGCCCGTGGCCCCGAACAAACGACGTCGGCGGGACGTCCACGGTCGGTCGATGGGGCACTGGACGCGAATCTTTCCGAAGCAATGGACACTGGCGGTTGTTGACGCCGACTGTATCCGTGCTTGGCCTCCGCGTGCTCGCGTCGCAATACCGTTCGACTTTTGTTTGTTCGCGCCGTTGTTTTTCTTTTGCGTGCTGTCTTTTTCTTTCTTGGCGTTTTCTTCTCCCTCGCCTCCTCGCCCAACTTATTTCATCCGTCGGGTGCTGCTTTCCTTTCGTTGGTTCTCTGAACCTCGAAGCATTGCAACTGCTGCACCAGCGTCGGCATCAGCCGCATCACGACGGGATCCCTCGCCACCGAGGCTCTTCCACCGTTCGTGGACCGGGTTCGTCCGCGGCCACGGCGCCGGCTTCGTCAACGTCAACCACAACGTCAACGTCAACGTCAACGTCAACGTCAACGTCAACGTCAACGTCAACGTCAACGTCAACGGTGATGATGGCACCTCTTCACCACCGGCATCATCGCCAATGCAGGGCGGCGCGGCTGCTCGTGCTGCTCGCGGCCGCCGCGTGGATCGCCCCCGCGCACGCGAACTTGGCAGTGGGCCCGAACTCCTACATCGGCGGCGGCGCGGACAACTCGGCGCTGCCGAACGCGGAGTTCGCGACAATCGGGGGCGGCCTGAGGAACGTGGCGTTTCAGCCGTACGTCACGATCGGCGGTGGGCGTTGGAACACCGGGTTGGCGAAGGCCACCACGATCGGCGGCGGGTGGGAAAACAGCGTCACGGGCGTCTACGGCACCGTCGGCGGCGGGTACTGGAACTCCGCGGGCGCCGACAGCTCCGTCGTCGGCGGCGGGGAGGGGAACTTCGCGACGGGGACGTACTCGGCCATTGCGGGCGGCCGCTGGAACTCCGCGGGGGCCACCGGGGCCACCATCGGCGGCGGCGAGTTGGCCACCGCGGGCGGCGAGTACTCCGTCGTCGGCGGCGGCTGGCGGTGCCTCGCCCTCGCGAACGGCGCCACCGCCGTCGGCGGGTCCGAGAACGTCGCCGGGGGCTACAACAGCTTCGTCGGCGGCGGCTCGCTCCACGAGCTGTTCGCGGCCGGCACCTTCGTCGGCGGAGGCAAGCGGAACCAGGCCCACGGCCACTTCAGCACCGCAACGGGAGGCTTCTACAACAGGGCCGCGCGAGGGTGAGTGGGTGCTCGATGTCGGTGCTGTCTGGCGTTGTCTGCCACTGCTTGTTGGTTGACTTCGCGTTGACTTCGCGTTGACTTCGCGTTGACTTCGTGTTGACTTCGCGTTGACTTCGCCGACTGTTGGCTCCATTCGCTGCATGCAATGTTGAATTCGACTGCATTCGCTTTTATGCGTTGCCGTCGTCATTGTCTTGCCCACTGCCATCTGCTTAACCTGTCTTCTTGCTGCACATGTCGCAGGGCCAGCTCCGTCGGTGGCGGTGAACACAACACCGCGTGGGGAGCGTATGACACCATCGCGGGCGGTCGCGCGAACCTCGCGCGCGCCACCGAAGCTGGCAGTGATGCCGGCGGCGAACCGAACTTGAGCTCCAAGTCTTCCCCGGACAACGGCAACGAACTGACGCAAACGTACGTGACAACTTTCGGCGATGCCTACCGTCTTTTTGCTGCTGGCATGCTGGCGCTGCGACTTGCTCTGCGTGGTCCTCGTCGTTCTCAAACCTTATGCACGTACGTATGCCATGCAGGTATGCCACCATCTCCGGCGGGGCGTGGAACTTTGTTGCTGGACCCGGCGGCTCCACCGTCGGCGGCGGCATGCACAACAACGCCACGGGGGCGACCTCTGTGGTCGCGGGCGGCGAGGCCAACGTCGCGGACGACAACTTCACCTTCGTCGGTGGCGGCAGTGGCAACGTCGCTGGAGGGGCCTACGCGGCCGTCGCTGGCGGCGAGGGCAACGATGCAGAGGGCGTGTACTCTGGCGTCTTCGGCGGCTTTGAGAACGTCGCAGCGGCGAGCTACGCGCTCGTTCTTGGAGGTGATGGCAACACGGCCGCCGCCGCGGGCTCGGCTGTCTTATCTGGACGGCAAGGCGCTGCGTCCGGCACGTGGGCCGTCGTCGCCGGCGGCGAGGCCAACGTGGCCATGGGCGTGTCCGCGTTTGTCGGCGGCGGGAGCGGCAATAATGCAACGGGTCCCTCCTCCGTTGTCGCGGGCGGCGTTGACAACTCAGCGAAGCAAACGCAAGCCACCGTCGGTGGCGGTCTGCGGAACGTTGCATCCGGCTTCTATTCCGTCATCGCTGGCGGCCGCCAGAACGTCGTGACCGCAAAGGAGGCCACGGTCGCGGGCGGCCTTTCCAATACGGCGAGCGGCATCGGCGCCACGGTCGGTGGCGGAAGTACCAACACCGCCGCCGGAATTTGGGCCGCGGTCGGCGGCGGCCGGCGCTCTCAGGCGACAAAGAAGTACGCGTCCGTGCTTGGCGGTCTGCGCAACGAGGCCTTCGGCTACGGATCTTCCATCGGCGGCGGGTTAGACAACAGCGCGCACGGTGATGCCACCACGATCGCTGGCGGCTTTTCCAACACCGCGCCCGGCTACGGCTCGACCATCAGTGGCGGTGAGGGTGGCACCATTACTGGAAGCTGGGGTGTGGTCGCTGGTGGTCAGTGGAACTTCCTGTCCGGCGGCTGGTCGAATGTCGGCGGAGGCCAGTGGAACTACGCTACGGGCACGTACGTCTCCATCGGCGGCGGCTACTGGAACACCGTCCGCACCGCGTGGCACGTCACAGTCGCAGGCGGGCACCTGAACTCCGTCGGCGCTGCCGGAGCCAGCACCGCGATGACGACCACGCTTGGAGAAGTGTTCGAAGAAGGTCCACCCGCAAGCGGTGCAGTCAACTTGTACGTCCACAATACGCTCTGTGCAATGCGGCGGCGTCCAGCAACTAAACTGACTTGCTTGCTTCTGGTATGTCGTAGGTATGCAACGATCGGCGGAGGCACGCGCAACACGTTGGACGACGGCGTTGCTGCGACGATCGCGGGGGGCGGACTCAACTCGGTGACTGCCGACCGCGCGACAATAAGCGGCGGTTGGCACAACATCATCACAAGCAACGCCACTGGCGCGGCGATATCCGGCGGCGAACACAACGTCGCGGAGGGTGCGTGGTCAATAGTAGCAGGCGGTCTGGGCAACACTGTGGCCGGCGCCGCTTCGGCGGTGCTGGCGGGAGCCAACCACACCGTCAGCGGCGAGTACGCGGTGGTCGCAGGCGGCGCACTGAACACCGCACGCGGGGTGTACTCGGCGATCGGCGGCGGGCAGGGCAACACCGTGACGGAGCCTTATGCCATGATCGGTGGTGGATGGCACAACACGGTTTCCGGCACCTACGGCACGGTCGGTGGCGGCATGAAGAACTCAGCCATGGGCGAGTATTGTGTGGTCGGCGGTGGACGGCGGAACACGGCTTCTGGCAGCTTCGGCACGGTCGCTGGTGGCAAGCTGAACACAGTCACGGGTCAGTATGGCGTCGTCAGCGGCGGCGAAGAGAACTCGGCCCTTGGCGATCATTCTACCACGAGTGGCGGTGCTGGCAACACAGCGGACGGAAACTTCGCGACCATCGGCGGCGGCAACTACAACAGCATCTCTGGATTTTTTTCTACCATCGGCGGCGGCGACGGAGGCACTGTGACTGGAAGCTGGAGCGTCGTTTCGGGTGGCATGTGGAACACCGCGATTGGCCAATGGTCTTCGGTGGGTGGCGGTTCCTGGAACTACGCGGAGGGAAGGTGCGTTTGCGTGTCCATTCGGCACTTTGCCACGCAACTTGGTTGATGTGGTGGTGCTTGTGGCGCCCGTCAATCTTTACTCTTAAAGACTCTGCTGACGAGTTCATTCATTGTGTGCGTCTGCTTGCAGCTTCATCTCGATCGGTGGTGGCTACTGGAACACAATCAGGTCCGTGTCGCACGTTACGGTGGCTGGCGGCCATCTCAATTCCGTGGCCGCTCCGGGAGTGTCTGCGACCATACCAGATGAAGGCATTGACGGCGAGGGTCCTCCGATTGGCTTCCCCATGTAAGTCTGCTCTTCCTCGCTCTACTACTCCATGACCACTGTCCAAACCATACATGATGCGTCTCTGTGTGTCGGCTTCGACGTCCTTAGGTATGCCACGATTGGTGGAGGCACGCGCAACACGTTGGATGATGGCGTTGCTGCGACGATCAGTGGCGGTGGGCGCAACTCCGTTGGTGCGAACCGTGCGACGATCTCTGGTGGCTGGCACAACAACATCCCGAACACTGGAACGAGTGCCACGATCTCAGGCGGCGAAAGCCACATTGCCCCGGGTGCGTGGTCTGTCGTTGCTGGTGGACTCGGCAACAACGCGACTGGTGAAGGTGCTGCAGCTCTCGGGGGCGGCAACCACACTGTTTCGGGCGACTACGCGGTCGTCGCCGGTGGACAGGCCAACCGTGCGCAGGGATTTTATGCTGCCGTTGCTGGCGGACGGTTCAACACCGCTTTGGCGTCTTTTGCGGTCATCGGCGGCGGCGACATGAACACTGTACGCCAGGTGTACTCGACCATTGGTGGCGGCAAGGGGAACCGTGCATTGCAATCGTATGGCACGGTCGGCGGCGGCGACGGCTGCACGGTTTCGGGTGCCTACGGCATGGTCGGCGGCGGATGGCGGAACACGGCGTCGGGTCAGTACGGCACGGTTGGTGGTGGCAAAACCAACACGGCGTCGGGGGGCTATGCCGTGGCTAGCGGCGGCCGGGCCAACTCGGCCTTTGGCGATTATTCTACTGTGGGTGGTGGTGCCAACAACAGCGCGGGTTCAATTTTCGCGACCGCGAGCGGCGGTACGTACAACAGCGCGTTTGGATACGCCGCCACCGTTGGCGGCGGCGAAGGGGCCACCGTTTTTGGCAGCTATAGTGTTGTGTCGGGCGGCATGTGGAACTCCATCAGCGGCGAATGGTCCTCGGTCGTCGGTGGTGCTTGGAACACCGCGAAGGGCAGGTGCGTGTATGAGCTGTGGAATCGCCGCCTTGGTCTTGCCTGCATCTGAGTTTGCATCTGCTTGTTCTCCTCTTTCTTTCCGCACTTTGTCTTGCTACTTGCTCGCAGCTACGTCGCCATTGGTGGTGGATACTCGAACATGGTCTTGTCCGTGTCACACGTCACAGTTGCGGGCGGCTACCTCAACTCTATTAGCGCCCCGTCAGTGTCGATGCTCACGATTCCCTTTGAAGGATTGGATGGTGAAGGTCCGGACCTCGCTGCGGCCTCCGTCTTGTAAGTCAGCACTGCTTATGTCGGCCTATCACACGTGTTATGCCGATATTGACGCGTCTACTACCGTCCATAGGTATGCCACGATCGGCGGAGGCACACGCAATGGTGTCGAGGACGGCGTCGGCTCGACGATTGCCGGCGGTGGGTACAACTTTGCTGGTGCAGAACGCGCCACAATCTCGGGTGGCTGGCGCAACACTATCGCGGCTGCTGGAACTAGTGCCACCATCTCCGGCGGCGAAGACCACGTCGCGCAGGGTGCGTGGTCTGTCGTTGCAGGCGGCATCGGCAACAACGCCACCGGCGAAGGTGCGGCAGCTCTCGGGGGCGGCAACCATACTGTCTCCGGCGATTACGGGGTGGTCTCTGGCGGATTGGCCAACGGTGTACAGGGCTCCCACGCCGCGATCGGCGGCGGACGGTTCAACACCGCGTCCTCGTCGTTCGCAGTAATCGGCGGTGGACAAGTGAACTCGGCACTTGGTCCTTATACAATGATCGGCGGCGGGTGGAGCAACACTGCCAGGGGTGATTACTCGACAGTGGTCGGTGGACTTTGGAACGTTGCGAACGGCAACTATTCCGTCGCTGCTGGAGGCACCGGGAACATCGCCAGCGGCATTGGCTCCTTCGTTGGTGGGGGACTCGGCAACACAGTCAGCGGTGATCACAGCTACGGGGCAGGCTCGTATGCCAATGTCACGCACGAAAGCGCAGCTGTGTTGGCATTCATCACACAACAGACCAGCTCGTCAGATTCACGGTGGTGCAACAGCGTCGGCGAATCAACGGTTCACGTATGCGCAGACAATGGCTTGTTTGTGAACTCTGTCGCAGTTGCCACGCAAGACGACGTGGCTGCAGTGGCAACTGGTGTCGGCAATGCTACTTCTGCGATTGCGCTCCTCGAAGCCCACATCGACGCTCTGTACGGCAACCACTCTTTCCAAGACGTGCAGTTGGACGATTTGGAAGCGCTGACTACTTTATTGCTGCACAATGACACGTGGCTACAGGGACAGCTTCATGCGATTGTGGAGAATTCAGTGAACACTACAAATTCGTTGTGGCAGGCGTTGCTCGTCAACGACTCGTCGCTGCAGGGACAGGTGGACTCAATTCACTTGATCTTGGATGCCTACGCCGACAATCACTCCTACTTCGACGAGGCTGTGGACGACCTCGAGATCAACGTAAAATGGATTTACGCCAACCAATCCTTACACGACAACGAGCTCGGCGTTCTTGCCGTTCTCACAGCAGGACTGCTCCTCAATGACACTGGTCTACAGCAGCGGCTGGACACTGTCGCTTCTGTCTCCTCGAACGCCACCGACAAGTTGTGGCGGGCATTGGTCTTCAACGACTCGTCGTTGCAGGGCCAGATCGACGCGATTCATTCGATCTTGGATGTCTACTCAAACAATCACACGTCATTTGATGAGGCGGTCGGCGACCTGGAGCTCAACGTTGACTGGCTGTTTGGCAACCAATCACGGCAGACCGAACAGATTGGCGTGCTTGAAGTTCTTTCTGCGGGACTGCTAGTGAATGACACTGATCTTCAACGTCAGTTGGACGTCCTCGGCGCCATTTCCTCGAACGCCACGGACTCATTGTGGCGAGCATTACTGGTGAACGGTTCGTCGCTGCAGGGACAGCTGGACGCGGTTCACCTGGTCTTGGACGCTTACGCGAGCAACCACACGTCATTTGAGGCGGCTCTGGCGCTGTTGTGGAGTAACATCGGCACTTTGGAGGGCAACCAGTCCTTGCACAACTCGGAATTGACAGCTTTGGACGACTTGACAAAGGTCTTGGTGCGAAACAACACGTTGGTGCAGCTTCAACTCAGCGAACTTAGCGCTTTGTCCGGAAACTCCACGTTAGCACTATGGGCCGCCCTTGCGTCCACAAACGAGTCGTTGTCGGACGAATTGGCGGCTCTTCGCGCCACAACGAAAAGCAACATCACCACTTTGCAGACGGAGACATCGGACCTCGCGGCAACCCTTTCAGATGTGTCGAATGACGTAGTCAACCACAGCGAGGCAATCAACTTGCTGCAGCAGGAGGTCGTCGTGCTCTTCGGAAACCACACAGGCCAACAAGATCTCATTAAACTGCTGGAGCTCGCTACAGAGTCTCATGCCACCTGGTTCTTGGACGTGGAAGACGCCTTGTCAGAACTCCGTGTGAACGACTCCACGTTGGCGGACGACATTAACGCCGTCCACGATGTGCTGGAAGCTTTCGGCACGAAGCACGATGGCTATGACCAGGATTTCGCCGAACTTCAGCGCATTGCGCAAGCCAACCATACGTTGCAAGCACATCAAATCGCGCAACTGGACGCTTCTACTCTGACCTTGCTTGCGAACTCCACTGCCCTCCTCGTGGCACTGGAGTTACTTCGTGATTCGACTGTGAATTCAACGAACGAATTGTGGGATGCTCTGTTGGTCAACGACACGGCTCTGCTGCAACGTCTGTTTGTCGTCAACGAGACATTGCAGCGCTACGAGCAGCAACATACTATGTTCGACGATTCCATTGGCAACATACGGTTTGATATTGATTGGCTTGATGGCAACCAAACCGTACATGCGGCCCAGCTCGACAACCTTGACACGTTGTCCGCGGAATTACTGGCCAACGATACGTCTCTGCAAAACCAGCTTGACTCGCTCAGCAATTCGCTTTTGAACTCTACTGATTCGCTGCGCGACGAGCTGGCTGCGGTCGATGCCAACATTGCGAGTGACTTGGACGATCTTCGAAGATTGACGACGGCCAATGTGACAACCTTGCAAGCAGAGTCCGCTAGCCTGACCTCTTCACTGTCAGAAGTTGCGGATGGCGTTTCCAACCACAGTGACGCCATCGAATTGCTGCAGCAGGAAGTCATTGTACTCTTTGGCAATCACACCGGCCAACAGGAACTCATCAAGCTGCTGGAACTCGCCACAGACTCTCATGCCACTTGGTTCTTGGAAGTCGACGACTCGTTGGAAGAGCTACGCGTCAACGATTCCGCACTCGCCGATGAGATCGACGCCGTGCAGATTGTCTTGCAGGCGTACGGTGCGCAGCACGACGGCTACGACCGCGACCTCGATGACCTTCAGCGCCACATTGAGGCATTGTATGGCAACCATTCGCTGCAAGCGGCCCAGTTGTCGGACCTTGACACGCTGACGCTATTTTTATTGAACAACGACACTGCGCTCCAGGATCAACTCGATGGGCTGGCCACGGTGACAGCGGACTCCACGAATTCATTGTGGGAAGCGCTTCGTTTCAACGATTCGGCCCTTCAGGACAAGATCGATGTGTTGGAAGATCGCCACACTTTCTACGATGCATCCACGGTGCAGTTGAGTTACGACATTCGCTTATTATGGGGCAACCACAGCGTGCAAGCTGGCGAAATTGATGCTCTGCAGGCTTTTGCTAAGGAGCTTGTTCTCAATGACACGGCGCTGCAGCAGCAGCTTGACTCGTTCGCGGCGTCTCAAGATACTGAGGCCCTCTGGATGGCGCTGTTGACGAACGACACGGCACTTGCCCGGGAGATCGCAGACTTGCGCACTACAGCGACCGCGAACGCAACACTTCTTCAGGACATCACAAGTGATTTGGGGGAATCGCTCGACACAGTGACGGCAGAGGTTGTCAACCACTCCAGCGCCATCGAGTTGCTGCAACAGGAAGTGGTGGTGCTGTTTGGCAACCACACCGGGCAGCAGGAGCTCATCAAACTGCTGGATCTCACCGCAACCTCGCACGCAGCGTGGTTTCTCGACATCGAAGACTTGGTGGCAGAGCTCGCCGTGAATGACTCTTCGCTGGCCGCAGACGTTGACCTGCTGAGTCAAGTTTTGACGGTCTACGCCTCGCAACACGATGGTTATGATGCCGACTTGCGTGAACTGCGCCGTGACATCGTTTTGTTGTTCTCCAACAACACGCAACGCGCTGATGACATCGTGGTGCTGCAGACAACGGCACAGGAGCTGACTGCCAACACCACTGCTCTGCAGAGGACGACGCAGGCCGCCGCCACCGTGCTGTATGACGATCACGAGCCGCGCCTTGTCGATTTGGAGTTCGCTGCTGCTCAAGTGCCCGCGAACATCACGTCGTTGGAGAGTCGGGTAGACGCGCTGCTGGATACTCAAGACGCCCTCAACGACAACATTAATTTGCAGTCGGCGGACCTTGCAACGGAAACTGCGTGGCGCATCGGCAACGACTCGGCAGTCTACGCCGCATGGGAACGCAATGCATCATCGCAGCAAGCCGAGTTACTCGAACTTGCACTTACTGATGGTGTGCACGACGCATGGTTGGCAGATCTTGACGCGCGCCTCGCCAATGCCACGGCCAACGCTCCGAGTGTGGCCACTGGCTGCAGCTGCGAAGCTGAACTGAATGCCACCAACGAGGTGATCGCGCAGCAAGATGTCTACATCACTGAGCTGCAAGACGAAGTGTCGCGCTTGAATAGCACTGTTACTTCGCTCGTCGATGCTGTGACGACACTATTGCAGGCTTCGACCTTCGCGCCGACAACCAATGAAGCCGTCACCACGATGGCAGCCATCATGACGACCAACATTGTTGACGTTCCGGCGACTGTGACCGACTGCGTCGACGACGGCGAAGATTGTGGCCACGGTGTGAGCACGGAAGCGTCGACAACAGAAGTTCCCGCCACAACTGGCAGTGGAGAAATCCCACGCGAAGCGCGCACCGTTGCCATCTCCATCAGCTTGTGCCACCAGTTTCCATGCGGGGGAAGTACTGACAATCCCGCTCCGGACGCGGGTTTTCTGGCTTTCAACGAGGTGGTAGTGGCTAGCGCAAGCATTAAGAACTCGACGCTCGCGGCGGCAGCCGTTGCGTACGAGTGGTCGCTCGTGTCGACGGCGACGGGTCTGATTTCTTGGAACGAGTCGTCGGCCGACCGTTTCGGAGAGTTTACTGGCTCTGCTGTGCCGGGTGCGCTCTACGACACGTACGATTTGCTGTTGAACGTGATCTTCGCAGACGACGAGTCTCTTGGGGTGGAATCAGCGAGCACAGCAGTATACAACGTTTCATTTGCTACGCCGCCAGTACTGCACAGCATCCAGCTACAGCAGACCGACGTGGACGGCGACAACGGATCGGTGGCACTCCACGACTTCCGCGTGGCCGTGAACGCGTCTTCCCGTGATGTCGACAGCATCGAGGATGCAGCGAATGGCACGTCATCGTCGGGCTTAGACTACGAGTACCGACTCGTCCAATACCCCGCGCAAATGTGGCAATATGTCGTGGCGGGTGGCTCCGATGCTGCTGGGGCTACGCTGTACTTTTCCGCACCGAGCACGCGCTCTTTCTACCTGCACGTGCGCGTCACCAATGTGTTCGGATCATCGACAAGCTGCTGGCTGCCCGGCAACATCGACATTGACAACATCGGTGGCAATACATCTTCGTCGTTCAGCACGAACACGTCGTCCGATTCACCGGCCGCGTGGACGGTCCCCTGTCCGCACATGGAAGTGCCGGCCTCTGATCTCGACGTAGCTGACGTCGTCAGCGAGCTGCAGCAACTGCTGGACTTCAACAGTTCAGCAACACTGTCGAATGCAACTGTGATCGCGTCCGTGTTCCTGGCGGGCCTCGACGCCGTGGCTGCGAGCAACGCCAGCACGAACTTCTCCTCTGGCTTCTCGCAGCTCTTTGAACAGTTCGAGCTGTTCCTTGACGTGTCGTCGAGCTCGAGCACGGATGTCGAAGTGCTTGTGCTCGAACAGTTTGTGAATTTGGCGACGGATGGCGCATCGTCGTCGGTTGAACTCGAGCAGCTGCTGGACGCCGTTGACGCCGTTGGGTCCGGGCTAGCGGACGCCGATGCGGACCAGAGTACATTGGATGCATTCCTCGGTGTTGTGCAGACGTATGCAGACGCGGACACATCAGTTGGCGCAGTGTCCGCACTGGAGGATGTCGTGGACTCTGTCTGTGTGTCCGCAACGGCTGGCGACGCTCCAGATGGCGAAGTAGAGACTTTTGTGGAGGACACGTTTACCGTGGAGTGCGCGTCTGTGGAAAGTACATCTTCCACCGGCAGCGATGGCGGCTATGACAACGACGATGTCAACAGTGGTGGATCTGGTGACGATGATGATAGCGACGACACGGAGACGACGTCGGTGGTGGCGACGACAGACACTGTGACCGTGGTGGCGACTACCGAAGTCTCAAACGCCAACGACGATATTTCCTCGGCAGTCATCACAGTGACCACGTGGGAGGCAAACAACACGAACGAAACGACGTTCTTGTCCGCAGTCCAGGGTGTAACTATCACCTCTCGCGGTGGAGGCTTCAATTCTTCGGCACTGTCGCTGTCTTCGCAGACCCAAAATGTCAACGCCGGCGTCCAACTCTTCATTCAGATGAAGACAACTGACACAGGCAGCGCTCTGCGCAAGAGTGTTACTTGCAGCTACTTCGACGACGACCTCCAGGACTGGTCCTCGCGTGGCGTCGTGCTGCGTGGTCTACGTGTCGACGTGGCCACCGATGCCGAGATGTTCTCAACGTCGCCGCCGACCGTGTTGATCGTGTCAGTTGTGTGTGCGAGCTCCCATCTGACGGTCTTTACGCTCGCAGACGACTCGGAAGTCGCCAGGATTGTAGAAAATAAGATCCAGGACTTCCAGGGCCGCTTCGACACTCTGGGCGCCGTCGACCTGTTCGATGGCGACGCCACGTTGAACCCGCTGTTCCCCACAATCTTTTCAGTGATGACGGTCGGGCTTATCGTCATTGCCGTCGTGTCCTCGCTCCGAACGCGGCGCAAAGCGGCCCTGCGTGGTGCCAGAAAGGTATACGTGCAGCTCGGCGCTCTGTCGAAGCCAAGTGTCGTCGGCGGCAATGAATACGAGGCGATTTTGCGCGGGTGGCTGACAGCTCGTGAAGTGGTGGTATTGGTTTTGCTGGACACTCTGTCTTCGAACGCGTTCGTGTCGCTTTTCTTCGCGTGGAGCCACGAGGCAGTGGTGTTCACGAAAGCCCACCAGGCATTCATCCTTTATTCGGCGGTCATGAGCACCTTCCTCGTGCAAGCTTTCTTCTTCGACACGGATCCGACCAACGATGTGGAGTTGTCCTCGTTCTGGGGTGATGTAGCAGACCTCGTCATATCCAGTTTCTTTGCCAAGGTGTTCGTGTTCCCTGTGGAGTATTTCCTCCCGTACATGATTGCCAATGTCAACAGCTTCTCCACTTCAACGTCGATGCCCAAGAGTATCGTGAGGCGCCAGATCGAGCGTCTGCGATTCCGTATCTGCGGGGATGGTGGTCGTTCGCGTGTCCAAAGTAGCTTGAACATCACTGACAACCACACCGCAACAATGGGACTTGTGGCCATGCTGTCCGCGACAAACATACCCATCAATGTCGATGGCGTGACGTCCGCCACAGCACGCAAGGAGCGCTTGCTGTCCACCTTGAAAGGCCGCAGAGCGACTGTTCATAGTGAGGTAACCGCATTGAAACGCGTCGAGAGCGACCTCGGCAGCAGCGACGAAGATAGCGACAACGTTGCGCGAGGCCCCCCGTCGAAACACAACAGCGGAGGCAAGCAGAAGAACTTTAAGGTCGCAGACATGAACGCGGAAAGCGCCATCACTACGGCAGCGAAGGTAGATCAGTCACTGAAGTTTCTGAAATGGCCTCTGTCACTGCCGAGCGCCAAGCAGAAGCGTGAACAGTTGGACCCTGTTGTAATGGCATCGCTGAGCGACTTGTCACGCAAGGCAACGACGATGTCCCTGGCGACCGCGGCAAGGCGGCAGCAGACCGTTGAGACCGTGTTGATGCGACTGCAAAGACACGTCCGCGCGGGATTGAAAGAGCGGGATCGCATTCGCCGCACGGAGTTCGACCACTGGTATGTCGAGTGTGCCCCGCGCCGACACGCTCTATCGGCGATCAACTACTTATTCCTCGGCGTGCTGGCGGCCTTCACGTTTGCAGTCTGTCTGCTCGTGAGCGCTGCGTTCACGGATACGGAATGCGCATTGTGGGTATGGTCCGTCGTGGAGTCCATTGCGATGCAGATTTTCGTCACTGACATCATCATTGCGATCTGTGTGCTCGGCGTGAAACTCTTCGTTTCGTGGTTGCTGTTGCGCTCCGACCACCGCAGAAAGGCTAAACGGCGTACCGAGAAGCTCATCGAAAAGCAGAACACGCTCGAAAACCGCCAGCGCGACGTCGAAAGCGAGCTTCGCGACCTTGAGGCGTCGCTGCACGTTCTTCGTCGCCGCGAGGCCATGCAAAGTGGCACCGCCGCTTCTCCCACAACAGATGCTGCCGCACAGGCTGCTCGTGTTGAGGCCAAGACAAACAGCTTGGCCCGCGGAGACACTGCCGCTGCCGCTGCTGGCGTCATCGCGCAGGCCGACCAGATGCAGCAGCAACAGCTCACAGAGGAGTTGCGCGCGAAGGAGGCGGCGAAACAGCGGCTGCAACAGCGACTAGCACGCATCAGCGAAGCCAAGGCTCGAGTACGCAAGCAGCAGGTTTTGTTGCTGGAGCAGCAAAAGCGTGAAAAGGAGCAACAAGGCAAAAGCCGCAGCTTGGCGGACAAGGAGGCAGCCGAGTTCCAGCGCCGGAAACTGCGCGACCAGCAGACTCTGCGCGACCGTAAGCACCGCGCGCTTGAACGCCAGACGACCATGGAGAGTCATCACAGTCAACAAGCCGCGCTGGCGAGTATTGACGAGGTGGAGGACGACATGGAATTGATCGCGCCCCGAGCGCGAGCGCCGAGACATTGGGCGCAGGCGCGTGCCGACATGACTGCCGCAGACAGCTCCGGCGCAGGGGTCCAAGCAAAGGTCAGTATTGCCGAGATCGACGAAGAAACGGCCGACCCACAGAAAACGCGTAAGCGTCGATCTTCACGCCGTATGCGGGGCCCCGCAAGTGCGACCCGTGCTGCTGTCAGTGAAGACCGCGAAGAGACGGACGGCACTCCCGGCAGCAGCAAGTCGCCACACCACGCTGCACCTCGTCATAAGCGGGACGCGGACGGCAACGTTGTTGTCGACGACGCCAATGCGAAGACACGGCTGTCGTTGAAGACTGTGTCCCGCGCTGCTGTGGTTCCGACAACGGACAAGTCTCGTGCCGCACGCGCGGCACGCGGAGGTCGACCGTTTGCGCCACAAAAGGTGCGGCGGGCGATGCGCGTCGAGAATGGACAGCGCATGGCCACGTCCAGCTCTCCGTCACCACAGAACCCTGATGATGCCAGGAAAGTGCGCGCCGGACCCGGTCCGCGGCGACACCATGCGCACGAGCTCAAGCAGAAGCAAAAGCTGCAGCAACATTTGAGCATGGAACGTGAACAGGAGGCGGTGCAGGAAAAGTTGAATCACCACAACATCGACGATCAACCAAAAGATTTGACCAAGGAACTCGCCGCACACCGGCTGTTGCGGCAGAAGCGGATGGGCGGCAAGCGCAGTCGCAAGCGGCGTGGACGCAGCACCAGGCGCAAAAGCAGCCGTGCTGAAGGCAAGATCTCAGCAGCGAGTGCAACAGTTGCTGCTACTCCCACCACCGGCACCATCGATGCCGACGAGGACATTGGCGATATGCGTGATGGCGACGAGCTGCGCAAAAAGATGGAAGACTCGCGCGAAGCACGCCGGCAAGCGCGCATTCGCCGCGCCGCTGAACGGCACCCGACTTTCGAGGTGAAGCTCACCGACCCAGACGACAACGGCGTTCGGGCAATCGCTACGCTGAAGGGACGTTTCAAGGTCGACGGTGTCCTGCAGGACGAGCCGTCCGAGCTGCAGGTGCGGGCTCGCCACGGACGCCAGCAACTGCGCAACGCTGCTGCGGCGGTTCGCGGGCTGCGCGAGGGTGCGGCCCGAGCGCTTGAAGCTGCAGTGGAGGGTGCACATCAAGCAGCAACAGAAGGCCCGGCGAGTGGCGCAGAGTTACGTGACGCCGTGTTTTCATAGACTCGCACACGGAAAAAATCGACTTACGGCCACAAGTAGTATTAGCGGAAGGAGCAACTCGCTCGATATCTGTTCGTCGTAACACTTATATTATCTTTACTGCGTGTCAGCATGTATATGTTGTTTCGACACGCCACGCACCGCACTGATCATCTGATGACTTAGAAGGAATGAGAAATTATCCATCATACTCAAATCCATCAACAACTAGCTAACTAGCAATGACCACGACGCCGACGATCTTTGACGTACCAGTCGCAAGTGAGTGAACAAATGTAGTAAGCAAAGTTGGCTGCCAAGCAACCCGCTGATGACATGGCGATGAATCAGTCTCCCGTCTTTGGTACGCTCTGTTGATCTCTGGCAGCTGGTCACACTGTCACGGGCGCGGCACGCTTGCGCAGGGCGTCATCGATGCGGTTGAAGACGCCTTTGCGAAGCATGTTGCCAGCAAAAACCCCAATTTCCCCACCCACGACGCAGGCTACGGCAGTCGTGACTACACGGCCGACTCGAGTTGCCACCGCTCGTGCTGCCACCCCGCCGCCTTGCAGGTTCCCGGTAACAGAATCTGCAATTTCGCTTGCAGCAACAATGCCGACACTCTGGAGTACCCTCGCAGAAACGTCGGCAACCATTTCTTTCCAGGACAGTTGGCGCCGTAACCACTTCGCTATGGTTGGGGCCACGGACAGCGTTGTCGTTGCCACCAGAACAATCGTCCCGGCATGGCGTACAGTCCACATAATACGCCGCGCACTAAGCAAAGAATTCTGCGCCCGAAGCTGCGCGGCGTATAAACTAGCCCACGTCGATAGGGCCGCTGTTAAACCCGTAACGGCAGCACCGCTCACCGTGGTCCAGGCAATGTCGCGAACGAGTTGCCGGCCGCTTTTCAGACGACGAGCATAGGCGGTGCCATGCAAGACTAGTGCCCCGGCAAATGCCGAGAAAGCAGCTGCCTGCAGCCATGGTGCAGCATGAATAAAAGGACATGCCATTTGTTGGATGTGCAAAAGTACTGCCGTAGCCAAACACACACACCACCAACCTTTGCTCCGTGCCAACCCGCCCGTGCAACTTGAGTCCGCTGGGTGTCCGCTGTAACGTCGACAGCCTGCTCTGGAACAACGTGATGTTGTGCATCCTGTTCGGCAAGCCGTTCTGGATTCCGTTCGGCAAGCTCTTGCTGTTGACGTTGCCGCAACAAATCGCGCTCGAACATTTCTTTGTGGACCATATCTTTCATGGTGCTTCGGAACTCGATTGTGGATCTGCGAACTTCAGCTGTGTAATCACCGAGTATTGTCTTCACGCTGCTCTTGTCCACACGTCCAAATACCGCGGTAAGTTTTTCCACCTTCTCCTTGGCTCGTTCGCGAGCTGCATTCAGTATCCTGACACACTGTCGCCAGCATTCTGCCACTTGATTACCGAATTGTTCTGACCTTTGTAAGCGAAGGCGTGCATACTTTGCTAACACTGCCTTGTCAGGGTTTGCTTGCGCTTTTACTGAGTGCGAACCAGCGTTGGCGCCGATGTTCTGCACTCCTTGTGGTGGTCGGATTGCAACTTCAGTTTCTTGAGTTGAATTGGACGAAGTCGCAGCGATGGCTACCAGGCGCAGGACGCCGGCCGCAGCAATAGGCGCACTCTGACTTGTTTTTGCCTCATAATTGTTGGTTTCCAGAGCAGAGTGCACTTCCTGTTGAGTTTCCTGTTGAGTCGATGCTGCCGGTGTTGTTCTTGCCATGTCTTCACGGCAAAACAGAAATGCGTCGCCGGCGCTGACAACACGCGTATCTCGGGACTCGCGTATCGCAGCTACGATCTCATCTTTGTGATGCGTCTTCACATCCTGTCGAATTGGTTCACAATTTTCCTGGATTTTGAACACGTTGTACTCTCGGCCATTGACCTCCACTTTCGTGTTCTCAACTGCCTCCCTCGCTCGCTGCACGGCTAGTGTCAAACGTTGTCGGTCGGTACCCACATGGTGTCCATCGTTGATGTCGCTGTTGTCGCGGCCGCCAGGGTCCCCAGTCGAAATGTACTGGGACATTGCGGCCTGAAAAACGCTGGCTGCACACTCGAATGGGCCAGCCCACACAACGACATATAATGCCCCGAACTCGAAGAACTTCGCAGCCAGCGTCTTCAAGTCAGTGCAGGATTGCCCCACCACGGGCTCGAGCAACAGAGCCACGTTGTCCGTAATCTTCCACGCCATTCTGTGCATCGTCTCGTGTGAAAGTCCATGCAATCGTTCTCCCTTCGCCTGGGAGTTAAGTAGCGCACGAAAAATGCATGAATCACGTCGTCGATGGTGGCACAACTACAATACTTGCTATAAAATCTCACCTGCAGCAGGCCGGTGTGTACCCGAACGACATCGTCGAATACTCCAGCAAATGCGACGCTGCCAGAATTCCTAAAACTATCCTTTTCGTCCGTGCTAGCGTTGATAACTGAGAAATAGTTCATGGCGTACTGCCAAAGGTTGTGGTGCATTATAGCCTCTTCAGTATGGCTAACGCGCTGGCCGACGAGAACTTTGATGTCTGCGTAGTCTTCACGCTCGCGCCCGAGCCGAAGTACTGGTTCGGTGTCGCCAGGCGTCTCGTCAGAGGCCATGAACTGATACATTCCAATTGGCACGTAGTCCGGCACCTGCCCCTGCAACACGTCTGTCCACTTACTGAACACGCCTCTCCACGTACTGAGCACGTCCATCACAGTAGATCGCGCAATTGCGGAACTCGAGTTCCCGGCGATGTCTAAAGCTGGCCCGATCAGCGAAGCGAGTGTCCCTGCCTGCTCCCAAAGTATGCTTCCCCCGTTCTTTACTGCAGACACAGACGCCGCAATGTTCAGCAAGCCTGGGACACAGTCTTGTCCATTCACAATTGTGAGGAAGTTCCGCGACCATTGATTCTGTCCACGAAGAGTTCTCAACCACCTTTGGGTGGTTGTCGTCCCGACGAACGGTGCCCCGAAAGCAATGCAAGCCACGTTCGCACTGCTGCTTGTAGGGTGGGCTTCAATGTACCGTAGAGTCACGATTTGAGCACATGCTCCGCCAAGGGAGTGACCACAGAAAATAATCTTGCGACCGTTCGCCTGTGCCACAATTTGATCGAGCTCGATCAACTTCGCTCGACGCGCGAATCCGGCATGAAGCTTCCCAAAGGCCGACCGTTGCCCGTGCAATTGGATGTTGCTCATCCAGTCCTTCAAGTTGGAGGTGCCACGTAGCGCCACGTACATCTCCGTGCGAGCAAGCACAACGACGTACTGTTGCCGGGAGTCTTCAGGCGCGCGTGCAACGGATACAAAGTCATGGTACTCGTCCCGCTCCCTGAGAATCTTCCCCACGGCTGCAGCGTCGGGCGCGTAAGACAACATGCTGGCAATTAACGCTTTTCGAATGATTGTCGGCGTGTAGGCCATCGGCGTTTGCGTTGGAACGCCGCCCGCAACGTCTTCCGGTGCATCCATTGGCGCCGACCGCTAAGCACACAGGTATGTACTTGTATATCGGTGGCGCTGGCAATAAAAAGCGTTAAAAAGAGACAAAATTCGCGAAGGTTGTTTGTTTTTTGTCGCATAGTCGTTGCAGCTGTTGCTAGTGCGGTTTGTTGCCGTCGTCGTCTCAGCGTTGTCATCGTCTTGGTCTATGGCGATGTCGTCGCTGTCGAGCAGGTGACGGCAGGGTGGGTGGAGGTAAGGGGGGGGGGAGGACGGGAGGGCAGTCTGTCTATCAAGTTGACAACAACAGTCGATAAAAAATGGTGCTGACAATAGCTACAAGTTGGCGACCAACGTCAGTTATGCCGTTTATAGGGAGTGTGGCAACGGAAGCACCGCTTTCGTGTTTTGCATCCGTGCAGCAGACCGCTCTGGTGGCTGATGGTTGGCTGGTTCTGCAGTGTTGACTCTACACCCAAGACTGAAGGTCTGTTGACCGAGAGGACTCCAGCCGGCGACACAGTCGCTGACACATACAACCAACGACAACGGGCAAACCAGCGGCCGGACAACGCAACGCGTGTTTCGGCGGGCTGGTGATGCCAGGCGAAGCGTTCTGTTTCACAGTGCCTTTGAAGCATCGCTGCCGCCTTATCGCGCCACCACAAGGGCCGACACTTGAGTGCTGCCGTCATATATATCGCGCGACACTCCGTCGCCACAGAGACAAACAGGTTTACTGCCCGGCACACGGGCAAACCGGCGTCACACTAGACATACGT
>ENA-OWNT01002284-OWNT01002284.1-seawater-metagenome-genome-assembly--contig:-NODE-2284-length-20335-cov-6.379504_pt1 | contig 20335 bp, 19 predicted proteins | sample MGYA00238136_ERZ651165 | MGnify/ENA primary metagenome ERZ651165 (study PRJEB26861, sample SAMN08777766) | seawater metagenome | isolation source: coastal seawater | place: USA: Florida | collected...
TTTACGGTATTCTCAAATCCCGCATTCCTTTTGACCCTCATTTTGAAAATTCTGCTTGACTTTCAAGACGGTATCTATTTTCGCTGTTGACGGTAATACCAGTAATTATATCGGCTCTCAAAACCGAGATTATCATAGAGTTTGATTGCTGCCGGATTATCCGAGCCGACACTCAAAATACCTGTTTTTGCTCCGGTTGATTGTGCCTGTTTCATCAAACTTTGCATCAGGAAACGTCCGTAGCCCTCGCCGCGTTTTTCCGGATTGACCACAATATCATAAAAACTGACCCAATCACCCACTTTAACGGCTAAGCCCAGTGCTGCGTCACCAATTCGCCCGTAATAACAATCCGGCATCGGACTGATAATGCCTTTGTGCGACTCAAAGAGTTTCGGGTCAACGTTGTTAAATTGCATGTAATCCTGTAGCCATGTATCGGAAAATCGGGTTTCGACAGTGACATTCTCATGGGCATCCGGCAATTCTTGAGTCAAATCCAGTGTTTTGACGATGCTCGGTTCTTCTTTTTTGTAGCCCCAATTTTCCAGCGTTTCACCCAGATTTTCAGGTCTGGTGGCATCGGTTAAACGGAAGATGACAGGCAAATCCTGTTTGTTGTAGATAGTCTCACAGCATTCAATCGCAGTATCGACAGATTCCGTGTCATCGAATTGATGCGTAAAGACACTGTTCCCGCGTCGGCTATATCCGCCACTAACACGAATTGTCCACCCGGCATAATAATGTGTTTTGATCGCCCGCCACGATTGCATATTAACCGTTTCCATCTCATGAATCATGCTCTGTCCCTTCGATGATGAGATGAATAAATCTGATATACTGATTGTAGCAGAAGAAAATTCTCAACGAGCTTACATATTCTATGAAGAAAAAGAAAAAGGAGCAGCGAAAAAGCCTGTGGAAATTTGTCCTTGCCGTCATGTTGACAGCAGGTGTGATGCTTATATGTATCTATGGTTTTATTTTCTATATCGGGAATAGCATCGGGCAAGCCTTAATACAAATGGGGGATATGCACACGCCACCCTGTAATACCCCTGACGAACTTGAAAGTTTTGCTCAAATATCGCTTCCTGAAAGCTATGAAAATCTCGAATCTATCTGTGGCGGAATGCAGGGCTGGTATGCAGAAGCAAAATTCGACATCAACCCTGATGACCTGGAAGCATTTTTAGAATCGACACTTATAACACCGGACTCTCTCTCCTCTACTGAAATGCCTGATTACACACACTCTGGCTATTTTCGTCCGATTGAAGAACCTGTTACATCATACCTCTACGGGAGTCAGTGGGATGGGGATTGGTTTGAAGAAGTCATTGTTGATACGAGCAATCCCGAACGTTGGACAGTATACTTCACCCTCTTAGCCGGATAATTGTCATTAGCCAAAGAAACCCGTTTCCTGCTGTAGCCACACAATCAGTCCAGCCCACATTACAAGTGGAATCGCCGCAATAAAAACCGGTATCACAAATATTTCGGGTAAACGGGTATGTTTCATCAATCGATAAATGATTTCAGCCAGAATAATGGCGGGAACGGGGATATAAATTGACATCATGACTATTTGCACGCTGATTTCCTGGTATGCCGGAGTACCACCGCCCTCACTGAACATCGACATAGCACCCAATGCTATCATCGGGATTGTCAGAAGAAAGGCGATAATTTGTATGAGGCGTAAGGCTGTTACCATAATATTGTCCCCTGATTAAATCGTAAAATATTTATATTTAGACTGCTGGCAAAATGAGGTGTTATGCCCTCTGCCAATCAGTCATATTTTAGGTTTTTAGAAAGATAAGCAAAACAAAATATCATAAACAATCAATAAAAATGCCTGTTGGATGTACTTCTGGCATTGAATAGCACTTTTGAGTTACACTCTCCTGCACCGGACTCACATCACAGAAAAATGGTGCTGAACATGACAACACTCCTCGCAAAAAATATCAAAATGCTGGTCACAATGGATGGTGAACGCCGCGAAATCGCAAACGGCGCAATCTTCGTCCGTGATGGAATCATTGAAGCTATCGGCACAGTTGATGATATGCCACAAAACGATGCCGATACTGTTCTCGATTTATCGGCACATATCGTCATTCCGGGACTCATCAACACACATCATCACATGGTACAAAGCCTGACGCGGGTGATTGCTCAGGATAATGAATTGTTTGATTGGCTGGTGACACTTTATCCTATCTGGGCGAGATTACGTGGCAAGCACATTTACACCGCATCACGTTTAGCAATGGCAGAATTGATGCTCTCCGGCTGTACGACTTCCAGCGACCATCTCTATATTTATCCGAATGACTCAACACTGGATGACCAGATTCGCGCTGCACAGGAAATCGGCATTCGTTTTCATGCTGCACGGGGCGCAATGAGCGTCGGTGAATCAAAAGGGGGATTGCCTCCTGATAGTGTGGTCGAAGATGAAGCCTTCATCCTCAAAGATACGCGCCGACTCATCGAACAATATCATGATGCCTCACGCCATAGTATGCTGCGGATTGTGGTTGCACCCTGTTCGCCATTTACTGTTTCTCAGGATTTAATGCGCGAATCGGCTGCGCTTGCCCGGAGTTATGGCGTTCATTTACATACGCATCTGGCAGAAAATGTCAAAGATATTGATTACGGCTTAGAGGTTTTCGGACAACGTCCCGGCGATTATGTGGAATCGGTCGGTTGGGTTGGCGATGATGTCTGGCACGCGCATTGTGTCAAACTGGATGAGAGCGAAATCAACCTTTTCGGGCGGACAGGCACAGGCGTTTGTCATTGTCCCTCATCGAATATGCGTCTCGCGAGTGGTATTGCCCCGATTCGACAAATGCTCGATGCAAAAGTCAAAGTCGGCTTAGGGGTGGATGGGTCTGCGTCTAATGATAGTGGACATTTACTCTCGGAGGCACGTCTGGCGATGCTCTCACAACGGGTGCGCGAAGAAAATCCGGCGGCACTCTCTGCGCGTGAATCACTGGAAATCGCGACACGCGGCGGGGCATCGGTCTTAGGGCGGGATGATGTTGGCTATCTTGCTCCGGGCATGTCAGCCGATTTTGTCGCTTATCGACTGGATGATGTTGCATTTGCTGGCGCACAACATGACCCTGTCGCCGCACTGGTCTTTTGTCAGCCACCATCCGTCGATATTTCGGTGATTAATGGAAAAATCGTCGTTAGTGAAGGACAACTCGCCACACTCGATTTACCTGTCCTCATTGAAGAACATAACGAGTTATCCATTCAACTGATTAATGGTGATTAGGGCAGATACCACATGATTTGCTCTATACCTTTGTTTAGAACAAGATAATGTCCATCCGGGCTAAAATACATGTTATGAACAGTTCCCTGAATGTCGCCTGTCTCAAGCGAATAATCTACATTACCTGTCCGTAAATTGATGAAGTGGACATCCTGACTATCCATCGCTGCATACATAACCGCGTATTGGTTATCCGGGCTAATCGCAATGCTAGAAGGATTCTGATTTAACTCGAATTCATACATAATCTCAGCGTCTTGATTCCAGATATGAATGAGAAAAATTGGCGTAGGGAAGGGATATTGAAGTGTTGCTACAAACAATGTGCTATCTACACTGAAAGTTAAATCTTGATAACCGGGTGTTCTAGCTGACGGTACACTCACCTGTATACTATCATCACTATAGAATGCTAAACGTGAAGTGTTATCTATTGATGGCGGGCATTCTGTATGGAGTTGTACTGCCAGCATCCCGTCTGATATAGCAAAATCTGAGGCAAAATCTTCCGGGAGTTCAAATACTTCTGCCTGATGCGTATTCATATCCCATACATCGAGATTATAGATAGGGTTGCCACAGCCTGCCGTGCTAAGATCATTCAACGTATAGAGATGATAGAGTTGTGAGCCATCCGGTGTGAAAGCCAGATTTATTGAATAGCCTCTATTATTCTGATTTTCAGATGCCAGTTCATAGTCAATAAATTGCAAGCCCGGTAAATCCACAAAAATAATCGCTGGCGTGACTGTCGCATCATCATTTGTACGCATTGCACCGATAGCGATTTGATTCGCACCGGGATACACGGCAAGCGTATTCGCCTCATATTCGGATGGAAAAGACACACTTGCGACAGGTTGTGATTCAGTGCCGTTTAGCTCCATCTTATACAGACGATTTGTTCCCAGCGCATACCAGCTTGAGCTATCTTCACTGAAAGCCACATCTAAAATAGGTTCATCAATTTCTGGAATGTCCATCAATTGAATATCATCTGTCTCGCTGACTGTTGCGGCAGGTAAGTCTAATTGTATGGGAGCAGTATCAGGGTCAAGCTGAAAATCCTGAAGTCCTTTAAAAACTGCAATTGCGATGACGATCAAAATGAGTGCTGAAATTTTTAGGGGAAAACGTTCCGGTTGAGTCTTGCGTTTGCTCTTGTGCATGGTCTACCTGTTCAACTCATCATAATTACAGTTAGCATATCACAGGATAACAGTGCTGTACTTGACGATAGGAGTATCGTCAGACTCAATGGCATGATATACGAACAGGCAACACCGTAATGCACACTGATTTTCAGATCCCCTTCCGGTAACAGAAGGGGTTCAGGAATTGAAATTAAGAGGATAAGGTGGTTTTCAGGAAAATGCCCACGCGACCATCTTCGGAAGTTCCGCACGCCACATCGTATCATCATGACCCGCATCCCGTTTCACCAGAATGACTTCATTGTCGTTGTCGCTTAAAGCCGTTGCCCAACGTTGTGCATTCTCTAAAAAGAATGGCTCACGGGTTCCTGCGACCAGGTAAGTCGGCGGTATTATTTTAGCCATCTCGTCCGTTGGTTTGTATCCTGCACCGGGTGAGGCAGAAAAGACCGCAGCAAACAGGTTCGAGTGACGCACACCCAGCGCCAGAGCTAACTCACCACCTGCTGAAACACCATAGATCGCCGTTCGATCACGGGGCAGGTTGACATCAAACTTTGATTTCACCCACGAACGGACATCATCAATCAAGAAGTTTTCATGAGCTTTGAATCTCGCCGGGTCAAATTTTGGCGAATACTCGTGAAGTCGAAGCGTTTCATCAGCAAGTCGATGTACTCCGACAATCATCGTTGATGGTAGATCGTTTTGCTCAAGGTCTGCACCCCAGCCCGGTAACAATTGCCCATCACCACAATAGACAATCGTTTCTACCGGGCGCGTCGGAACATATGCAGTAACCTGGCGACCACCGTCAAAGGGAAATGTTTCTGATACTAGTTCGCCCATATCCTGAATTTATCCACTCTTTAGAACCGGTTTATAGCAAATTCAATTAACAATTAGAAAATGGTGGGGACGCATCAGCGTATGCGTCTGTTCTAAAATCGGCGGGATACACTGATCCCGCCCTACAGTCCCGAGGTTTTTACGATAAACATCTTGATAGAAATTATCTGAACCCTATTTGAAACTCTATAACTATAACGCAGGTTAATCTAAGCTCTCACGGATGACAGCCAACACCTCATCGCGTTTTTCTTCCATCAGAGGGATACTATCCGCTTCCAGATTGAGGCGCACCAGTGGTTCGGTGTTGGAGGCACGGATACTGAATCGCCAGTTATCGAACTCGAAGTTTAAGCCATCGACACGCAAAATTTCGTTTGCATCCGCGCCGTATTTGTCTTCCAGACGTGCTAAGACATCTGCCGCGACCACACCGCGTGTATTGATCTCGCCGGAGATATTGTATTGTGATTCGTACTCATCAATCATTTCAGCAATGGTTTTATCACTGTTGGAGAGTAAATCCAGCAGATAGAGCATCGGCACAACACCGGAATCACTGAAATAGAAATCACGGAAATAATAATGTCCGGTGACTTCTCCCCCGAAAACAGCATCTTCTTCCATCATACGTTTCTTGATGAAGGCGTGTCCGACACGGTTATAGAGCGCTTTGCCGTTGTGGGCTTCGACGGTATTTTTTACTGCCAGTGAGGAACGCACATCATAGACAATCGTGCCGCTACCTTCTTTTTCAAGGAAGTATTTTGCCAGAATCGCGGTCATGAAATCGCCTGGTAAAAAGCGTCCTTTGCTATCAACCACGAAGAAACGGTCGCCATCGGGATCAAACAAGAAACCGAGGTCAGCGCCTTCTTTTGGCACACGTTCTTGAATTTCAGCACGATTTTCTTCTTGAAGCGGGTCGCCACCATGATTGGGGAATGTGCCATCCGGTTCAAAGTACATCGGAACGAGTGTTACCTGCGGAATTTTCTCGAAGAGTTTCGTTAATGAGGGACCCACCATGCCGTTGGCTGTATCTGCAAGAACCGTATATTCCTTGAATTTCGAGACATCCACCAGCGTAAGCATTTTTTCGACAAATTCATCCATCACATTCCAGTCAGTGACAGTGCCGGGTGTGTCGGCATCGGCGGGGATTTCGTCGTTTTCGATCATCTGACGAATATCCTGAATGCCTTCATCACCGGAGAGCAGGTGAGGTACTTTTTTCACCATCTTGAAGCCATTGTATTCTTTAGGGTTGTGACTCGCTGTGACCATGATGCCCGGCAAGCCTTTTTCAGCACAACCATAGTAGTACATATCGGTTGAGACCATGCCGAGGTTAATCACATTGACACCAACTGCTGTTAAGCCCTTGAGTACCTGAGCGTGCAATGATGGGCTGGAAACACGCGCATCACGTCCGACGACGACTGTTTCTGCACCGACTACTTTCGTGAAACAGCGTGCGACAGCTTCTGCCGTTTCTTCAAATAAATTTTCTCCGTAAATACCGCGAATATCGTAAGCCTTAAAAATCCCTGGAGCTACTTCCATATCCCTGTCATTCCTTTCCTTATAATGATTAAATCGCTGCGATGAATAGTATCATGACATTGTAAATGAAATTTTAAATGATTGTGGTATTGTCAGACCAGAATATAGAATTGGTAGAGAAAGGTCGCTATTCCATCCCGTATGTCAATCGCGGGAGCGCACGGAGGCACTCCCCTACACCCGGTCTATCTGATGTAGATTTTCTCTGTATTTAAAGAGCTTCATCTCATCTGTTACCTGATTATTTTGTAACTGAATGCTTGAGCGTTAAATCCCTATCCCGCCGGATTCCAACCAATACAATCATCATTTGACCGTCTATACTATAGGATATTAACGCAGATTGACCGGAGTAGCGAACAATGCTCAATGAAATTAAACGGGTAATCGTCATTGTATTAGATGGTGTTGGCGTCGGAGAAGCGCCGGACGCCGCAAATTATGGTGATACAGGTAGCAATTCAGTCGGGAATACTGCCGCGAAAATCGGTGGCTTGACTGTGCCGAATATGCAAAAACTCGGTTTCGGTAACATTATCCCGATTACGGGTGTCGCTGAAACAGGCGATGTCAAAGGGGCATGGGGTAAATTACAGCCAAAATCCGCCGGGAAAGATTCAGTCACGGGTCACTGGGAATTGATGGGCGTTTATCTTGAAAATCCTTTCCCGACCTATCCGCAGGGCTTCCCCGATGATGTGGTCAAGCAGGTTGAAGAAGCCGCCGGAGTTGAATTTATCGGTAATGTGGTCGCATCGGGAACAGTCATCATTCAAGAATTGGGCGAAGAACACGTCAACACAGGCAAGCCGATTCTCTATACCTCTGCCGATAGTGTTTTCCAGATTGCCGCGCATGAAGAGGTAATTTCGATAGAGCGTCTCTATGAGATTTGTGAAATTGCACGCGAAACCCTCACAGGGGAGCATGGTGTCGGGCGGGTGATTGCGCGTCCATTTATCGGTAACGCAGACGATGGTTTTACCCGTACCAGCAATCGACATGATTATTCGATTGCACCCCCGCAGTCTGTGATTGATTCTCTGGTAGAAGGGGGTCATGAAGTGATTGCAGTCGGTAAAATCAAAGATTTGTTCGCCGGACGCAACATCACGCAGTATTATCCCGCAAAATCCAACATGGATAGTCTGACTCAACTCGGCAAGGCACTCGATGAGAATGAGTCAGGATTCATCTTTGTCAATCTGGTGGAATTTGACCAGGTATTCGGTCATCGCAACAATTATGAAGGCTATGCCAATGCCATCCGTGAATTTGATGCCTACCTGCCGAAAATTCAAGCAAAATTAGATGAGCATGACCTTGTCTTTATCTCGGCAGATCATGGCGTAGACCCCACAACTGATAGCACCGATCACTCCCGCGAGTATGTGCCTCTACTTGTATCCGGTGGCGGCATCGACAAAGCAGTCAATTTAGGCACACGTCAGACCTTCGCAGATGTTGGAGCGACAATAGCCGATTTATGGGGACTGGAAAACCCTGAAATTGGCGAGAGTTTCCTATCTGAATTACAGTAGAAAAATCGGGCGCAACATGTTGCGCCCCTACAATACGGTCAATTTACATCCCATAGACTATCTACAAAAGGTCGTTGAGAATCAGATGGTCAATGCGGTTATGATGTATGAGCATCCAGCGTTCGCGTCCAATATCAGGGTTATGGTCAAAAAGTGACCAGCCCGTATTATGGGTGTCGGTGCGGGCATTGCGATAAGGACCCGTGTTATAGATATTATCGAGCATGGCAGAAATCACGCCGCCATGTGCCACAACATACACTTTACGTCCCTGATGTTTTTCGATGAGATCATCCACAAATTGTCCGAGACGGGTGCGGAAGTGCATCCAGCTTTCACCATTTTCGATGTCGATGCCGCGTTTTGCAAAAGGCGCTTTGTCCGGTTTAAGTGGATTGTACACGCGGGGCAAGCCTGTTTCGGGCAGGGCAGAGCCATCAACGGCGGAATTGCCTATCTCACGGATACGGTCGTCGGGGATGGATTCCATATCAAAGGCTTCTTCGACATACCGGGCAGTTTCCTGTGTGCGTAACATGGTGCTGGCATAGAGGGCGTCACAGGTGCGTCCATTTTCTTTCAGCCAATCACGCAGGGCTACTGCCTGTTGATGTCCTTTTTCAGTGAGTCCGGCATCCATTGAATCAAGTGTTGCCCAATCTCCTACATTGACATGACTCTGACCATGCCGGATAACGTATAAACGCATTGGTTTTCCTTTTGTTCTGCGATTCTGTAAATAACGGTTTCTAAAGTTCTCTATAGTCTTTTGACCATCGCCCTGTCTTGCCCGGATTATGTACTACTGTATTTAAAATTGCCTGCCTATGTTCCGGTCATAAAATTATCGACGTTGATATAGAGAATACAATTTGTGACCTTCAACATGCAATCCAGACAGCATTCCAATCGCGCTCAACCGTAATTGCTAATAAGGGGTGTCCCCGGTAATGCTCACTTAACATACTTCTACCACAGCCCTCTATGTCAACCGCAGGAAAACGAAGAGAATACATTGCCCAACCTGTCATATCCTCACCCACAAACCCTGAGTCCGGTCCCCAGTCTATAATTTGTTGATCTAATCTAAGAATATGTAGATCAATAATGTGCCAGGCTGATAATCCGGCACATAAGAATACAACAGTAATTAAGAGATAAGCTCGCTTTCGGAAACGCTGGTAGAGACGAATAGCGAGTGCAAGACAGCCTGTAGAAATTACGCCATAAAAGAGTGTGTCATAAAATTTTTCATACACATTGATAACTAATGGAAATTTGAGCAGTAGCAGGAGCAGAATCGTTAAAAGTAAAACGAAACGCCAGTAGCTAGCGATACCGTTTCCGTTCTTTGTTTTCACATTTTTATCTATCAATTGTTGATCTCGCTCCATATTCAAATCTGACTATGTTTTAATCGAGGGTCTGATAAATAGATTAAAAATATCTACTTTAGCAAGTTTACAAGATATGGCAGAATACTAATATGCGATTTCTGATAGGGCAGATTCCAGGAAAAAACGCTAATGACATCTCTTGAATTGTTTGTTAAACCCAGCCGTTGACCAGTAAATCGCGGGTTTCAGCGACGGCGACATCCCAGATTTTTTGCATGGACTCATCGTCGTGCTGATAAAATCCACCGAAATTGCCATCCACCAGATAGTCTTTTGCTTCATCGGGGGATAACTGTCGCAAGTGATTAAAATTGACCATCTTTTTCTGAACATCGGGCATTTTGACACCCTTTAAGCGTGTCCAGGGAAAATTTTCCATCCATGATGCATGAGAGCCAATCGCATCGACTTTGCGAACCTGTTTCATGGTTTTTGATGCCCGCCACCAATCATGCCATTGAATCCGCATGTGTGTATTGTGCGTTTGCCATTCGCCCACAAAATTGGATGCCGGACTATTGCCCCCGTGTCCGTTGACAATCAAAATACGCTTGAAACCCTGCTGACTCATGTGATTGAGAATATCTTCCAGAATCACGAGGTAGGTTTTCATGCTGATGCTGATTGTGCCTGGATAAGATTTAAACATCGGTGTCATGCCATATGCCAGCACAGGGAAAACAGGCACGCCTTCCGGTGCAGCAGCTTCCACCGAAACTTTCTCAGAGAGAATACTATCGACACTCAGACTAAGATAAGCGTGTTGTTCGGTGCTTCCGAGGGGCAAAATACAACGGTCATCCTTTTCGAGATAGGCTTCGACCTGCATCCAGTTCATATCCGCAATTCGCATGAGATTTCCTTCGACTTATGGTGAGCTTGTTCCATCGTTTTTAACACAACCCGGATATAATGCACGGTTCAATGCAGTCCAATATTTTTGTCCTTCCGGGTACGGTCAAGTTGATAATCGTCAAAAAACAGATTAACATTACAGCAAGAAATTAGCCTGTATAGCATTATTTGTTTCGATTTCTAACATGCAAATTCATTAATTGCGATATTATTGTAATAGACGGGGTCGTATAGTGAGACCCTGCGACAAGTTTAATGACCGGGTTCACCTATGAAATTGTTTATCAGTTACGCGCACGCGAATAAAACAGATATTAAAGAAATTATGGATTTATTGCGTACCGGAGGGCATCAACCCTGGTACGATTCTGACCTGATTCCGGGAACAGACTGGAAACAGGGCTTATACGAGCAAATCAAAATAGCTGATGCGATTATTGCGATTATCACCCAGGAATTCATCGACTCGGATTATTGCCGCTGGGAAATCAAAACTTCGCGCAATCTCAAGAAGCCTGTTATCCCTGTTTTGCTGAAAACTGTCCCGGATTTGCCGGAAAATCTATCGCGGATTCAGTGGGTTGATTTCACAGAAGGTGTCACCAATACACAACTGGTCAAGCTGATTACCGCGCTCCAAAAAGTCAGCACCAGTGAATATAAGCGGCAAAGTCTCGAATTTCCACAATTGCCGGAACTCACATCGTCCGAAGATACCCGACCGATTCCTATCAGGACAGGTGGGGGTATCGGTGGTGGCGGTGATATGCGGGCATCCCAAACTGTTGGTGTTGTGAATCCTGCTGCTGCGAATCCGGTACTGGTGACAGTTGCAGAGGGTATTCAGGAACGGGTTGAGAAGTTCCTCCAATTTTATTATCCGCAACTCTATACAGAGAATGATTTGCTGGCACAGGTGAATCACATCAAAGAAGCTGATTTGTGCCTGTTTGATGTGAGCGAAAAAAGCAAACGTAGCTGGCTGGAACTCGGGGTTGCGCTGGCAATGGGCAAGAAGATTGTCCTGCTTGCTGATAAATCCCAAAAAGTCCCCGCACTCTTTGACAATTACAGAGTCTATTCTTACGACACTGAGGATAGCATCGCATCAATTGTCGAAGGGCTGGATATTGAGGCATTGCTGGACAACACGCCGATTCGTACCTATTGTTATTTTTGCAAAGAACGCACCTGTAAAGCACTCAGTAATTTCGTCGATAACCGCAGCTATCTCATCAGCACCGATAACCGGATGCTCTGGCGCATGTTATTGCAGGAACTGAAAAACGAAATCCAGAAACGGCATGATGCCTATCCATCTTATGGCACAGACGTGATGCCGTATATCTGTGAGATGCGAACGGCTGTTACCAAGAGTTCTTTTGTGCTGGCACATCTCGATTATGTCTCCGAGCCGATGAGTTTGATGCTGCTCGGGATGGCAATCGGACATGCAAAACCCTGGTATTTCATCGTGCAGGAAATGAACGAACTCTCGCCGCTATTATCCCCGTATTCCCAATTACAAGATCACGGCATCGAGTATTTCAAAGAAGAGCAACTCTATATTCTCGACCAATTTTTAGAGGAAGTGTATCCCTCGGAAATCAGCGCGGCACGGATTCAGAATACCGCCGATGCAACCCCCTGGCATAATGTGTCGATTATCATCAACTATCAGAAAGAATCGACCTTTGACCAGCAGGAGACGATTACCGGAACACTACGCATTTTGCATTTGCGGAATAAACAGGTCGTCGGGACATATTTCCTGCATCCGACCAAATTGACGCTGACTTTCGGGCGGGATAGCAGCGCCGATGTGATTCTGACCAGTACCGATGCCTCGCGTAAGCATTTCAGGATTTTCGGGCGCAATAATCGCTACTTCATTCAAGATTTAGAGAGTCGCAATCACACCTTCCTGAATGGCAAGATTATCAAGCAAAATGTGCCGCATGAAATTTTCTTCTCGAACACGATTAAAGCAGCAGGGCAGACCTTCGTTATCTGGGATGATCGTCCACTGAAAAATGTCAAAGATACGATTCAGACAGGCGAAACCAGTGTTCTCGGGGATGTGATGCAAATTGACCTCGATGTCGTGCCACCGAAGGGCTTGATGACCCTGCATCATCTGGCATTTTACCGCGTCAATTATCGTATGGATGGCGCAACCGCACGCGAAGTTTTCCAGATTCAGGCGTATTATCCCCTTAAGCCCGTGCTGGATGTGCTGGTCAAGGCATTCCGTTTAGAGCCGAAAAATTACGGTTTACGGGTCGAAGGCAAATTCGTTGACCTCACTAAATCGCCGATGGATTTAGGTCTCAAAGAAAATACGGTGTTTGAACTGGTCGAACCGATTAGCCGCGAAGAAGAGTGTCTGCGCGAGACTTTGAGCCGGATTGTCCATTGTGAAAATGATCTCTCCAGCATCGACGGGGAACGGCAATATAAAGAAGGCTTTGACTATGTTAAGGTTGCGAGTTTATATGACGATGTCTATTTTGAGCTTTTCCGTGAGCGCAATGGCACGCAGCTATCCTCACGTATGTTAGCCGAAGCCTCCTGCTCAGCCTGCGGGAATCGTTATTATCCCGATACGCTTGTGGCAGTGAAGGCTAAAGCACGGATATAGATGCACTATCAAATCCGGGATGTTTCTCTCAAAAGCTATCAAATTGCGGATTCGACTTTGTGAAATAAAGTACAATCAAAGCAAGTCGTTAAATTGAGAGAGGCGCACTATGATGGAAAAAGTAAAACGCAAGAATGATGACACAGAGAAAATCCGGCTCTGGACATGGAAACGGGCAATCTCTGTGATAGTCATGGCACTGGTTTATGGATTAATTGCGCTGGCAACGGCAATGCACATCACCGGGGCATTTGAGACCGTCTATATCTCGTTTTTACTGGGTGTTCCACTGGCAATCGGCGCATTGAGCATCTACACCATCCCGCCGGAATTACGCAACTGGACACGGGTTTTCTGGATGTCATTCCTGACAACCATGCTTTTTGCTCTGACAGCCGGAATCTATCAACCGATTATCTGGTTGTGCATTATCATGGCGACCCCGATGGTCTTTATCGCAGCCTTCATTTCCTCCTTCATCATGCTTGCCATTGATAAATACTATCGGCAGCATAAACGCAAAAATCAGTATGGCATCGCCCTGTTTGTGATGGTATTGCCATATTTGCTGACCCCCGTTGAAGCCAACATTGACCCCTCAGCATGGAATCGCAGCGTTGAGAATGAAGTGATTATCTATAACACCACGCCGGAAGAAGTCTGGGAAAATGTGATTAATGTGGCAGAAATTACATCGGTGGAACAGCGTCCGACATGGTATCAGGGCATGGGGATTCCGCGTCCGGTAGAAGCATCTATCGACTATGAAGGTATCGGTGGCATTCGCACAGGGGAGTTCGAGTTCGGACTGATTTTTTATGAGGAAGTTGTACTCTGGGAAGAATATCAGGCAGTTGATTTCACGGTTGATGTGATGGTCAATCCACAGTCAACACCTGTTCTACGGCAAATCGGCGGGGCATATTTTGATGTGCTGGGGACAGGCTATGAAATTGAAGCCATTGATGAGTCCACCGTGATCTTGCGTCTGCACAGTGAGTATCGCCTATCGACCAATTTCAATTTTTACGGTGCATTCTGGTCAGACTGGATTATGAAAGATTTCCAGAATTATATCCTGCAAACGATCAAAACACGGGTTGAGCAGGGATAAAATTTAGCAGGGCGCAGCACGTTTGCGCCCGATTTCGCTATCATCAATGGGGTCGTAACGCCCGTGCAACCAGACCGACACCCCCTGCGAATGCGACTGGTATATTATCCTTGCATAATTACTAAATTAAGTTCTAATGTTCTTCATACCCCAAATTAGAGTAGTTTAAACACCATCGGGAGGAAGACTGTAATATCTTTTAAGCCATTGGCTCAGACCATCAAGTCCCGGGAAAAGTACGCGCTCGTTAATGTTTAAACCATCAAGTTTATTTCTTATTTCCCATTTTAACGCCGCAGGTACATGTATTTTGCGGTATAAATCGGGAATATCGTGCCCGTTTTCCTGCAACCAAGTATCAAAAAAGACATTTGGATCATTAAATACTGAAAATAATGCAAACTGATTAACGACACGACCATCAATTGATGGAGGTTCGAAAAACACTGGAAACTTGGGAGGTTTATCTGCGGGAGTTTTTGCGCCATCTAAAACTGAAAGATCTTCGGCAATCTTAAACAACGTATCAACGGTAAACATTACGTTTTCGCGTTCATCTAATAAGTTCTTATACTCATCAGGAAGAAAATTTGTCGTTTTATAATAATCAATTGCCCATATAACACCATCATCCTGATAGTGTTCAAAATCAACCGTCATAAAATGCAAAGCAACATAAGGAGAATAAGTCCAATCCATCAAGCGGGTTGGCAATCCATAGTGCTGTGCTACAGTTAACCAGTACCAATCATTATCTAACTTATCAATAGCTGTAGTTGCATATTTCTTAAAACTATCAAGGATGTTATTTTCTAGCTTTAAATGTTCACTCTCTCCGTTGGCTAGACGTAGTAAAGTTGTCGAAAGTGAGTAGTCTTTTGATAAACCTCTAAAAGCAAAAGGTGTTCGATGACGTTTGATTTTTGTCTGCCATGAATGTTCGAATAATACCTTATTTAACTCTTCGAAACTGTTAACTTTTATATCTGTCATTATCCCTCAATTCAACAATGTTTTTCTACTAATAATATCACATTATTGATTATAATCATTTATATTAACACTATTTTTATAACAGAGTAAGAAATTCTGGACGGTATGTATATACCGCCCATTATATCAATGGGGTCGTAACGCCCGTGCAACCAGACCAACACCCCCTGCGAATGTGCCGAGAATGAGTACGGTTGTAATGAGATTGGTCGGCTGGAAGTAAATTCTGAGGTTAATAAGAATGCCAATGATGATAATCAGCAAGCCCCCGACAGTCAGCACTTTGCCGATTAAATTTTTGCCATCGAAAAATAATAAGCCAATCCCGATCATCAGTGGGATGAGTGCGACACCAAAATTATTGACTTCGTAGCCCCATCCAAAACCAAAGCCAAAACCACCACTGGATACTGTCACACGACTCAGGAATAACCATCCCCCGACAAGAATCATCACCAGCCCGATGAAAAATTCAGTTATGCCGCCGGGTGTGCCACCTGCGCCACGTTTTTCTTTATCACTCATAAAAACAGACTCCCTATCTAAACGAAATACAGTTTGAGTATATCTCACATTGGGAATAGGGTGGTGCTATCCCCCTGATTATTGGGGGCTTAACGCAATCTTACGCTAGTTTTGTTTGCTGGAATGGTCGTTATGTGGATAATAAAGGCATTGTTCAAGTCAACTATTACAAATTATCTATGCCGAAAATCTTCATTTCCTACCGTCGCGCTGATAGTGAAATCATCACTGGTCGTATTTATGACCGTCTGATACAGGCATTCAATTCAGAAGATGTTTTCAAAGATGTCGATAATATTCCACCGGGTAAAGACTTTCGCGGGGTACTACGGGAAGCTACAGCCCAATGCGACATTATGCTGGTCATCATTGGTCTCGATTGGCTGACGGTCACTGATGATAATGGCAATCGACGACTGGATGATCCGGAAGATTTCGTTCGACTTGAGGTTGAAACCGGATTACTACGGGATTCTGTTACCGTTATTCCCGTTCTGGTCAAAGGAGCAAAACCGCCACATGCCTCTGAATTACCGGATAGCTTGAAGCAACTTGCATATAACAATGCCTTCATCATCCATAATGACCCTCATTTTTCCGGTGATGTTCAACGCCTTATTAGCAAGATTCAACCGGAAAATATGATAGAAGATGAACCGGATACAGGCAAAGAAAATAGTGGAGGATTAGACCCAAGAATCGTTACCGCAATTATTACGGGGGTTGTAGCTATTATTGTTGCAATAATTGGCATTCTCCCGGAATTCTTAAACACTCCCGGGGGTAATCAACATACAAGCCTAACTGCAACTTATGAAACACAACTGGCAGCAGAAACTCAAACGGCAATTGCCTTGACAATAGTTGGTAGTGAAACGCGCATTACACTGTCCGAAACACCTGCTGCACCGACTGCAACACATACAATGATACCAACAAATACAGATATTCCTGCCACCACGAACACACTTGTCCCTGCACCAACAAATATAGAAATTCCCATTCCATCATACCCATGTGAAGGACAAGTCATCGGCGTAAGTGGATTGTTGAATCAGGTGCGACGAACACCATTACAAAGTAGTCAACTCATAGAACCAGTAGAACAGGGAGGAACAATAGAAATTCTGAATTATGTTCAAAATGATAGAACCGAATGGTACGAAATCAATTATGGAGATTCAAATACAGGATGGTTAGAAGTGAGATTCGTTCAAGCATCACAAAATTGTCCATCTGAATAAAAAGGATTTTAAATGAAAAGAAGCATTCTAGTAATAGTTCTAATTGTTCTGGTAGCCGTAAATTTCTCAATCTTGCAGGCTCAAACTCTTCCAACTCCTGTCCAATGCGGTGCAGTGATAACAGGCGAAACAAACGTCAACACACCTATAAGTCAGGGCTGGTATTACCAGGAATATTCTGTCGAACTTGGTAGTGGAGATGCCCTTACAGTTACTATCGCACCTATCGGTCAAACTACCAGGACGGATATATATGTATATGATCCTGCAAGTACAAGAATTGCAAACTCTACTACATCTTCAGCAGGACAACCAACAGCAGTAAGAGAGCTTGTTGTTGGCGCAACCGGACAATATACTATACGAGCATGGACTGACAGTGTTGGTGCATATTCCTTAACAATTGATTGTATTTTGAGTAATGGAACAGAAATTAATTCAACTGGAAATAGTAATACAACGCAAAACACTAATGAAACAGAATTCACAGGCTTTGGTTTTCCTGGTGTGGGGGCTGTTGATTTTTCCGCAGGAGTTGAATTACCACTTACATTGGGCACACCACAAACTGCGCCTGTGGGTGGGGATATAGTTGCGCTTTATACGATTGATGCAGCAGCCGGACAGGTTTCGACCTTGACGCTCTCGCGGGTAAGTGGCGAATTGTCGATTGGTGTGGCGGTCATTAATTCGAGTACCAATGACATCATTTTCTTCGGTGGGATGCCGTCCAGCGATAATCTCAGTGTGGAATTGACGTTCCCGGAAGCAGGGTCGTATGCTATCGGTCTATTTGCGCTGGATACAGATACATCCGGTGCGGTGCAGATTACGCTGGAGTAAAACTGCTATTCCCGGGTGTGTTCATTATCAAAAACGGACGGGCAGAATCCCGTCCCTACAGTTCCTCGTGAATGGTTTTTAGCGTTCACGCAATTTAAAAGCGATGTCTATCGTATCGCCGATGTCGATTGTTTCACGCTTGCGGACTTTTGCATTGAGTGCGATGAATAGTGTGCCGTCGCCTTTTGGTAGTAAAGATGTGTCCCAGTTTGTATCGCCGACAGTCGCTGTGATTGCAACCAGCCCTCTATCCGCAAAATTTTTCGTGATCTCCGTGTATTCTTCCGGCACAGGCACATAATACCATCCGCCTTTTTGTGGAAAACGTTCGACCTCTGCGGTGACAGTGAAGGTTTCTGTTAACATAGCTCCTCCTCTATTTCTCCTGATTCCGGGTACTCATTTTTGCTCAAAATAAGCGTTCATATCAACGGGCATATGTACGACATTTTGTTCCGATACTGTGCTAGACTTTGACTATGCACCTTAACAATTTTATCATTAAAGTCCCTCTCCATCAGGGAGCTTGCGAGTGCAATGGGGGAGGCTTGCTGTCACTTCGCGCCGCCGAAAAGGGATTTAGGGAGGGGTAAGAACCAAACATTCTAAACCTTATTCCAACGCAAATCGCCTGTTTTACAAAAAAATGCCCCTGTTATTCCCTGTTTAACAGGCAAATATTCATAACCCGGCACAAACCTGATTTTCCGACAAAACGCGCTGATATTGAGCCTGTTTCGCCTATGAATCAGACTCATATTTCAAGCCATGCACATCATAGGGTGGTTCGGGTTTCACATGGTCAATTGAGGGAATGGTCACTGTGAATGTGCTGCCTTTGCCCGGTTCACTCATCAGGTAGATGTTGCCACCATGAAATTGCACAATACGTTGAACGGCATTCAAACCGACTCCTGCGCCCTGATTTTCCCTGTGATGTCGCGCTGAATCCACACGGTAAAATCGTTCGAACACCTTTTCCTGATGTTCCAGTGCAATGCCGATGCCATTATCTTCAACCGAAGCAGTAATGTACGGACTGCTAAAGCTCAATTTGACTTTGATATAGCCATTATCGCGTCCATAATGAATCGCGTTGGTTAACAAATTATCGAAGACACTGACCAGTTGCTTATGGTCTCCCAGAATTTGTCCTTCTCCGCCCGAATTATCCTCATACGTAATTGTGATTCCCCGGCTATCGGCATAAGACCGGGCATTCTCAATACACACAGGCAATATCTTCGACAGATTAATCAGCAACAATGTCTTTTGCTTATCCATAACATCCAGCAACGTCATCTGGAATAAATCTTCAATCATGCCGTTGATGCGCTGTACCTGACCCTCAAGCGTTTGCAGTGCCTCTTCAATCGGCATATCCCGTTGTTGTCGTTGCCGGATAAGATAAGCTGTTGTCTGGAGTGTCGAGAGGGGGGTTCGTAAATCGTGCGCCAAATCTTGCGTCAATTCTCGTTGTACTTTATAGCGTTCGGCATCCACCTTTAGCCGTGTGATTTGCTTTTCGGATTTTTTGCTGGCATAGAGATGATAGCGTATCGTCAGGAAAATAGTCGTCGCGACTGTTACCAGCACCATCATCCGCAATGGAATGTCTTTAAAGGGGGATTCAGGTAAATAGCCGGATAACTCGATGATGAGCAAAACAAAAAATAGAATCAGCGTTGCAATGAAGCAAATTATTCGGTCACGCGCTTCCAGAATAAGTGTTGCGACCACCAGCAGCGTTATGACTCCCATCATTGCCGATGAGTAGATACCACCCGAGATATAACATGCCAGTGCCAGTTCAGCCCAATCCAGCGCGATAACAATCCGGGACGCCATCTGGATGTGACCACGCCGGATACGGGTTAACGCCCATAAATTGATGGCAATCACCAGCACCATAACCGGGAGCGCTATCACATTTATCTCCGTTGCGTCTGCAATCAGGAAGATCATGAATATCACAGTCACAATCAGATTGAGATAGATGATAATCTGCAACAGATTCGCCCGGTACTGCATCGGAGGCGAAAAATGTGCAACATCAATTTTAAGTTTATTGAACAGGGATGACAACGTTTGCCAGTTGCTTTGCATTAGATTCCAGTGTGTTGATGTTTGAGTGTTTCGATGCGCCGATGATACCTTAAAACAGAAGATAGTGGTAATAGACTATTCAAGGAAACCGTCAATTTGTCGCTCCAGTAATAGAACAGGGGTAGATACCGTCTTGAAAGTCAAGCAGAATTTTCAAAATGAGGGTCAAAAGGAATGCGGGATTTGAGAATACCGTA
>ENA-OWNT01002287-OWNT01002287.1-seawater-metagenome-genome-assembly--contig:-NODE-2287-length-20314-cov-6.811187_pt1 | contig 20314 bp, 9 predicted proteins | sample MGYA00238136_ERZ651165 | MGnify/ENA primary metagenome ERZ651165 (study PRJEB26861, sample SAMN08777766) | seawater metagenome | isolation source: coastal seawater | place: USA: Florida | collected...
TGTTGTTGTTGTTGTTGTTGTTGTTGTTGTTGTTGTTGTTGTTGTTGTTGTTGTTGTTGTTGTCGTCGTCGTCGTTGTTCATCGTTGGAGTTTTCGTTGTTGTTGTTGGTGGTCGGTGGTCGGTGGTCGGTCGGTGGCAATTGCTGTTCTCGTTGGTTGTCGTTGGTGATCGGTAGTCGGTCCGTGGCGATTGTTGTTGTTCGTCGTTGTTTGTTCTTGCTGCTGTTGTCGCTTGCGGGTTGTTGTTGTTGTTGTTGTTGTTGTGAGAGATCATCAGAGCAATGCATAGATCGTGCTTACTGCTGCGGGAATGTCGCCGTCGACGTCAACGTCGTCGTCGTCGTCGCCATTGTTGCTGTCGCGAGGTCGACGAACAATTGAATGAGCGAACGACTGCTCCTCGCTGCGTGCTGCTGTCCAGCTTGTGGGTGGATTGGTGATTCGCCAAGCTGGGTTTGATTCGCTTCATTGTGGCGGTTTGTGGTTTTCGCCGCGGCGTTTTTTTTCTTTCTGTGTTCGTGTGTGTGTGTGTGTGTGTGTGTGTGTGCGCGCGTTTGCGTTCGCGTTTCCTGCCTTCCTTGTGTTCGCTCGGTTGCACCCACTTCTTGCGATCCACCGCGTCTGGGAGCATCTCCATATCCGACGCCAGAACTGGTCCCCCCATTCAGAACCCGCTGACGGGACGGCCGTCGGTCGGAACCACAGACAGTCTGCGGCGGGCCTGCAACGCCCGTCGACGAAGTCGTCCCTGAGATCAGCAGCGCCGTGTCATAGCCAGCGACGTCCGCCGCCTGCGCACCATGTCGCACAACCAGCGCAAGGGAAGCGCATCCCTGCGTCGCCGGCGCGGATTGCCGACGGACAGGTTCAAGCGGTTGGAAGAGCAGGTGCAGGAACTAAAAAAGGCCCAGCTGAGGCGGCGCGTCGGGAAGCAGTATTCGGAGAGTGTGGACGCCAAGGGCAACACGAAAGTCAACGTGATCCGACTGGACAAGATAGCCCCCGTTCCAGTCAAGCGCATCCTGGCTCCCGTAGTCATCCCGTCTCGCCTGGATGATGACATGGAGTACGTGGAGCGGCGGTTTCCCAAAGCTGCGAAAAACAGGCGGAAACTGAGCGAGACGCGCAACCACGTCGAGAAACTGCAGGAAGAGGCCGTGTCCTGGACGAAGCGAATCAACCGGGCCAACGCCGACGTCCAGAGGGCCGAAAAGAAGCGCAACAACCTTCAAAATGAGCTCGCCAACCTCATATTCCAGGACGACATCATGGCGCGGCGGCGTCAGCGAGGCATCCAAATCGAAGAGGAAAAGCAGCGCCTGCGCGAGCGCGAGGAGGAGATCCGCGAAACGTCCAGGTACACGAAGACCCTGGACCGCATGCTGCAGCGCATTTGGCACGAGCAAATCACCTTCGAGCGGACGATGGAGACGTACACGAAGGTTCTGCAGGCACAGAAAGAAGAGACTGAGGAAATAGAGGAGCTGGCACGCCGCATGGCCTACTTGCGCAAGGTGACGAACCGCCGGCTGGCACAAACCAAAGAGGAGATCTTTGACAGGGAAGCGCGGGCCGAGGAGGACTTGCGCGAACTGCGCCAGGTGGCGCGAGCGCGCGAGAACTTGTCCGAGCAGTACGAGCAAATCCAGCAGCAGAAACAGAGGAGGATCGAACAGCAGCAAAAGAAAAACATGTCGTCCAAGTTGCTGGAAAGTTGGAAGAGGAGCTCCAACAAAAAGAAAATGCGGGGCGTGGAGACTGAGTTGGAAGGGCTCATCGATAAGTTCCGGCGCATAGAGCTCGTCACCGGTCTGAAGACCGAGTTCGACATCGTGCACAGATACTTCCACCAAGACGAGTGAGTTGTAATGTTTGGAGTTTGGACAAAGCGCAGTCGTCGTCGTCGTCTTCGTCGTCGTCGTCGCGTTGCGTCGCACTCACGTTTGTGCTTGTGTTGTCTGGTTCCCCACGCTGTGTGGCAGGTATTGCACAGAAATGGAGCAGAAAACCGTATTCTTGCGAGGACAGATCGCGAAGGCCAACGCGCGGGCCCGCAAATTGCGCGCGATGCACGAAAACGAAAAGTATTTCGGGAAATCACAGCAATCTTCGCGCCAGTCGCAGTTGGAGGTACGTCGTCCCTGGTGCCCGGCACCCCGGCGCGCGGGCTGACTGCTGCCGGCTGCTTAATTGATGTCGCGTTCTGGCTATGTGTGCTGTTTGTTTTAGGTGGAACGTATCGCTGACCAGTTGGAATCTCTACAACAAAAGCTGCACCGCCTGAAGGAGGAGAATTCACGGTATGCCCACTACGTGTTGGCCGCCACGCAAAGTCTGAAGCACATGGCAGACGTGGTGGAGTCGGCGGACCCCGCGTTCGCCGTCGCAAACGGAGATCGTGCTCGCGCGGCCGCTGCAGCCGCCAGTCAAGCGCAGCACGAAAAGCCCAAAGAGGAAGGGGGCGATGATGCAAAAGACAACGCGGACGGCAAACAAAAACCTGCCGCACCGCCGTCGAAAGCACTTTCAAAGTTCAAGTTGTACGTCACTTGTGGTTCTCGCGGGAGCGTGCCTGCGCTCTCTCCGTGACAGTATTCGTCCCTCACCCCATGTCATTTTGCACAGCGGCTCGACCCTGCAACTCTCCGACGTGGATGCCGCGCACATTATGGCGGACCTGGAGGCCAACGTCGATGTTGTCCTCAACACATTGTTTCCAGCGCCCTCGGCGATCGAGTCCCCTGGAGTGGAGTCATCCAAGCACAAGCCCACCGTAAGTACAAAGCCTCGGATTTGGGAATGGTGACGCGATACTGAGACCGTGTTCCACTGTCACTACAGGTGCCAGTTTTCGATGCTGCCAACGCCACGGCCAAAGACGAGGCCAAAATGCAAGCGCACATTCTGCGCAATGTGGTCCGCAACGCGAACAACGTCCGCATTCCCATGGTAGAAGACCGGTTCGTTGTCGGGTGGTTGTCTGAACGGTGGCGGGCATTTTTTTTTTTTGCTAAAGTAGCACCTTGCCACTGGTTTGCGTAGACCATTGGATCCAACGGAGATGCTCAACACAGAGTCATTGATCCACTATCAGCATCGGTTGAAGCATGTGGACTCTGCACTATCGACGGATACATCCGACTCCAATGCACTCTCCGTCACAACGACGAAAGTCGTGTCCTCTGGCTCGTCCAATGCCCTCACAGGTGGAAGCGGTCTTGGGCAGAAGGTGAATGCCGTGCAAGATGAAGCATCACTCGTTATGTCGAAGCGGCAGAAACGACAACACGAGGTGAGTTCCTTCGCATGCACATCCCCGCATCGTCTGTGAGCTGCCCTGTTGTCCTGACCACGTGTTCTTTGCGGCATGATCAGGCCATGCTCAAACGACAGTCCTTGAAAACTGGACTGCCCCTTGATGAGCTACGGGACATTTACTCTGCCATTCCGCGGGCTCACCGCGAAGAGGTGCTTGATCGTCGCGCTTTGAAGGAGACGTCCGTGCAGTGCACGCGCAAGGTACGCAATGCATGTGTGTACTCGACTCTCGCAGTCGACAACGCGTAGCTCAACAGCGGTGGACCATTTGCCTGCAGGCGCGTAAGGCGGAGAAAAAATGGCACACAGACGACGATACCAACGAAGATGCAGGTCAGCCCCGGGCCGGCTTGTACCCCGATGCCAGCAAAGGTCGAAGGAATCCACATGCCCGACGGCAAAAACCGAGCATAGAACCTGGAGCGGACGAGACGCCGCCAGAGCAAGACGACGATGAGGGCACGAAGCCTGAACTGGCATGACCGGCGTTTATTTACGCCTGCGACCCTTCTGTACACACGAAAAAGATTAGTAATCTTTGCCAGTCATGTAGTCTACTGGAGTGCAGAAAGATTTATTTGGAATAAAACGTTTAATTTCACTAGTAGAGCAGAAGCAGAAGATTCAGACCGAACGTCGTCTCGCTTATTGCATTTTATGACTGCTGTTATTTCAATCATCGACAATACAGATATCAGCAACGCCACGCCACGCCACGTCACGCGCCGTCACGGCAGAGTGGCGCCGGTGTGTTGCTGGTTACTAACCAAGCGCCAAAAAATATGGTGCTGCTCAATAACTCGGCATCATCGTATTTCGGTACCACAAGCAAAACTCGTCGAACAACACCTGGCCACCGCCATTGCGATCAATGGTATCAAACGCCGCCTCCGCTTCTTGCACTGTCATGTTCATGCCCAAGTGGCAGCACCCAGAAATGAACTCCCCAAGGTCGATTCGGCGGTCGTCGCCAGTGTCGATGTCGTCAAAGACAGCCCATAGTTTGTTGAAGTACACAAGATTTACCAGCAAGTTCGCGAACTCTTTTCGCTCCACGTATGAGTCGCCGTCGCCTCCGCCGCGCTTCGAGCACGTGTATTTGAACGCGCGCATCAGAGCGGGCTTGTTGTTGCACAGTTGCCAGAAGGGCTGCTGCACGCACATCTTATCCACCTCTGCCAACGACACCTTCCCGTTGCCGTTGAAGTCGAGCGTGGTCCAAATGAGGCGCATCTTCTTCTTGTCGTCGAGCATAGCCTTGACGTCCTTTTCGAAAGCCTCGAACTTCTCGCGGATGCTGCGCTCCTTGCGCTTCTTCTTCTTGCCTGTGTGGTTGATCTTGCCCTTCTTGCGGTTGGAGGAGCCGATTTTGCGGGGCGGCTTCTTTGCGGGGGGTTCTCCTTCGAACGCCAGCTCGAGGGTCTTGGCAGAGCACAGGGCGTTGGAGACGTACTTGCAGAACTCATCGAAGAGGACCTTGCCTCCGTCGTTCCCGTCCATCTCGTCGAAGATTTCTTCGTACTCGGCGTCGCTGCAAGCAAAGCCCAGCTTCTTGAGGCCAGCCTTGAACTCGTGGAGCTCGATGCGTCGGTCGTCGTCGGTGTCGATGTCGTCGAAGAGATCCCACAGCTTGTCGAAGTAGTACATGTTGCGCAAGAGGAACGGGAACTCCTTGCGCTCGATCCAGTCCGCGTTCTTGCCGCCGGCGCACGACGCCTTGTACGCGCGCATGAGGGCTGGCTTGTTGTTGAAGTCCTTGAACAGCCCGCCGGAGCCGGCGTCGGCCACGACCATCTTGTCGACCTCAGCAAGTGAGATGTAGCCGTTGCCGTTGAAGTCGATCTTTTTCCAGAGTTTCCTGATGTTCTTCTTGTCGGTGAGCAGTGCGTTGGCGCGCTCCACCTCGGCGCGGAGCTCGCCGCCCCAGCTGGAGAGTTTGTTTCCCATGTCTAAGTGTGCGCGTGCCTTCAAGAAAAGATTTCAGCAGCAGGAACAGCAGCAGGAACAGCAGCAGCAACAGCACAGCGGCGGCAGCAGCAGCTGTAGGTCAGCAACAAAAAGGGGGAGAAGTAAAGAGAGGAGAAATCCGTCACAAAAAGGTGATATAAACAAACCAAACAGTCGGATGCGGCAGAGACGGTGCAGCCTATCGCAATGCTCAGCATCCAACAGCACCGTGTTGGCGTGGCAGTGAACGACAAGGTGGATCAAGGAATAAGCACGGGCTCCAGCAAAACAAACGAACGAACGACGTGAGGAAGGCACGATGACACGACACGACACGACATGCCACCACCACCGCAAACTTTCATAAATGAACCAAGCAACGTGGAAGGAAGACCCAGAACGCAAACCACCATCACCAAACCCCCATCACCCAGCAAGTAGCAAGCAGCAGGCAGCAAACACCGCAACGCAAGCAAAACAACCAAACTCCACCCCAGCAATACAACCACCACACACAACACACAAGCAGCCACCGCACCACAACACAACACAACAACCACGACGACGACGACGACCACCACCACCATCCCACCAACCACCAACCACCACCACCACCAAACAGCCCACCACCACCACAACACAATCCCAACAACGACGACGACGACGACAACAACAACAACAACAACAACAACAACAACAACAACAACAACAACACAGAGCAAAGGCTGCAGCTACACCACCACCACCACCACCACCACCACAACGGCTGCAACGAGCAAACACAGAGCAGCGAACGAACGAACGAACGAAGAGCACACAAACCAACAAACAAAGAGCAAGCAAACAAACCATCGCTCCGCTCCGCACCCCTTCCCTTCCTTGCTCTCGAATCGAATGGAGTGACTGTGAGTGAGTAAGTGAGTGAGTGACTGTGAGTGAGTGCACGAAACGCCACCAGTTGCACTCCCACACTCACTGACTGACGGTGAGTGAGTGACTGACGGTGGGTGAGTGAGTGACGGTGAGTGACGGTGAGTGAGTGAAGCTGTGAGTGAGTGAGTGAGTGAGTCAGTCGACGCCGTTGAGTTGACTGACTGTGAGTGAGTGAGAGGGTGAGTGAGTGAGTGAGAGGGTGAGTGACCGTTTGCTTGCTGTCACTCACTCACTCACTCACTCAGTCACTCATTCATTCATTCTCAGCGAACGAACTAACTGTGACGACGATGATGCTCACTGTGGGTGAATGAATGAACGAACGAACGAATGAACGAACGACGTTTGCCATTCCATGAATATCCATAAGAAGAGTCTTCCAATACTTCAACGTACAGTACCTAAACACACAGTTCCATAACCCGTATTACGCCATACACAAACACAAAACTGATCCCACGTCCACGCAACAATCCCACCCAAAACACTTCACCCACCCACCCACCCACTCTCAGCTCTCAGCTCTCAGCTCTCAGCTCGTTCGTTCGTTCGTTCGTTCGTTGGTTACTTTGTTTATTCCAGTGACTGCCGTACCGAAGTACAACTTCTTGTACTAGTACGACTCTTTCGTGCCACTGTGAGTGAGTGAGTGAGTGAGTGAGCGACAGCGAGCGACAGTGCGACAGTGAGTGAGTGCGACAGTGAGTGAGTCGGGAAGTGAGTGAGTGGCAGTGAGTGACAGTGAGGGAGGAAGGGAGGGAGAGTTCGTTGGAGTTGGAGTTGGACTGCGTTGGTGTTTCGGCAGTGGGTGAGTGAGTGAGTGTGGGACTGAGTGAGTGTGGGTGGGACTGTGGGTGGTGGGTGGGACTGTGGGTGGGTGCCAGCGCATCCCTCGGTCAGTCAGTCAGTCAGTCAGTCAGTCAGTCAGTCAGTCAGTCAGTCTGTGGTCATCCATCGGTCATCGGTCATCCATCGGTCATCCATCGGTCGACGAACTTTGGAACGAACTTTGGCACGAACTTGGGAACGACGACGATGACGACGACGACGGACGACGACGACAACTGTGAGGATGACGACAGCGACGACGGCGACGACGGCGACGACGACAACGACGACGACGACGACGACGACGACGACGACGACGACGACGACGACGACGACGACGACGACGATGTTGCTGCCATTGAGTGAACAACGACCGAACGATTACTTACGTTACGTTTGGGTGACTCATTAGTTAGTTGTTACTTCGTCTGCTTGCATGGGTACGCTTCCCGCTGACGTGCGAGTATTTACTGCCTGCCGAACGATGTTGGTTGGTTGGTTGGTTGAGTTTTGGGTTGGTTGGTTGCGTTAGTTGTTGACCGATTTTTGTTGTGACCCGAGTCTCTTATTGATCTCGACGGCACATTTCTACACTCTCTCACTGACAACAGCAGCTCGCTTGCTCGCTGCTTCGTGAGATGAGACACGGAACTGACTGACGGACAGTTGAAAACAGTGACTACTTTTCCACCGCTTTGAGAGCACAGGCAGGCAACGTGCGCCCCACGACCACGACCACGACCACACCCGCACGCACACCCGCACCCACAGCGGACAGCGGTCCGACCTCGTTGTGATGAACGCTTGCAGTCTCGCACTGGCTGCTTTGCTGGTAGTTGCGGCCGCTGCTGACTCCAACGTCAATAGTTTCCTCAGAACAGTCATCCGTAGTGGTGACGGTGGCCCGGCAGACGAGACAACGAAGGCGTGCTTTTGGACGGAGATGAAGGAGAAGATATTCGAGCGAGGAACCGGAACAGCTTTCGAGCAGACATACGAGTCTCTGAGCGTGGCCAAATTAGTTTGCGCGCAGGAGGCGTCTTGCCGCGCCATTTCGCAGGTGGACGATGGCTTCATTCTGAGCGATCAACGCGCCGCCGAGGCAGATACCACTGCCCTGTCGTGGGTCCACGAGTGCGAATCGCAACAGCCCGAGTCCGCACTGGTGGCTCCGAGCAGCATCAACGGGCGTGCAGACAGCGACACCGACTCGACATCGGAGTTTTTCCACATCAAAGTACTGACTATGGACCGCTTGCAGTCGCTGAAGCGCCTCATGGACTCGTTGAAAGCCGCGTACTACGATGGGGACACCGTGCACATCGACTTCTTCGTCGACTACCCGCCCGGCAGCGACGCAAAGAAGGTGAAGGCGAAGCTCAACGCCCGCCGCTTGATCATTGACCACATCGAGAACTGGGAGTGGCCCTACGGACAAAAGAGCATTCACGTTCGCGTCAAGAACGGGGGCCTTATTGGCCAGTGGCTGGAGTCGTGGTGGCCCAACAACAACCACGAGACGGCGCTCGTCCTCGAGGACGACCTCAGTGTGTCCAAGTTTTACTATCGGTGGTGCAAGAAGGCGATCGCAAAGTATCTGTGGGACCCGGCCAACTTCGACCCTAACGTCTATGGAATTTCTCTGCAGCGTCAATACCTCGTCCCCATGAAGAGCAGCCACAACAAAGTGAACGTGCCCGGGCTGTGCCCGTACAAGTATCAACTCATCGGTTCGTGGGGCCAGATCTTTTTCCCGCAGGCGTGGCGCTCGTTCCGTCAATGGTTCGAGGACCTCCCGAGTGACTTTCATCCGCTGGTGGACGGTCTGGTGACTTCGGACTGGTACGTGCTTTGAGAAAATCTCCACCATCACGGCTTGGATGTTGGTTCAGCAACCGCCATCCTTTTTGTCGCGGCTCCTTGTGCAAGCTAGATTTTGGCGGCCAACCAACGGTCTGGGTTTGTGTGCGGTTTGTGTGGGGCAGGTACGCGCACTTGTGGCAAACGACAAAGCCATGGACGATGCACATTATCCGTTGGGCAGCCGAAAACCAAATGCAAAACATTTACACAAATTTCGAAGGGAAGAGTTCGCTGTGCGCGAACTATCGCGAGCCTGGTAGGCGACTTCCTCGAGGCCATGCCACCGTGACCACTGGGTACATTGACATTTGTATTTGTTGCTCTGCTGGCGCAGGACTCCATTTCCACGGAAAGGCACAAGGCGCTGACACGAAGATCATCACGTCATGGGACGAAACTAAAGATGGGTAGGTGGTTGTAGGCAACGTGTCACAGTGGCGTTTTGTCACGCGTCGCATTCACGATCATGTTTACTGTGGCATTGTGTTGTGCTTTGCTGTGTGTGAATGTGTGTGTGTATGTGTGTGTGTGTGTGTTGTATGTTGCGTGTGGGCGTGTCAACTGCATATAGATGCCTGCCGGATTCAAAGGACATGCCCATGTACGACTATTCGTTCACCAAAGTTATCGGCTACAAGGACTTGGAGAACAGGTACAGCTACAACAAAAAGTTATCGGATTACTAAGCACTTGAATCAATATGACAAGTCATAACAGGGATATTTCGCGTCGTCCCGCGAGTTATTGGCCGTCTGCGCTTTTCTAGGCTCTCAACTAGCAACGACGCTGGGACTGGTCGTCCCTGAGATTGGTGATGCCAACCGCCGTGGGCCATGTGCTGGTGACAACAGTTGTTACATGCACTCGAGTCACACGTTAAAATGAACACTCTCATTAACAACGCGCGGTGCTGCAATCACCTGGAGCCTTCGATCGTTTTTCGAACTGGAAGATTTAAATGTGAAAATTGTTTTCTGTAATGTGGTGGCTACCCAAACTTCGACGTCACTTGCAGTACACCGTCACAAGTGTGTTGTACGAGTCAAGTTGTTTTGTGTTGGATGTCTCCACACACCGGTGTGAAGGCACGAACTCATAAATCATAACAATGACATGATACACTCACTTGAAAACAGAAAACAAAAAACAGAAAACAATGAAAATATTGAACATGGAGCTGCAGCGTGTCTTTTGTAGTTAAAACCTAAGGGCCGATGTCGTGATTCGCGTTTTTCAGTTTCAAGCCGTTGATGTAATTTTGTTGCTGCCCTCTCACAATTGCCAGGTTTCTGTGGCGTGCTGACCGGTCTGCGGACGCTGAACGCGTCGACGCTGCTCCAACATTTGCCTGCGGCGCTCGCGCCGCTCAAGCATGACCCTCACGGCTTGCGGAGAAAGGTTGCCTAAGGTTCCGGCCTTGCGGGGAGGGCGCCGGGCGAGGGAACGTTTCGCTGCGGCCTTCGCCGCTTTGACTTTCAGGGAGTCTTGGAACTCACGGATCTCCGCCCACGTCATTGGGCCACGCCGTGGTGCCGGCGTCGTGGTCTCTGTGGCCCTGCCAGCGCCATCACGGCGCGCCGCATCGTCGCCGCCCTGCCCGCTCCATGCAGTCCTCTGTTGTCGTTGCCGCAGCTGCCTGACGCGATTAACGCGGCGCGAGGTCCGGTGCGAGGTCCGGCGCGTTGAATGTGCCGGACTGTTGTCTGCCTGCACAACGTCGCGCAAGGTGTCCATTCCGCTCTGCGCTGGCTTCGCCGCGCTTTGAATTGAGGGTATCGACACGCGTTCCAACCGTGGTTCTTCGATTTGCGAGCCTGCTGCAGTCACAGAAATGCTGGAACGCACGTGCGTGTCGACCGGTACAACGGCGGCGCGCTTCGGCACTGGTGCGGCCTTGTCCTCCACCTTGGCCATCTCGTTTCTAAGTGCCATCTTGGCTTTAGCAATGCTGCTCAATTTCTTCTGCAGCCGCGCCATCGTCTCTTGCGCTACTCTAAGCTGATCGACGGCACTGTCTTGATCACCTTCCAGCACTGTCAGTGCAGCTTCGATCGACTTCAGTGACTGGCGCGTGGTTGCTTCCCTTGCATTCAGCGCAGACTCTTCCGTGTCCCACGTCTCCACTTGGATGCGTTTCGGCCTCGGAATCACTTGCCGCTGGCGAGAAATCGTCGCCTTCGCCAGCGCAATGTCTTTGAGCACCACCTTGCACCGCTTTTTCGCCGTCTTCTTCTCAGCTTTTTCGCGAGCCACCACAGCGCGGGATGCCGTCGCCACCACTTGCAACGCCCGTGCTCTCTCTTTCACCACTTGCACATTCGCGCTCACGGTGGCCAGCTGCTGCTCAACGGCCTCTTCCTTGCCCCGCAGTTGGCGCTTTAGCCGCTGCTTACCGGTCCGCAAAAACGCCCAGCTCACAAAGAGTTTGCCGAAGATCACCAGCAGTGTGATTGTCGGGTCGGTGACAAAGATCTGTACCACCAACGACTGCGCCACGTCGGTCGCCCACCTCAAGCTCTCGCCGTCGTTGAACGTTCCGGACAGCAGCAGGCAGATCGCCAGCGTGAACACCGCCAGCGTCAGCAGCACCGACGCGCTCAACATCGCCAACACGTGTCTCTTGCGTCGCAGGCCAACGTACCACGCGTCGAACTCCACGTTGCGAGCCTCGCGCTTGACCCTGCTGCGCCAGCGCAGCTGTCGCTGTAGAAGGACAACGCCGGCCGACACCCTATCGGCACTGACTCGTGCCACGTCGTGGACCTTGGAGAGCACGTTGCCAGCCGTTGCAGACGGCATCTTGACGCTGCAGTGCAAAAAGTGCAACCGCGTGGAGACATGCGCAACCGTGCCCTCCGCACTCGGTGCTTCCAACGACTTCGAAGGCGTACCACGGTCATCTCCCATGAGACGGAGCCAATGGATGAGAACCCGCGCCTGCACCTCGACCGTGTTTCGTCGACGTCGTGCCGGCTTCCAACAGCTGCGCCGCTTCATCTCTCTCTTCAGCAGCGTTGTCGGCATCCTTGTCATCGTGGTTAGAGAGTTGACGTTACTGACCATGTACGGCAAAAAATGTTGAACCGGTAACAGCAGTATGTTCGACAGCACGGCGGTCACTAACGCCGACCACAGCGCCACGAGGAGGTCAACGTCCGCACTCTCGAGCGGGTCGAAGAGAAACGCAGATGAGACAAATGTCATGAGCACGGCTCCGAATAGAATTACCGCTTTGTCCGCGCGACCGAAGACCACAGCTTCGTGCTCCCAATGAAACAACAATCCCAGCATAGCGTTGCTGGTCAACAGCTCCACCACCACCAGCTTAGCGGAGTCGGCGCCAGAGACCCACCTCCGTAGTACCGCCTCGTACTCCTTCGAACCCATCGTGTTTGGCTTGCTCAGTTGACCGTTTTGCTGGAATGTCAAGCGCCCTCGCTCCACCGCTGCCTTGCGACCCTTGACCTTCGCCACTACAATCACAATTACAAACAGAACGGTGGCGCCTAGAAACACCCCCAGAATGTTCCAGTTGATCGCCGTGCCATCGTCGAGGAAGTTGACGTTATTCATCTTGTCCACGCGATCCGCAAACGATGCAATCTTGCTCTCCACCACTCTGGCCACCTCCGACGAGTCGCCCACGGTGAACAGCGTCAAATGCGAGCTTGAGCAAACCACGCGCGCCCCGGCCGCGTCGTCGAGTTCCATGCCTCGTAGGACCACGCCCCGCTCGCTCCAGGAGCCGTCTCCTTCGTCGTAGTAGACGCAAGAAGCGGCTTTCCGAATGGCGTGGGTTTCGCCCGACAGTGACAGCTTCAGTGTCATCGCGGAATGCACATCGACGGCATCGCCGGCAGTGCGACCTCCCTCCACGTGGACACCATGGATCGTGGCCAACAGCGAAGTATTCGTCATGTTGGCCGTGCCGTTCCATGTCGACACCGCCACCGTTGACACCCCGTCCACAGCAGCCATCACAGTCGCCGCTCCCGCGTCCACCGCAACGACGTTCTCGCTGGAAGCACATGACAGTGAGTAAGAATCCTCCGCGTAAACACTGACTTCGCCGTCGGGTACACTGCCGGCCGCGTTCGCGGAGCACACTGTTCCAAGGTACTCGTCCATGTCCGCAACACCGTCGAGAGCGTCGTCTTGCGTCACCAGCGCAGTGCCGTAGTCGCCCACCGTATCCAAGTACAACTCCAGTGACTCAGACCCAGCGTCGGCCGTCAGCCGAGATCCGACGTCCTGCACCAGTTCCAGGACGCCGGACGCGGTGGCAGCGGAGTCGACCAGCGCATTCAACACAACCACGTCTTGCGACAACGCTGTGCCGTTCGCCTGCATCGCTGCTGAGAAGGCCTCCAACAGTACCTCGACATCGTCGTCATCCTCCACCACATCGAGCGCAGACAGCAGGACACCGGACCCAGCAGCGCCGCTCTCAACCAATTGCAGCGCGTCCTGCAGTACCTCCTCGATCGAGACGTTCAACGACGAAGAGGCTGGCAACATGGGACAGTCTGTGCAAGACTGTGCAGACTCAAACGAGTTCGTGACCGTCACCTGCAACGTGACGTTCTTCGTGCTGGGCACCACCACTGTGGCCACGCTGCTGTCGCTATTGCCCACACGGTACTGCCACACGCCTTCGGTGTCTACGATCCAATACTCGAAAGTCAGCCCTGTGGCGTCCGTTGCGTTGACGTGCACCTGGAACCAATTCGCCGCTGCGCTGCTGTTGACTAACTGCACAGCCACGCCGTATAGTGTCGGCGGGGCTGCAAACTGAACACTTTCACTGATGGCCTCAGTCGACCTGCCGTCTTTGAGGTCGACAGCGACATGCAGACGGTACCACTGCACGGAGCTGACGTCGAGGTCGCTCGGTACAAACGAAGCGAACCGCGTGTCGGAGGTTGCCTGCCATACCACGTCACCTCCATGGGTGGACAGAGTAAAGTGGAACAGGGAGACTGTGACGGTGTCCACGCTGTCAACGGTGGCCACAACGGCGACTGCAGAGTTCCACGCAAACACGTCGGTCACATCTTCGCACGTGTACGTGCTGCAACCCTGCACAGTTACGACTGGCAGCGGCAACGTGGTGGTGGTGGTGGTAACGTGTGTGGCGGCGGCGCCGACGGTGCCAGTCTTGATGGGGGTTTCACTCGTTGAAGTCGCGTATGATGCCATTGTGGTGGCGCCCAGCTCGTTGAGACCAGGTGCAGACGTAGTATTTGAGAGTGCGCCTGGTGCTTGGGGTGTCGTTGCATCGCACGGGCCGTGATTCGTCACGCAGTCAGTTGTCACGGCGCTTTCTGCCGTGGTTGCAGCAGTTTCGGCGACAGTATTGAACGTGGCGGCCGCGAACGACGTCGCACGCACCATTTGCTCGACGGCTAAAGTTAACGACGCTAGGCTAGCGTTCATTGTATTCACGGTGCCTTTCAGTTCGCTGATCTCCAGCTTTTGTGCCGATGCTTCCGACTCCAAGCTGGCGATAGCTGCGTCTTTGGTCAAGAGCAAGTTGCTCTGCAACGCAACAGTCTGGTTCAACAGCGCCAGGGACACTTCTAGTTCGCTAATGCCCAACGATTGCTTGTCTGCGGAAACGTTCATAGAGTCGACGGCGCTTCTCAAAGCAGTAATTTCCAATTGCTGTGTCGCGGTTGTGGACTCCAAACCAGCAATGACCGCGTCGTTGGAAGCTAGGAGACTGCTTTGCGAGGTTACGGTGTTGTTCAACATCGCCACGGATGCTTGGAGTTCCTCAATTCCTGCTGTGTGCTCCGTGACGGCCGAATGCGATTGCAGCAGCGTTGTGACGTTTGACTGCAGCACGGCAATATCTATGGATTCAAGGTCCACCAGGGACTGATTTACTCTCCTGATGGCATTGCCGAGGTCCAGCACGTCGGCGGCCACTGCCGTTGTATTTGACTCCAAGATTGAGACGTCATGGTTTAGTGCAAGCACCTTCGAGGATGTGTCGTTGACGTCCAGCGCTGCAATTCGAGCGTGCGCAGTACCGACCTCATCAAAAAGATGCGTCATGTTGCGAGCTAGCAGCGCACTCACTCGCTCCAGGTTTGAAACATCTAGTTGCGTAGTCATTGCCGTTGTGTTCACAATCTCCATCGCGTTTTGGTTGTCGATGACACGCGAGAGCAGAGCGGCAAGCTCCAGCCACGTGGCGGTTGTGTTGGCCGCAACTTGTTTCAGTGCCACGGTGTTGGAGGAGGTCGTGAGGTCAAGCTCGTCGACTTGGCGTTGTTGCAAGCTGACACTGAGATTCAGCTGTGCCAGCTCAGATGTATGCACCTCCAACAAGGACTCGACTTCCAGCAGCGAGCCAGTCTGATGAGACAAATTGCCCCACACATGCGCGAGTTCGGCCGCGTGGACGGAAACTTCGCCGTCGATGGCCACGACGTCGCCGGCCACGGACGCGACACGTTCTTCCAACAACGCTGCTCCGCTATGTAGTGCCGACACGTTGGCATCGAGCGTGATCGTCGTCGCTTGCAACAAGTCGATATTGCTCGAGGACTCATTGATAAGTGCACCGTGGTGACGTAGGTCAGTTCGAATGCCCGCGACGTCGGCTGCGGTGGGAACGCGCTGTCCATTCACAAACACACCATTGTCCGCACACAGTGCGATCGTGGAGTTGCCCAGGCTACGGCAGGATGCGTTCGTCATCGAGAAGCTGAAGACGGCGGCCGCATCGTGACTGGCAACAGCTCCGGCACCCTGCGCCAATGAACTGGTTCCGAGGGCAGAGTTGCGGGTGCCACCGCTGACCACGGACCAATTGCCAGTCGCCACGTTGCCCTGCCCGCCTCCAACAACAGCGAACGCAGCCTCGGCCAAGTTTTCCTGCCCGCCAGCAATGACAGAAGACTGGCTGTCCAGCAGTAGAGTGTTGTTCCTACCACCGCCAATGACACCCCATGAACTGTTTACATAGTTGCCCGCGCCGCCTGGAATGACGGCCGCGTATCCACGGGCACTATTCTCGGTGCCACCCCCGACCGACCCGAAATACCAAACCACGTTCTCCATTCCTCCTCCAATGGTGCCAGCATAACCATAGTTGAAGTTGTAGCTGCCACCACCGATGCTGCCGAACGGGAAGTACACGAACTGGTTCCTGCCGCCGCTCACGGCACCCCACGCACCGGACACGTGGACATAGTATCCGCCGGCAACAGTGGACCACGAACCTGTCGCCGAATTGTTCATGCCGCCAGCAATGGTGCTGGCGTAGCCACTGTTGAAGTTGTGGCCGCCTCCGCCAATGACGCCGTACGGCCGGACAACGTCGTGGTTACGCCCCCCGCCGATGCTGCCCCACGCGCCGTTCACGGACACATGCTCCCCGCCAGCAACTGTCCCCATATCTCCACGAACGTAGTTGCCGGAACCGCCTCCGACGGCGGCATAGCTGCCATTGGCCGTGTTGGCATGACCGCCGGCCACCACACACGAATTGCCCGTCGCCGCATTGTCCTTGCCGCCGCACAGTGTCGCAAAAGAAGCGCCCACGACATTTCGCTCGCCACCGGCAATGACCGACGAGTTGCTGAATAATCGCAGCGTGTTGTTGCGACCGCCGCCCACCACGCCCCACGAACTGTTGGCAAGATTGCGTTGACCACCGGCGATGACAGTGGCGTAACCACGCGCCGTGTTTGTGGTGCCACCTCCGACCGATGTGAACGAAGGCGTGCCCAGATAGTTGGCGACGCCACCCGCAATCGTGCCGCCGTGCGCGCTGTTGTGGTTGGCGTACCCGCCCGCAACGACGCCGGCATAGCCGTGCGCGGCGTTTTCCTTGCCGCCACCGACGACCGCGTGGTCGCCAGTGGCCGTATTGTTGTATCCGCCGGTGATGACGACTGCGTAACCGTGGCCGCTGTTGCGGTAGCCGCCTCCGATGGCGCCGTAAGAAGCATTGGCGCCCAAGTAGTTGGTGTAACCTCCAGCGATGGCGCCAGTGTATCCGTAGTTCTCGTTGCCGTGTCCGCCAGCGACGACGCCACCGTAATCCAGCACGCTGTTGTAGGTGCCACCGCCGATCGCAGTGTATGCATCGTACAGGTAGTTGTAGGTTCCGCCTGCGACGATGCCGGCGAATCCGTAGACGTAGTTGTTCTTTCCGCTGGCGACGCCTCCCCACGGGCCGTACGCGGAGTTGGACTGCCCCCCTCCTACTGCACCGTATTGATTTGCGACATTGCTCATACCGCCCGCAATGGTGCCAGCGTATCCGTAGTTGTAGTTGTAGCCGCCGCCGCCGATGGTGCCGTATTGGTTGTACACGTATTGGTAGTGGCCGCCAGCAACAGTGCCGTACGACTTGTACACGGATACGTACAGCCCGCCAGCAATTGTGGCGGCGTAGCCGACGTTGTAGTTGTAGCCGCCGCCGCCGATGGTGCCGTGTGGTTTGTACACCTTTTGGTAGTAGCCGCCGCCCACTGTGCCCCACGAACCGTACACGGAGCCGTACATACCGCCCGAAATGGTGCCAGCGTATCCGTAGTTGTAGTTGTAGTAGCCACCGCCGATGGTGCCGTATTGGTTGTACACGTATTGGTTGTAGCCGCCGCCCACGGTGCCCCACGACCCGTACACGTATACGTAGTAGCCCCCGCCCACTGTGCTCCACGAACCGTACACGTACACGTACATCCCGCCTCCGATGGTGGCGGCGTAGCCGGCGTTGTAGTTGTAGCCGCCGCCGCCGATGGTGCCGTATGCGTAGTACACCTTTTGGTAGTAGCCGCCGCCCACTGTGCCCCACGAACCGTACACAGAGCCGTACTGCCCACCCGAAATGGTGCCACCGTATCCGTAGTTGTAGTTGTAGTGGCCGCCGCCGATGGTGCCATATGATTTGTACACGTATTGGTAGTAGCCGCCGCCCACGGTGCCCCACGGCCCGTACACGTATACGTAGCTGCCCCCGCCCACGGTGCCCCACGACCCGTACACGTATACGTAGTAGCCCCCGCCCACTGTGCCCCACGAACTGTACACATACACGTTCGTCCCGCCTCCGATGGTGGCGCCGTAGCCGTAGTTGTTGTTGTACATGCCGCCACCAATAGTGGCGGCATAGCCACCATTGGCGTTGTAGGCGCCGCCGCCCACTGTGCCGTACGAATTGTACACGGAGCCGCCCAAACCGCCCGCAATTGTGCCGGCGTAGCCGTAGTTGTAGTTGTAGGCGCCGCCGCCAATGGTGCCCCACTGTTTGTACAAGTATTGGTAGTAGCCGCCACTCACTGTGCCCCACTTATTGTAAACAGACACGTACATCCCGCCCGCGATCGTGGCGGCATAGCCGGAGTTGTAGTTGTTACCACCGCCGCCGATGGTTCCGAGCTGCATGTAAATGTGATTGTAGTAGCCACCGCCCACGGAAGCATACGAGGCATTTTGGTAGACGCTGTTTCCGTAGCCGCCGCCAATCGACGTATGCGTGCCCGCTGCTTCGTTGTCGTCGCCACCGCCCACGGTGCTGTTTGTGCCGCTGGCTACGTTGTCTGCGCGCACACCATCCGTGACAATGGCCATCACCGTCACCACCACGGCGAGCGCTGCGAAACGCATAGCGTGGCCGCCCAAGGGTGTAGCTGCCAACAGGGACGGATGGTTGTTGGAGCGGCCTTGGTGTGTTGACACTGCACCGTCTTTGCGTGTGGGCCAAGAATTATTATTTCAAGTGCAATATTGCCGCAAGCTATTGTTTGTGGTGACGATGTCGATTCCCACCGGCGAGCTGTGGGTGAGCACCGACAGAGTACGGCGATGGAGTGGTCCCACAACGTGGGGCGCGACATGCTCGTTGGCAGGCGAGTGGCGACGAGCAACAAAACGTATCTCGCAATGGGGAGTTCTGCTCTACGAGATGCCACGGAACGGTGACACATGGAAGGTGTGATCAAGAAACGATGGTTCGTGCGAAGGACCGGTCCGTGCTGCGAGCAAGTGCGGTAGCGATGGCACGAAGGCACCGACGGAGGAGGTGTCGACGCAGGGGACGAAGGCCCAGACCAGTCACGATGGCTATTGCGGCCAGCCGAGTGGAGCGGCAGACACAGTTTGGTGTGTCGAGAGATGTCGAATGACTGACAAGGAAGGGACATGGGACGGACGCCGCGCAACGAAAGGCGAGGGGCGAAGGGCAAAGACTTGATTGACACGAAGGATGCAGGGCGAACATGGACGAAGGACGACACATACATGAAGGTGGAAGGACGAAGGTGGAAGGACGAAGGTGGAAGGACGAAGGTGGTGGAATGACGAAGGTGGAATGACGAAGGTGGAATGACGAAGGTGGAATGACGAAGGTGGAATGACGAAGGTGGAATGACGAAGGTGGTGGAATGACGATTGTGAAGGTGGAATGACGAAGGTGGAATGACGAAGGTGGAATGACGAAGGTGGAAGGACGAAGGTGGTGGAAGGACGAAGGTGGAAGGACGAAGGTGGAAGGACGAACGCAGAAGGACGAAGGACGAAGGACGAAGGACGAAGGACGAAGGACGAAGGGCGAAGGACGAAGGACGAACGCCGAAGAACGAATGATGATGAAGGACGCACGAACGATTCACTGCCTGTTGCCGTCGGTGCACTATTCTCATAACTGGGTACTGCGCGGTTGCATACGTCTAACATCGGAGCTGAATTAACCGCTGTGTCATTGCTCAGTAGTACAGCATTCAGTACTGAAGCTTGAGTTTGTGCATCGTGCTTGCTTGGTTGGTTGGTTGGTTGTTGATGATGGGATGGACGAGGGTTGGACGAGGGCGGACGATGGGGTGAACGCAAGCAACAACAAAAGTTATAACTTTTGCGAGATGCCGCCAGAATCATTTGTCACTGTTTCGTACTGTGCGGTCACTTCGGACTTCCTCGCCTGGTCCACACCGACACACACGCGCACCGTCACCGGGTGCACGCAAGGTGGTGTGAGTTGTAAGTCGCATGGCAACGGCATCGAGAGACCCAGAAAGTTCATTTTCTCCCGTTCTAATTTATTTATGGATACTGTACTTCCGACTTTTTGTTTCCAGCTGATGATCGATTGCTTCCACTCTTTGCTGTGTTGTGTGGGCTGTGTGTGGACGGGGGGGGCTGCCTGAGATTGCTTGAGATGGATGATGGAGTGAGTCTCCCTCCGCGCTCTCACTCACTCTCTCTCTCTCTTTCTGCTGACTGGCTGGCTTGTCTGACAGTCTGACGTTGTCCTCTCCGTCACTGAGTGAGTGAGTGAGTGAGTGAGTGCCCCGCCCCGTCAGTGAGTGAGTGAGTGAGTGAGTGAGTGAGTGAGTGAGTGAGTGAGTGAGTCAGTTGTTAGTGAGTCAGTTGTTAGTGAGTGAGTGAGTGAGTGAGTGAGTGAGTGAGT
>ENA-OWNT01002288-OWNT01002288.1-seawater-metagenome-genome-assembly--contig:-NODE-2288-length-20305-cov-4.447350_pt1 | contig 20305 bp, 23 predicted proteins | sample MGYA00238136_ERZ651165 | MGnify/ENA primary metagenome ERZ651165 (study PRJEB26861, sample SAMN08777766) | seawater metagenome | isolation source: coastal seawater | place: USA: Florida | collected...
TAACTAATAGCTTTATTAATCAAACTTATCCAAAAATATATTTACTTTTAACAACATGCAGATTAAGATAATACTAAGCTTTCTATTTCTTTCTTTCTTTTGTTGCGCCATGTTGAAGTTGGAAATCATCCGAGACTTTGAAGGCATTGCAGTCGATGAGAGTTTCCACACCAGAACGCTTTCGCGGCTGTTGAAGGCCCACACGTCCAGTCTGCTGAGACGAAGCAGCAGCAGCAACATCAGTGACGCCAGTGGCATGAGCATGAGCAGCAGCGGCCCTGACACGAGTGGCGACGAGGCTGAGCTGTCAGCTCGGCCGCACATGCCACGCGCCGTGGGCCACACGGACGCACGCAGGGACAGTGATGTCGCAGAGACCGATGAACCCGTCGCAGAGACCGATGAACCCGTCGCAGAGACCGATGAACCCGTCGCTGCGCCGCGTGATCCCGGGAGCGATGCCGTCGAAGCCGATGCCTCGTCGTTGTTGTTGTCGTCGTCGGCGCATCAAAGCGGCAATGAAGGCCTCGAAGAGAAGGCGGAAGAACCACGAGCAGAGCAGACACCGCAGGACCAGAGCGATCACAACAAAGAGACTGCGGACGAGCGCGACTCTGCCGCACATGACAGATTGAGCGCCATCCTGCGGGAGCAGGAGGCCACCGCGCGGAGGGAACAGAATCGCGAAGGCCCTGCCCTTGGCCAAGTTCACATCAAGGCTGTCGGTGACCCTGACGCGGAGGTCGTGGAGAAATTGGCGGATGCCGACAGTGTTCATGAGCGGTCGCCGCAGGTTCAGAACGATGGGAAGGAAGTGGCTGTGGATGAGCAGGACTCTCCCACACACAATAGATTGATGGCTGTCCTGCGCGAGCAGGAGGCCGTTGCACGCAGGGAACAGCATCGCGAAGGCCCCGCCGTCGGGGAAGTCCGCATCAAGGCTGTCGGAGACCCGGACCCGAAGGTCACCGGGAAAGCGGTGGATTCCGATAGTATTCATGAGAGCGACTTTGATGACGAAGATGGCGACGAGGAAATTGTCCAACTTCCCACTACTCAAGGACAAACCGCTGCTGACGACGACGCAGCCACCGTTCCCAGCATCCACGAAAGTGACTTCGATGACGAAGACGACAACGAGGGCAGCCAAGTTGCGGCAGCCCACGAAGAGGCCGCGGCAGACACTAAAGGTGGTGCAGCCGCCACCGACGACGACGATGACGAGGCCATGTCCCTTAGTATTAACGAAAGCGACTTCGACGACGAAGTCGAGGACGAGGACGAGGAGCTGGAGTACAGCGCGACAGCGAACGAAGACGCTACACCGAACACCCAAGTTGCCGCTGCTGGAGATGCCGACACTTCTCCCAGCGCCTACGAACATACAAGCGAGCAAGTGCATGAAGATGAGATTACCACAGTAGTTGATGCCGACGACGCACCTGCCAAAGACGAGGCAGCAGACTCTGCGAGCCATCCAGGGTCCACAGTGCGAGAGGCCGCCGCTGTCCCCAAGCAAACATCTTCCCGTGCCCATGCCGTTGAACCAAACACGGCACAGGTCAACATACAGCCAGTCCGAGAAAAGAGGTGCGTTAAATTGTTTGCCTCATTGTTCCGCGCAAGGTTAGCACGTGCCTTCTGATGGTTGCTGACGGTTGCGCTGATGATTGCTTTCAGTTCGAACGACGATGACTCCATGCACTTCGAGGAAGAGAGCCTAGGCAGTGCACATCATCACGACGCGGCGGACGACGCACCAACACGAGCAGAAGAGTGGTCTGATTTCGGCATAAATGCAGAGGCAGCCTCACAGGCAGCCTCAGAGAAGACAAAGAGCAAGACACAGAAGCAAAAGAATAATGCCAGCAGGCTGGATGCGCATCCACAAAAGACGCGGCGACACAAACCGCAGCGCGCAGCGTCTCGACAGAGGCAGTGGCGCGCGGATCAAACGGAGCACACGTACAAGGACCGCCTCGTCGCCACTCACCGCGCTGATAAGCACAAAGCAGCGGCCATCCATCGAATGGAAAGCAATGTGCTATCCTTGCACAAACAGGTTGGTTGTGTTGCTGTTGACAACGACACGTTTAAAGGTTGTTGTTTGAAGTGGCTGGAATTCATTTGGGCCGTTTTGTACTTTTTGTTGATCACGCAGGCGGTGGGGATGCTCCAAAGATGGGTGCGGAGACGCCGCAGCTACAGGTTTGCTGCCGAAGGGCGCAGAATGTTGGCCGCCGCGCAAGACATTGTCCCCTCGCTGTGCGACCGGCAATACCACGAAGTGTGCTCGGCCGTGCTTCAAGGAAAACTGCTGAGATGGTTCCCAAACGGCCACCCGTCTCTGGCGCAGGCGGTTCGGTTCCAAGAGTGCTACAACAGAGCGCTGCGCTGCTGGAAACAGGTATTCTGCGCCGCATTCGGTTACAACACCGGGAGCAACGGCCTCGACGTCGTCGCCTACGAGTTGTCGTCGATACCAGCAGACAACACTTTACCTCCATCGCGAGACATCGAGGTAGACGTCTCGCGCACTGCTTTCAAGAAGCGAGCGAAGTCGTTCCGCGAGTTTCGAGCTAGCGCGCAGGTCTGTGTGACGCGTTGTGATGATTGTGAATGCATCATGCAGTCGAGGCGCGCGTATTTCAATGGATGCTGCTGTCGACTTGTGTGTGAACAGGCCGCCCTCGATGCCGCTTACGCGTGCCGAACTCAAGTGTATGCAGGACTGTGCTCAGTGGTGCAAGAGCGCGTGAAGGCTTGCAATGCGCTAAAGAAGTCACCTGCGCTTAAGCGCGCCGTAAAGAAGGACCGGAAGAAACACCGGGCTTCTTCTGATCAGCAGCGAGCTTTGCATCTCATCGAAGCAGTCGATGCCGCCGTGAATGGTTTGGTCCTGCAGCTTCCGGGTCACCCGCATGTGTTGGATTCCAGTCTGGCATCTCGAGCGCAAGTGGCGACAGGGCGAACGCTCAACTCGTTCCACGAATTTCGGTCGCTCTGCGAGGCCATAGTCGACAACGTGCGCGACGCGTTGCAAGCAGCAGACGCGGTTCGCTTCTTGTGTCGCAAGTGAATTCACCATGCCTATCGTTTGACACCTCACTCTTGTATTCAATGCGTGGTGCTGGATAGGTTGGCGTTCAAAGCCGTAATAGCAAGTCCCCGAATCAAGGACGCGATGAACTCTCCACGACGTCTTCATTCAGTGAAGATTCCAGAGGAACACAGCACCGTTCCTCATCGCGGAAACGCCGCACTACGAAGAAGCGACGGTCGAAGAAGAAGGGCAGTATGTTCTTGCCGACCCTAGCGCACGCGGTGTCCCCAGAGAGCGAAGAATCTGCGTCGCAACAGCCCAATCACGCAAGGTCCGTGAGATCTGGCAAAGTAGGGACCACGCGTGTCGAGCACCCAAGTGGCTGGTGTGCATCAACAAAGTCCAACTCGAGCGGAAGTACGTGGGACTCTGTGCCACCGCTCGAACGAAAAGTGCGCGACAGACGCCCGCAGCATGCATCTACGAGGCTGTCATTCACGGCCGTCCACGGGAATAGGTCCGCTGCGCAATGCATGCATGAGTGCTGCAAAACTATTGCATCCCGTTCAAATCAATTGACCACCGTGTTGCTGTTGCTACCGCAGGTCGGCGAGACAATCGGAAGCGCACGAATTGAACGTTTTCGTGCAAAGACGGCTGGCGACAACGAACTTTGCTGGCAAGAAAAAGATAGACTTGAGCTCGCAGGGCGCGGAGGTATTTTGCCGTCGCCGTGTTTGCCATGCAATTGGTGGCAACGGGAACGGCACAGCGCGAGGACTGACACACCACCATATGCCACATGCCCTCGCTTTGTTGCCATCAGGCTCGCTTCAAGGAACGCTCGTTAAAGTTGATCATGGAGCAAGCGGACCCCGACGACCACACACAAAGTCGTCGCAAGACTTCGGTGTGTATTGCTGTGGCCTTCTCCGTGATTGCGCGCCTTGCAGTTCTCTCCGTCAGCTTTGTGCCGTTTGCCTTTGCACAGAGGAAAGAACGTTCTAAACGACGAAAACGCCGACTCCGACAGTTAACTCGACCAGTGTACCACGAACGGCGTACAGTGATCGGGTTCACCCCTGGCGTTGGCGTCACCGTATCGGAGTCCAAGCGCTCGTCCATTGTGGAGGAGGTAGGGGACGCCGCCCGACTATTGAATTGCGCGTTTTTATTGAGCGGGGCTGACACAATGCAATCCATTGCAATCCATTTGTAAAGGTCAAGCGCCGCTTAAGAGAGGAACGCGCGGAGAAGTCCAAGAAAGTCATCAAAGTCCAAGCCTTGTGGCGTGGCATTCTTGTGCGATCCGATCTCGCGCGACTGCACGTTGTGGTATGCTCCATTTGATGTCGAGAAACAAGAATGCGCGCACGAGAGGTTATTCAACAATGCATCGCTTTTTGTTGGCACAGGCTTCGTTCATCCAGGAGTTTTTACGACCGATCCTTCGAGGGCAAATTGAGTACAGGAAGAAGTTTTGGGGTCCCGCTGTTGCCATCCAGGTCCGTCTGCTAAAGATTTGAACTGCGCGACTGCTGCAATGTTCTGTAACCACATTGGTGTCCATAGGCTTGGTATCGCATGTGTGTTGCGAAACGTGCCTTCCTGAGACTACGTGCGAGCATGCGCCTGGTGCACGGGATCACCCGCGGCATATACCGCTCCGTACTTGTCCAACGGCAACTGCGCCTTGCTAACCACGCAATTCGTTTGCAGGTGCGTATCATCTATGCTGCTTCTCCTCTTTTGTGGCATGCTTGGTGTGTTAGCCCTGGGTTGAATTTGACTTCGTTTTTGATGTGCGCGAAGTGTGTTTGGCGATCGCATGCCGCGCGGCGGAAAGTGGCTCAATTGAGGCACTTGCGCGATACGCATGCTGCGACCACCGTGCAAAAGGCTGTTCGAGGGCATTTTGGAAGACAAGAAGTGAGTGTTGCGATGGCAAACAATACTTGACACTGGCTGGTGGACCAAGTTGAGATTTGTCCGCGTCAACGTCATGCTACTTGCCTAGGTTCGACGACTTCGCTTTGAGAGGAACACTGCGGCTGCGATAACCATTCAGTGCGCGTACGTGGAAAATACCAATCGTTGACATGCACATTGTTACACATGATCCGATTTTTGTTGGTGCCATTTGGTTGTAGACGGCGACAATACGTTGCTCGTCGTCGAGCGGCAGGCATAAGATACAAGTTGGCATCGTGGGCTGCATCGTTGACTCTTCAGTGTGCATGGCGCTCGTACCAAGCACGTCTGCACCGATCAAAGTTGCAGCAGCGTCGCGACCTCGAGCTGGCGTCGGCGACAAAGTTGCAATGCGCTTGGCGGTCGTCGGTGGCGCGCGCTGAAGCCAACCGGCGGCGGTACATCAGAGATCTCCCGCTTCTGCAAGCGAAGTGTGCAACCAAGATTCAAGCACTGTGTCGACAATGTCTTCAGCGGCGCCGGTTCATGTCAATGAAGCAATGTGTACGTGTTAGCGTGCGTCACTTCGGCAGCATGCGCTGCAATTGGGTGTGCTTCAATGACGATTCGAATGTATGTCATCATCAGGCCGTTCGCATCCAAACATTTTTTCGTGGCTTTGCCGCACGTCGACGTGTGGACATGTTGAGACTTCAGCATAAAAGTGCGACGCGGATTCAGGTGCGTATGCCACGTCTGCCGTCCTACATCTTGCGTTGATGATGATTGTCTTGACACTATTTTTGTCGTGGTGGGTGTATTGTCGAAAGTCGTTCCGCAGAGCTGTTATCGCCCATCGCCGTGTGAAGCGGATTCGAGCGCTGGTGGCAATGATGAGCCAGCGAGCTGTCGTTATTCAAGTTAGTTCAACATCATCTATCGCGTGGACAGCCCTCTTTACCAGCACTAACCTCGTAGCCCAACTTGTATGCGACGACTCCAGGTGCAAATCCGCGGGCATTTGGCTAGAAAGCGACTCCGAGAACGACGCGCGGCACGCAAGAAACTGTTGCATGACAGCGCAGTGACGATTCAGTGCGCGTTCCGCTGTTATCAAGCACGTGTTCGAGTATCCGAACTTAGGGAACGCAGGAGGCTCAAGCGACGTCAAGCTGCCACTACGATACAAACGTGAGGGTCTTGCTTGCCGAACCTCCGTCGTGCGCACATGAGGTTTACAACCAACTTTCGATGCGAATTCGCTTGTTGTCTGTGCAGGTGTATCCGTGGATACCAGGGTCGTCGACGCCTGGAGCATGAGAAACTACTGCAGAAAACTCGAATTCTCTGCGCCACCAAAATCCAGAGCACTGTGCGCGGCCACCTGAGCAAAAAACCCTTCCAGAAACTGAAACACGTCCGTCTTGCGCGTCGTCGCCTTTGTTGTTGCCGTTTTTGTTGCCGTTCGCGCGACGCCGCTGAGTTGTTTTCTTACAATCGATGGCTGGTTCGTTCAGGCTGCACAACTCCTCCAACGATTTTGGCGTGGCGCAATGGCTCGGCATCAACACGGAAAAGTCCAGGCGCGTTGCGATCGCGTTAGTGACTGGCTGCGGAGACGCTGTTGACGTTGAGGTGGTATTGTGTAGGCCAAGTGGACGTTGCTCATCGCTCCGGCTCGAAAAGCTGCTGCTGCTTCGGTGGTGCAGCGACTTTTGCGATGCCTTGCAGCTCGCGATGAGTTACTGCAGCTCTGGGCTGCTAGGAGGTTGCAAGCCCAGGCCCGAGGCCTGGCCGCACGGCAGCGTTTGGCCGCCCAATTGGCAGGTGCAATCGAGATCCAGCGCGTTGTTAGAGGATTTCTTGCACGCAAGATGGTCACCAAAGTGCGAAGTGCAATCGAGATTCAACGTGTTGTGAGAGGATTCCTGGCACGAAAGAAAGTGACAGAGGCGAGAAGTGCAACAGAGATTCAACGCATTGCCCGAGGCTGTCTCGCACGATGGGTATTTGCCGACATCAAAGAGGAGATTACTGCAGCCACAAAGATACAGGTGCGGTATTTGCTGGCTGGAAGAGCTGTTCTGTTGCCACGTCTATCGTTCATTAAGCCAGGTCTCTTCCACAGGCAACCTGGCGTGGTTACTTGCAGCGCAAGATGATAAAGTGGTTAAGCAGGGTAAGCATCTCCGTGTTGTGCCAACTTACCCGATCTGCCACCGTTGCTGGTTAACTTGACATCGGTGGACACGCACAGGCACACCAAGCCGCCACAGACATTCAACGCATTGCACGTGGATACGCAGCGCGACACCGCGCGCACATGCACCGGTTGCACCGCGACGTACGTGGCTAGTGTGTGTGGTCTGTTCGTGTCGTTGGAGCCGAAGTCCCACGACATCTGCCAACATGTTCCTGTTTCAGGCGCGCCGGTCACAGGATGCATCAATCGACATCCAGCGAGTGTATCGCGGGTTCGCGGCACGCAATGACAAGAAACGGCGCGACTATGCGGCAACGAAGATTCAGGTGGGTGGGATTGCGAGCTCGCTTGATGGCATCGCCGAGGAGTGCTCAATGATGCCAATGGGCGCTGTAGTTGATCATTGCCTGAGTTGTTATAGCTCTTTTGTGTTTTGTAGTCCAAATGGCGGCAGGTTATGACGCAGCGGCACTTTGACGAATTGCACGCCGCTTGGAAGAGCGCCATGGCGGACAATGAGTTCAAACCTGACTGGCAAGACTTTAGCGTTTCGACGTTCAAGCTGCGGACCCATGACACGGACGACATGTTAGGAGAGTTGGGCCTGGACGACGATTTTGAAAATGACAGTGATGATGACGCTCCAATTTTTGGCACGGGGCTGAACATGTCTGCGCACGAACTGTCGCAAGCACTGGAAGCGCTGCATTCCGGAACAGGTGAACACAATGGTGTCGTTGCCATTTGTCTATCTTTTGACCCTGCTAACATTGTGTTGTGTTATGATGTTACTTTTGTCGATACAGAGTCTGAAGATGACAGTGAAGAGGATCACGAGCCGTACACGCCTTGGGTGCAAATGCACGATGACAACGGCGACGCTTACTACTTGAATGAAGTCAGTCATGAAACGACGTGGGATGCCCCGAGCGACTTCCGCGTCTTAGAGTCATGACAGTGGAATTATATCGAGTAGCCGCAATCATAGCAGTTGCGCATTCGAAAGATAACATTACGACTCGGAGCTGTGGGTCTTGTGCCATGATGTGTCAGGGCCGTAACTTCCTCCTTTGCTCGGAGGCCTTGTTGGCTTTGACGAGCTCGGACTGCAACTTTGTTCGATATGAAATGCCTATCAAACGAGTATTTGGTTGAAAGCCACGCGCTAGCAATCTGTGCATGCGCAAGCCTTGCACGCAGTCGTGTTTTACCTTTCGTGTTGTCACCGAATACGTAGGCATCGGACAGCGCGGCACCACGGTACACTTTGCCGAGCTGAACGTTGTCGAGTTTCAGCAAGTTCTTGATTTCCTGGATCACAGCAGCCAGTGAATGGCTGTCACAGTCATCGCATGCAGAGCGTGGATTTTGGTACATACCAATACTCGCTCGTCCACGCTGAGGTCATAGGACAGATTGCGTGGTAACGGTCGAGGGGCGTCTTCTTCCAACCACGGTGGCACTGACTCTTCCTCATTAGACGTTAAAGCCGAAGCAAGAGCAGCGAGGCGGTCGCGGTCTTTCGAGTGTAGCTAAAGGTGGAATCATGCATGCAAACACAAAAATGGAGCCTTCCCATTGCGACAACGCACTGATTTCCGAGCGATTATTCTGCCCAAAACCCGTACCTGCAGGTGTCGCTGACTTGAGTTCTGGGTTCGCTGGTGCACAAGCAACTTCGGCTTTGGAACCTCATCACGACGGGCTCTTTGTTTGGCGGTTTTGGCCTTGCTGCCGAAGCGTGTGCTCCGCATGGGTTCCTGTGGGCCCAGGCCATCGTCAACCGTTAATTCCAAGTTTGCGTTGCGGTTGGTTCCGCATTTATCTGCTGTGTTGGTGCGGCGCTCGTCCAGTGCTGTGTGGATGGCATTGCGAAGCTTGGTGCCGTGAGAAAAGTCGCCAAACTGAGATCCCGAAGTCCCAGACCCAAGCAATTTCCTGCACAAAAAACACCGAGAGCCACAGACAAGCATGAGAGCGTTGGGCATCGACGTGCAAACGTCGCGCAGAACAAAACGCGATTGACTACATACCGAAAATGTTGAGACAAATCTTGATCCGGCAGACCAACCAAGCGCTGGAGCTCATGCGAGGACATGCCGCTCACACGCTCAAGCGTGGCGCGATCCAACGGCGTATCGCCGTTGCAAAAAGTTTCTAGATCACTCTCAGAAATGTCTGGAACGATTCCAGCGTTCTTGAGTTGCTGCATTTGCTGTTCGCACAGAAAAGCCAAATCACGTATCTTGGCACGGCAGTTTCGCAAAGCGAGGTCGCCGTCGCGAAGACATTCCGCTGTTGAAGCCGTGCCGGCGAGGTGAGCATCAGGTAGCACCTCACAATCAAAATACACTGTTCCCTCGGTGCCGCGGCGCCGCGACATCATTGCTGAAAATTTGTTAATCACCGCACAGAATCATCTGGGCATATAAATTTCCGGCCGAGCGACTGCAACATATTTGGACGGGTTGGGAAAATAAGCTTCGGCACGAAGCCGAAAGGAGTAGTACAGGAGGAGCATGAGAAGAGAGGGCAAGACACACATCAATCCATCCGTGGATTGAAAGGGGTCTCTCTGCGCGCCGTCCTTCGGCGTGAGTGAGTGAGTGCACAGTGGTAGTCTATTCATTGATTTGGTAACTTGAACGACAACGACAACGATGACAACTTTGACGACGACGACGACGACGACGACGACAGTGACAATGACAGCGACAACTTTGACGACAACGACAACTTTGATGACAACGACAACTTTGACGACAACTTTGACGACAACTTTGACAACAAATTTGACGACGACGACGACGACGACAACGACGACAACGACGACAACGACGACAACGACGACGACGACAACGACGACAACAACAACTTTGACGACAACTTTGACGACAACTTTGACGACGACGACGACGACGACGACGACGACGACGACGACAACGACGACGTTGGATCGTTCGTTGGTTGGTTGGATCCACACCACACGATCTGCAGTATCCACCCACAGTCACCCACAGTCACTCACTCACAGCCGCCGTCGATTGTTAGAATTAGGCACGTTACGATAAACATGCTGGGTCGGCACTACCCTAACTCTGCACAACCACGGCATCACCGTAACAACACCGCGGAGTTTTGCGGTCATTTTGTGGTAACAATGCGTGGTCGGCAGTATCCTGTAACTGCACGCACACGGCGATACGGTAGAACCCCCTGATGAAAGGTCTGGTCATTAGATGATAATAGTGCGGTTTAGAGGAATCGCATTCCTAGAAAAGCAACGACCTGGCGTTACTGGTGCTGGGTTCGTGTCGTGGGTCGTGGGTTGTGCTGAAAATGTACAGTGGTATGTACACGCATCCGTACATCTGTATATTACACTGAGACACTGCGTAATGTACGGAGTGTACAGAAAGTGTACACTGCATCGTACACTCTCAGTTCTCCGGTTCTCAGTTCGCAGACGAACGAAACAAAAGCCGAAGGCGAAGTCGACGAGTGATCAGGTCGTTGATTTTTAGCACTAGCACTACAGTACTACGAATTGACAACGATTGCAGCTTGTAAACCGGCACCCAAATGCGTAAACAGTATACCGTCGGCTTGCATTGTGTGCTGTGGGAATCTGACGACAGATGTTGGTGTCGTTGGAAGGGACATACAACACCCACGAAATCTCACGGGACTTCCAGGGCCCAACCAGGCGTTGGTTTTGGGGTCGCTGTTCGTTCGTTCGTTCGTTCGTTTGGCTCGTTCGTTCGTTCGGTCGCTCGGTGGTTCGTTGGTTGAATGACGGCGGCGGCGATTTATTACTTCTCTGCCGGCTTTCTTTCCTTGGCGAGGTTCGCTCCTTCACTGATGCTTTTTTGTGCGCCGCTTCGTTCGGGGGCTCTGCTATGAGCTGTAAGCTGTGACGGGAAATCTTCTTTCGTTCCTCGCTGTAACTTTAGCGGCTATTTGCTATTTGTGTGTGTGGGGGGCTTTGCCGTGCATTTCGAAGGCGCTGACCGACGTCGTCGTCTTGTGGGTCTTGAGGGCTCTTTTAATTACTGAAGCGGCGGCGGTGTGAGGGCTCCCAGAGGTTCCAGGCATCGCGGGGTCGTCCGTTGCGCCCTCACTCTGTTTCCCTCTTTCATTGCCGCGACATGTATCTTATTATGACAAACCGACGCTGGCGATGAAGACCACCATCAATAGCACTGCCAGCTCACTTGGACGTCGGTTGCTATAACACATTTTATCTTCATACCAGAAAGAGATACCTGCCCCACAGACCCGCAGACAGCCTGACGACAAAGTATTTATTTGTGATTGACGTTTGCGGTGCGGTGACGTCCGCGCACGAAGCCAGCTCGAATACGATGTCGGCAAGCAGGCAGGCAGGCAGGGAAGGTGGGAGGTGTGTGTGCGTGCCGCCGTTCGCTCCTGCGCTCGTCTGTGCTCCTTGACTGTGAACGGACGAACCACGAACCACCGCAGCTTGCGTTTGCAGCCATGGATGGTATCCATCCGTTGGAATCAGTGGGATTCCTCCGACAGGCTCCCTAATTCGCCCCTTATGCCACGTATCAGTGGCTGGGACCACGCGTGGTTGTCGGAGGAAAGTTTGCAGCTGTTTGCGTCATCGCTGACGACCGACGAACGAACGACCGACGACGGACGACGACGAACCGACGAACGAACGTCGGTTTGTCCCTCAAAGAAAGGGTCGAGGTTGTTGTCTCCGCGCCTAAACAATGCAACGGCACATCGACCACTCTCAAGTACCGGAGCGGCACACACACGGCGTGACCTCACATAATTAAAATTACAAACGGTTCACTGTTCGTGCATGTAAGTGAGCAGCGTGTGGATGGTGGCATAACGTTGCTTGTCGCGACGGCGGTGGGGCTTGCAACGACGGAGACCCCACAGTGCTTTGAAACCGCCTGCAAACGCGGGCCCGGTGAGATTAAATCTGTGCAAATGGACACCGCGAGTTACCGTGCAAGTACACACGCACCACAATCAGCACGCAAACAACGGCACTGTGGCACTGAACTCATGTTGGAGCCATGTCGAAGGAAGTGCGTCCCGAACAAGCAGACGGCAATCATGTGCGTGGCGGACAGAATCAACAACACTGCAAGCCCAAAGACAATGAGGTTGCGGCCTATGTGCCAACAAAGCTGCGCTGTTACAAGAGTGGCAACAATCAAGTAAAAAATAATAGGGAGTCACTCGCCAAAAGAACGATCACATCTTTCTAAAAGTACGACTTGCGGTTAAGAGAAAGCTGCTTGTCCTCCGTTAGAACGATGAAGTGGGCCGCAGCGCTTGTGCTGGCTGCGCTGCAACAGGGCTGCGTGGTCGAGGCGCAGCGTGTCGACACAAACGTTGATGGTGGTATCAAAGACACTGGCGTGGAAGTCGATGCCACCGTAGCCGTGGACCCCAACGCCACCACCACCACCACCACTACAAGTCATGACATTGACCTTGTCCCAGATCGTCTGGAAGCCCCGACGCCGTACCCTGCGCCCGCACCGCTTTCCGACACCTACGTGTTGCCTCCATTGCCAGCACCGCAAGCTTGGGCACCGCACCCAGGACCCGGCGACGGACTCTTCGAGACGTGTACTTATCCGACGATGTGCTACGACAAATCCTGCGACGGCTACGAAGACACCACGTGTGCTGTTCTAGAGGAGTCCTACGGCTGCGATTGCTCCGGATGCCGCTGCTCGCTGGATCGCAAACAAGAAGAGCAACCGACACCTTCGCCAATGGCCGACCTCGAAGCAGAAAAGTCATACGCCTGCACGGCGGACTGCGTCAGCGACGGCGCTTCCTGCGACTACTGGGAGTTCAACACGTGCGAGTTTTTGGAGTCGTCAAAGGGGTGCGATTGCTCCGGCTGCGCGTGCACCGGCGGCACTTGCGAATCAGACTTTGAGGACGACTCCACGCAACCGGAGTGCAATGATTGGTGCGGCAATACGATGACACAGTGGGAGTCCTGCGAGCATTGTGAGTGCAAGGCTTGTGACTTCTGCGTAGTCGGCGCAGACGGTGAAACTGCGGTTGAGCAGCAACAGGGCGACCGTGACAACGTGGCAGGAACGGCCAGTAGAAGCATGACCCTGGCGGCATCTGTGGTGTCAGTGGCCATCATCACGGCGGCATACGGCGCCGGCGTAGCTTAGAGAGCTATCTCGCCCAGATACACACGCCCAAAGTGACCAGGGCATTGTAAAACGTTCAAGAGACACAAACGTGTTTCACACAAACAAGAAGACCGCGACGCCGTAAGCCGAAGTTGCCCGAGAGCCAGGGACGACTTGACGTTGCGCTGTCGTATTTATTTGTTCCTTTGATTGATAAACATCCATCCAACTACAACACAACTAAATTGGAAACTGGAGCGCACCCGATTGATTGCTTTGTCTGCATCGTCCCTCCGCCCCGTCACTGTGACTGGGCTGGGATGTTGAACTACGTGCTGAATTGCGACAACCTTCCGACAACTTGTGATCGTAGAAATTGCTCGGATTAGTCTAGCTCTCAGTGAAAGATTACATGTGAGATACTAGAGACAAATTAACGAACTGAGGGACGACTTGGCGACGGGTATCCTGAACAGGAGCAGACACACAAGTCGAGGGGTGAGGTAGGTAGGTGGGAAGAACGTATCATAGGAGCGGGGACACGAAGGAACGAAGGACAGGAGGGGGAACGAAGGGACGGACGGACGAAGGAACGTAGCTATCCTGGACAGGAACAGACACACAAGCAGAGGGGTGAGGTAGGTAGGTGGGAAGAAACGGAGGGAGAAACGGAGGGAGAAACGGAGGGAGAAACGGAGGGAGAAACGGACGAAGGAACGAACGGAGAAACGGAGGGAGAAACGGACGAAGGAACGGAGGGAGAAACGGAGGGAGAAACGGACGAAGGAACGAACGGAGAAACGGACGAAGGAACGAAGGGGCCGCGGAATGGAGGGAGGGAGGGACCGCGGAATGGAGGGATGGAGCGAGGGATTTATTTGACTTCATTTGCATAATGAACCACTTTCCTCGTAGCCCCACCTACGATGACGGACGGCGGAGCGACGGAGCGACGGACGATCAAGAGACCTCCAAAACTCATAATATCGTACTGTACACTACGTTTACTCAGTTTACACTCAGTGCTAAATCGACTGCCGGCGGCGCCCACGAACGAATGGACGGTGAAAAGAGAATCCGCAAAGTTGCAAAAGTCAAAGTCAAGAAAATGAGAAAATGAGAAAATGATTTTCTCAGAGCTTTGGAGAGATTTCGTCGTCGTCGTCGTCGATCTTTTGTCGTCGTCGATCTTTTGTCGTCGTCGTCGTCAATCTTTCGTCGTTGTCGTCGTCGTTGTCGATCTTTCGTTGTCGATCTTTCGTCGTCGTTGTCGTCGTCGTTGTCGTCGTAAAAGTTATCAAAGCATTGAATCGTTGTCGTCGTCGTCGTCGTCGTTGTCGTCAAAGTTATCAAAGCATTGAAATGTCGTCGTCGTTGTCGTTGTCGTCGTCGATCTTTGGTTGTCGTCGTTGATCTTCCGTCGATCTTTCGTCGTCGTCGTCGTCGTCGATCTTCGGCGTCGCTGTCGCGTGGTCGTTGTTGTCGTGGTCGTTGTAGTCGTCGTTGTCCATCTCTGTCGGTGTCGATCTTCGCCGTTGCCGATCTATGTCGTTGTTGATCGTCGGCGTCTTTGTCGTTGCTGTGGTCGTGGTCGTTGTCTTGGTTGTTGTTGTCATTGTTATCATCGTCGCCGCCGTCCACGTCGTCGCTGTCATGTTTGCAATCGTCGACATCATCAGCGGTCTTCGTCGTCGCGGTCAAGCTTTGTCGTCGTGGTCAAGCTTCGTCTATCGTACTCGAGTAGTTGCTGTCGGTCTTTGTCGTCGTCGTTGTCATCATTGGAACGGATAGCGTACGTCCTCGAAAACCTCCAGACGCGAACGGAGTTCACACGGCTTTTGGGTAATCTTTTGGTTCGAGCACCCTCCGTCTGACTCACTTGGCTTCCTCACAGACATAATGTCGACTGCCGTCGCTGCTCTCACGCTTGCGCTCGCGAGCGCCACGAACAGTGATGCAGTCGCAGTGTTGTCGGCAGCAACACCAGCAGTAATACTGCAGTGGAGAGAGGTTCCTAGCCCTTCGTGCATCGCGTTTCGCGAGACCGATTCATGCAGCGGGTCTGGCCCCCGGATTCCAACGGGTGATCGCTCGTGCGACGATGTGGTTCCTTGCCAGCCCGGGTTATGTCCCTCGGGATACTGCGAGTGCGCAGGTGGAGTCCACTTGCACCCAGTAGACTGCCACCCCGGCTCGCACGTCCCATTCTCGTGCGCGGACGTGTGCGCTTCCGCGACGTCGAACACCACGAATGCCACCAGACCCATGCTCGAAGTGAACAACGGGTACTTGTCCGCACTCGTGGATGTCAACCAGCCGGGCATCGACGCCGTGTTTGCGGATTTCCACGGTGCTGTCGACACCTCGAATCTGACTGCCGCAACGTCGGTGTTGGCTCAAGACGGTCGGTGGCAGCTCGCGGTGGTGGCATCGAATGCAACGAGTGCGTCATCACCCCCTGCGGCGCAACTCGAGATCGTGCAGAATACCACCGAAGTGGTGCACATTCGTCTGCATGGAGTGCTCGACGACGCCACGTCTCCGTCGGTGAACGAGACGTGGGACATCGCGCTCGCGGCGGGTTCACGTGGACTCGTGCTCAACACTTCGGGCACAGAAGTCGGGGCAGGCCTGGCCGGCGGTGCTGTTGCCGTGCATACGGCCGGGTTTGAAGCTCTGTCAATCTACGCATTGTTCGACAGCGGCGTCGTCCAGATGAAGAACGCTGCGGATGGCGCCGACTTCTTCGTGGGAACGCAACCCCTTCATTCGTTTTACGCTCTCGGCGGAGGATCCGCTGTCGACGTGCGACGTTCTGTGACTGGGTCTGCTGCAACACAAGTGGCTCTTGTTTCCAACGCAGGTGGCAGCGGTTTCCACACCGTTCTTGCTGGCGCGTATGGAGGGGACCACGATGTGTGGACAGCTGCGCCCCAGGGTACCTCTGCCACGACATCGGCGGATGCGGCGCCCTCCGTGTGGAGCACGTCGACGACACTGGGTGCCAACAACTACAACTTCCCGAGCTTGGAGTTGACGAGCGACCCGAACCTACCGTTTGAGGATTTGGAGGTTTGTCTTGTAGCGTGTCCTCACTTCTCTGTTCAACGTGTTTCGACCACGCGCTCGTGTTCATAAATCATCGCTTGTCCGATGTACCTGCAGGCGCTAATGACCGGCGCTTACGGCAGTGCACCTGGATGCCTGTGCACATACGAAAACGAAGTTGTGAAGGGGAAGAAAGTCAGCCAGATCGCAACAACAATCGCGCGTCCAGATCGTGGCTACAGCGGCACGTACAACTACTTCGACCCGGACAACTACATATCGTTGACGGGAATGATGTATTCCGGGAACGAGTACCTGTTGGAGCAAGCCAGAGAAGTGATCGAGCGGTCCGGCTCTTTTCTGAAGCCAAACGGTTTGTTGTTGGGGATGGTGATTGCTGCTCGCGAGCCGAGAACGGACGCGGTGCGCTGGTAAATTTGAACGGCACCGCTGCTGTGGCGCAGGACAACTCCCCCACCACTTCGAGAAAGATGTGCCAACATACACAGCATTGAGTGGAGCAACACAAACTGGGCCGAACACTTTCTGGACCAAAGCTGCGCTGCAGTGCGTGATCTTTCTGTGCTGTCCACGCGGCGCTGCTCACGTCGAGTTGACCAAGTTCTAATTTTGTTGATGGTGTTGGCGCAATAGGTACGCCAGGCTCAGTGGCAATCAGACGTGGCTTGCCAGTTACATGCCCACCTTGCGGCTTGCTGCTGGTTTCTGCTTCGATCTCATCACAGATTGCTTCGGCGGTGCAAAGATGCTCGATGCGCCGGGAAGCCTCATGATTGATGTTTTCATTCGCGAGCACTTCACTGCAGATTCAAATGGTGCGTGGCATGGTGCTGGCAGAGCGTGATGGAATGGTGGACCCTGTCCTGATACTCCCTCCGCCTTGCCGATGATGTTGCAGCGATGATTGTTGGGTTCCTTCGCGAATTTGCCGAGGTCGAAAGTTTCGTGGGGAACGCTTCCGGCGCCCAAGCGTTGAACGAGCTCGCCGACCAGGTGGCAACGTCAGTAAATGACTTATTGTGGTCTGCTCCCGGAGTGGGCCTAGGCACCAACGATCATTACGTCACGCAACTGAACCCAGACAACACCACGCGTGACTTTGTCGACTACGATGGTGCGTGTGAAACGTGCTTTAAAGCAAACCTTGATGTAGATGTGGCAGGTAAATCGTGCCTGCATGAATGTCCTTGTTGCAGCCAACTTGATCGCCGTCGCCCACGGCATCCCGGACAAAGCTCGAGCAGCAGCTGTGCTGAAGCGTGTAGATCAGGTGAAACAAGCTCAATGGTGTATGTGCTCCCTGGCATGGATGTCTTGTAAACGGCCACCACGTCCATATGTACGCGCAGGGTCGTTGCTCAGCGGCCACAGGGGCAGGCCCGCAATTCGTTTCCGAGCTATACTACGGGCCAGATGACACTACTCACGGCAACACTGGAGACTCCTGGTTCGACCTGCAAAACTGAACTGCGATGTCTTTCGCGAAGTGGGCCTTTATTTTTCTAACCATTGCTTTCTCTTTCGGACGTGGTGGCAGGTGCTCTATGGGACGCATTGCTCTCTTTGACGGGCATGCCAGGAAGTATGTCGGCGACGATGCCGCTCTGGCCACATTTGACGACCACATTCTCGGGTGCGCAACGCTCATTGGATTTACGATGCGTGTGCGCATGAACTCACTTGTGATGCTTCGCTGGTTTTGTTGGTCTCCTATTTCAAAGACCTATTCAAAGAGATTTGATTGCGAACACTTGGATGCACGAGCGATACGGTTGTGATGGGCAACAGCAGGAAAACAGAACGGTGTGTTGGGATTTCGAGGCGGGGGAGCATTCGCATTTGTGGTTGCGTGATGCATTGGTGCTCCTCTGTGTATTGTTGCTAGGACATGTACTTTGAGTATCCGTGCACGGTGGCCATGCTGTTGCGGGAAATCAGATATGGCATCAACATTGGTTTCACTAACGTGACTGTGGACCCTTTCTTGACGAACTCATCGCAGCAAGACTTCCATTACCACGTGCGTTGCTGTTGTCGGCATGCAAAGCATGACAGGCATATTGTGCCTGGACTTGACAATGTAATTGGTGTATGCCATAGGTTGGCAATGTCAACGTTGACTTCGAGCCATCCAAGGGCACTTTTGCGGTGTCTGTTCCTGGAAATGGAAGGTGGGTCGGCGCCTCCGCAATCCGCGTAGTTCGAGCACAACATCTTACACTCCGGAACTGGCATTGCTGTGTAGGCGCCAATACCGCATCTCCTCCGTCGCACCGTCGACAGACTTCAAAATCTCGTGCTCCGGCGAAGGCTGTGGAACGTTCAGTCCGACGACGGCAACGTCGGACGACAAAGGCGTCGTCGCATTCGAGGCACCCGTGGGTACCACCGCCCTTGTGGTTGCAACGCGGGTGTAGAACGATTGCGGCCGTTGCCGCCGTCAAATACAGCGGCACAGCCTTTTTCAGTCACACATCCTGCGAGAAACAAAGTTGTTCAGGTGCGTCAAAACCATCGGCACAGCCTTAAAGTCATACATCCTGCGAGAAACAAAGTTGTTCAGGTGTACTTCGCGCAAATCGGTTTTGGTGCACTAATGTTAAAGCATATGAACGACGCGTAGACGCTTAGAATAGTTGGCCCAGCCGCTCGGTTGTTGGCAGTCACCATCACAGAGCCAAGCTGCCCAGGGACCACGCGAGTGCACCGAGCGCCAGATACGCCGGTGCAGTGAACAGCACGATGACGCTGCCGAGGAGGTTTCCGTGGTTCGGGAACGTCCTTGAGCATCCAGCCACGACGTACAAGAACCGGGCGACCGCGTAGACATAGCCGGCGAGAATGTGGGTGCCTTCGGGTCCGAACAGGAAGACGTTGGCGATGAATAGTGGCCAGAAAACGAAACCCCACTCGACCAGGTTCCCAACGACACGGTCAGCCGTCACCATCCGACTGTCTGCGTTGGCCCAGCGCACGAAAATCTCCTTGCGCGCGCGGTACTCCTTGATAATTTTGACCTTTGCCCTGACTTGGTTGACGATGGCGATGACAAAGGCAATGACCATGAGCAGCACGATGCGGACGGGGCCAGCATATTCAGATGCGTCGACCATTTTGATGAGTGGCAGTTGACGGTTCACGCGGTGACGAGCAAGAAGGGTCTGGGAAAAGAACAGGAAAGCGACTTGGAGTTGTGTTTTACAAACGAGACAAAAAAAAAGCAAACGCGAGCGTGACACAACGCACGGCGGCGAGCAGTGGCGTTGCGCGGTAGAGGGCTATCCCTGCTCCGCGGTGAACAGAGAGCACCTTCTAAATGCCGCTGCACATGAAGGAACGACAGCAATGCGGCCGCGTTGGCCGTTCGTTTGCGCTGCAGCTGGATGTCTACCCATCACCAAGACCTTCCACGAGTCAACGCAGCGTCAGCGTGCAGCACTGAAAGCAATTGGCGGCTTCTGGAACAGGCAGAGGTGGGGAGGACACCAACGGACACAACGTCGCCATTTCGCCAACGAAGCCGTTGAAGCCGTTGAAGCTGACATGACATCGGTGTGGTCGACGAGCGAACTCGTGGCAGGGGTCGTCAACGGAGGGAGGCACTCCAGAGTGTGTGTAAACGCCGGTCACCGCGTCGTCACAGAGGGTCTCGCCAACAAAGCAAAGTCAGGACGCGTCGCCACCGAAGTACAACCAACCTAAGCTGTGCGCCACCGCACGCAGTTCGATCATTCACCACCGAAGTCACCAAAAGGTCGATCGAAGCCGCCGACGAACGAAGATACCAAACGAAGGAACGAAGGAACGAAGGAACGAAGGAACGAAGGAACGAAGGAGCGAAGGAACGAAGGAGCGAAGGAACGAAGGAACGAAGGAACGAAGGAACGAAGGAACGAAGGAACGAAGGAACGAAGGAACGAAGGAACGAAG
>ENA-OWNT01002289-OWNT01002289.1-seawater-metagenome-genome-assembly--contig:-NODE-2289-length-20304-cov-5.815198_pt1 | contig 20304 bp, 19 predicted proteins | sample MGYA00238136_ERZ651165 | MGnify/ENA primary metagenome ERZ651165 (study PRJEB26861, sample SAMN08777766) | seawater metagenome | isolation source: coastal seawater | place: USA: Florida | collected...
TCTTTTTCATTGTTCGAAGTAATAATCACAATCGGGCGTTGTTTTGCTTTAACAACTTCTTGTGTTTCATAGACATAGAATTCCATTTTATCGAGTTCTAAAAGCAGGTCATTGGGGAATTCAATGTCCGCTTTGTCGATTTCATCGATAAGGAGAATAGGGCGTTTTTCGGCGGTAAACGCCTGCCATAGCTTACCTTTTACAATGTAATTGCTGATGTCGTGAACGCGATCGTCGCCAAGTTGGCTATCACGTAAACGTGATACAGCGTCATACTCATAAAGGCCTTGCTGTGCTTTAGTGGTTGACTTGATGTGCCACTGAATAAGCTCAGTATCAAGTGCTTTTGCTAATTCTTCGGCAAGCATGGTTTTACCTGTACCCGGCTCACCTTTGATTAATAAAGGTTTTTCTAGTGTGATTGCCGCATTCACTGCAAGCTTAAGAGAGTCAGATGCGATGTAGTTTTCAGTACCGGTAAATTGCACGACGTTGCCTATTTTTTCTAAGAGATCTGACCTGTAAGTCTGCCATAAGCATCTCTGAGATCAAGCACAGAGTAATCTTTAGAATTCTAAGTCCTTTTAAAAGTCCTAAAGCATTAAACCTAACTATCGTGCAGACAAGGACTGAAATTAAATCGTTTGCTCCGACTAGAGGAATTAAAGAGTTCTTTTAGTAGGGCTTAATCTAAGTAAAGTCAGTAACCTTTCAACTAATTAACTAGAGAATGGATTTTTGTTAACTCATGGCGCAATACTTTTATATCTAAAGCGCCTGCAATGAACCATTTATTATTAATAATTAAAGTAGGTGTTGATGTAACACCGTAGCTTTGGGCAAGCTGTCTATCATTTTGGATTTCAACTTCTCTATCGGTCGAATTGATATCATCAAGAAAAATAGACTTATCTAATCCAACTTGCTCTGCAATATCTGCAAGTACTTGTAGATCTCCAATGTTTCTATTTTCGCTCATATGTGCGTGTGTAACCGCATCAAAGTAATCCCAATACGTATTTACTCCCCCTTGTTTTTCAGCGGCTTTACACGCTTTTAATCCAGGCGTTGAAAATGGATACTCGAACGCTTTTTGGCGCATACCTTCAACATTGATGCGTTGAGCATCATCAGCGAGTGCACATTGCTCCCAATGCCCAAGAATAATCTCCTTTGCTTGTGGCATTGATCCGAACTTGCTGATCATCTCCTCGCGAGATGCGGAAAGTGCAAATGCATGGTGATGTACATCTAAATCAAACTCTTCTGCTAGCTTTCGTAATCTAGGGGAAAAGACATAACACCAGCCACAAATTACATCATGGAAAAAATCAATTCTAATCATATTCTGTTGCTCTAAGTTAAAGTAAGTGTTTTATTTACCAGGTTATTTCTGGTCCCGCAGGAATAATGCGATGTGGATTGATATGAGCATGAGAAAAATAATAATGCTCTTTCATATGCTCGATCTCTATTGTTGCTCTGATACTCTCAACGTTTAATAAATCAAGCATATATCTATACAGGTGAGTAAACGCTTTTAGAGGTTTTTTATTCGCTTTAAAGTGCACTTCATAAACAGCTTCAAATCGAACCAGTGTTGGAAGTAAAAAAAGGTCTGACAGTGTGATAACTGAACCATGCAAATAGTTACTTTTTGATAGGGTTTCATCTAGTTCTGTTAATGCATTAAACAAAGTATCATTTGCTGAATCATACTCATGTTGCGACTTTGCAAAGCCAACGTGGTAAACCTTTCTGTTTACGTTTTGATGCAACCAACTATTCAACCTCTCAATGTCACCTTTCAAATTGCTCGGGACAAGCTCTACTTTATTGGTAGCCATTGATAACCAGTTAGTTGCAAGCTCCATTGCTAAATTAGATGAATCATTGCTAGCAATCGTATTGTTTAGCTTATCCCAAAGAATAGGAACAGTTACTCTGCCTGTATAATCTGCTTTTGCTCGAAGATATAACGCTGCTAAATTTTGTTGCTCATATATCGGGTCTGGATTTTGGTCATCGAATAACCATCCGTCGGAATATCGTTTAGCCGCAACGGACGAGAATGAAATTGCATCATTCAAACCCAAGTAGTTAATGACTAATAAAGGTCTATGAGCAAATGGGCACGCGTATGACATATACAAATGGTACCGGCCTGCTGTACTTTCTATATGACTGTTAAAACTATCTTCAAAAGAGAGATCTGCAATCTCTTTTTGTTCATTCCAAATGCCTTTTTCTAAAACTGCCATTGATTATTCCCCCGTATTTAAAAATTCATTACAACATTGAGCGCAACATCCACGCTGTTTTTTCATGTTCGCGCATTCTGTCAGAAGCTAATGCTGCAGAAGACTCATCACCTCCGTCTTGCGCTGATAACAGTACTTTGCGGCAAGTTTTTACTACTTGTTCATGAGCACTAAGGAGAAGCTCAACCATATCTGTTGCATTTGGAACAGTATCAACTTGCTCAATAGCGCTTAGTTTTATGAATGCCTGATATGTTCCTGGGGCAATAAGGCCAAGGGTTCTAATTCTTTCTGCAATTTCATCAACCGCTGTAGCTAATTCGGTGTAGTGCTCTTCAAACATGAGGTGAAGCTCTCTAAATTGGCTACCGGTGACATTCCAATGAAAATTGTGTGTTTGCAAATACAATGTGTATGTATCAGCTAATAGATGTTTAAGCTGCTCACCAATGACCAGCCTATCTTGCTCTTTTATCCCAATGTTTACATTCATATCAAAAACCTAATCCCGTACTTAAAACGATTTGCGACACTAATCTGTTTTAGCAGCATCACTGCAATGCAAATCACGTACTAAAATAGTAATTGACCATCATTGGTGGATAAACTATAAGTTAGTTGTTTTATAATTTACTTATAGTAAACAAACGGGGTGATTGTGGATAAAATAAGAGCGCTTACTGTTTTCAGACGAGTTGTTGAGCTCGGCAGCTTTACAGGCGCCGCTGATGACTTAAATTTATCGAAAGCGGCTATCAGTAAAAATATTAATGAGCTGGAAGAGTACCTAAAAAGCCCTTTGATAAATCGCACCACACGTAAATTGCACGTTACTGAAAGTGGGCAGCTTTATTACAATCAGGTGTGCAATATTTTAGATAACTTAGAAAGTGCCGACTTATCTGTCATTGAATCTTCCAATACTTTAAAAGGTACACTAAAAATCAGCATTCCTATGTCACTCGGTTTACTTGAAATTAATCCTATCATTTGTGAATTTATGCATGTTCACCCAGATCTTTCGATTGAAGTGGTTATGAACGACCAATATGTCGACCTCATTGAAGAGGGGATTGATGTTGCAATCCGCGGGGGTGCTGAGTTAAGTAATTCAAGCCTCAGATCTCGAAAATTAATTGATATGAGACGAATGCTTTGTGCTTCGCCAAACTACCTATCTAGAACAAGTGAAATAACGCAATTAGCAGATCTTATGCAGCATAAATTTCTCATCTACAGTTTTTCATTTTCAGCACGCAGCTGGCTCTTTAGACATGAAGATGAAACACGAGAAATCACATTGCCTCCAAGCGCTTATGTTGTAAATAATGGTTTAGCACTCAAACAAGCGGCTTGTTCAGGGCATGGAATATTATTGTTACCTGATTTATTTGTAAAAAATGAGATTGAATCAGGTGAACTAGTTGAAATTCTGCCTCACTGGAAAGCGGATAAACATTCCCTTTATGCTGTGTATCCGTTCCACAAAGAGCAATCTCAGAAGATAAGAACATTTATAGATTACATTGTGAAGCACTTTGAGAGTATCAAGTCATCTTAGTACTCAAGACAAAACAATTGAAAGGCTTGAGCATTCTTTCAATTGTTATGTTTTACTGGTTTCTTTATTCGTGGTTTGCAGTATTAAGGTCGCAATAATCGACAAAGCCATGCCAGGATAAACATTTATGGGTATACTTTTTTCTTCAAATAACCACATGAACACCGCAACAAAGACGGGGCTTAAATAAATATAAGCCATCACTTTTGTTGGGCCGAGTTTTATTGTCACTTTATGGATTAGGAAGGTTGATATTAACGTCGCAAATACGGCGAGATAAAGCATATGTAGAGAAAGGTTGATATCTATAGCAAACCAACCGAGCGGTTGTTCAAAAATAATTAATGCAAACAACATCCATACAGCACCACCTAATAACGTACAAAAAACAACAACGACACTGGATTCGTAGCGATTAAAAAACTTCATTGAGATAGAAAAGCAAACCATGGATATGCACCCCAGAAAAAACAAATAATCTCCTTGATTTATGCTCATACCGATTAATACCTCTAAGCTGCCTCTCACAACCACCCAACAGGTGCCTAAAGCACCAATCAGATAAATTAGTAGTAATTTAAAAGACATTGATTCTTTGAATACAAAAACACTAAAAATAGCGGTTAAAAAGGGGACTAATGTATAAAGCGTAGCGGTATTTAGAGGGGTTGTTGTTTCTAGTGCTTTAAACATGCAAATGAAAAAAACGGCAAAAAATAATCCCATAACAAAGCCTTTCGCAAGCACTTTTTTGGTTAACGTAATTCGGTACTTTTTCATCAAAATGACAGGTAACAACACGATTACGGCAATTGATAATCTTAGCAAGGTAAGAGAAAAGGCGTTTATCACACCTGACAACTTTGCGGTTGATATAAACGAAGCTGCGACAAGCGCCGTTACTAATATGGAAAGGAAATGGTATTTAAAATTTTGCATATCTAGATCTGTAATAAAAGAAACCAACAATCAGCGCTTGGCTAATTTCAATGGCTTAACAATACCGATCTCTTTGATTTGTTAAATAAGGTTTGAGTGGTTTAACTGTTTACTAGAGTGAAACTATTAGGGTAATTAAAGAAATAAGAGGGGTTAAATGAAATGGATTATTTACCATAGGTAGATAATAAGTTTACGTAATTGCTGTTTATCACGTCAGCTTATGTTTCTAGACTGAGCACTGAAACATAACTCATCGTCCGATAACTTTTGAGGAGAATGAATGATGAATAAATGGTTTAACTTAATATTAGCGAGTGCAATGATAATTGCGCCTATCGCACAAAGCCATGCAAAAGCAGGCTCACTTACCCTTTATTACAGTGACGGCAGTGCGCCAACACAGGGTGTTAAAAACGTTAACGCGGTACTAAAAACTGTCGGTGTACGCGTAAACACAGTCGCATTACCAAAAGCAGCCAAGCCCATTTTAGAAATATCAAAAAACAGGGCGATCACTAAAGAAGAAGCCGATAGTCTAATTTCTCACTTTTCTTTACATAGAGGTGAATTATTAGATTTAATAAAACAGGCAGGGCGTGTACCAGAAGCACATAGAGGTGGCTTTTTATCAACTTCAGAAATTGGTGTAGCGCCATACCCTAAAGTTTATGATATGAAAGCAATGAACCTAGAAGTAAAACAATACTTGCAAGAAAAGTTTGGCAAGTTACATGTTAATAGCTCTGATGATGGTGTAGGTATCGATGAAGTGATGACCATCGTATCTGGTGGTCCGTGGACTTGGTTTTTCAGTTTACCTGGCAACGTGGTTGGCAAATTAGTACTTGGTGAAGTGCCTACTGATGGCAAAGCTTGGCGTATTAGCTATCCTGGTTTGGGTCCGCATGGTGGATTTTTAGACTCAGAACACGGTTTAGTAGTTGCCTATGCTCACGGTCCAAAGCATTTTGTTATGCGCTATGAAGAACCGAGCGTTGAGGGTTCAGAACTGCTTGGCACTAACCCTTGGATTGATTTCAGCGGCGACGTACCAAAATTGAAGAAATAACTTTGGTTTTATAGAGCTTGGAAACGCTCTTTAAATGAAGCGATTAAACTTTTCAGGAAAATCCAGTCACCTGGTTTTAAATGTGCACTGTTTGGCTAAATCAGGATGAGTGAAATACAACTGAGAGATTAGCAGTGTTGAGAACTCCTAATCTCTCGTTCGTTACGATTTTACAACTTACTGCTTTGCGACACTGCATCAGCTAGGGTTTGCGCTTTGTTAAGTGGGTTAATCGTTAATTCAATGTCAGGCTGCACTGGCGTCATTTGTTTATTGCCACTCGGCCTTGCCAAAATAAAGCGCGGTACAACGGCTCTAATTTGTGTATTGCTGAGTGTCAAAAATTGGATCCCGCCGCTTTGTGTGCTGCGGCCGCCAGTTGGTGTGCCGATTAAAGTAGCAAATTGGTGGTCCTGAATGGTATTGGCAAAGAGCACTGCCGACGAGTAGGTTAGGGGCCCTGTTAGCACACTGACTTGCCCTTTAAATAGCTTACTTTTGTCGGTTTCTGGTTTTATCATTCTCGACAGTGAACCAGTCACAACAGTGCCAACAACTTCACCTGGATCGCGATATTTAGCCAAGATTTTTGCACTGTAATCTGAGCCTTGTTTATAAGGTTTTTGAGCTATGTAGCGTAGGATCCCTACCATCCAGTATTCGTCATCGCCACCGGTATTTTCTGATATGTCGATTAATAGGTGTTCGACCTGATTGGCGTTTAATTTTTGAAACGCTTCGGCCATGAAATTAAAGTACTTTTTTGGTTCATCCCAGCCAAATGTTTTTACGGTTAAGATTGCCTGCTTATTGTTGAGCAATTGTAAGTTGAAGTAGTGTTCAAAAGGTTTGCTCTGAATACTCTCTGGCTGTTGATTTAGCGCGTTTAGTATGACGGTTGAATCTTCGTCTTTAAACTTGAGATTAAAATTCTCTTTTGTGCCATATACCAAGCGATAAGTCATGGCGAATCGTCGCGAAAGTAATGCTTGGCGAAAGGCTAAATTATCACCTTCTATACGCTGTAATAATTCTTCAGTTACAGTGCTGACAGGTATGCCATTAATGTGTGAAATTTGCTTACCTTGATATGCATTAGCATCACCGCCCAAAGTACTTTTGACAAATAAGCCTTGGTTGTTCAACACCACTTCGAGTGGAAAGAGCTGAACGCCATCTTTTACCCATGCTCGCCACTGAGCGTTTTTGCCATCATCAAAACTTAAATGTCCGTCAGCCATAGTGGCATTGAGTTTGGCAAGCTCGCGCCACAAAGCTTGGCCCGTCATGGGGGTTTTGATTGAGCTTCGTAAGCTATCTAGTTGTGTGTAAAAGTCATCTATGTTTTCAACGCTGTGAGCCAAGTTTGGATGGGTGCTATGTAGAAAGTTTTCCCATTGGCTGATATCGGCCAGAATTTGCTGAGGCGTGTAAGTTTTTGAGAAGTGACCTAAAGATTCATCGGCATAAATAGTTTGGCTCGTCGTCAGTAATAGCAATGAGCTTGCTAAGGTTGTTTTAAATTTAGTTAGCCAAGTTTGTTTTGAGTGGGTGTTTTTAACTTGTTCTGAAATCGTTGTAAGCATTGTCCGTCCTTAAAAAATAAACGCGATTGAAGATATATAAGTCAATGAATGTGCCAAAATTTAAAGTTATATATTTCAATTAGTTAGGGTTTTTATTCGGTTTGTTGTTCGGACACTGGACGCATATCGGACGGACAGCGGACAGCTTGATTTTACTTGATGCAGTAGGCTGAACTTTTATAATGCCCTCACGTCGTGCCAACTAAAAGAGCAAATGGTGGAAGTAAAAAACTTATTAAAACAAGAACGTGTAGATTATATTTTGGCTGAGCTGCAAAAGCGCTATCCAAATCCGCCAATTCCTTTAGATCATAAAGACCCTTATACCTTGCTGGTGGCGGTGTTGTTGTCGGCGCAATGTACCGATGAGCGTGTAAACCAAGTGACGCCTGCATTGTGGGAGTTAGCAGATAACCCGTTCGATATGGCGCTACAAAGTGTCGAAGACATTCAAGCTATTATTCGTCCTTGTGGTCTCTCTCCGCAAAAATCGAAGGCGATTAAACGTCTTTCTGAGATATTAGTTGAGCAGCATGGCGGCGTGGTACCAGAAAACATGGCTATTTTAGAAACGCTGCCGGGCGTGGGTCATAAAACCGCTGGGGTGGTGATGGCACAGGCCTTTGGTGTACCTTCGTTTCCGGTCGACACCCATATTCATCGTTTAGCGCAGCGTTGGGGGTTAACAAATGGTCGCAGCGTTGAGCAAACCGAAAAAGACTTAAAGCGTTTATTTCCAAAAGAGACTTGGAACGACTTACATTTGCAGATCATCTACTATGCCCGAGAGCATTGTCAGGCGAGAAGTTGTCACGGTTTAGTGTGCCCAATTTGCACTACTTGTTACCCGAATCGTAAACACCCGAAGAAAATTAAAAAGCCTTAATAACCTTATGCTTAAGGCATAAGATAAGAACTCCCAACAAAGTTGCTTTGTTGGGAGTAAGCTGAAAAGTTATTTATCTGTGTTGACTGGAGGCTCTTCCGTCGTTGTTTGAGTTGGTCGTTCAGTAAGGCGAGAAATCAGTAACTGTTCGACACGCACACCTTCAACATCGATGGCCTCAAATTTAAAGCCTTCGTTAATAAAGCTATCGGTACGTTTTGGAATGCGCTTCATCACATAAATCAAAAAGCCCGCAATGGTTTCATACTGATCCATATCTGGGAAATGATTGATATTTAGTTGTTTTATCACATCAATTACGGGTGTATTACCTGCAACTAACCAAGAATTAGCGTCTCTTTGAATAATTTGCTCTTCATAGTTATAGCTGACTAAGTCGCCCATAAAACTGCTGATCAAGTCTTTCATAGTGACAAGGCCAACCACTAACGCATACTCGTTGACCACCACGGCAAACGTCTGATTTGCACTTTTAAAGGCGTTTAAAGCCTCTGATAGCGTGAGTGTATCAGGCAAATAAAGTATGTCTTTTTTTACGATTTCTTCGCTTAATTGCACACTCTCGCCATTGAGCAACTGACGCAAAATATCTTTCGATTCAACATAACCTTTGAGCTTATCTAAGCTACCATCACAAATTAAAAACTGGTTATGCGGATGAGCCTGAATTGCGGCACTGATCACTGTGTTATCGTCGCTTAAATCAAAGCTAATAATGGCCTCGCGAGTGGTCATCACACTTGGCAGAGTGAGGCTGTCTAGTTCAAACACGCTGCCAATGAGATGGTATTCCTGTTGCTGCAAAGTACCATCTTGGGCGCCTGCTTCCATGACCGCCACGATATCCTCGGTGGTGACAATTTCTTCTCGCTCAGTGGGGAGTTTAAAAATACGCAAGACTAGGTTACTTAAACCATTAAACATGAGTACGAATGGCGTCAGGCCGAGTGTCACCATATTCATTAAATTCACTACACGAATGGCAACCGCTTCGGGCATGATCATGGCTATACGTTTTGGTAATAAATCGGCGAATAAGATGAACAGTGACGTAATGATAAAAAACGACAGCAAAAAGCTTATCTGCCCAAGTAAAGGCCCAGAATAAAACACTGACACTAACTCTGATGTGTAGGGAGCCAGCGCTTGCTCACCAATAATACCGCCCAAAATAGCAATGGCATTCAGTGCGATTTGGATCATCGCAAAGAATCGCCCCGGTTGCTCTTGTAAAGCCAATACGATCTCGGCATTTTTGCTGCCTTCGTCGACCATGACGCGTAATTTTATTTTACGCGCAGCAGCAATCGATATCTCAGACATAGCAAATAAAGCACCAAAGAAAATTAAGATGCTGATAGCGAGTAGGTCGCTCATTGAGTTCCTAAAAAGTAAGTACCCGAGTTTAATTTATCACAGCGGGTTTAAACAAAAAGTGAGCAATTATTAAGGATAAACAAGGCCTGTGCAATGATTATTTGAAATTATTTTAATGTGTTAAAAATCAGTGGTTTACTTTGTTTTTATGCTGTTTTTAAAGTTATTTTTTTAAATTTTACTAGTAGGCATTATTTTTGTAGGTGATGAGTGAAAATTGGGCTAGCATAGCGGCGTTAATTTACACTTATTTCTGTTAGGATTTTTACAGCATTGAACATCACACTTGCCGAGTTATTCTCGATTGACCCTTTTACTTGGACTGAATTAGGCACCGCCATTTTATGTGGCTTTATTGTTGGTTTAGAGCGTCAGTTACGAGGCAAACCCGTTGGTATTCGTACCTCTTCTTTAATCGTGCTTGGTACTTACTTGTTTATCGCTGCGTCGAACTCACTGAATAATGATGTAACCGATACATCGCGGATCATAGGCCAAGTCGTGACGGGCGTGGGCTTTTTAGGTGCCGGTGTAATGCTTGCCAAAGATGGCATTGTGGTCGGTGTGACATCGGCTGCAACGATTTGGGTGCTTGCGGGGGTTGGTGTCGCTATCAGTGTGGCGGGAGAACTCGCTGCAATTAAGCTTTCGATATTGGTGGTTGGTATTTTATATGGTGTTGATGTGCTTGAAGATTACTCGGCATCGTTGACACGAGGCGTACATAGTAGATTTAATAACTGGAAGAACAAGCAGCGCTGATCACAATCAAACTCTCTTAATTTGTAACAAAATAATTCAAAGCCAATTTTCATCGTGACAGCTGAATAAATAAGCGTCATGATGAAAATTCAGGGCACCCCAACACCCACTTCCATTTTTATTAATTTCAGCGTCAAGCTAACTATTATTTGCGAACAATTAATTATGAGCAGTGAACTCTCGTTCTCACGGGTGAAGGATTTCCCTTTGCTGATGTGGATATTACTTTTTGGTTCCTTTATTACTCGGGGGAGCTTCTTTATGGTGTGGCCGTTTTTGGCGGTCATTCTGTACGATAAATTTGCCTTAAGCGCGACTGAGGTCGGGTTAATTCTATCGACGGCGGCCGTGGTGGCGGTCTTTGTTAGCTTTATTGGTAGTACACTCTCTGACAAGCTAGGTCGACAAACCGTGATGTATGCCACGGGCGTACTTTATATCGTGTCTTTTTCTCTATTGGCTGAGGCCGATACCGTCACTATGTTTGCCATCGTGATCACCTTGTGTTCAATTGCTACAGCGCTCTGGCGACCGCTGGCTTCTGCGCTGATTGGTGACATTATTGATGACAGTAAAACACGAGAACTGGCGATGCAGAGCATGTATTTTATCGTGAATGTGGGTTGTGCGGTTGGGCCAATTGCGGGTGTTTGGTTGGGCTTAACGGGTCAGCAGTCTAGTTTTTACATCACGACCGTGGCCTTTGCATTTTTACTAGGGCTGCTAGTGTGGGGCTTTTCTCATCATAAAAAGTCTCACCATAAAAGGTCTCATCATAAAAGGTCACAGCACAATACAGAAAGCCAAAGTACGACCTCGGAACAGTTAGAGAATAATGAGCAAGTAAAAGAAAGTATTGGCATGAAGCAAACCTTGGCTATTTTAGCCAAAGATCGCTTACTTCAGTGTTTGATATTAGCCAATGTCATCTGTTTGTTTATTTACGGGCAAATGGATAGTTCATTAATACAATATCTGACTCGCGAGAATGTCCCGCAATTACTTGAGCTAGTTTCGTCACTGATATTTACCAATGCCATGGTGATCATCACCTGCCAGTTTTTGTTATTACGGATCATGGCTAAGGTTGAATTGGTGCATCGTATTCAAATTGGCTTGGTTTTGTTGATGTGCTCACAAGTATTTATGGCACTCAATGCGCCGAGTTTCTTCTGGGGCTGGATAGGTGCAGTGGTGGTCTTGAGCTTGGCTGAGGCGATTTTATTCCCGACCATGAACGTACATATAGACCGTATTGCGCCGGATAATCTAAGAGGCGCTTATTTTGGCGCGTCGGCGTTTTACGATTTTGGCTTTGCCTTTGCGCCCCTTGGCGGTGGCATTATTTTAGACCTGTTTGGTGGCTTTTGGTTGTTTGTAACTTGTTCAGCCATGTGTGTTGTGGTGATGAGCTTGTACTATGTACTCGAGAAACTTCCTCGACCAGACTTTGCATCGCCTGCGAAAAGCGAAGTACATTCTTAAAGTTTATACGCACAATGTGCAGTAGCTCATTGTGCGTTTCCAATAAATTAGCTTGTCTTATTGGTGACAAGGTAAGTAAACAAACCTGCAGAGATAAACATAAATAAACTATAGATACTCGGTGCAATCGACATTGTTGTACTTTCTAAAATGGTACTGGTGATCAGTAATGTGAGGGTGCCGTTTTGCAGCCCAACCTCAAGGGTGATGGTGCGCGACTGAGCATCGTTATGTAATAATTTTTGACCAATCAAATAACCCAACAACATAGTGACGATATTGAGTAAAACAGCCGCAGGTCCTGCTAGTCTAATAAACTCAATGAGTTGATCTCCTAATTTAATGCAAATGCTTAAAATCACCAGAGTCAGCACTGCTATAGAGAGCCAACTTACGTAATTTTGCACACGATTGGCAAAAGCAGGCCATTTAGCGCGTACCCCCATACCGATTAAAACAGGGAATACTGTCACTGCCAGAAGTTTGAACCAAGTGCTTACAATGGGTAATTGAAAATTTTGAGCTTGCTCACCATAAAATGCGATTGCCCAAGTGGCCAAAAATGGGATAGTAAATGGGGTGATAAAACCAATGACTGCCGTAAGTGAAACAGATAAACCAACGTCGCCTTTAGCCAAATAGCTGTATAAGTTTGATGTCGTGCCACCAGGACATAAAGATAAAATAAACAAGCCAATCGCTAACTCACCCGATAAGCCAGTTAAAGCGATAATGGCAATCGCGACCAATGGTAGCAATAACATTTGGCATCCTGCGCCAATTAAAAAACTCTTAGGTTGTTTGAAAACCCGAGTAAAGTCATCTCGGGTTAAACTCATGCCGACACCAATCATAATTAAGATCAGCGCGACAGGTAAACCTATGCTGGTTAGCATTGTGGGCATTTTATTTCCTTATTCAGTTTAGTTTTTATTGAGCCATTGCAGACTATTACCTACAATACGCCCAGTTTTTACACTGTATTTAAGAAAAGATTATGACTGATAAGACAGATTTACCAGCAATTCCAGATCACCTTTCAATTAATCCTCGTAGCAAGTTCTACAATGAAGAGATTTTACAGCACGATATCGGTGTGCGTTTTAAAGGTAAAGAGCGTAACGACGTTGAAGAATATTGCATCAGCGAAGGCTGGATCAAAACAGCTGCACCAAAGGCGTTAGACCGTTTCGGTCAGCCAATGCTGATCAAATCAAAAGGTGAAGTAGAAGTATTCTTCCGCTAATCACAGGGAGGAGTAAGCGTCTGCTTACTCCTTTCAATTATAAAGTTATTTTATAACTGCCTTTGCCAAAACACCTTCAAACTCCCTATACACTTTAAACTTCAATTTTATTTAGTCTGCTGCATTAAAAAGTCAGCCACTGCTTGATAGGCTGGTAATGAAGTTGGATCAATCACGCCATTGGCAGCAACAGGGTGTGAGGCTAAACGCACAATGACCATCTCGGCTGCTGGGTCTATATAAATTGTTTGTCCATGCACACCACGTGCAGCGAATGCGCCATTCTTAATGTGAAAATGCCACCACATACTGCGATAACTACCGTTTGGCATTGAGCTAAAGCCTGCTTTTGAAAAAACGTTTTTATCACCACCCGTCTGAATACTCGCTATCGCTTTTGCAGGAATAACTTGTACGCCGTCAATTGCACCTTGATTTGCAACGGCAAGCCCAAGGCGAGCTAAATCTCTTAAGGTTGCACTCAATCCACCACCTGCGAAAGGCGTGCCTAAGCCATCAACTGTAATGTCGGCACTGTGTTCTGCACCAATTTTGGACCACACCAGCTCGCTGGCTAACTCGTCGAACTTTTTGTTCGTCACTCTAGAGACTATCCAACCTAGCACGTCTGAGTTGACAGTTTTATAGCCAAAAGCTGAACCATGCTGACCTTGCTTTTGAACGGTTTGTAAATACTCAAAATAACCTACTGGGCCTGTGTACTCTTTAGGTTTAGGTAGTGGGTTCGCCGCATAACTGTACTGCCAAATATCGGCGTTAGGATCTGCATAATGCTCGCTATATTTGAGGGCAGTGGTCATATCCATGACTTGTCTTACTGTGGCATCACCAAAAGCGGAGTTTGTCAGCTCTGGGATAATGTTTTTGACGAGAGTTTTATCGTTTAGTTTGCCTTGAGCGATAAGAATTTCAGCGACTAGGCCAGTTAAAGATTTGGTCATCGACATAGCTGCGTGATTGGTATGCTCATCTAAACAACCTCTATAGCGCTCATATACAACTTTACCTTTGTGCAAAATGAGCATGCCATCAGTGTAATTAGCTGCCAAACTTTGTTGCCAAGTCATCAGCTTATTACTGTTGCTAGGCTTAAATGTTAGTTCATCAATGCCCGGTAATAAGGCGTAATTTAGCGGCGTGTAGGCGTAAGGGTTACGTTCTATGCTAGCTGTTGGAAGTAGCTCACGCATATGACAAACCGACCAGCGAAGTTTAGGAAAACTAAAAAAATTAGAATCAGGCAGAGTGACGCGTTTATCTACCGGTGGTGGAAACCCAACCATTAATTGCAATGTGTTGGGATCAGATTGAGCGTCTGTTAAGTTATTCTTTACTGAGTTCGATGCAAGTGATGATGTCGAGCCCAGCATTATTGAAAAAGCCAACAGCGCAGTACTAAAACGCATAAAAATACTCCTTTTAATTCAATACTACTACATTTGAGTTTTACGCAGAAAATGTCAACTAAAACATAGATTGTAAGTCAGTGAGGGCCATCCATTGTCTCACTGACTGGTGGGGGAACTATTAATATACAAATACTAGTAATATAGGTGTGAGTCGCAGTGACATTGTGGGTCAGCGTTCAACTCTGAAATACTCAATGTTTGGTGTGTTGAAGTTTGTTCATCCCACACTGTTGCTTGTTGTTTATGAGCATCAATGGCAACCACTTCTACAGGATGATTATTATACTCAACCCATTCACCGCGTTTTAATTCATTTGCTTGCATAACCACCTCTCATCTTTTCGGTATAAATTAGGTTACGATTTAAACAATGTGATGGATTACTTGTTGGGTGAAATTTGTTCTATTTCTATATTAGATAGCCGCTTTTTGTTTAGGACCGCGCATTTTAGCTGATGACAAAATCTTCTGAAGAGCTTTATCAAAGCAAAGCCAATGATAATGCTACACAGGCTAATGACTGTTATTTTTAGCAATATTGGCCAGTTGAGCTCTGCTACAGCCACTTGTAGCCAAACAACCAGAGGCAAATGCACTAAGTAAAGTCCATAAGAGGTGTCTGCGAGTTTTTGTGTGAATGCATTTGGTTTGTTTGCAAACTTTTTGAATAAACCAATAAACAGCATGCAAGAGGCCCACATCATGACAGCATAACTGATTACAAAGGCGACTTTAATTTGAAGATAGTACTCGTGCATATATTGCATTTGATAACGAGAGAGCAAGACTGCGGCGATGCAGCTGCACAACCAAGCACCTACTTTAAAAGCGCTCAGCTTCGTAAAATCTGCAAGTTTTTTCTGGTGATTGAATAATACCCAGCCAAATAAAAAGAAACCGCTATATAAACATAGCACTGGCCATTGTGGTGTTAGGCTTTTATCTGGGGTATCGACCCCCCAGTGCTGCATATACCAAAGGCAACAAGCAGACAGAGGAATAACAAGTAAGTACAAGCCTTTACTGGTAAGTATATGAATAATATAGTGCATTGAGTCAGTAAACTTAGGTGCCAATTGAGAAAGCTTGGTATGGAGTAAGTAGAGTAATAACGTCAGAAAAGTAGCCAGAGTGAGGTAGTACAAGAACCACAAATGTGTGCCGACAAATAAACTCATCGATAAGCCTTTAAAATCGCTAAAGCTTGTCACTAAAGCCGCGATTATATTCGCGTCACCTTGCATACTTTCAGCACCCATTATCCAGCCTGATACCAGAAGCGGCCTAAGCAATACCCAGCCTAGTAAAAACGGCAGCACAATCCGTGTAAATCGAGATGTTAAAAATCGTTTAATGCCGACTTTTTTCAGCGTCATGCAAGAGAAAAAACCAGCAATGAGAAAGAAAACTTCTAGGCGAAACGCGTGGCTAATGAACACAAACACCGACACCCAGTCACTGGTTGAGATATCCATCACCGCCCAGCCGATGAAGATGGGTAAAAATGATAGGCAGGCATGATAGACAATGCCCAGCAATAAAGCGTACGCACGCACTGCGTCTAAATAGTGCAATCGGGTTGTGATCGTCATTGTTATATCTCTCAAAATGAAGGGGGAGGCCTGTATTCAGGCCTTACTAATAGCGGTATTAATAAACCTGAGCTATGGATAATAAATCTATCTCCAGCGGCTACTTTCAACACTAACTGCGTTGAATTCACTTGCAATAGGCCTGCTATTGACGCGTAAATTCGCCTTGTTATCGCTAAAAGTCTCCGGCTGCAGACGTTAAAATGACTTACTTTCTAAATATCAATACGTTAGTAAATTTCTTAACCAAAACTCAGGTTAATAAAAGCCAATTTCATCAATTTGATAATCGAATTTGGCTTGTTGCAGGCTAAACGCCACAATACTTAAGCTATTGAGGGTTTTAGGGTCTAACGGCGTTTGTGCCGACCATGCGCGTTTCATGTCTTTGAAAGGTAATTTGACGGTATGGAATTGTCCATCCGCTTTGATCATCACTGGAAGTGCATGATAGTCGTAGTTATCAATCGCACTGCTATTGGCCGACACAGATAACATGCCTTGGTTGATTTTAACTTTTAAAACAACGCCCTGATATTGGCTGGCATCGAGCTGTTTGCCAAATTCATTCAATGGCAGTATCGAGCTTGCCCAGCCCGGTTGACCTCTAGGCGGCACAATATCGCCCTTTGCTGAAAGTAGGCCATCGTTGACGCTAATTTGGGTTTTGGTTTTACCGCCGGCGCTGGTGTCGTCAATAAAGAGTCTTTCAAAGCCCATATTGTTTTGTGAGGCCGAATTAAAATCATCGACCAGTGTTTGCGACTCTCCCGCCCAAGTGGCATGTGAAAAGCTAAATAGCAGGGTAAGTTTTACGATTTCTATAAAGTGTTTAAATGTCATGTTAGTGTGCTCTATGTTGATTATCGACTGCAAAAAGCCTGCGGCGTTTTTGCTTGGTTTAATCAATAAGTGCCGGGTGGTTCGAAAAGGTGACAAAATAAATCACAAAAAATTTTTTTAATTTTTGTTGTCACCTTTTTTGCAGAGCAGGCACTTATAAAAAGAAGAAGATAAAAACAGGCTTGAGGCATGTTCAATACAGCAAAAAAACATAAAAAACTTGATGATGCGGCTTTGGTGATGCGCGCGCTTGGCGGCAATAAAAGTGCTTTTTGCGAAATAGTATCGCGCTACCAAACACTACTTTGTTCATTGGCCTATTCAGCCGTGGGCGATATCAAATACAGTGAAGACTTAGCACAAGAGGCATTTGTTGAGGCGTGGCGAAAGCTCGATACTTTACACGACCCAAATAAACTCAAGGCTTGGTTGTGTGGCATTCTTAAATTTAAGATAAGTCATCATTATCGTAAGCAGGCTTCAAGTGCAGAAAAACACAGTGAGCAGTTAGAAGGCGCAGAGCATATTGGCGCTGAAAACGCTGAACTAGAAGCCAATGCAATTTCAGCGCAGCAACAAGCGTTGATGTGGCAAGTGCTTGAGCAACTCGATGATACTTACCGTGCACCGCTTATTTTATTTTACCGAGAGCAGCAATCTGTTGAGCGTGTCGCCAGTGAACTGGATTTATCGGTCGACACCGTAAAGCAGCGTTTGTCGCGAGGTCGAAAGATGATGAAAGAGGCGGTTACTGAGCTTGTTGAAGTTTCGCTTAAACATTCAAAACCGGGTCTGGCCTTTACCTCTGCGGTGATGTCTGCGATCAGCGACATAGCGCCACCGGCCAAAGCGGCAGCAGGTTTAGGTGCTTTTAAAGCAGGCGCAGGGTTTAACTTCGCCAGCATCATGGCCGTGCTAGGCTCAGTATCTGGGTTTGTGAGTGCGTATTTTGGTTTGAGAGCCAGCCTTGATCAATCTCGCACTGAGCGAGAAAAAAGCTTAGTGAAAAAAAGCGTGTTCTTATTTATGTTCGTTGCCGCGCTGTTTGTAGGGGGGTTGTTATTACTCAAACCACTTGCTTATGCACAGCAAAATTATGTCGATGAAATTACCTTAGTCGCGCATCTTAGCGTATTTATGTTTGTTGCGGCTTATATCTGGTTAGTGAAACATGCATTTAACGCTATGAAGCAATTAAGGGCGCAAGAGCGGCTTTTTAACCCTGAAGCCTTTAGCGCAGAGCAAGATAAACCCAATGCCAAGCAAAGGGAGTACATCAGTCCCATTCGTCTATTCGGTGTGCCCCTGATCCACATGCAATTTGCCATGCCTGAGCAAACCGACAACCCCGCCATTGGTTGGATTGCGGGTGGTAGTAAAGCGTATGGGTTGCTGTTTGCATGGGGTGGGATTGCCGTCGCGCCTATTAGTGTGGGTATTATTTCATTTGGCATTTTAAGTGTGGGGGCAGTAGGCATTGGATTATTGGCCGCAGGCACGGTGGCCATAGGTGGGTTGGCATTTGGCGCTTCAGCCATTGGCTATCAGGCATTTTCGTCTTTGTCTTCACTGGCATGGGAAGGGGCTGTGAGTGGTGGTTTTGCAGTTGCCGTAAACGGGGCTATTGGCGCAATTGCGTATGCTGAGCAAGCCAATAACGAACTCGCCGCGCAATTGACGAATTTATCTTTTATCAACCAGCATTATACTTGGCTGCTTGGACTCATTGCGGTATTTGTGATTGTCCCAGCGGCGTGGCATTCCAACAAAGTCAGAACAAGAATGAGAAAAAACGCGCTGAAATGATCAGCGCGTTTTTTAAGTTATCTTTCAGCTTATTCTCAAACAAGGCCAGTGGCAAAGCCCGCTATGATAAAGAAAACAACCATCCAGATAATGGGCAGTTTTAGCTGTTTCATTAAGTAAAAGCCCACTAACACTAATGCAATATCAAGTGGCTTTAGTACTGCACTAATAAATACAGGTTGATATAGCGCCGCAGCAAGTAGACCTACAACGGCTGCGTTAACACCCGTTAAAGCGCCCGCAACCTTTGGTTTTTGTGCCAGCTGTTGCCAGTTCTTTAATACCGCTATTAATAATAAAAAGCCAGGAAGGAACACCGCCGCTGTGGCAATGAGCGCGCCTGCAATTGGGTTGCTAGGTAGTAGCTCATAGCCAATGTAAGTCGCGAAGGTGAACATAGGTCCAGGCACCGCTTGTGCAGCCGCGTAGCCGGTTAGAAATGCATCTTGGCTGAGCTGATCTCCGACGATATTTTGCAGTAGCGGTAGCACCACGTGACCGCCGCCAAAAACCAAGCTGCCGGCTTGATAAAAGTCATTAAATAAGCCTAATTCTGGCGCAAGGTGTGCTGCAAATGGTAACCCTAGCAATAAGCCGATAAATAAAATCAGCGGGACTAGACTCGGCTTGAAAGGTCTTGAATTAGCGCCATTTGAGTGGCTTTTTTCTGATTGTAAAAACAGTGTGCCCACAATAGCTGCAAAAATTAATACGGCGATCTGCATCATGATACTGGGCATGACCAATAGCGCGATTGCAGTGATTAAACACAAGCTTACCGATAGCGTGTTTTTACAGAAGTTTTTATACATACCCCAAGCAGCATCGGCAACCACCACCACGGCCAGTAGTTTTAAGCCATGCACCACATTTTGAAAAGCACTGGTACCCATGACTTGGCTTGAAAGTAGGGCTAAACCTATCATGATCAGAATAGATGGCAGGGTAAAGCCTAAAAATGCCGCACAGGCTCCTAACAGGCCGCCGCGTTTATAACCCAGTGCAAAGCCGACTTGGCTAGAGCCCGGGCCCGGTAAAAACTGGCTGAGTGCAACGATTTGTGCATATTCATTATCATCAAGCCACTTCATCTTTTCGACAAAGGTTTTTCTAAAGTAGCCGATGTGAGCGGCTGGCCCGCCAAAGCTTATCCAGCCAAGCCAGAAAAAAGTTTTAAAAATAGAAAGCATACGCAAGACGCAAAATATGAGGTTGTTATAAGTATGCCCATAGTGTAAAAATTCACTTAGCATGATTCAAATTAATAGCATTTATGCTAACTATGAATAATTCAGGATTTGATAGGCTATAGAAACAAATGGGTAAAGAAGAATTGCAGTGGCGACATATTGATTTAAATCTGCTGGTGGCATTTTCGTATCTGTATCGCCATCGTAGCGTCAGTATTGCTGCGGAGCATGCTTGTGTGAGCCAATC
>ENA-OWNT01002292-OWNT01002292.1-seawater-metagenome-genome-assembly--contig:-NODE-2292-length-20297-cov-4.990406_pt1 | contig 20297 bp, 32 predicted proteins | sample MGYA00238136_ERZ651165 | MGnify/ENA primary metagenome ERZ651165 (study PRJEB26861, sample SAMN08777766) | seawater metagenome | isolation source: coastal seawater | place: USA: Florida | collected...
GAGCGGTCCGAGCTCGCAGACCGGCAAGGATGCACGCCTGTCGCCGATGGGTCGCCAGGAGAAGAAGGCCCAGCGTCCCGCGGTTAAGCGTGGCGCCAAGGCCCGCGGAGGTGCTGAGTAATGGATTCCGCGTACGTCATCAAGAAGCCGATCGTCACCGAGAAGTCGACGCACGCGACCGAGGAGTCGAAGTACACCTTCCTCGTCGATCGCAAGGCTCGCAAGGATGACATCAAGAAGGCTGTCGAGCAGGTCTACGGCGTGAAGGTCGCCAAGGTCGCCACGCAGGTCCGCAAGGGCGGGACCAAGCGGACGCGGTTCGGCTACGTCGAGGACAAGGTCACGAAGAAGGCGGTTGTCACGCTCGCAAACGGCGCGACGATCGAGCTGTTCTAAGGGGTCGTCATGGGTATCCGCAAGTACAAGCCGACCAGCCCCGGACGCCGGAACGCAAGCGTTCTGACGAACGAAGAGATCACCAAGAAGTCGCCCGAGAAGGCGCTGCTTGAGCCGAAGAACAAGAAGGGTGGCCGGGCTGCTGCCGCGGCTGCGGCGCCCGCTGCGACTGCCACTGCGACTGCGACTGTGAGTAGGAGAGTCCGTGCAGTTCATACATATCTACATTCGACACTTCCACGGTTTTACAGTGTATTCAAAGGGAGGTTTGAGACTAATTGTCAATTGTAGATATTATACGTCCAATTTCTGATGCAGCGACCACGTGGCCGTAGGTGAGTGAGTGAGTGAGTGAGTGCGAGTGAGTGAGTGAGTGGGAGTGAGTGAGTGAGTGAGGGGAGGAGTTGGCCACTCACCCAGTCACTCACTCAGTCACTCAGTCACTCAGTCACTCAGTCACTCAGTCACTCAGTCACTCAGTCACTCAGCCATTGCCACGCGGTTTCCGTCGTAGTCACTCTCACTCTCACTCTCACTCTCACTCTCAGTCTCACTCTCAGGCTGGCAGTCACTGGCTGGCTGGTTGGTTGGCTCGATGACTGACAACGTGGCGTTCGTTCGTTCGTTCGTTCGGTCGTTCGTTCCTTCGTTCGTTCGTTCGTTTGTTCGTTCGTCGTCGTCGTCGTCGTCGTTGTTGTCATTATGTTTTGTTGTCGTCTTTCGTCGTTCGTTGTTCGCCGTTCGCCGTTCGTCGCTCGTCCGTTCGTTCGTTCGTTCTTTCGTCATTCGTTGGTCGTTCGTTGTTCGTTGTTCGTCGTCCATCGTTCGTTGTGTGCTCTCTCTCTCCCTTTCTCTTCTTCTCATTCCTTCGTTGCTGCTGTATGTCGTTGTTGCTGCGTTGGTGGGTTCGGTGTGTTACTATCTTGCGTGCTTCCGGTCAAGCCTCTGTCGTTCGTTCGGTGTGGATTCGCGTGATGCCATGGACGGCCAACGCCGTCGTCCGTCCGTCGTTCGTTCATCCATGCTGCTGTCGCTGTTGTCGTCGTGGGGTGCTCACTCGTTCTGCTTCTGCTAACACAGTTCGATCGAACGATTGAATGGCACTATCAACTCAAGTGGATGGCCACCGTTGCGCGCGTGGTGGAGTGTTTTGTCGTCGCGAAGAAGCCGAACGAACCATGTGCACGCAGCTGGAGGTCGGAGAGTGCGATGCGAACGACGGCCAGCGACCCGGACAGAAAGCTCCAGGAACCGTCATGCACACCACGTGGTTGGTTACGCTTGCGTCTGTTGCGTCACGCAGAGGAGGAGCGGACGCGACACACGAAGCGAACGCGATGTCCGCATTGCGTGGGCGCACAAACAACTCGTCTTGTGGCATGCAAGGTCGCAACTGCATTTTGCGTTGCCTGCTCGTCAGTTGTGGTGGCTTGGATGGCACGAACGCATGACGCGGCCGCGGCCGCGGCACGCATGATGCTCGGCGACGCGACGATGCGGCCGGAACATCGCTCGCCAGCCGCGCATCTGGAGGAGGTGCGGAAGGCCTCTCGCGCCGGGCAGATGAAGTTCGAAAGAAATATCGCACTGTTTCAGTTTTGTTAGTGTTGTTTTTGTCGCCACTCTTGTTTTTCGGAATTGAAGCCCTCCTCCCTCGAACGACAGCATGAGCGTCCTCATCCGTTTGGCACAGGCCTCGGCAGGGCTTGGTCTCGCGGGCTTCATCGCCAGCGAATCCATCTTCGACGTTGACGGCGGCCATGGCGTCGTCCTTTTCGACAAGCTCCGTGGTGTCATCCAGAAGCCGTACGGCCAGGGCACTCACCTGATGATCCCGTTCATTCAGACGCCCATCGACTACGAGATCCGCACGCGCCACCGCACCATCAGCACACACACCGGTACCAAGGACCTGCAGATGATTAACATTTCCCTTCGTGTGCTGTCTCGCCCCGTGTTTGAGAAGCTCCCTTCCATCTACCAGAAGCTCGGTACCGACTACGAGTTCCGTGTCTTGCCGTCTATCGGCAACGAGGTGCTCAAGGCCGTTGTGGCACAGTACAACGCCGACCAGCTGCTGACCATGCGTGAGCAGGTGTCCCGCGACATCCGCGACCAGCTCGAGGCCCGCGCCGCCGACTTCGACCTGGTCCTCGACGACGTTTCTATCACTCACCTTACGTTCGGATCGGAATTCACCCGCGCCATTGAGGCAAAGCAGGTCAAGCAGCAGGAGGCCGAGAAGGCCAAGTTCGAGGTGATGCGTGCGGAGCACGAGAAAGATGCAGCCATCATCATTGCCGAGGGTGAAGCCGAAGCAGCCAAGCTCGTCAGGTGTGTTGTGTGCTGCCTTTCGTTCGCGCGCCTGTGTTGTACGCTGCCGTGCTTGTGTTGTACACGGCGCCCGCGTGGCTCTCTGGCTGCGCGGTCGCTCTGTTGTGCGTGGGCAAATGATCGCTACAAAATCAAATCACTCCATACAGAAATCCCCTGTTGACTAGCTGGCTACAGCTTTGTTGATGCCCTCGCTCATCACGCACTTTGCTTGCTGAATCACCAAACCCTGCACCAACGCTTGCATCAACCGTTCGCTGACGCTTTGTTTTGCGTGTGTGTGCTTTCCTTGCCCAGTGACGCCGTCGACGCCCACGGTAAGGGTCTCATCGAGGTGCGCCGGCTCGACGCCGCCCGTGATATTGCGGCTACGCTGGCACGCTCTCGCGGCATCACCTACTTGCCAGGTGGAAACCAAGGAAACATCTTGCTCAACATCCCGGCGCAGTGAAGAAAGCATACCTCTCGTTGGTTTTAGTTTTAACGCACCCCTCCCCCTGTTTGTACTGAACGGGTGGCAGTCATTTGCCTCGGGAACTGCTTCGTATCGAGCAGCTTGAGTGTCCCGCAAAACGCAAAGGAGCGGCGTCTATAGATTGGTTGTACTTGAATCAAAAAGTACGCTATTGTTTGTTTCATAAATCACATTATGGAGTTTAGTTAGCAATTTGGCGATGGCACTTGCGCCAGTGCGCTTGTTGAGTCACAAGCTTGTTCATCACAGCCTGGGCTGTGTCTTCAAACTGAAGCGGTCGAAACGGAAGCGACCTGTCGCTTCCAGACGGCGCGCCAGCTGCAATCCCATCGCCGTACTTGGTGTGAGACAGCCGTACATGTCAGGCAGCTTTCGCGACGCGTCAACGCCTGCAGAAACATTCGTAGAAGCAGCAACCGAAGAGGTAAAAACGCAAAAACGATTGCAAAAACAACAACGAAAATAACAACAGAAAATGACTGCAAAAATTACAACAATCAGGCAGCGCCATCTACGCGTGGCTGTGCCGCAGCAAACGACGCACCTTCTTCAGCGTCAGAGTCCAGCGCCAAGCAAAGCGCAGATTCGCCCAGCATAATCGCTGTCGCGCTGTACCCAGGATCACCAGTCCCGCTCACTCGGACGCGAACTTCTTCTCCGTTGTCGGTGTTCTGTGCCAACACATCGAAGGAGAAAGAGCCATCGCGCTGCACACTCGCAGTGGGACCGTCCCCGGGCTACACAACATGGGCACGGACACAGTTTGCGGGGTAGAGACACAATCACAAACATTAGGCGGTAGGATCTCACGTCAACAACTGCTTGTGAATGTTACCTTGTAGTTTGGCACACCTGCGAACGAAGGGAGGTGCGTGAGCACGAATCCGGCCACACGAGCTGCGCCTCCAAGCGACATGGCCTCGCTGTACCTGTGTCAACAAAAAAAGCGCCAATGGCAAGAGAGGGACGAGGCAGTGAAGGGCAGGGTGAGTTGGTGTGGCTGTGCGCCATATACCTTTGCGGCACAAAGCAAGGCCGCACGTACGAGGTTTTTTCCCCGCGCAAGCAAATGGAGCGTCTGATAACCCTGCAGTCGATGAACGCCATGACATATGGAATGGTGATGGTGCCCCAGTCAGAATCCCAGCGGACGCTCGTTTGCCCTGCCGATAAGTCCGCCGTGTCCACGCGAAGGTCGTGATGAGGCAGAGCTCCATTTGCAGGCTCCCCAACGATGTCGTGGGCGAGCATGTAAGGATCGTCAGGAATGCCCGCTGCTGCGTCGGCCTTCAACCGTTCCTTGATCAATTCAGCGGAGGCGAGGGTGCCCCCGGAAGCGGCTCCGTTGACTCTCGTCGCGAGAGCTCGGACTCGGGTCGGCGGACCGCTCGGCAGCAGAGTCGATGCCATGTACGTGCCGAGGTCAACTGGGACGCAGTCGAAACCACAACAGAAGACAATTTTGCAACGGGCAGCTTGTGCAGCTTGATGGTGCTTTTTGATCATGTCGCGAACCCACACGAATTCGCCAGTGAGGTCGCAGTAGTGCGTGCCGGTGGCGATGCAAGCCGCCACGAGTTTGGCGCCGTACTTGATGTAGGGGCCGACAGTTGTCGCCACCACTTTGGTCTGGCGGGTCATTGCTTCCAGCGACGCTTGATCATTGCTGTTGGCGACGATGCGCGGAACCGAGGATGGTATTCCCTCGAGGTTATTCATCTTTTGTAGGGAACGGCCGGCGATGGCCCATGTGAAAGTCTCCGGACGACTTTTCTGACGGCGCGCATAGTACTGCGCAGTCAGCAAACCAGTGAAGCCAGTGGCACCAAACACGATTACATCATATCGCCGCGCGGCCGGGGCAGGCTGGCTGGCTTCGCGAACAAGTCGCTGCCCCACGGACTTAAGGGCGGTCGTGTTTTTTCTCATGTTTCGTGGCAAATAACAATATTTTCAACGGGGACACACAATTTAAATAACAACTGTCGGAGAAATTTGCTATACAAGAATTAAAAGCAACGCTGTCGGGTTTGCAAACCAAGCAGCATCATTGTGCCACCTACCATACTGTAGACAGCTTCCAACGTAACTGTCGCGGTGGCGAGTTCCACGTCAAACTTTGTGGAGGTGCGAGGAGTGGAGGAGTTGCTAGTGCGGCACCGTTCGCACGACACTGAACCAACCAATGACAATTTCGTCATTGCACGTCCCAACACCCACGTCCCAACCACCCGCCACCACCGGTGAATCACATGTCTCTCATCTAGTCTCACGGAGACGTGGCGGCGTGTGTGTGTGTGTGTGCAACGCCAAGAAAAACACAGAACATGCACGCACGCGGAGCGACGCCGGTCGAAATGGGTAGGTAGTTAGTTGGAGCTGTGGTGACTGTGTTGGTGTGTTGGTGTGTATGGCCACTGTGCCACAACGCCGTGCATACGGTGCACGGTGAGCGGTGACGTCACCAACCAGCCAACCAACCAACCAACCAACCAACCAACCAACCAACTTTGGCGCAACTTTGGCGCAACTTCGCGCGCGCACCACAGTCTCGCGAGTCCCCACTTTCATTGCGCGACGTGGTTGCCGCGAAAATCTCATCGGTGTCAATGACTGACGCGTGTGGTATACAGTTGGCATACGTTAGGGGGAAGACATGACATTGAGGATGTTGTGTGGTTGCGTGAGCGTTGAAACAGGGATGCCCTGCACCAAGAAGTACAATGATACAATGAGGCTTGCGCGGTTGATTGTTGAAGGCATGGACGAAAAAAGAGCCCCAACTCGGCACGAGGGCCCATCAGGCGAATGCTGGACACGCGGGTTGTGAACGATAATATATTATTGAATGATGACATGCTCATGGAGTGCCAGCGGAATACTTGTGTGGCGAACGCAGCAGGCCAGCGCTACTGGGTCGTCGAGACGACGGCGAAGGGGACTCTGGGAAAGCTCGCTTCACGTCACTCTTACGGATCCGCGAACCCGAATGAATACGTGCCTACATGGAACAACAGAAATGTCAATGAATCGAGCGACAGCGAAAGATAAAGATGGCAGACAATTGATTGCACGGCAGGCTGCAGAGAATTGCGTACATGAGTGGGTTTTTTCAGTCCCTGTGCCGGGTTGTACTCTTTTCTCCATTGCTCCTGCTGAAACTTCAGCTTGTCCTGGAGCATCTTTTTGTGTCTCTGCAAAGCTTGAGCTGCTTTTTTGCGGTCCTCAATCTTCTGGTACTTTGCTCGGATGCGGGCCTCCGTCGCAACACTGCGGGAGTCTGGCATGGCTTTCGTAACCTTTACTCTCTGCAGCCACTTTCTATTTTTCGCACCCTTGGCCGACTTCCTGGCGGCGATGACGGACTTGTGAGATTTCTCCGTCTGGGAGAGGCGGGCATCGATGCGCTCTGCGATCTGGCCACCGGTGCACGCAAGACAACAACGTTGCATCAAAACACCACAGTCAGCAACGCATCACCACCCATCCACCGAGCACACGGCTGCGGGGATGCACGGGCCCTGTTCATACGTTTGAGAAAACAAGCGCACCTGTTTCGATTGGAGGACACCTTCCTTGTCGCGGCGTTCTCGGCTAGCTTGCGCTCTCTTCATTGCGAACGCGTTCATTCGTCTGCGTCGTGCAGCGTACTCCTTCAGTTTGAGCTGTCGCGCACGGTTTCGTTCCGCATTTCGCTCCTGCGTCTCGTGCAGTTTGTCTGCTCGTTGTTTGACGATCTGGCGGTGCTTTTGAGCCGTGGCTGCCACCCGCTTCTGGACTAGTCTGTTTCGTCTCGCGAGTTTCTTTCTCACTCTCTGTCGTTGTTTCGAGCTGTTCGTCAGAACCTGCTCCCGTTTCTCTCGCAAAGTCTGAGTCAGCAGTTGACGCTGCTGGACCTCGTTTTCGGTCATGTGCAGCCGCTTTCGCCGCGTATCTTCATGTCGCTGAGCTGCGCGCAGGGCTTTCTCGTGCGCCTGCTGCAGTTTTCGAAGCTCGTTGTCGTCCATGGTGCACCTTCGCCGAGTTCGTCTGTTGCTTTTGCGGTTGTCCAAATCAGCAAACTCGACCGCCTGTTGGCAAGCAATGCAGAATGCAATGTAGAATGTCGGCGTCTCGCCAGCTGGTTTGCGGCGTCAGCTGTTGGAACAGGGGCAAGGCGAAGAAAGAAAGACGAGAGAAAACAGCGCCCGCATATAAAACGAGGCGCAGGTCACAAGATGAGCATATTACGAGCGTGCTGCAACTTGGAACCAAAGTCCACCCACGCGGAACTTGAGCTGGCTTTACGTGTCTGCCTCGCTCTTGTCACTGCACTGCGAACGTTGCAACTGCCAGCGTCTGCTTGGGCTCACTGCACATCCAGCGACGAGTTTCGGTTGCGATAAGGACAATACATGGTACTCCTCGTATCTTCACATGCATGCAATCCAGCACGCTAACCAAGTACGAGACAGTCAGGCTGGGCGCACAGCGCACAACACACAACGGAAACCGTGCAAGCGAAGTGCATAGCTGGTGCGCTTGGATACGTACGCACGTCAACCAACACGCAAGGTCGCACGCCGCATCGTTCGCCCAGCTGCTGTAATGCTGGTGGCGTTGGCGTTGGCGGCGTTGGTATTGGCGTTGGCTGCGTTATGACAGCACGTGTGTCGTCGTCCCGGGTGTCGTCTATTCGCAGTTGTATTGCTGACGGCCGTTTGGTGAAGTCGTTGTCGTCGTCAACGTGGATGTCTGTGTCATCGTTGTGGTCCTCTTTGTCGGTATTGTGGTCGTCGTCTTTGTCGTCGCCGCCGCCGTCTTTGCTGTCGCTGTCGCTGTCGCTGTCGTCGTCGTTGTCGTCGTTGTCGTCGTCGTCGTCGTCGTCGTCGTTGCTATATCTTTGTGGTGGTCGTCTGCGTCTGTGTGGTCGTCGCTGTCGGGTGGTGTCGTGTCGTGTTGTAGTTTATTGTCGTCGTCGCCGTTTGTCGTCGTCGTCGGCGTCGTCGTTTGTCGTTGTTGGTTGGTTGGTTGGTTGGGCGTTGGTATGGTATGGTATGAGTGTTGGCTTTGTTCGGCTGGACGCGTGCGAGGGTGCCCTCACCTGTGTCGTGTGTAGAAAGCAGTAACGAGGAGACAGACAGAGAGACTCCTGCACTCCCTCCCTCCCTCACTCACTCTCTCTCTCTCTCTCTCTCTCTCTCGCTGTGTCGCTGTCTCGCTGTCGCTGTGTCCATCCATCATCCCTCATGGATTGATCGATGAATCAATCGATCGATGCGATCGATCCTTGGCGTTCGTTCGTTCGTTCGTTCGTTCGTTCGTTCGTTTGTTCGTGGGCGTTGCTCGACTTTCCTTCCTTCCTTCCTTCCTTCCTTCCTTCCTTCCAATCCTTTCACTCGCTCACTCACTCACTCACTCACCGTCAGATCACTGAAATCATACGATGTATGGAACTCACACACTCACTCACTCACACACTGTCAGCTCACTTTAATCAGACACCCTCACTCACTCACTGTCATCCCACTTTAATCAAACGCTTTCACTCACTCACTGTCATCCCACTATAATCACACACCCTCTCTCACTCACTCACTGCCAGCTCACTATAATCACTCAAGCCTCCACCAAGCACCTTGAACTCCTGTCTGACCCACGGACAATGATACGGTATCGCTCGAACACCTCCTTCAAGGGGATACACTCCCACGAACGCACTGTAAACACAACATGACTAAATATCACACCACTCAGCTCCAAATAGACGTAGCCTGTATAACTCATTGGATGACCGTTGCAGTGATGCCGTAACGCATCTTTTCATAGGGTGGTATCTGTGTAGCGTTACATACACAATGACTAATCCAATGTGGACCGACTGGGAGCTGGGAGTGGCGGAGAGTGGCGCAGAGTGGCGGAAGGCTGGGAAGGAGTGACGGTTGGTTGGAGGCGGTTGGCGGTTGGCGGTTTGTTTTGTGTTTGTTTGTGTTTGTTTTGTGTTTGTGTTGGTTGTTGTTGTTGGTGGTGTTGGTGTTGGTGTTGATCGGTGGTCGGGTGGTTGATCGTTCTTGGTTGGTTGGTGGTAGTGGTTGTTGTGTGCTGCCTGCCTGTTTGTTTGTTGCTCGTGGTTGGTTCGCAAAGCATTGGATGGTCATCGTGTTGGGTAGTTGGTCGTCGTGTTGGGTGGTTGGTCGTCGTGTTGACTGTTGATCGTTGGATTTTGTTTGTGTGTTGTGTTGGTTGCTGGTTGGCGTGGTTGGTTCTTTCATCGTTGATCATAGGTTTGTATCGTTGTTCGGAGGTTGGTTCGTGGGTGTCCGTTTGTCGTTTGACATCATGTCGTTGATGGTCCGCCAGTGTCGTTGGTTGGTGGTCGATTGCCTTTTGTTGCTTGTGGGTTGTCGGCATTGCAAGGAGTTGATTGGTTGATGGTTGGCTACTCGATAGAATGCACGGTTGATGGGCAAGTGGTTGACCATTGGATAATCTATCGTCACGTTGTTGCATAGGGATCTCGTGTACTGGTTGCTATTGCGAGCGCTGGCACGAAAAAGTACTACTGAGCTTGAAGGAGTTGGCGGCACTGATTGAGAGAAATTCACCCGACTTTTCTTTTTGAGACTTGTGCGAAATGTGTGAGCAGTGAGTGATCGCTGGCAAACCCCAACATGTACCGAAGAGAGCAGGCATGGCTGGAGGGCAAAGTGCACTCGTCCAACGCCATCGACGATTACGACCGACGAGCAGAAGTCCCGCTTCCGTATGCCGGAGTCACCGGACCAGTGGACCATTTTCTATCCGCTTTCGCACCGCACGAAGTTCTTGGTCTGCACACCCTAGATCTTAGCCGCGACACCAGCCGCGATGACCCTCGTGCACATCACCAGAGCCAAAGCCCGCGGCAACGGCGAGCCGGGAAGCCCGACGCAGCCTTTGTGCGAGGATCGCACATGCTGGGCGAGGAGACTGCCAGCTTGATTGAATGCGTGCAGCAACAGCAGGACATAGGACGACTCACCATTTCATTCGTTGACGTATCTGGTGCCTCCATGGACCGCGTGTGCTTCCTGGTTCTGAAGCACTTCCTCAAGGCATCACAAGTGAAGACCATGGTGGCACATTGCTCCAGATTAACCCTTGTCCAGTTCGCAGATTTGCTGGACATGCTGCACGAAACCAGTGTAGAAACGTTGGATGTGTCAGGCACTGACTCTAGTTCTCTGCCAGTGCGGTCGCTCGCAGAGTTCATGGCTCGGTCTCCAACGCTCAGGACCCTTGTCTGCGACGGTATCTCTCTCAATGCGGACGATGCACGGCACTTCATTCGGGGCCTGTTGAAGAACGAGTCCATTCGATGCCTATCGCTCAACGCAGTTGCTGACGGTGCACTCGGCAAGATGGTCACGGAAACAGAGTTGTTGTTCCGTAGCATTAGACACCATAAGGTATGCGTGCCAACTCTCGCCGATGGTCACGTAGTTCCACCGCCCGCTCACCTGATTGCAATGCTCCCTTGTCGCAGAACCTGGAAGCATTGGCCGTTGCCAACAATAACTTGTCGGCGTCGCAGCTGCAGCCGCTGTTGCAGGCATTGCGGCTCAAGAAGGGGTTCCGGAAGTTGGATTTGTCTGGCAACAACCCTGCTCTGAGCCAGCCGGAAATCGCCACTCACATTGCGGAACTGCTCAAGATCAACGAGACCATCGCAGAAATTGGCGTCGATGGAATTACAGAGCTAGGTTTGTGCGCGTTCTCCATTTCCTTTCATGCCTTGTTGATGCGCCGTAGGACACCAGTCGCTGACCAATGCTTACCACATCCTCAGGCTTGCCAACAGACATCGCCAACGACGTAGTGCGCATGATTCGCTCTCGCGCTGAGTTGTGTAATCCGGCGCCACGCTCCGACGCGGCACCGCTTCTCCAGATCGGCGACGGTCGCACTCCAAGCCATGAAACCTTGGTGGAGAAGAGAAAGTCGCTCGAACGAGACGAAACGTTGTGGCGAAGAGAAAATGCTGTGGTCCACATGGCACTCGACGAAGTTCGTGGGGACCTGTTGAATGCGGAACATGAGCGCGACTTGATGCAGAATGCGGTTGAAGAGACACGCAAATCTCAAGAGGCAAGCACTGAGTTGTTGTACCAAGTGGTAGTCCCGTGCGTGTGCTTATCTGCGATTTTCCTGGTGCAACAATTTCACAGGTGACCATGAAGGAATGCACTGAGCTCCAAGCAGCAACTGCGCTCTTGCAAAGGCGCTACAATGAGACGCTTCAACAGACGCAATCACTGCAGAAAGAACTGCAGAAACAGCTGGACCGCAACGAAGACCTGAAGTCAAAGTTCCGGAACGAGTGCCAGACGCTGGAGTACGCTCAAAAAGTGCGAGAGAAACTCGTGACCGATCGTGAGCACTTGACGAACAAGATCAAGGTACGTGAAGCCACCGAATGTGATGACGCGTGACCGCCTCGGTGATGGGTTCGTTCGCGGTGTACGTAATAGGCCCAGCAAGTTTTTCTCTTCGGCCAGCAGAAGTTGTTGAGTAATGTCAAAGATGCGAATGGGTTGATGGAAGATCACATCAACGTCGCCGACGCGATCGTGAACAAAGCTTTGAAGGAGAACCCAGACGTTCGCGACACGCTCGGAGACTCCATGTCCCCGACAGAGCGGGCAGCATTGAGCGGGCATCCACTGGAATACTTTGAGAAAATGATAGACACCAAAGGGGGACGTGAAGAACAAGATGATGATTCTGATGATAAGGAAGAGGGCACGAGCCTGGAATGGGAATTACTGAGCGAAGTGGGCGCTGACACTGAACGCCTGTAGTCTCCGACGTGTGCAGCTGCAACACATCACGATGAGGAATAACATATTTATTTTTGAACGATTATTGCATCACATTTGCGCAATTCTCGCATGAGCAAATATTATAGGGGAAGTCTCCGTCCGAGGGTCTTTATCGAAGTATTCGCACTAGGACGGCATCAGTTCGAGGGCTCACACAGCTGTTGCATTGTTCACGAGTATCGACACTTTGCCGACGACATGTCCTTGCTTTGAAAGGTCAAAGCCCTCAGATACTTTGTCCAGACCAAATGTTGCAAAGAGGCGTGGCATCCGCAGTGCTCCTGGATGGTAAACACAGTTCGGCGGTGAGACATAGTGGTTTGTGGCGATGGAACAGCCTCGACCTATCGATTGGCGTACCATTATTTGCAATGTCAGTCAGCGACTCTAGCAGCGGCGCACTGGCAAGATTTGTGTCAGAGTTTATGAATGACGCCTGCTTCACTCCCGGCTTTGGTTGAGGAGCCAACGCGCCGGCAATGGTGACAAAGTATCCTCCAGCCGCCAACTTCTGCATGGCTCGCTCAGCGGTGCCCTGGTCACACAATACCGTTCCACGCCACGTCAAAGGGCCACACGGTCACATCACCACGACGTTTGTTGCCAGAAAAGCGAACTCACCGATTCACCTACGGTGTCGTAGACAACGTGCAACGAGTCGTCAGCGAGCACGGTCCACCAGTCCTGAGTATGATAGTCGATGACCTGGCACAACCAACACAGACATCCAGTTCACATGACATATGATATCGAAAACATGTCAAGGTGTTATGTCGACCGCGCACCTGGTCGGCGCCATTGGATGCACAGTAATCCACGTTGTCTGTGCCGCACGTTGCGATGATCTTGGCCGCACCGAAGTGTTTGGCGAGTTGGACACCGGTTGTGCCGGTGCCGCCACTGCCACCGAGAACCAACACCGTGGCGTTCGACGCATCGCTCCATGGGGCCCCAGCAAACCAAGCCAAAGCTTTGTACGATGTCAACGCCACCTTGGGCAGTGAACCAGCCTCTTGCAAGGACATGCCAGTCGGGACGACAGCAATTTGAGATTCAAGAGCCACTGCGTACTCCGCGTATGCGCCTAACTCCTTGGTCTTGGTACCCTCCGATGTGAATGCAACAGCACCGATGTCACCCCAAACGGAGTCACCGACGGAAATTCGAGAACAGCTGTCCTCGGTTGCCACAACAACGCCGGCGACGTCACTGCCGAGAGGAACCACTGCACTTGCATTGTCCCGAGATGTCGCAGGACTGACATCGCTCGGATTCACGGAACTTGCATGCACTTGGATCAGAACCTCACACGTGTCGTTGGCGGGGAGCTTTGAGAACGTCTTCCGCAGATCTCCAACCTCAGGAGTAGGCACAGTTTGATACTCAGCACTGTCGCTGCCTGCCACTGCCGCAAAAGCATTCATACTGTCCGGAATGGCGCCGACGCCGCAAATCATGGGCGATGGGGGAATGCAGCGGGCGTTGTTGAACACAGGGTCGAATTGGCATGTGTTGGGCTCGCAACAGTTGTTCGAAGTTACGTTGCAATGCGTGGTGCACGCCTTGTCGATGCAGGCTTCAACGCTGGGCAACTCGCGCCCATCCACACCGCAAATCATGGGGGACGGAGGAATGCAGCGAGCGTCGTTGAACACAGGGTCGAATTGGCACGTGTTGGGCTCGCAACAGTCGTTCGACGTCACGTTACAGTGCGTCGTGCATGCTTGTTGCACGCATTTATGGCTGTTGGCACCGCTGACCATGGTGATCGCCACAAGCGAGCGCAGCATTGTGTTTGATGGCAATGAAGACTGCAGTGTCGCGAGCAAGGTCGGCTGTTTTTATTTGTTGCCAGGATCTCCTGCAGAAGAATGAATCGAGGCAAGGAGCTGCACAAAGCGCGTGCACGTGTATTGTGGCGACAACCGAGCCTTACGTTGATGACGCTATGACCAAGGCTCGGTTCTTGTCACCCCAGCTGATTACGCACAACAGTCTGCGACGTCGACACACCAGGGTGAGCTGTGATATCGTTCGGCAGCGCAAGTCAACAGCAGCATGTTTGTCGGACTAGCAACTGTATTCTGCTGTGTTTGCGAGTTGTGCTGTGTCATCTACTTATGAGTTGTTGCTCAACGAAAACGGCGAACGGTGAACGGTGAACGGTGTCAGAGCAACGTTCAAACGGGGATCGAAGTCCATTGTGAACCAACGAATCCACGAACCAACGATTCCACGATTCCACGATTCCACGATTCCACGAAGCAACGAAGCAACGAAGCAACGAAGCAACGAAGCAACGAAGCAACGAAGCAACCAACCAACGAAGAACCAACCAACGAAGAACCAACGAACCAACCAACCAACAAACGAGCAAACTGTTGTCAACGACAGACAAACAGATACCTACCTCGTCACCACAGCAGTCACCATCCATTCGCTCTCTGTTCGTCCGTCCGTCCGTCAGTCAGTCCGTCAAGTCAGCACCAACCACCGCCACCTGCATAGTAAACTATAACAGTTCGCACGATACTGAAAGTACAAAGTGCTGGTACTAGTACAGCGCAAACCACAATAGTTTTTGTAGTGATTGAGTGGTTCGGTTCGTTGTTGGGTTGGAGCGTTGAAGTTCGTTTGTTCGTTCGTTCGTTCGTTCGTTCGTTCGTTCGTTCGTTCGTTCGTTCGTTCGTTCGTTCCATTACTTTCGTTCGTTCGTTCCGTTACTTTCGTTCGTTCGTTCCGTTACTTTCGTTCGTTTGTTCGTTCGGTTGTTCGTTCGTTTGTTCGTTCGTGTTTTGTTGTTGTCGCTGCTGCTGCAGCGTCGTTGTTGACTTTACGTCGTACGACGACGACGACGACGACGACGACGACGACGACAAAGGGCGGCGGCGACGTATTGACATAGGAGTAGGAGTAGGAGTAGGATCAGGAGAAGGAGGAGTGTTTGATGGATGGATACAGGAGAGTCAGGAGTGACTACTCGAGTACTGTGTAAGGCTGTGCGTTGTGCGCTTGTAAGTGTGTGTCTCGGTGGTCACTACACTTGACGCATGGGAGGAAGCAGTGAGGGTGCAAAACTTGTCTCACTCGCTGCTTTGCCGATGGCGACGCTGCCTCGCAAAAGTGCCCACTTTTGTGCAGTCTAGAAAGCCCATGTTTTTTTGGGCGCAGTTTTTTATTCGCATTCAACCTAACACGGGCATCATGATCAAGTTTGGCTTCGGCGACACACAAAGTCAAAGATGACATGAACCGCACTTCCAAGCGCCACCAAGGCGCCGCTGCCGTTCGTGGCTCGAGCCGCAAGCGTGTCCCTGCGAAGTCAGTAGCGTCGCCCACTGGTAGCGTTGTGAAGGTCCCATCGGGCCAGGGAAAGTTCACCGAGGCACCATGGCCCACGCGCTCGGCAACTTTCACGCCTAGTCACAAGTTATTGTCCTTTGCGTATGAGACAAAGCCAGTCCGTGCTGTTCATGCAGAACATTTCTCTCGCGCACCGCGCGCACCACATCTCAATCCCAAGAAGCGCGCAGTTGCACCCCCGGTCAAAACAAAGAAGAAAAAGAAGACAACCGCCAGCAAACGCAGATTACCTGCAGTCACAAAATCCACCAATACCAATGGCAAAGCACGCACGGGCGCGGACAAAACCCTAGCTTCCCAGCCTCGGTCATCACGGCCAGGACAGAAAAGTTCACAACCCCGACGCTTACACACGAGGACTGTGCGCGCAACGGCTGACACCACAGCCAACGAAGGTCAACACGAACAGTATTCAGTTGGAGACAGAGTGCTGGTCTGGGAGCGGTTCTGCAAAGAATGGCTCCGTGGAACGGTGCTGGCTGTGACTCCGTCCCGATCGGCGGTTCGTGATATGTTCGCTTGCTCGCGCCCACAGTGATCATGCTCTTTAATTTTCACGCGCGCTGAATATGTTGTGAATACATTGTGTTGGATGCCACGTCGTGATAGGCTGGAAATCGGGAACCGTCAAACAAGCGGATGCCTGCGCGGGCAGGTGCCAACAGACCCAGCATTCCGCCAGTAAGCCAAACGGTGTTCACTCGACCTCACTTTTTCACGATGCCACGTCCGTGGAAGAGAGTCAAAACCGTGAAGCAACTATCCCAAGCCGAAGCTGTGGACGTATTAGCCAGCGCAACGGCTGAGGCGCTGGCAACCAATTCGCCCGACGCATTGAACGTCGCAGTCGAGATTGCTCTATCCGCTGGGCTGACAGAGACACATCCCGCTGTTCGCAATGCCGCCGATTTGATTTACAAACTGCAGAAACGAGAGTCAGAGGACAACGAGACCGGGAAGCCCGTGTCTGCGTCTGCGAAGGGCATCGACGTGCCCCTGGCCTCAAAGCGGTACCACCAAGTCAGTGCACAAATAGAAATGCTAGAACAAAAGCGCCGCGTCCATCTCGCAGCGCAGCCCCTTGCTGTGCAGCAGCTGAAAACGGCGCAATCAACGAGGAAGCGAGAACTCGCCTCGCTGTCCGCGGAGCCCGAGGAAAACCTCACTCGAGTTGCAAAGGCAGCTATGAGCGCATCCACTGTCCCATTCACGTTCCTTGAACTGCTGGATGCCACGATCGCGGCAAAACGGAACGAGTTGACGGAACTGCGTCTCGCTGCCGGTCATGAGCTCCAAACCTACCTTGCCTCTGTATTTCAGCGCCTGAAAAAAATGCGAGCGGCACAGGCGCAAGAAACAACGCAGAAGAGCATGGGCCAAATTGCGGACTTGCAGTGGCAATTCCCGTCCGTGAAAATCGAAAAGGTACCCGACCCCGCAGTTTTGTTTGCTGCTGTGTGTGCAACGAGGCCATTCTCTGTTCATGATGCTGCGTTGTCTGCAGGTTATGTATCCCGAGCACATCGACGGTTTCGACCTGCGCGAGTTGGACATCTCAGAGTTTTTAAACCCGCCAACAGAGGAGGAGGTAAAAAATCTTCTGTTTTGTGGAATCGGATCTCTATTCGGTAGCTTTGTCAGTTTGTTGTTTTGAGCGCCTGGTGTTGTGTTGTTCAGCTGGAGCAGCAAAGGCAAGCACTACTCAGGGAAGCCCAATCAGCGACACAACTCCAGGTTTGCAAGCGCTGTCTTGTTCCACAGAATCCATTGTTTTTGCTTGTGGGGGTCGTTCTATGACACACCATCTCTACCTGCACCTCGACTGCACAGGCGAATTTCCGGGCGTTTTTGGCCAAGCGTGATCATAAAAACAAAAAGTCGGCAGCAGTTGCTATTCAGAGATTCCATCGTCATGTTCAGGCATGTATCAATGGATGCCTGCCGTATTTACTTGCGAAGCAATGGCATCTCACATCGCTAACTGCGTTGCACCGGTTTTGCCAGGCCTCGCTTTCGGCAGAGCAGAAGCGCCTTCGGGAAGAAGCAAGAGCTGCTTACAATCTGGAACGAGACATGGCCTCTTCAGTCATCGCATTCTGGTATGCTTCTTTTACATACATCAGTGTGGTGGAGCGCTCGCATGGATTTTAACGACAAATCGGCTTCCCCCTTTATTTTTTGCTAGGTGGGCTGGATTGATGGCAGTGCGCCAGCAGATGCTTCGAGAGTTTTCAGCCAAGAAACTGCAGCAGACGTTTATCTCTCACAAGCGACGACAACAAGCAAGGGAACGGCGGAGACTATTACTGGCTGAGAGAAAAGCTGCGGCAATTGTAAGTGGAACTTCCTTTAGAACCGAGATGCTTCCACATGTCCTGACATGCTCTGCTCTTTGATGCGTGTTGGATGGAACTACCAGATCATGCAACGAGCAGGGAAGTCGTTTCTGAGACGTCTGCATGCATGGCAAGAAGCACGGCTCTTGGCTGCTACAATTGAGATTCAATGCTTCCGCCGCAAGTGTTTGGTACGGCGGCTGCGAATTGTCCACCATTAGCTATCTCGGCTTTGAGCTTGTGTGTGTGTGTTTTTTTTGTTTTTTTGGTAGGCTATCCGCCGGCTTGCTGTGTTGAAACGCGAGAGACGCAGGCGCATGGCTTCCAGTCGAATAGCGGTAAGAGTTGCATGGGAGGTCTGCTCTGGCAAGTGTGTAGCTTTGACTGTTGCGAATTATGGCGCTGCATGTGCATACGTAGATATGGCTCAAACATAGGTGGTTGAACATCCAATGGACGAACGTAGTTCAGTTCCAAAAAGTAGCGCGAAGTATGCTCGCCCGCAAATTAGTGTTGCGGCGTAAAATTGCGTTGCAGAATGAGGACGACAACGATCGCATCTCTAAATCGTGAGTAGGCGTCCGAGTGTGCAGCGCCGAATGTGGTGTGCTGTAATCAGTCCTTGTTGTACACAGGTACGCTCGTAAGGTGGACAAACCTCTTGGGGGTGCGTGGCGCAAGCGACAAATCAGGGGCAAGGTGGAAGGCATTATATCGGGTGGTGGAAAGTGCACGACTCACATCATCACACGGCATCGGCGGTGATGGCGCACGACGATGTTATTATTGAGGCGCAAGAGAAACGTCGAGTGCACATAAATAAAAGTTGCGTGTGAGCACCAATGACCTTGCTCATGCTTGTTCAAGGCGCTGGTGTGTGTGGTACGTCCTTGTGAGGTCATTACTCTCAATGGTCCTTGGGTTGCAGCGCTTGGGATCGCAACTTGTCGATTGCTTTCAAAGCCTACATGTGCAATCATCACCAAAGGTGTTCAGGAAACACTTCCTGAATCAAGTGGACCTGCCAGCGAAAACAGCCACATACCTGAGCTTTCTCCAACCCGTGTTCGATTCGCGTCTGAACAAAGTTGATTTCCTGCAGACAAAGGTCTCCGGCGTTGCGAGTGCTGCATCAAAGTGCAGTACATTCAGGCCACACGACTAACATGAAGCCTCAAGTTCTGCAATCAACATGGCATCGGACAGTTGAGCTCACCGTTTAAGCTGCACAGCTATCTTCAGAAGCGGCATGTCGTCGATCGCGAGCCATGCCTACACACACGACAAGCAAAAATTGCAGCATTGGTTGGACGTGACAACATGGCGTTCCCCTCATACATTGCAAGACAAAGATCCGAATCGTACCCTCGCAGGAAGAACGCTGACGTTGTTGTAATGTCGGACGTATTGCTCTATCTCCTGAACTCGTGTCAGGAAAGGGAAGTGCGGTGTGCGGGCATAAATTTCTACACCAACGGCCATTAACGACCGCCGCACGCGCCGAAAGGCTTTCGGCTGCAGCCTCCAGGTGCTCGATAAAATGCAACGCGTGGGGTGGTTCTCAGTGCTGGTCTCGTCAACGATCAACTTCACGAGTCTGCACAAATGTTCGCAAGGCTCATCATACGGCTCGTGGTGGTCCTTCCCGCGCGCTTCCTCACGATTGCGAGAAAGTGTGTACTTGGAGTTAAGCACCCCGTCAACGTCCACGAACAAAAGTGAGTCGCCGCCTTGCGGGGCGACCGCACACTGCCCCATTGGAGGTTGCCTTTCACCACGAACGTATTCTATCGCGCGGAGTGACCACGCGGCAGGAATAGGCCATCCACACACCTTTGTTCGAGCCGTCCGTAGCGATTACCGCTGCATTCACCCCGACCACCACAGTTGTCTCAACTTGAAATTTCGTGCAAACTGACGCGCCTGATTTAATTAATGCTGCACTTGAATGTATCCCCGTCAGCCGCTGACTGAGCTACTCTCGCATTGAGGTGTCCCACGTGTCAGTGCTGAGTGTTCCACGCTGTAAAACAAAACAATTACGTCAGCGCCGAATGATAGAAACAGAGTGCAACAGGAACTCTTGGGGACACCTATTCCTCAGTATTTTGGCCAATGACTCTTCTGTAGTCACATAGATACTCTCTTGCGCAACGTCGATCTCTTCGCTGCACCGACAATACCACCAATGCCACTCTGATTACCCCGCCAGCCGTCGCAGTCGGCGAAGCTTTTCGTGTGGCCGTCGTTGCTATCTTCGCCCTCGGCGTCTGTCTTCGCCGTTGTCGTCATCAGCAGGCGGTGTCGTCATCAGCAGGCGGTGTCGTCATCAGCAGTTCGTTGGTGTCGTCATCAGCACTGTCGTCATCGTTGTCGCCGAAGTGTTGTGTTGGTGTCGTCATCAGCACTGTCGTCATCGTTGTCGTCGAAGTGTTGTCGTTGTCGTCGTTGTTATTTTAAAGTTATCAAATCAATGAATTCTCGTCGTTGCCGTCGTCGAAGTGTTGTTGTTGTCGTCGTCGTTGTCGTCGTCGTCGTTGTCGTTGTCGTTGT